>Ga0233426_10000058_pt1 | contig 115540 bp, 98 predicted proteins | sample SI_118_April2016_6_FD_179875 | JGI IMG/M metagenome (GOLD analysis project Ga0233426, IMG submission 179875) | Seawater microbial communities from Saanich Inlet, British Columbia, Canada - SI_118_April2016_10_MG | ecosystem: Environmental > Aquatic > Marine > Inlet | place: Canada: British...
AATTGTACGGAAATCTAATCACCAATAAGTTCTAGTTTACAGAACTCAATTAGACGTGGTTGAAGTATTCTTCTCAAACGCATCCATAAAACGATTCATTAGCAAGATATTGTCGCCCATATCTCGGCTATTGTGTCGTGATGCAGACCGCAGATCCAAAGCACATTTTGTGGAAGCATCAGAGCCTAGGTTTTTATCAACCATTCGTATCAAAAAATCGCTGTTAAAATGATCGTGAAAATAAGATGCAGTCACCTCAATCGTGGTATCAGTCTTTGCTGGATGATAAATAGGCCAACCCAGATAATCAACAGTGGCCAGTACTCGATCAGAAACCACCCTACAGCTCGCGTCTAAGAAAGTAGTGGTTAATGATGGATGCCGTTTAATATTGTGAGGAATTTCCAACCATCCAGTTCCCCAAGATACTTGGTACTTACCCACCCGGACATCTCTGCTCTGGTAATAAGTCGGCGGATTAACAATATTTGTCGATATATCGTTTGTCGCCTGCAATCGAACATCAATAGGCACAAACATATTAATGATCAACAAGGGGGTTATGGCGACAGACATCATTATAACAAGCAAATAGACGCTGTCTCTGCGAGTCATGGCAACTAGTATAGCAATAACTAGCCCCACCAGACCTAGCAAAAAACCAGCCGCCATAAAAATGTTAATAACCATGAAAAACAAGACTTTAGGTAATGAAAATAGTGGCCCCAAGAACAAAAAACAAGACCATATAATAAGAAAAATCAATGCTATTTTAATCAGGTTTTTTTGCATAATTTTAAGGTTTCCAAAATATACAGAAACATATACATTCAACATGTTTCCTAAACATATAAAACATCACATTTGCCATTGGGTTTACACATAATAACACCGACTTAACATAGGAAATATTTTTAGCATTAAACATATAGTCAATACGGTTATGTAACAATATAAACAGATGATGTGGTTATCACCACTGATAATCTTAAGAAAAAGGATACCATGGCTTTATTGAGAAAATAGCGGATATTTTAAAATAGATTTAAAAAAAAAAATATATAACCTAAACTGCGCGGGACAACATTAGGAAAATAACAATATCCCAATTTAAAGGATCCATTGAAAACAAATAATTTACACATAAAAGGAGTGCAAATGAATAAAGAACAAATAGAGAACTTAACTCAAAATTGGATCAATACCTTAGCAACGCAAAGCCCAAAAGAAGTAGTAAATCTATACACAGATGCTGCCATATTAATACCTACAGTTTCCAATAAAATCAGAAAAACCAGAGAAGAAAAGTTAGCTTATTTTAAAACATTCTTACAACAAAAGCCCAAAGCAAATATTACCGAATCAACTGTAACCCTCAACTCTGATGGCGCAACACATACAGGAAAATATGTTTTTAATTTAGAAACAGACAAAGGGCCTCAATCAATAACATGTAGATTTACATTTCAATTTAAACAAGTAGAGAATGGCGAATGGAAAATAACACATCATCATTCATCACTAAATCCTGAAAACTAGCAAAAGAAGCCGTTATAGTTAATGTCTATAGAGAACTCTCCAGCCTCGATTCAATCAGGCGTAAAGCCTTAACAAACCTATTTATTAACAATATATTATGACCATAATCTCTAAAATTATGCCGTGAGGTGGACCTCAGATCAACGTCGCACCCGTCATTATCACCTCGGGTCATTCTAACGATAAAGTCACTGTCAAAATTAGTAAAGAAAAACGAAGCTGATGATTCTATTTTGGCACCTGTTGAGCCGGCATGATAGACCGGCCACCCTAGATAGAATAGAGTTGAAGCGACCAAAAAAGAGGTTTTTTCACAGCTAACCTTTAGCACCATGGTTTCTTGATGTGGGTGGGCATAAAGTCTGTGAATAATTTCCCTATTCTTTACAACTCTGGTGTCTGAGGTATCCACTACACGGGAGTCTCGGTTATTGTAAAACGTCGGAGGATTTATAATGTCAGTGCTAACATCATTAATCGGTAGTAAGCGCAATCTAATATCAACGATATACTGAACAGCGGAAAATGGCATGATACATAGCAGCATAAATCCAATAAACGTAAAATAAACGGTCTTTGTAAGATAATACCTAACCAAACCCAAAATTAGTCCCATCATTCCCACCAAAAAAGTCAGAAATAACAGTGCGTAGAGGGTAATAAAAAACGGATAACTGGGATAATAACCAACTGACTCTAGAAGAACAGTCAAAAATGCTAAAACTAGCAATATAATAGATGCAACAAATAATACGCTGGTTTTTATCCAATCGGCGGTAGCAAATTTCATCTCTGTTCCTTGCGCTGTGCATCTAGTATAATCTCTGTTTTGGACCTGCGTTGGAGAATTCAACTATTTTTTTACAATCTACCAAGCTGCTCCACGTAAATTACGAAATACGAGGGCCTGTCCTTGATCATGCTAATTGGCTTGAATCAAACGGTCAGCGTGTACTAAAACTCAACATTGGTAATCCAGGTGCCTTTGGCCTAGATGCACCTGATGAAATTATGCAGGATGTTATTGACAACCTTCGCGAAGCCCAAGGCTACTGCCATAGCAAAGGATTATTCGCTGCTCGAAAAGCAGTAATGCAACGATATCAATCACAAGGAATAAGTGATGTTGATACCGGTGATGTGATTATGGGCAATGGCGTTAGCGAACTCATTGTTTTGGCTATGCAAGGGCTGCTCAATCTTAATGATGAAATCCTTATCCCTGCACCAGACTATCCATTATGGACTGCAGCTGTAGCGATCGCTGGCGGAAAACCTGTACATTATAAATGTAATGAGGCGGACGATTGGCAACCAGATCTGAGCGACATTGAGAGCAAAATTACGTCGCGAACCAAAGGTATCGTGGTTATTAACCCTAATAATCCGACGGGTGCTGTTTATTCTAAAAAGACTCTGCAAGCATTAGTAGCATTAGCAGAAAAGCATCAGCTGATTGTCTTCGCTGATGAAATCTATGACCGAATTATATATGATAATAATGTGCACTATCCTCTGGCGAAACTGGTAAAAAACACCCTTTGCTTAACCTTCAATGGCTTGTCAAAAACCTATCGCCTCGCCGGCTTCAGATCTGGGTGGATGCTTATCAGTGGTGCTACGGATAAGGCAAGTAGTTATATCGAGGGGCTAGAAATGTTAGCCTCTATGCGTCTGTGCGCAAATGTGCCAGCGATGCTAGCTGTTCAAACCGCTCTTGGTGGACGACAAAGTATTAATGACTTGATATTACCCGGCGGACGCCTTTTGGCTCAACGTGACTTATGTCTTGAACTACTAACTGCTATCCCTGGTGTCAGTTGTTTTGAACCGCAATCAGCCATGTATTTATTTTTTAGACTAGACCCCCTTATGTACCCTATCGATGATGATGAAAGCTTCGTGCTAGAGCTGCTAAAAAGCAAGCATTTATTATTAGTGCAAGGCTCTGCCTTCAATTGTGGGGATACTCAACACTTTAGAATTGTATTTTTGCCCGACCGAGACATGCTCCAAGAAGCAATTGGTAAACTCGCCGAGTTCCTTAGCGACTATCGCGCAACTTAAAACCAAGCCCTTCTAGTTGATAGCGTTGGTTGTCGGAAAAATTCTTTCCATCAGAGCTTATGACAGTCCAGTCGTTCTGTATCCGCGTCGGATAAGTTTTGCGAAGATCATCAAAAATAGAAGCAACTGTCGCCTTCCCTGAGGTTTCGCGAGGATGTAGTAGTGATTGGCGCATGCGTATATCATCATCAAGCACGTTATATGATGCCAAAATTATATCACTTAGCGTGTCAGTGCACTGACACGCTATTTCCACGCAACTTAGGGGCTCATAAGGCTTTATAGGGACTTTGTTAGGCAACCAATCTATAAATGCCTCAAAAATCATTTTAGTACCGTTAATCTTACCTTCTCTGCTATATCCTGCAATATGCGGAGTTCCAATAGAAACCTTATTCAGTAATTCTAGATCAATTTCAGGTTCATCCGACCACACATCAAGAGCAACTTGTAATTCAGGCTGGGTAGTAAGTAATCTCAAAAGCGCGGCATTATCAACCACATCACCACGACCGGCATTAATCAGTAATGCCGATGAATTTAGGCGACTAAGCACATTCTGGTCAAATAAATGGTAGGTTGGGAAAGGCCCCTCATAGGTCAGCGGCGTGTGAAGACAAACAATATCGCAACGCAGAACACTATCAAAATCACTCAAAGGAATATCTTCATTGGTTAAGAATGGATCATAGACACAACAGTCAATATCTAATGCTTTAAGGGTTCGCAGCAAAAGTCCCCCAACATTACCACAACCAACAATACCGATATTTTTATGCTGCCAATAAGGTTCCAGATAAGACATAACCGAAAGATCGTACTGAACAACCGCTGCAGCATTGCAACCAGGTGCATATGCAAATTTAATATCATGCGCACATAGATAATCAATATCAATATGATCAACACCAATGGTAGCTGAACCAACAAATTTTACAGCGGATTCAGCTAGTAATGTCTCATTAACTAGGGTAACAGATCGCACCAATAGAACATCAGCATCAACAATATCTGCGGCCGAAATCGATCGTCCAGCCATAAGGGTAACATCACCAAACGGACTAAATAGAGCTTCCACCATGGGCATATTTTGGTCAGCTACAATTTTTAATCGGGCATTAGTCATGCTGTTTCTCGTCCAGGCTCAATCATGCCCGAGTGCATTAGATCCGGTCGCTGCTTAAGAGAAGCTATACGTCCATCAAAAACATCACCAAAACCCATTTCTTGGGCAAACAATTCAAATGCTTGAACCTGCACTCCTACCCAAGAAATTTCATTTAAAATGGGCATGTCTGGAACATCTTTTACGATCGTTGCCAGAGTCTTAGATAGCTTAATTTGATCAGTACAACCGCTTAATCGAGTAGCAAGTTTTTTTGCGCCTCTAATCGGTAGATCTTGAAGTTGATCCAAGTGATCTAATATAGCCTCTACATTTGGAAAATAATTTAATAGTTGTCGAGCTGTCTTGGCGCCAATACCAGAAACACCAACAATACTATCACTTTGATCCCCCACCAAAGCTAAGTAATCTGCCATCTGCCCACAGCCTATATCTAGTTCCTTTTCGATCTGACGCTGCACTTTGGGCTGAGCTTTCCCAAGGTCCCAATAAAGAGTGTCATCATCAATCAGCTGTAATAGATCTTTATCACGACTTATTATCACCGGCTGGACTCCAGCATCTTTGGCCACACACGTCATGGAACCAATCAAATCATCAGCTTCATATTTATCTGATGCCATCTGAGAAACCCCTAGGACTCTGCAGAGCTGCCGACATGCATTCAACTGAAAAGCTAACTCCTCATTTGGAAGCTCTCGATTGGATTTATAGTCATCGCAAAGCTGATGGCGAAATCCCGAATGAAGACTTTCGTCAAAAGCACAAAACATATATTTGGGTTGTTTTTTTATTAAAAAATCTAACATAAATTGAGTGAAACCATATACCGCGTTGGTTGGATGACCTGTAACCGAAGATCGCCATTTTTCAGGCAACGTAAAATAACTGCGGAAAATATATATTGATGAGTCGACAAGAAAAGCTTGCATTAGATAACTCTGGTCAATTGCCTTAAATCATAATGTTCTGAAAGACTAGCATCAATACCAAAGTGGCATTGCAACGCGCGTAAAAACTGCAAGCCCCTTGGTGGAATACTGGTTGATGAACACCATAATGTGGTTTGCTCTACCAATGCAGTGGCAAAAGCATTGGTGGAACCGCTTTTTTTATCGCCCATCAGATTGTCTACACTGATAATGAAGCCCTCTTGACAGGCGACACTAAACATCCATTCTAACGCTTGAGGTTTAATCTCCGCCGCTAAAAATGCGTTCTGCTGTTGAGCCGTGCGTCCATCAGGGTTATACCAGTAGCCGTAATCCATCTGAGCTCTGCGATCTGACCCAGCAATACACCAGTGCGCTATTTCATGAAGAGCACTGGCTAGGTAATCGTCTTTAAATATTATTTTAGCGTAGCGATTTGACTGTCCCGACGGAACATACAGCGGCTCTTCACCACCACCTACTAATGTCGTTTTGAAAGCGTACTCAAACTCAGAGCAAAAAGTCCCGACGATTACATCCAACTTACCACTATATTTTGGACTCATTTTACCTTGCCGCAACACCCCTTAATGGCGATAAATGAAATACCGAATGATCTCATAACAAAAATATAACCTAAACATACTAGTTAGGCAGGATTTCCATAACTCATCAATCTATCATACCGCTTGATTAGCACGTCATCTATTGGCTGGGACTGCAATTCCGTAAGCTGGCTAAAAAGATGTTCCTTTAATGTTTGAGACATAGTTTCGATATCTCTATGCGCTCCACCCATCGGCTCAGGGATGGTTTGATCAATAATATTTAATTTCTCAAGACCAGCAGATGTAACACCCATAGCCTCAGCAGCGTCGGCAGCTTTATCACTACTTTTCCAAAGAATATTGGCACAGCCCTCAGGGGAGATAACAGTATAGGTACTGTACTGCAACATATTTACCTTGTCTCCCACACCAATGCCAAGAGCGCCACCTGAACTACCTTCACCAATAACCGTACAAATAATCGGTGTCTTTAATCTTGACATAACGGCTAAATTTCTAGCGATGGATTCAGAGATATTTCGCTCTTCTGAGTCAATACCCGGGTAAGCCCCAGGAGTATCTATAAGAGTAATTACCGGTAAATTAAAACGCTCGGCCGTCTCCATCAGTCGCAGTGCCTTACGGTAACCTTCTGCTTTGGGCATACCAAAATTGCGCATAACCTTGTCGGTCACACCTCGACCTTTTTCTTGCCCTATCACCATAACTGGCAACCCTTCAAGACGAGCAACTCCTCCAACAATGGCACTATCATCTCCGAAATGCCTATCACCATGCATTTCTTCCCAGTCGGTAAATATACGGTCAATATAATCTAGTGCATAGGGGCGATGAGGGTGACGAGCAACTTGCACTACTTGCCATGGCGTTAACTTTGCATAAATATTTTGCGTTAGTTTTTGCGATTTATCGCGTAATTTAACGACCTCTTCAGCAATATTTAAATCATTATCATTGCCTACTAACTGAAGCTCTTCAATTTTTGCTTCTAATTCTGCAATAGGTTGCTCGAACGACAAATAATCTAAATTCATTGCTATGCATGTCTCTCTAAAAGATCGGCTGATTTTACACTACGCTAGTTTAACATTTTTATGGTTATTGAGCACCATTGTATCAATCATAGTGCATTACCACGTTATTTTCCCCAAACTGATTGATAAGCCTTTTGATTAATTCATCTGTTGGTTTTATTTTCCATTGCTTCCCAAGATTTAAACCAGCCTTCGCATCAGGACGTTGGTAGTTAATACTAATGTTACAATTACCATCGCGATAAGAGTATAAAGTGTCATACAATGCATCAACCCAATTCACCTGACTGCTATTAATATTCACCTCTAATACCCGTAATCGTGAGCAACGAGACTCATATATTGACTGAATCGACTCCGCTACCATTTTAAGGCCACCGCTAAAGCTATCCTCTGATACCGTGCCTTTAACCACTACCAACGCATCCTTGGTAAGACCCTCACGGTACGCTGTATATTTGTCAGCCCACACAGAAAGCTCAATTCGTCCACTTTTATCGTCAAGAGTCAAAAATGCGAAACTATCACCGCGTTTGTTTTTCAAGACTCTGAGCCCAACTATCATTCCAGCAATCGTATCTGCCTCTTTGCCCGGACGCAGATCTACTATTCTGTTAGGTAGCATCTTTTTTAGTTCAAGAGAATATTCATCGATAGGATGACCTGTTAAATAAAGACCGAGGGTATCTTTCTCTCCATTGAGGCGCTCTTTAACTGACTGATGTACCGTGGAAATATAAGCGTTATAGTTTATTTCTGAAGCACTATCTACCACAGATTCTCCGAAAAGATCACCCATGCCACTTACTTTATTACGTTCATGTTGCTCAGCTAATTTAATAGCTTCATCCATACAGCCCAACATAACTGCGCGCTTGTAGCCTATTTCACCCACAGGTCCTATGGCATCAAAAGCCCCGCTGCGTATCATGGCATCAACGCTTCGTTTGTTGACCTTACGGCCATCAACCCGAGCACAAAAATCAAACAAATCTTTAAAAGGGCCGCCCTCTTCTCGGGCAACAATAATAGCGCCCACTGGCCCTTCACCAAGACCCTTAATGGCACCTAACCCATAAATAATATCACCGGATTGATTAACACTAAAATGAAACTGTCCTAAATTCACATCTGGCGGTAACAGTTCAAGGGACAATGCTCTACATTCATCAATAAAGGTAACCACTTTATCTGTTTTATCCATATCAGAAGAAATGGTTGATGCCATAAATTCGGCAGGATAGTGCGCCTTTAGCCAACCAGTCTGGTAGGCAACTAAGGCGTAGGCGGCTGAATGAGATTTGTTAAAACCATAGCCTGCAAATTTTTCCATTAAATCAAAAATATTGGACGCAAGATGTTCTGCAAAACCTTTGCCGATGGCACCCTGAACAAATAAATCTCTCTGTTTTGCCATTTCTTGAGCATTTTTTTTGCCCATTGCGCGGCGTAACAGGTCAGCTCCGCCTAGGGTATAACCACCCATCTCTTGCGCAATTTGCATTACTTGCTCTTGGTAAAGAATTACACCATAGGTCGGTTCCAGTGCAGGCTTTAAGCATTCATGTTGATACTGGGGATGTGGGTAACTAACCTCAGCACGACCTTTTTTACGATTTATAAAATCATCCACCATCCCCGACTGCAAGGGACCAGGTCTAAACAACGCTACTAAGGCGACAATGTCTTCAAAGCGGTCAGGACCAAGTTTTCGAATAAGTTCCTTCATACCGCGAGATTCAAGCTGAAATACGGCAGTGGTTTCGCCTCGCTGCATCATTTCATAAGTTGCACTGTCATCTAAGGGTATTTTTTCAAGAATTAGAGGATCTTCAGCGTTATCTAAGCGAGTTACATTGATCATCTTTAGCGCCCAATCGATGATTGTCAGCGTTCGCAGACCAAGAAAATCAAATTTTACAAGGCCGGCCTCCTCAACGTCATTTTTATCAAACTGACTTACCACACCAGTGCCATTTTCATCACAATATATGGGCGAAAAATCAGTAATCCGAGTTGGCGCAATAACGACTCCACCAGCATGTTTACCGCAATTTCGAGATACACCTTCAAGCTGTAACGCCATAGACCAAATTTCGGCAGCTTCATCATCGGCGGCTAAAAACTGACTTAAATCATCTTCTTGCTCAACAGCTTTTTCAAGGGTCATACCGACTTCAAACGGAATCAATTTAGATAGCTTATCAGCTAAACCGTAGGATTTTCCTTGTACTCTTGCAACATCTCTAACTACCGCTTTAGCGGCCATAGTGCCAAAAGTTACAATTTGAGAAACCGCATCACGTCCATATTGTTCAGCCACATAGGCGATCACTCTATCTCGACCCTCCATGCAAAAGTCAATATCAAAATCTGGCATAGAGACGCGTTCAGGATTTAGAAAGCGCTCAAAAAGAAGGTCATATTCAATGGGGTCTAGGTCGGTGATTTTTAGAGCGTAGGCAACCAGTGAACCAGCACCTGAACCCCTCCCAGGTCCGACGGGAATATCATTAGCCTTAGCCCAGCCGATAAAATCCATCACAATCAGAAAATAACCAGGAAAACCCATTTCAATAATAATTTTTAACTCAAAGGCCAACCGCTCTCTGTAAAGTTGCTGATGTTCGGGGAACGTCGGATCCTGCTGATCAAAGAGCTGCCCTAAACGCTCATCAAGACCACTATTGGATATCTCGACCAAAAACTCATCAATGGTTTTACCAGATGGGATGGGGTAATCAGGTAAAAAGTATTCACCCAATCTAAGGTCCAAATTACAGCGTTTTGCTATTTCTACTGTATTTTCAATCGCTTCCGGGATATCTTCAAATAACGCCACCATTTCATCTGAACTACGTAAATATTGCTGATCAGAAAAACGACGCTCTCGCCGCGGGTCATCTAGAGAACGCCCCTCATGGATACAAACTCGTGCCTCATGAGCCTCATACTCCTCTTGCCCTATAAAACGAACATCATTGGTTGCAACCACAGGGCAGTCCAGAGCCATGGCAAGATCAACGGCAGCATGCAAGTAATCCTCTTCATCCACTCGACCAGTGCGCTGCAGTTCAAGATAACAGCGATTTGGAAATACCCGCATTAACTTTTTTAGGGTATTTTGCGCATCGTGAGTTCGCCCCGAAACAAGCGCATTACCAATCTCTCCAAGCCTTCCACCTGAGAGTACAATAAGACCTTCATTAAAGGTCTCCAACCAAGAGGTTCTGATCGTCGGGACACCTTGTTTCTGACCTTCTTGATAAGCTTTAGATATTAAAAGCGTGAGATTTTTATAACCCTGATTATCCATGACTAATAACACTAGCTGCGTCAGAAGACCCTCACTAGAGTCGTCAAGAACCAAAACGTCAGCACCCACTATGGGTTTAACACCGGCGTTCTGAGCTGCTTTATAGAACTTCACTAAGCCAAAAAAATTATTAAAATCGGTTAAGGCAATTGCCGGCATACCGATCTCGGCTACTTTCGCAGCAAGGGGCTTAATTCGAACTAACCCATCGACAAGCGAATACTCAGAATGAAGCCTTAAATGGACAAATTGTGAAGACATATTATACTTTGGTTAAAAGATGCTCAGCATCAATCCTGTAATGACTAAAACTGTCTTTCATCAAGTCAAATACTGTACCATCAAATTCCGGGATACTTTTATTAGAGAGTTTTGCAGGAGCAACGGTATCTCCCCACTTTATAATTCCAGCTCCACAGGTTAAGCCCGCACCAAAAGTAGCAGTTAAGATGGTCATTCCTGGTTTGACAGAGCCATCCGCCAGAGCATCACAGAGCGCTAGAGGGATAGATGCTGCAGAAGTATTTGCATATTCGTCAATACAGACAATTACTTTTTCCATAGGGAAATCCAGACGTTTTGCTAATGACTGAATAATACGTATATTTGCTTGGTGCGGAATAAAAAGGTCTATATCCTCAGGGGTAAGATTTTCTCTCTCAAGTACCGTGGCAATGGAGTCGCTCATTCCCTTGACCGCACTTTTAAAAATCTCTTGACCCTCAAAATTAAGGGAAATAAAAATATCATTAGTAAAGTGCGCTGGAGACATTCCCCAGCTTGGTAAATGAAGACACTCCCGACTATTCGGTATGCAGCTTATGTGGCCCGAGAGAAGCCCTAATTTCTGGTCTGTAGCCTCTAAAACAATAGCGCCGGCACCATCACCAAATAAGAAGCATGACTCCCGTTTTTGCCAATCCATTGCCAATGAAAGCCTTTCAGATCCAACAACAAGCGCTTTTTTAATGGAGCCAGCCTTAATCATATCAGACGCCACATTGACACCATAAAACCAACTAGTACAGGCAGAATTCAAATCAAAAGCGGCCGCTTTTACAGCCCCTAACTCATTTTTTATAAAGCTTGCAGTATTAGGACAAATTTCCTCAGGCGTCGTTGATCCCAGCACAATCAGATCAATATCAGACGCCAATACTCCAGCAGCAGCAAGCGCTCTCTCACAGGCAAGCCAACCCATTATTCCAGTTGAAACATGACTGTAATGACGCTGTTTAATCCCAGATCGTGAATAAATCCACTCATCACTGGTCTCAACAACTTTACTCATATCATCATTGGTCATCAGTAATGGAGGAACGTAACTACCACAACCCGTTATTTCAGCATATTTCAAGCTAAGAACTCCCCTGCAATTAGATTTTTCAATGTCGTTTGAATGTAAAGGTTGTAACCTCACAACTCAAGCAATAAGTCTAGATTTACTAGTTTATCTATAAAGAGTGGTGATTATAAAAAATTATCACCCCTAAGGCATCAGCTGAGACTATAAAAAGGTCAAAAAAGATCGTTCTGTTCGATACCTAACCCTTCGCTCACTGGCGCGAAAGAACGACGATGGATCGCGCAAGGGCCTAATCGTTGCAAAGCTTCAAGGTGCTGCGGCGTCCCATAACCCTTATTCTTTGCAAAGCCATAGCCAGGATACTCTTTATCAAAGGTCTGCATCTCAGCATCTCTAACTACCTTGGCAATTATCGACGCGGCACTTATAGCCTCGACACGACCATCTCCCTTGACTACAGCTTCCGCTGCATACTCCCACTGGGGTAATCGGTTGCCATCCACGGCGACGTAATCAGGTTTCATCTCTAGCCTTAGAACCGCTCGTCGCATCGCCATCAATGTAGCCTGTAATATATTAAATCTATCAATTTCTTCTACTGATGCTCTGCCAATCGCCCAGCAAGTGGCTTGACCAACGATATCACCATACAGATTTTCACGCTGTCGCGCGCTTAAGGATTTTGAATCTACCAATCCATTAATTTGATGATCCAGAGGCAGTATAACTGCTGCAGTGACTACATCACCTGCTAGGGGACCCCGACCAACCTCATCAACACCGGCTAAGAGCCGAACACCTCTCGGTGGCGACCACTGACTAGTCATTCTAATAACTCCAAGATAGCTTGAGCAGCTAAATCACCAGAATTTAGCTTCAAAGATGATTGTATTTGATCAAATCGCTCTAGCAAGTGGCGTCTATCGTTTGCTGATAGAGCCCCCTGGACTGCATGACTAAGCTTTTCAAGCGTCGCATCTTCTTGAATTAATTCAGGGACTAACATTTCATTAGCAAGCAGATTAGGAATAGATACATAGGGCGTCTTAATGAATGGAGAGACTAATGTATGCGTAATTATCCCTAGCTTATAGCTTACAACCATTGGCTTTTTGAGTAACATCGCTTCTAGCGCGGTCGTGCCTGAGGCTAAAAGCACTGCGTCCGAAGCAGCCATGGCAAGATGAGAATCCCTCAAAATAAGAGTGATATTAGAACCATTTTGTGCAGATAGTATTTCCTGCAATTGCCGGTACCGAGCCTCATTGGCCGCAGGCACAACGACATGAAGATTTTTAATTTTAGAAGTTACGTCTCCAACCACAGCTATGAATAGTTTAGCAAGTAAAGCGACCTCTCCTGAACGACTTCCTGGCATCACACATAAAAGAGGCTGATTTGAAGATAATCCCAGCACTTCTCTTGCCTCACTCACATCAGGTTGAGAGTCAAGTTCAGTGGCTAAGGGATGCCCTACAAAACGCACAGGAACCTTGTGTTCTCTATAAAAGGCGGCCTCAAACGGCAACAGTGTTAACATAAGATCCACTGCTCGTTTAATTTTCTTGATCCTCCCCTGCCGCCAGGCCCAAACGGAAGGACTGACATAGTGGACAGTCCTAATGCCGGTCTGCTTGAGTTTAAGTTCAATATTAGTCGTAAAATCGGGAGAATCTATCCCTATAAATACCGAAGGTGGTGATGTTTTATAGCGTGTAATAATCGACCGACGTATATTGAGAAGTTCGGGAAGACGCTTTAGTGGCTCAATAAAACCCATTACAGAGAGACGTTCTATATCATGCAAAGACTTAAAACCTTCAGCCTTCATCTTCTCACCGCCGATGCCCTCAAAGCAGGCATTAGGAAATATTCTCTTCAATCCACGAATTAAATCAGCGCCAAGCACATCCCCAGAGGCCTCACCAGCAACAATCGCAAAAACCGGAGCCTGGGCCGTCATAGATTAACGGATGATCCCACGCGTAGACCGCTCTACAGATTCAATGAACATCAAAACAATAGGGTCATCGCCAAGATCGGAGATAGACAAAAGAGCTTCTTCGAGACGCAAACCACGGCGATAAAGGATTTTATACATCCTATTGGCCAAGGAGATCTGTTCGGCAGTAAAACCACGGCGCTTTAACCCCTCACGATTAATAGTCCTCGGCTCTGCGGGACTTCCTGAAACAGTAACACCGGCAGGGACATCATGATAGATAAATGAAGCTGGCCCAATAAAACAGTGAGCGCCTAAATGAACATACTGATGTACCATCGCAAAACCAGACAATATTGCCCAGTCTCCAACATAGACATGACCGGCAACTGCAGCATTATTAGTCATAACAACATTATCACCAAGCACGCAGTCATGACCAACATGCACATAAGCCATCAGAAGATTATTATTACCAATTTCAGTGACACCTTTATCTTGCACTGTACCTCGATGAATAGTCACCCCTTCCCTAATGGTATTATTATCCCCGATCAGTAATCGCGTAGACTCACCTTTATACTTCAAATCAGGAGTATCTTCACCTACGCTTGAGAATTGATAAATTTGATTACGCTTACCAATAACGGTAGGACCTTTGATTACCACATGAGAAGCAATACTGCAGTCGTCACCAATCTCAACATTAGGACCAATATATGTCCAGGGACCAATATTGACATTGTTCCCTATAACTGCTGAACCATCTACGACAGCACTGGGATGAATCACTGAAAATTTTCCCTATCTCTGTATGCACAAAGCAGCGTTGCTGCGCAGCATACCTCTCCATCAACCGTTGCCGATGTCTTAAAACGCCAAATATTCCGTTTCACCGCCTCAACTTCTGACGCTAGCATTAATTTATCACCTGGAACAACAGGTCTTTTGAATCGCACTTTATCAACCCCTGCAAAGAGGTAAAGTTTACCGTCATCAGCGGTGGTATTGGTGGAGGCGAAACCAAGTATGCCAGAAGCTTGGGCAAGAGCCTCTATAGTCATCACGCCAGGAAAGATTGGCGAGCCAGGGAAGTGGCCATTGAAAACGTCCTCGTTAATACTAATATTTTTATAAGCAAGTATCCGCTCGTTTGGTACCAGCTCTACCACCCTATCCACCAGTAGCAGCGGATATCGGTGTGGCAGTAACGTCATTATTTCATTTATGTTCATAACGAATCTCAATGCTATGTGGCATTTAATTGATGCTCATTTGGATCGACGTTAAAGCCGACGACCTACTAATGCAAATCATTTCTCTATCTTATCTACACGTCGCGCAAGTTTATCTAGCTGACCGATTCGAACAGAATTCTTCCGCCATTCTCGAGAGGACATCAAAGGCGTTGAACCAGATGAGTATGATCCTGGCTTGGAAATTGACTTTGTGACCAATGTTCGTGCCGTCAACATCACGTTGTCACAAACAGTAACGTGGCCAACAATACAGGCATCGCCACCTAAAATACAATTTTGCCCTATCTTGGCGCTACCCGCTAGGCCCGAGTAGGCAGCCATAGCAGTGTTGTCACCAACTACAGCGTTATGCGCTATCTGCACATGATTATCTATTTTAACTCCGTTGCCGATGACGGTATCCTGAAGCGCGCCACGATCGATAGTGGAGCAAGCACCAATTTCCACATCATGACCAATACTAACTCCGCCAATCTGGTGGATTTTTTGCCAACTACCATCGCCACGCGGAGCTATTCCAAAACCATCGGCACCAAGCACTGAACCGCTGTGAACACGAACACGATCACCAATCTTGACGTTGTGATAAACAGTCACATTGGCCGCCAAATAACCATTCTCTCCAATCGATGAATTTTGGCCAATAACACTGTTAGCTTGTATCTGGCAACCGCTACTAATTTGGACACCCGCTTCTATTACAACGTTAGGTCCTATATATACATCTGTTGCAATAACTGCTGAGGGATCTATTGTAGAACTTGGGTGTGTGGTATTTTGATAGTCAGCAACCTTATCGAACTTAGCCGATAAACGTGCATAGGCCAGATAGGGATGGTCTGTTATCAGACAATGACCTGAAAAACAATCTGCATGTTGAAGACTTAAAATTACCACAGAAGCGTTACAACTAGGAAGGTCTTTAACGTACTTCGGATTAGCCAAAAAGGCAATCTCTCCCTTACGTGCTTCTTTGAGAGTATTCAAGCCCAAAATCTGCAGCAAGGGATCACCGCGTAGCTCAACATTGAGATATGCGGCAATCTCACCGAGTAAAAGTTTACCCTTCATACAGAAGCATTACTTCGTGGATACGGTATTTGTGAGCTTATTTAATCTATCCACAACTTTTGCCGTTAAATTGCTCTCAGGATTAGCAATAATCACTGACTCAGCTCTCAACAGCACAGTTACTTTCTCTTCAGCAACAACCTCTGACAACGCCTGTTGAAACGTTGGTGAAAGCTCTTGCATGATTTTTTGCTGTAACTGCTGCTGTTCACCCTGTATTTTTTGTACTGCTAGGTCATAGTCGGCTTTTGAGTACGACATTTTTTTCTGGTGCTCAGCAGACTGCTCTGCGGACCAACCCAATCGCTTAATTTCAGCTTCTTTTGCCATCGCCTGAAGATCTGCTGCAGAACCTTCAGCTTTGGCCTTCAGTGCCACAAAATCAGCACTTTCCAATGAAGTTTTGACACTATTCTGAGCATAATCAGAGGCAAACATGGCTGACTGTATATCAATTACAGCTAATTTTTCCTGCGCACTGACGGCCACAGATAGAGTTCCAAAAATGCCTACCAAAAAAAATACAACCGACTTCAAATTACTCACAATACTTCTCCAGACTTTAGATTTAAATTAAAATTGATTTCCTAATGAAAACTGAAACACTTCGGTCTCATCGAAATCATCAGAGTTTAGGGGCTTCGCTATACTGAACGTAATGGGCCCAAAACCACTTAACCAAGTAGCGCCCAAACCAACAGAATACTTAAGTTCGCCTTCTTCAGGACTGAAACAATTTACCTCAAGATCATCACATTTGGTATTAAAAACATTACCTGCATCGAAAAATAATGCAGATTGCACTGATCGCTGATCTTTTACGAAGGGCAACGGGAAAATAACTTCAGCGCCCAAAACGATCTGTACATTACCACCCACCGGTCGCGCACGACTATAACCCTGAGAGGCACTATTTTGTGGTCCTAGGGAATAGCGCTTAAATCCTCTCACTGAGCCTAAACCACCGCTATAGAAATTCTTAAAGAATGGCATCTGTGTGGTATCGCCAAAGCTCTCACCATAAGCAAGATCGGCCTTTAGTTTCAGGGTCAACTGGTTGGTTAAACCTCTAAAATGCGTACCTTTGTACGTGACCTTAAAATACTCCAATCCCGACCCAGGCACAGACACATCAAAGCCCAATCGCTGCGATGTACCGCGTGTAGCAAAAATGCCTCTGTTGAGCGTTGATTTTCCCCAATTGAGATTAGCATTTACTGATTTAAACCAGTTACCATTATCTGAAACGAATTTTTCAATAACCGCTGAAGTTGTATAATCTCCAAGATCAAGCTCTAAGAATTCGTAGCCTAACCCAAAGCCAATACGCTCAACTTCTGACAGCGGATAACTCCAGTTGACACTAACACCACGAGTATCCTGAGAAAAAGGTTGCAGCCTCAACTTGCTGTAATCGGTGTCCCTCGCATAAATACTGTAGCCTGCACTAACACCATCAGTGGTAAAATAAGGCTCTGTATAACTAAAGTTAAGCGAGCTTTGATAAGTACTTTTATTTATTCCTACACCAACTTGCTTGCCTGTTCCCAAAAAATTATTTTCCGTAAGATTAGCGCCAAGCATCAGCCCATAGCCTTGAGAGTAACCTAAATTTGCACCTACAGATCCAGAGGGTTGCTCCTCTACGGTGTAAATAACATCGATTTGATCATTGGTACTAGCCACAGGAATATTCTCAACCGCAACTTCTTTAAAGAAGCCTACGCGCTCAAGACGGACTTTTGAGAGCTCTATTAGTGCATTATTTGCTGAGCCACCCTCCATCTGTCGCATTTCTCGACGAAGTACCTCATCTGATGTCTTAGTATTACCACGAAACTCAATACGACGAACGTAGGCTCGCATTCCCGGTTTTACTAAAAAAGTCACTTTTGCAGTCTTAGCATCTTCATCTAACTCAGGATATCCCTCTACTTCAGCAAAGGTATACCCTTCATTGCCCAATCTCTTAGTTATGTATTCGCTTGATGTAGTCATGAGTATTTGAGAAAAAATAGCATCTTCTCTAAGAAGAACCAAAGCTCTAGCCTGATTTTCAGGAATAATCAAATCCCCTGCAAGTTCAATTCCACTAATAGTGTAGATATCACCTTCATCGATATTAATAGTTATGAATACGGACTCTTTGTCAGGACTTACCGATACCTGCGTACTGTTTATAGTAAAGCGAAGATAGCCACGATCTAGATACCAACTTTCTAAAGTTTCAAGGTCACCCGATAGTTTCTCACGAGAATACTTATCATCACTAGTAATCCAAGACAACCAACCAGTTTTATTTTGCTCAAATTGCTCAAGTAAATCTTGTTCAGCAAAGTGAGTGTTACCAACAATATTGATATGCCGTATTTTAGCAACATCACCTTCATCAATATTAATATTTACCGAAACGCGATTGCGTGGCAACGTCTTTACTTCGGTTTCCACCAGAGCACCATATCTCCCTTGAGACACATATTGGCGCTGAAGCTCCTGACCCATACCTTCTAAAATAACTTGGCGAAATATCTGCCCCTCAGCCAAGCCATTATCTCGCAGAGCATCCATCAACTGATCAGTTTCAATCGCCTTATTACCTTCGATATTTATTTCAGTAACCGCAGGGCGCTCGACAAGACCCACCACTAAAATACCGTTCTCTCGAGCCATAATAACGTCGGCAAAATAGCCCGTACGAAACAAAGACCGGGTCGCATCTCGAACTGATGCTTCATCAATAGAATCACCAACACTTATAGGCAAGGAGGCAAATACAGTGCCAGCAGAAACCCTTTGAAGGCCTTCGATACGAATATCGAGCACCTGAAAATCGTCTGCATGAACCATACTTGTGAATGCTACAAAAAACAGAATAAAACGTGTAATAAGTTGCTTCATTAAAACTTCTTACCCCAGTATAAATATCAAAAGATAACTCAAAATGAACGCATGAGATCGTTAAATGTAGCAACAATCATCAAACTCATCAGTACAGTCAAACCCGCCTTGTAGCTGACTACTTGAACCCCCTCAGACACAGGTGAGCCCTTAAATAACTCAATAATGATGAAGATCAAATGACCACCGTCTAAGACCGGAATTGGCAGAAGATTCATCACGCCGAGCATTATACTCAGAATGGCGACAAAGCGAATAAAATTATCCAGTCCTGACTTCGCTGTGTCACCCGCTACTTTGGCAATAGTGATCGGCCCACTTAGGTTTTTCGGACTTAATTCGCCCACAACAAGCTTGCCGATAGACTTGACAATCGACACACTGGTGTCTACCACCTCCATAAATGCTCTAGGAATAGCTTCAAGAGGACCATAGGATAAAATTCTGATATTTTCCTCAGCATATCTGACTGCAGAGGACAGCTGGATACCCAACCGACCAATATTTTCACCTTCAACACGTTCAGAATTAGGCGTTACGAAGATATCAAGATCTGCCCAACTCTGATCTGCAATCTGTCTTTCAATCCCCAGCTTTATTTGCCTGCTTGGGCTGCCAGATACACCTTTCATAAATTGTTGTATAGATTCAATCTTTTGGTCGTCTATTGATACTAATCGATCCCCAGCCAGCAGCCCATCGCGCTCGCCAGCTTTATCAGCCACTACAGCAGTAATGGTCAAGGTCTCAAGCTCTACAGACGGAGATAACCCCAACTCTTGCATAAGCATAGGCACCTCTTCTCCAGACAACCAACGAGTAACAGGTATACTCAGTTGGTAACGGATATCACTGTCAGGGTAGGTTACTGAAAAAGGGATACTGCCCGTTGTTCCAACATAGTCAAACAGTTTCTTTGATAGTTCCGACCATGTCTCTACTGGACTATTGTCAAGCTCAACAATTGTCATATCGACTTCAAAACCTGAATTCTCCGCTGGAGAGCCCGCTCTAACATCACCGATAACTGGAGCTAAACCACTCTCACCACCTAAAAATATCATCCAAAAAATCAAACCGGCTAACAAAAAGTTGGCCATAGGACCCGCAATAATGATGGCCATACGCTGCCATGGCGTTTTTCGAGTAAACGCATGAGGAAGATCAACATGGGTAACCTTATCAGTCCGCTCATCGAGCATCTTTACATAACCACCAAGCGGTAATACAGCTAACACAAATTCGGTCCCATGCTTGTCATGCCAACTAAACATGGTTTTTCCAAAACCGATCGAGAAGGTTTCTACCTTGACACCACAGCGTCTAGCAATCCAAAAATGACCGAATTCGTGAAACGTCACCAAACTACCAAGGGCAATAAACGTATAAAAAAGTGTCAAAGCAATATCTATCATTTACCGTTCTATCCTAGAAATATAAGTGGCTGATGCTCGCCGAGCTCTAATGTCTGTATCTTGGACTAGTTCAAGCGTATCTGGTTCAGTAAAATTAAAATTAAACATAGACTCTTGTACAACCTCAGCAATCTGAGTGAAGTCAATCCGCCCCTGCAAAAAAGCCTCAACTGCAACTTCATTTGCCGCGTTTAATACCGCAGGAGCATTTTGCCCAAGACGAGCAGCTTCTAATGCCAACACCAAACACGGGAAATTAATTAAATCTGGAGCCTCGAAATCTAATCTTGCGACCTCGATTAAGTTTAAATTGTCAACCCCAGACACTATCCGCTCAGGCCATGCTAGTGCGTGGGCTATAGGTGTTCGCATATCTGGATGACCCATCTGTGCAAGCACCGAGCCGTCTACATACTGCACCAAAGAGTGGATAACACTTTGAGGATGCACAACTATATCAATTTGAGTCGGATTTACATCAAAAAGCCAACAGGCTTCTATCAACTCCAACCCTTTATTCATCATACTGGCAGAATCCACAGATATTTTGTTGCCCATACTCCAATTTGGATGCGCACAGGCCTGTTCTGGCGTTACATTTTTCATATCTGCTAGGGTTAAACCTTTAAACGGCCCACCTGATGCAGAGAGAAGAATCTTGTTCACACCCGCTAACGACAAACGCTTGTTTATCGGCAAGCATTGGAATATCGCATTGTGCTCGCTATCAATAGGTAACAAGATTGCAGAGGAAGACTTTAACGCTCGATTAAAAACCTGACCCGCCATGACCAGCGATTCTTTATTTGCAAGCAATACTTTTTTATCTGCTTTTACAGCACTCAACGTCGGCAACAATCCTGCAGCACCCACAATAGCAGCCATGACAATATCAACGTCAGAATCTTCACTAACAGCGCAGAGAGCGTCCACGCCAAAGATTACTTTAGTAGCTGTTCTTGTGATCGCCAACAGATCCCTTAATGTCGTTGCTGAAGCCTTATCCATGACTACTGCATACTTGGGCTGAAACTTTTGACACTGAGCAGCAAGAATCGCTAACTTGGATTTACCAGTTAACGCAAAAACAGCGTATTTTTCCGAATGCCTTGCTACCACATCTAAGGTGCTGACACCCACAGATCCTGTAGCGCCAAGAATTGTTATACGCTGCATTAGTTACACAATCCCAGAAATAGGCAATAAGATAGCATACATGGGTAGTGCCGCCATGACGCCATCAACTCGATCTAACACACCACCATGACCAGGAAGTAAGGTTCCACTATCTTTCACACCACTGTGGCGCTTTACCATGCTTTCAAAAAGATCACCCAACACAGAAAATAGAGCAACCGCAAAAATGCATGCAATAGTCAAAGGGGTTAGCTTTTCTGGTAGCAATAAGAACAGACTGGCAATCAGAGTGGACTGAAACAAAATGCCACCAAAAAAACCTTCCCAAGTCTTGCCGGGACTGACCAAGGCCGCTAACTTACGCTTACCAAATAGCTTCCCTATGATAAAGCCGCCGACATCGGCTAACACAACAATAAGAATACCAAACAACAGAAGCAATTTGCCATCTGCGTACAACATCACTGTCGTAATAGACACCCAAGTAGCGCTTAACAGTACGATCCCAAGCATTGATAATATCGGGGTTGGTGACCACAAAATGGCACTAGAGGGATAACCCTGAACCCACAAAAACATAACCGCCCACAACCCAACAACTCCTAACAGCAGTATTTGAGCGCGTTCGAACAAAAATTGCTCTGCAAGCCCCAACCAAAATGCCGAACCTAGTAGGGAAAGAAACAGACAAAAAAGAAATAAAATTCTAATTTTTAGTATTCTAATTTTTAGTAGGGTGGTCCACTCCCAACCGGCCAGTAAAATAACCGGGACAATAGCAAGAGAAAAAACCAAAGGCGATACATAGAAAAGTATCACGACAAACCCTGCCGCCATAAGGATCGCTGTTATTATTCGTTGTTTAAGCATTATTTATTTTTAGTATCATTATGTCGCTTGGTCCGTTAAGAACACCCCACTTTTGCTAAGACTCAGCCTACACACCCTATTATTAAGACCCAAGATACATCAAATACAAAAATTACTCTCCGGTATTTTTATATAACTAAAATTCCATGAGGTCCTTTTCTTTGGCAATTAACGATTCGTCAACTTGAGCAACAAATTTATCGGTAATTTTTTGAATGTCATCCTGCGCCTTACGCTCTTCGTCTTCGCTTATAGCTTTTTCTTTGAGCAGATCTTTAACATCAGACAGGACATCGCGGCGAACATTTCGAATTGATACTCTTGAGTTCTCGGCCTCTGCCTTAGCTTGCTTACCATAGGTCTTTCTGGTTTCCTCAGTCAAAGCAGGTAATGGAATTCTAATCACAGTGCCCGCAGTGGATGGATTCAATCCAAGATCAGACTTCATAATTGCTTTCTCTATCTCGGGCACCAAAGAGCGCTCCCAAGGCGTTACAGAAAGTGTTCTTGCGTCCTCAACGGTTATTGAAGCAGCTTGAGACAATGGCGTATCAACGCCATAATAATCAACAGAGATACCATTAAGTAAACTTGCATGAGCTCTGCCGGTGCGAATTTTATTAAACGCTTTAGCCAAAGCTTCAAGGGATTTTGTCATGCGAGCTTGCGCATCAACCTTAAGATCATCGATCATATTTTATCTCTCAATTTTCTTCTATTAGAGTGCCTTCACTGCCACCGACAACTAGGTTTAAAAGAGCACCCTGTTTTGACATACGAAATACACGAAGAGGCATTTGGTGCTCGCGACACAAACAAATCGCCGTAAGATCCATAACCCCGAGTTTTTTGTCCAGCACTTCATCATAAGTAAGGTGAGAATATAATTCAGCATCAGGATGAGTCATGGGGTCAGCTGAGTAGACACCGTCCACCTTCGTTGCCTTCAGTACAACATCAGCATTAATCTCAATCCCTCTTAAACAGGCGGCAGAGTCAGTTGTAAAAAACGGGTTTCCAGTTCCAGCAGCAAAAATAACCACATCTCCCTCTTTTAAATAGCGCATAGCTCTGCGCCTATCATAATGCTCGACGACTCCACTCATCGGAATCGATGACATTACCTGGGACGAAATATTAGTGCGCTCAAGAGCATCACGCATGGCTAGTGCGTTCATAACCGTCGCTAGCATACCCATGTGATCCCCAGTAACTCGATCCATACCAGCAGCATTGAGGGCGGCACCACGAAAAAGGTTACCACCGCCAATAACGAGCCCGACTTGAACACCGATGCCTACCAATTGACCGATTTCAAGGGCCATACGATCCAGAACCTTAGGGTCAATACCAAACCCTTCAGATCCCATGAGCTCTTCACCGCTAAGCTTTAGCAGAATTCGCTTGTACTCTTTTTGCTTTACAGACCCTGGCATCTAATTTCCTCAATCTTAACTTGCGTCTTTTACCTGGGCAGCAACCTCAGCGGCAAAATCAACTTCTTCAACTTCAATCCCTTCACCAACTTCGAAGCGAACAAATGATGTGATCTCAGCACCAGCTGCTTTTAAAAGTTTGCCTACAGTGGTGTCTGGATCTTTGACAAAAGGCTGATCGACCAAGCTACTTTCTTTCAAAAACTTATTAACACGCCCTACGATCATTTTTTCAATAATTTCTTCAGGCTTACCACTCTCTCTTGCTTGAGCAGCATAAATTTCTTTTTCTGCCGCAACCACGTCAGCTGGCATTTGATCTGAGCTAATTACCGCAGGATTTACTGCCGCAATGTGCATAGCTACATCTTTAGCAAGATCCTCGCTCCCACCACTGAGACCAACTATAACAGCAATTCTGTTATTACTATGAACATATCCACCAACAACCTCTTCCTGAATGCTAGAAACTCGTCTTGGCGAAATATTTTCACCAATTTTTTGGACTAGTGCTTCTCTGGACGACTCTAATTCGCCAGCCATCAATGTAGCCATATCGGTTTCGCGAGAGACATAAGCTGCATCAACAACAGACTTAACAAAACCCTGAAAGCCTTCATCTCGTGCAACAAAATCGGTTTCACTATTAATTTCAACAATGACACCAAAGTCATTTTCAACTTTCAAAGCCACAAGACCATCCGCTGCGGTACGACCGGCTTTTTTCGCTGCTTTCATCCCGCTTGATTTACGTAATTCCTCAATCGCTTTATCGATATCTCCGCCTGCGGCTACCAGCGCTCTCTTACACTCCATCATACCAAGACCGGTGCGCTCTCGAAGGTCCTTAACTAATGCTGATGTTACCTGTGACATCACAATCCTCTCTAAATCAAAATTTCGTTTAAAATAAAGGGGGCACAAACCCCCTTTTTTACAATCCTGTATGGTTAACTCTACTGGGCAACCTCTGTTTCGAGAACAGCTTCAGCAACTGCAGGCTCGGCCACAGGCTCTGCAACCGCAACCACGTCTTCAGCCACCTCAACAAATTCGTCTTTATTGTTGATTTTTGCTGACTGTGCCTTGCCTTCAAGTACCGCATCTGCAATAGAAGCCGCATAAAGCTTAATCGCTCTGATCGAGTCATCATTGCCAGGGATAATGTAGTCCACGCCGTCGGGATTACTATTTGAATCGACGATACCAACAACTGGAATACCCAACTTGTTCGCTTCGTTAATAGCAATACGCTCATGATCAACATCAACAACAAACAGGATGTCAGGCAGTCCATTCATGTCCTTGATGCCACCTATAGAATTTTCCAGCTTTTCTTTGGTCCTGGTGCGCGTCAAAACTTCTTTTTTACCGAGCTTGTCAAAAGTACCATTACTCTCTTGCGCTTCAAGATCTCTGAAACGACGTATGGAAGCTCTGATGGTTTTGTAATTGGTCAACATACCACCCAACCAACGATGACTGACATATGGCATAGCGCAACGCTCGGCTTGCTCTTTGATGATCTTTTGCGCTGCACGCTTGGTGCCGACGAATAAAATCTGATTTCCTTTGGCAGCTTCAACCCGCAAAATCTCCAGCGCCTCATTAAAGGCTGGCACGGTGTGCTCAAGGTTAATAACGTGTACTTTGTTTCGTGAACCAAAAATGTACTGGCTCATCTTGGGGTTCCAGAAGCGAGTTTGGTGGCCAAAGTGCACACCAGCTTGCAACATATCGCGCATACTGACAATAGACATAATAGTTTCCTTTTGGGGTTAAGCCTCCACACTCCCCAAAGATAAACCCAGCTACCACTAAAAAAGTGTCGCAGGGCACCCATACCTTCGTGTCGGAATGTGTGTGTCGTTTAAGTAACTTATAAATGTTGCGAGAGTATTCCCGCAACGGCGCGCTTTATACCATAATGGATGCCGCAGATAAAGAAAATTAGCAGTGGGAAGTTAAAATACCAGTAGACAGCAACATGATCTTTGGCACGTGACGTTTAAGCACCGCCTAAGCAACAAAAATTCATCAAGGACTCCCGCAATTCTGTTTAGCAGAGTACAATATCAAAAACGTGGATTACGCTGGAGCTTTGACATGACAATTAAACTACGATCTCACCAAGAACTAGACAAAATGAGACTTGCTGGGCGCTTAGCCGCTGAAGTCTTAGAGCTTATAGAATCCCATGTTGTTGCCGGGGTATCGACCGAAGAGCTAGATCGCATTTGTAATCGACATATCGTAGACACACAAAAAGCAATACCAGCATGCCTTGGTTATAATGGTTTCCCCAAATCAATATGTACATCTATTAATCAAGTAATTTGTCACGGTATTCCCTCGGATAAAAAAATATTAAAAAACGGCGACATCATTAATATCGATGTAACAGTAATTAAAGATGGTTGGTATGGTGACACCAGCAAAATGTATTGCGTTGGCAGTGTAGCCCCCCACGCCCAGCGATTGGTCAATATAAGCCAAGAATGTCTTTACAAAGCGATTGAATTAGTTGGGCCTGGCGTCTATCTTGGTGATATTGGCCATGTTATTCAAAGTCATGCTGAAAAAAACTACTACTCTGTAGTTCGCGACTATTGCGGTCATGGCATAGGTTCAGAATTTCATGAAGAACCACAGGTTTTGCACTACGGAAAGCCCGGCACAGGTATTGTCCTTAAGGAAGGAATGACATTCACAATAGAACCCATGTTAAACGCTGGCAAGCATACAACAAAGTTAAGGCCAGACGGCTGGACTGTGGAAACACGGGACGGTCGTCTTTCGTCACAATGGGAACATACAATGGCGGTTACCGCTAACGGTTGTGAAGTATTTACTGGACGCCACGAAGAGTCCTTTTAATCGGAGAATAACGTGCTTTTCAAAACGCCCAAACCGAAGGTTTCACCGCAGAACCTAACGCTCAGTGCACCTCTGTTTTTCGATAAAAAGCGTTTTTGTTTAGATTTACTGACAAAGGATGCTGTGATCGTATTTCGAGATGCGCTCAATGCATCAAGGATACATTTTAGCAATCGTTTCTATGAAGGCGAGGACATCCACACACTGGTCAATGAATCTGCCCGCTTTGCCGACATTATAATTTCCTTGGCATGGCAACAATTTGACTGGGATGAGGATATTTGTCTTATTGCCGTTGGTGGCTATGGTCGTGGCGAGCTTCATCCCTACTCTGATATCGATCTTTTGATACTCATGCGCCGCAACAAAGGGGCTCGATACCAAGCTAATATTGAACGTTTTTTAACTTTTTTATGGGATATACAGCTCACTATAGGCCATAGCGTGAGGTCATTATCTCAGTGCGTAGAGGAAGCCAAGCGTGACATAACTGTTGCAACCAATTTAATGGAAACAAGACTTATTTGCGGCGACCAGAAACTTAGATGGAATATGCTAAAAAATACAGGGTCTAAAAAAGTCTGGTCATCAGCAGATTTCTATCAGGGTAAAATTGACGAACAGGCCGCTCGCCACCACAAACATGGCGATACAGAATATAATCTTGAACCGAATATCAAAGAAGCACCCGGTGGTTTGCGTGACATCCAATTAGTCAATTGGACTGCAAAACGACACTTCAATGTTTACCGTCGATCACAACTAATTAAAAAAGGTTTTTTATCTGAGAGAGAATATCTAAATTTGCGGCGTGATGAAGAATTCTTATGGCGAGTTCGATATGGACTGCACCTAATATCCGAGCGAGCTGAAGAACGACTTCTGTTTGAGCATCAGCGCAAATTAGCTGAAATGTTTGGTTATACTGACAGCGACAAAAAACTTGGTGTTGAAAAATTCATGCAACGCTACTATCAGGTTGTTCTGTCTATCCGTGAGCTTAATGACGTCTTATTGCAATACCTTGATGAGGCCGTATATCGCAAGGGCAAAGTAAAGCATATTGAACATATAAATGAACGCTTTGTGATAAGAGACAGTTACATTGATACAGTCGATGAGCACGTATTTGCTAGAACGCCCTCTGCGTTATTAGAGCTGTTTGTGATATTGGGTGAAAATAACAACATAATTGGGATTAGAGCATCTACAATAAGGCAGATAAGACTGCATAGAAATGTAATAAACGATGAGTTCAGGTCAGACCCTGTGAATAAATCGCTATTTATGAAACTTTTAAGGGTACCGTATAAACTATCAGTACAGCTACAGCGAATGAATCGCTATGGCATTTTGGGTAAATATCTTCCAGAATTCGGACAAATTGTTGGGCAAACACAACATGACCTTTTTCACATATATCCTGTAGATGTGCACACCTTGCAAGTGGTAAGAAACCTGCGTCGCTTTGTTCGCCCCGAGATAAGTAAGCAATTTCCCATTGCTTCACACATTTATAAAAATCTGGCAAAACCTGAGCTCATCATCATAGCAGCACTCTATCACGATGTTGCCAAGGGCCGTGGTGGTGATCATTCAGTTTTAGGGGCTATTGACATTGCTACCTTTGCCCAGCGTCATGGTCTTCAGCCTGAAGAAGTGGAGTTACTCAAATGGATCGTTGCCAATCATTTGCTGATGTCTACCATTTCCCAAAAGGAAGATACTTCCGACCCAGATGTTGTTTATCGGTTTGCCAGTCATGTTGGGGATTTAATGCATCTAGAGCACCTATACCTTTTAACAGTGGCTGATATTAATGCCACCAACCCTCGATTATGGACTGACTGGAAAGGCTCATTAATGCACAATCTCTACTTTGAGACCAAGCGCGTTTTGCAAGAAGGACTGAACGCGCCCTCAAGTAAGGTCACCTGGGTAACCTCTGCAAAAGCTGCTGTATTTGACAGGCTCCGCGCCGATCACATTAGCGAATCTCAGGCTCAAAACGTTTGGCAAGATGTCGATGATGAACTCTTTTTAAGAGAGAGAGCAGATGACATTGCCGCATTTACTCGAGCTATAATAAACAACGAAAAACCTGAAGAACCTGTTGTTCTAATCCGTGATGTGGGCGTTGAAGTACCCATAGCTACGCAGATATTTGTGTATGCAAAAAACCGCCACCAAATTTTTTCGGTAATTGCAGCTGTACTTGACAAGCTTCAGTTAAATATTCAAGACGCAAGACTGCAGTCAACTAGTGATGATCAGGCCTTTGATGTATTTTATGTGCTCAATGATAATGATCAGCCTTTAGGCTCAAACACCGCGCTTTGCGAACGTATAGTGTCTAACCTAATTGCGGGCATCATGGATCCAGATAGCGTAGGACTTGATATTCAGCGACGTACACCCAGACAGTTAAAAAATTTCACGCTTAAAACCCGAGCGACAATACATAATGATCACAAGACAAACACCACAATACTTGAAGTAATAACTCCTGACAGACCGGGGCTACTAGCGCATCTAGCGAATATATTTTTGCGCTATGAAATCAATCTATTCAATGCAAAAATTGCGACTCTGGGAGAACGAGTGGAAGACGTTTTTTATCTGACCAACAAACATCATCAGCCATTGCTAGATGACACTTTTAATGACAATTTGAAGACAATTATTTGTAGCGAATTGGATGATAGAAATAAGCAAGAGTCAAATGGAAACCAGCTACGGCAAGTTAAAGTAAGGCGATAACCCGATGAATAGTAACCTTGAAAAACTTCAGCCTTATCCATTTGAAAGGCTTGCAGAATTAAAATCCGGCATTGTTCCTCCTGCACATTTGAAGCATATAGCATTATCTATTGGCGAACCCAAACATCCTGTACCAGAATTCGTAAAACAAGTTATTAAAGAGTCTGTTAATAGCATCGAATCATATCCGACCACTAAGGGCACTTTGGAGCTGCGGGACGCTATTAGTAGCTGGCTGCAAAAACGTTTTCAACTTAATACTGGCGTTATTAATCCAGATAGTCAGGTATTACCCGTGTGTGGTACTAGGGAAGCAATTTTTGCATTTACTCAGGCAATGGTATCTCCTGCAACAACATCTAGAGCGCCTGTAGTGGTCTCTCCAAATCCGTTTTACCAAATATATGAAGGCGCTGCACTCTTGGCTGGCGCAGAAATAGTGTATTTGAATTGCACAGTAGAAAACAACTTTATACCTGACTTGATGGATGTTCCAGTAGACGTTTGGCAGCGCTGCGAGCTTTTGCAACTTTGTTCTCCAGGAAATCCAACTGGCGCGGTAATGCCTCTGGAAAAATTGCAACAAGCTATTTTACTGGCTGACAAATATGATTTTATTATTGCCTGCGATGAATGCTACTCAGAAGTATATTTAGAACCGACTGCACCACCACCAGGATTGTTGCAAGCATGCCATGAAATGGGGCGTCTAGACTTTTCACGTTGTGTGGTTTTTCATAGCCTATCAAAACGATCAAATGTACCTGGTCTGCGCTCAGGCTTCATTGCAGGAGACCAACATCTTATTCAACGATTTTTACGCTACAGAACATATCATGGTTGTAGCATGTCACTTCCTAATCAAAAAGCTTCTGCCGCGGCTTGGTCTGATGAGCAGCACACGATTGAAAACAGAGCCTTATACCGACATAAATTTGATACTGTGACGAGTATACTTTCTCCACATCTAAACTTTCCAACGCCAGAAGCAAGCTTTTATTTATGGGCGGAAACTCCTATTGATGACAGATTGTTTGCCCAAAAGTTATATGCTCAACAAAATGTTACTGTGTTGCCCGGAAGATTCCTATCAAGACACTATGATAATGTTAACCCCGGACAACATCGTGTTCGCATGGCCCTGGTAGCAGATGCCGATGAATGTGTTGAAGCCGCTTGGCGCATTGTACAATTTGTCGTCTCTTTAACAAAGTAAAGACCAATAGCCATGCTCAAAAAAGAACGTGCGAACTTCATATTAAATAAGCTTAATGAGCTGTACCCAACGACTCCAGTGCCCTTGGAGCACAAGGACAACTACACTCTTTTAGTGGCGGTTTTGCTTAGCGCACAGTGCACGGATGAACGTGTCAACAAGGTTACGCCTAAACTTTTTGAGCTTGCTGACAATGCCCATGATATGCAACACGTCCCCGTTGAAGATATTTATAAAGTCGTTCGCCCCTGCGGGCTAGCACCACAAAAATCCTCAGCAATATCGAAATTATCACGCATTTTAGTTGATCAATACAACGGCGAGGTTCCAGAGAATATGGCAAACCTGGAGACACTGCCTGGGGTCGGGCATAAAACTGCTAGCGTTGTAATGTCTCAAGGCTTTGGACACCCTGCATTTCCTGTAGATACACACATTCATCGCTTAGCTCAGCGCTGGGGGCTTACCAAAGGGAAAAACGTCACACATACTGAGCGGGATTTGAAGAAACTATTCCCCAAAGATGCGTGGAATAGTCTGCATTTGCAAATAATATTTTATGGACGTGAATTTTGTTCTGCTCGCGGCTGTGATGGTAGAGTTTGTTTGATCTGCACGACCTGCTACCCAAATAGAAAAACCCCATGTATCACCAATAAACCATAAAACCATCTCAACACGTTGCCAATCCACTATTTGAATATAAAAAATCAATATTAACGGTGGATTTATGTAGCCGCATTAGATACATTAGAGTCGCGTCTAATGTGTCTTAAATAATGATTCTAACAAGATAAGACGATTTCAAAAAATCAAATCAAAGGGGTAGTTTATGAAATACGGTTATCTCTCATCCATCGCGTTAATCCCGCTTTTGTCGATGAGTTCAGTATTGTATGCGCAGGAAAATAAGGGTGAAGAAGCCAGCATCGAAGAAGTGCTCGTAACAGGATCTTATTTAAAATCCAGCGCCAAAGATGGGGCATCTCCCATTGTTATCGTCGATAGAAGCAGTATCGATCAGATGGGCGCGATGTCTATCTCAGATATAACTCGAAATTTAACCGCAAATTCAGGTGCTGAAAATGTTCCTGATTCATTCACTTCCGGTGCTACCCAAGGTACCAGCAATGTAAACTTGCGTGGCCTCGGGCTTGGATCAACACTGGTGCTTGTAAACGGCCGCCGAAATACCTTAGCAGCTGCGGTTGCCAACGATGGTTCAAGCTTTGTTGATACCAGTATGATCCCTGCGATAGCCGTAGAACGTGTGGAAGTGTTAAAGGAAGGCGCTGCTGCTGTTTATGGTTCCGATGCGATTGCCGGAGTTGTCAACTACATCACTCGCACTGATTTTGAAGGAACTGAGATAGGTGTTTTTCAGCAGTCCACAACATCAGACAATCAAACAGATACTCAGTTTAGTCTGCTGCATGGGTGGGCAAGCGACAATACCAACATCGTTCTTGCTGCACAGTACATGGATCGCTCTAACCTAAACGGGTCAGACCGACCAACACTAATTGAAAATGCAAACTCGGGATTAGGCAATTCCTTTCTCCTATTTGGCCCATCTGTTGTTGAGTCTGGGCCCTATGCAGGGACCTATAGCCCCTTTGAAAACGTTGCAGATGCCAGCTGCGTTGAAAATGGTGGAATTCTCATTCCGCAAGCAAGTGGTCTTCGTTGTGGGTTTAAGTATGGACCAAGGTTTAATATCGTTAACGAAGAAGAGCGCACGCACTTTTTTGGTAGCCTAGAACATGACCTTACAAATGGCATGCAAATGAATGCTGAAGTAATGTGGGCCAATGTTAAGGTTTTGGACAACCCTCAGTCGCCTAGTTATCCTGCGTTATCGTACCTAAGTCCGTCTCGCGCTATTTTACCTGGCCAAGCCGGGAACCCCTTTGGTGTGCCAGTACTCTGGCTAGGTCGTCCTCTTGGGTCAGCGTTTGATTCTCCTCTTGCAACACGCGATAACTCGCATTTTAGAGCTTCATTTGAACTCGATGGTGACCTTGGAGATTATCACTTCAATACAGCCTTGACCCATAGTGCTTACAGCGGATATGGAGTCCAGCCAGACACGAGTACCTCTCGATTTACCGATGCTATTGCAGGTGTAGGCGGTGCCAGTGGTACAGAAAGCTGGAATTTATTTGACCCTCTAGCTAACAGCCAGGCTTTGATTGATTACATATCTGTAGAGCAGCAAACTGATATTGATACAGCACTCACGGTTTTTGACTTTGTACTAGACGGTGAGATGGGTGGCTTTAATTTCGCGTCGGGCGTTCAAGTACGCAGTGAATCACTAGAAGTTAAGCGCAATGACATTAGCCGCGTTGAATTCGATGCAGCTGGTAACCTTACCAAACCTGCGGATCTATTATTTCTTGGTGGCGGTGTTAATGTCGATGAGTCCAGATCATCATGGGCTTTATTCTCAGAATTTCAACGAGACATTACCGATAATCTTGAAATCGGTTTTGCTGGGCGTTACGAAAATCTAGATTCAGGTTCAACCTTCGACCCAAAGATTTCAGCTCGTTTCCAAGCATCAGATAACCTTATACTCCGTGCTTCAATGTCTACTTCCTATCGCGAAGCATCTTTATTCCAGCTCTATAGTAGTGCGGTTAGTCTTCAGGGCATCCAGGACTTTGATGCAGATGGCAACGCTAAAGGCGGCACTGCCTTTATTCGAGTCGCTCAAAACGCCAACGAAAATTTAAAAGCTGAGGAAGCAGACAACATTAATCTTGGTGCTGTTTGGAGCGCAACTGATAACCTTCAAGTAACTTTAGATTATTGGGCTGTAGACTACACCAATGTTATTACCATCGAAAGTGCCCAAGGAAAGGTTGTGGTTGATCCGAGCCAGCCAGATATTAAGCGTACTTCAGACGGCACGCTATTTGGTATAACCACTAACTACTTTAATGCTGCATCAGTAAATACCGACGGTATTGATTTGGAAGTTGTATATGATTTCCCAGCCACTAGCATCGGTGATATCAGCCTTTCTGTTGATGCTAGCCATTACCTGAGTTATGAAATTCCTCTTGGCGGCCAAAAGACTGACGTTGTTGGACTGTTCAACCATGACAACTTTGCACGTTCTCTGCCCGACACAAAGGCAAATGCGTCGCTGAAATGGGAAAGTGGTTCACATCAGGCATCTGTAACTGCACGTCATATTGCTGGTTATGAGACTACACGCGCTGCACCTCCAGCAGGCTACTCTAACACTATTGATAGTCATCTCACGTGGGATGCGCAATATAACTACCAACTATCCATGTCCTCTATGGACACTCAAATAACGTTGGGTGTCTTAAATATGACCGATGAAGAACCACCATTGGTATGGGATGCGGCCAACTTCAGCTATGACTCACGTCAGCACGATGCTCGTGGTCGTATGGCGTATGTAAGACTAAAGTTTGCTTTCTAAATCAAGTCATGATTTACATGCTAAAGCCCCTCTTTTTGAGGGGCTTTTTTATTCCTACCATGTTTGAATAAAGCGCAATTTTTAACAGCTATCGAGTAAAACTTTTGATATTATCTAGTCTTATTTCTATTGGACGACGTGCTGTGGCCACCCTCTTTGGTATAAAAAACTGTGACACCATAAAAAAGGCTCGCCGTTGGCTAGATGACCAAAATATTGAATACCACTTTCATGATTTGAGAGCAGATGGGTTGACCCTGAAACAGATTAATCAATGGATTGAAAAAAGCCACTGGGAAACTCTTCTCAACAAACGCGGCACAACGTGGCGTAAACTAGACACTACTATTAAAGACACGACAAACAGAGATAACGTAGCTGATTTATTATTGAATAATCCAGCCATGATAAAACGCCCCGTACTAGACCACCAAGGCACTATCACCATTGGATACGCTGCTGATACCTACAAAACAATTTTCGTCAAATAAATAATCGAGAACTTAAATTTTATGACTACACTCTATAGCTTTGGCATTGGTACCGGAACAAAAAATAGCAATGGCCAATGGCTCGAAGTATTTTATCCATCACCTATTTTGCGACCCAGTCAGGAATTGAGTAATATTATTATCAGTACACTTGGTGATAATGAAACTGATATTGAACCTACAGAGGCTCAACTAGCCGCGCTGGAAAGTGCATTAACAGTTAGTGGGTATAATGATTTCGCTGCATTGATACGCTCATCGAAGACAACAAACCAGAGCATAGTTGCTGTTGTGCTATCGCAGGACTCTGCGCCAACGTCAGTACCCCAAGCATACTTAAAGTTGCATTTGCTATCTCACAGACTAGTCAAGCCACACCACACAAATATATCTGGAATTTTTGGTGTACTAAAAAATATTGCGTGGACAAACATTGGTCCTATTGACCTTGATGAATTACCGGAACGCTTGCTTAACGGACGCAAGACCGGCAGTTTGATTCAAGTAGACTGTGTCGATAAATTTCCCAAAATGGTTGATTATGTCGTACCCAGTGGCATAAGAATTGCTGATACTAGTCGCGTTCGACTAGGGGCTTATGTGGGTGAAGGAACAACTGTTATGCATGAAGGATTCATCAACTTTAACGCCGGCACTGAAGGTCCAAATATGGTAGAGGGTCGTATCTCTGCTGGTGTATTCTGTGGTGCCGGCTCCGATATTGGTGGAGGCGCATCAATCATGGGCACCCTTTCAGGTGGTGGTAAAGAAGTTATATCTTTAGGTAAAAAGTGCTTACTAGGTGCCAATGCAGGTGCTGGTATATCACTGGGTGATGGTTGCATTATTGAAGCGGGCCTGTATATTACCAGTGGAACAATAGTCACTCTCTTAGATGATCAAAAAGTAGTCACTGGGACCTGCAAAGCAAAAGCGTTGTCAGGTGAGTCCAATCTTCTTTTTCGTCGTCACTCCATCAATGGAACAGTCCAGTGTCTGACCAACAAGTCTGCCGTGGAATTAAATGATGAGTTGCATAGTAGCAACTGACAAATTATTTTTCTCTTAATTGCCTGGCCTAGGAGGCCATAAAGCCCACTAACTTTTAGTTATAAGGAACCTTATTGTGCGATATATGTTTTTACTTGCGATTGTTTTCAGTTTTTCTACGGTTGATGCTAGTGCAGTCCGCCAAACAAAAGGCGACTTTGTTGACAAATTTCGACAACTGGATGAAATTTTACCAACGCCAAATCAATATAGAACAGCCTCAGGTGAACCTGGACAGCTATACTGGCAACAACAAGTTGATTACAAAATTAAAGCTCAGCTTGATGAAAAGAATAGATCTTTAGTCGCTCAACAGGAAATACTGTACACAAATAACTCGCCTGAAACGCTTAAGTATTTGTGGTTACAGCTAGAACAGAACCGATTTAAAGCGGATTCGATGGCTGAAATGTCAGGAGATTTTGCTGGTATTGGTCGACGCGGTCCAAGTACCAAAGATGGCAGCGGTGACAAACCCGCTGGAATTAGTTTTGGCGAGCTGCGAAGACAACAATATTATGCTGATAACGTGCCAGGATATCGCATCGGTGACGTCACCGATGCAAGAGGCAATGAACTTGCTTATATCATTGTCGGTGCGCAAATGCGGATCGACTTGCCAAAACATCTAAAACCGAACCAAAGCACGACAATCAAAATCGATTTTGCATTCAACATTTTAGAAGAAAATGCCGTTTCAGCGCGAGCTGGCTACGAGCATTTTCCAGATGATGCCCGTCAAGGTGGCAACGATATATTTTTATTGGCTCAGTGGTTTCCTCGCGTAGCGGCCTATTCAGACTATGAGGCCTGGCATAACAAAGAATTTTTAGGTCGCGGTGAATTTACCCTTGAGTTTGGTGATTATGAGGTCAGCCTGACTGTCCCCAAAGACCATATAGTATCATCTACTGGCGTTTTACAGAATCCCAAGGCAGTACTAAGCAAGGAACAGATACAACGACTTAAAGTTGCTGAAAATGCTCCTAGGCCGGTTTATGTAGTCACACCTGAAGAAGCTTTAGAAAAAGAAAAAACTGCGACATCAAAGACTCAGACATGGGTATTTAACGCCGAAAATGTCCGAGATTTTGCCTGGGCTTCTTCACGAAAATTTATCTGGGATGCCAAAGGATACCAACAAGGTGGTGAAGAACAGCCACTGGTTATGGCAATGTCATTTTTCCCGAAAGAAGGTGGCGATCTATGGACTAAATATTCCACTGAATCAGTTATTCATACTATGGAAGTCTATTCTCGTTACTCATTTGATTACCCCTACCCGGTAGCCCAAAGTGTCAATGGACCCGTTGGTGGCATGGAATATCCTATGATTACGTTTAATGGACCAAGAACTACCTGGCATGAAGATGGTTCACGCAGCTACACTTTGGCAGAGAAGCGTTTTTTAATTGGCGTAGTAATTCATGAGATAGGCCATATTTATTTCCCGATGATTGTTAATTCTGATGAGCGACAATGGACTTGGATGGATGAGGGGTTAAATAGCTTTCTTGATGGTGTTGCTGGTCGCGAGTGGGATCCTACCGTCCCCTGGGGCGTAGAGCCAAGGGATATTGTTGATTACATGAAATCAACGATTCAAGTTCCAATTATGACCCAATCAGACAGTGTGCTACGTCTTGGGCCAAATGCCTACACCAAACCTGCCGCAGCACTAAATATTTTACGCGAAGTGGTTATGGGCCGGGAACTATTCGACTTTGCGTTTAAAGAGTATGCGCAACGCTGGAAGTATAAACGCCCTACTCCCTCAGATTTTTTCCGTACTATGGAAGAAGCCTCAGGAGTTGATCTGGATTGGTTTTGGCATGGATGGTTTTATACTACCGACCATGTTGACATATCAATTGACAAGATATCAGAATTGAGACTGGATACTAAAAATCCTGACATTGACTATGAGCGACGGCAGCAGGAAGAAGCCGACAAACCAACATCGTTGTTTGTTGAGCGTAACAATGCCGCAGGAAAGGCTCTTTGGGTAGATCAAAACGAAGATTTAAAAGACTTTTATGATCAAAATAACCGCTTCACAGTAACTAACAAAGAACGAAACAAGTATCAACAAATGCTTGCGGATTTGAAACCTTGGGAGAGAAAAGCCCTCGAGCGAGCGGTAGCTGAAGACCAAAACTACTATGTCATGGAGTTTTCTAATCTAGGCGGGCTCGTCATGCCGATTCTTTTGCATCTCGTTTATGAAAACGGCGATACAGAAGATCGTTACCTGCCAGCTGAAATTTGGCGTAGAGCACCAAAAACCGTTAAAAAACTCATCGTCACGGATAAAAAGTTAAGTTCAGTAACGGTGGACCCAGGCTGGGAGACTGCCGATGTGGATATTTATAATAATCATTATCCGCGCAAAATCATTCCATCCCGGATAGACGCATATAAAGCTAAAAAAAGTACCGACTTTGTGCGTAGAGATATTATGCATGATATTAAAACTGAACTAAAAGAACCTAAGGTAAAAGTAACTCGAAAATGACCTTAGCTAGGTTGGTTTTTTGTACCTATTTTTTTACCATTTTGTTGATGAGTAGCACACTAGCTGCTCATCAACAAAAAAGTAGCATCACAATTATCCAGTTAAATGCTTCAAAGAACACCCTAGAAATCACACATAGATTCAATATTCATGATGTAGAGCATGCATTAAAAAAAATGGAAAATGAACATTGGGATATTGTCACTGATAAAAATGCTCAGACTAATTTTAGTCGTTATGTCCAACAGCAATTTCACATTAAAATAAACAAAACAACCCCCGTCATGCTCAATTATATAGGCCATGAGGTGGAAGGTAAGTTTTTTTGGATCTATCAAGAAATAGATATTACAAAACCACTATCATCGATCAGCATCTCTCATACAGCGTTGCAATCAGTGTGGGCATCACAGGTTAATTTGGTCAATATTGAAGGATTTGGATCCATTAAATCCCTGCGATTTTCTAAACAAGATAGTTGGAAAAATTTGACTCTGTCTTACCCATAAATCGGCCATTGATGAAGACATAACGGCTAAGGGTAGCGTTAATTTATGCTTAAGCGGAATAGTAATCAGTCATGCTGATGCATATATTATTCTTTTAAAAAAAATAATGTCTGCATCAAACTCTACAAAAAATATATTTTTCAGTTTAAAAGACTTTATTCTATCGCCACCGTTATACGAGTTCACTCAAGTATGCTTAAATAAATAAAATTACTTAAACTTAAAGGTGTAACTTACATGTCAGAAGGTCCTAGTTCGAATAATTTCAACAAGGATAATAATAAAAAGATCCGCAGCCAAATCACCACAAAAGCCCTAACCAGTTCTCACAAAAAAACAGTCTCTTCGCCTCGTGCCAGAAAAAGCCAACCACGTTCTCACGAAATCCGTAAGGTGTTGATCGACTGTGCCACACCTTTATTTTCCCTCTATGGTTTTAATGCTATATCTGTTCGTGACATAGAAATAGTCGCTAATATGAAAAGAGGAGTATTAATTTATCATTTCAAAGACAAAGCTAACTTTTGGCGAGCCGTAGCTGATAATTTGTTTAATGTGATTGATACTCAACGACGCATAAGAATGTCAGTTCTTAAAGATGTGTCAAAATTAGAGGGTGTTGCAATGTTAATACGTTTTAACGTACGACTGGCATCAGAGCACCCGGAATTTGCACGATTCCTCACCCAAGAAACAAAGAACCCTTCCTGGCGTCTTGAATATCTTGTTGAAAACCACCTAAAAAGTGCGAGTAAATCTTTACAAAAATATGTCACTAGTGCGTTAAACATAACCAATCAAGAATTTGCCCATTGGTACTATATTATGTTCACTGCCAGTGCAGGTATATTTGCGAGCGGTCCTGAGTGTGCATTATTATTCGGTATTGATTCCCACCAGCCTGATATAGTAGAGACCCATAGCAAGATGTTAGTGGCGTTATTAATGGCCCCCTATAAATACTGAATGCCATCTAAAGTAAAAGAGAGCTAACTCAGAGCTTTATTTTGTCTCTAGTTAGTGGATCTGTAGCCCTAAACTTAATTTCAGTATTTAGCATATTTTTCTTTGTAACGGCGCCAATAAAGTGTAAGAATTTATTCATGGCAGTAAGCCACAACCGATAAAGGTAGAAACCATGCGCCAAATAAAGCTAACCAGTCCCGGTGGACTCAACAACTTACACTTAATTGATGTTGCAAAACCCAAAGCAAAACCAAATCAAGTTGTCATTAAGGTTGCCGCAAGTAGTCTTAATTATCATGACCTACTAGTGGCATTGGGGCAAATTCCTACTACAGATGGCAGAGTAGTTTTATCTGACTGCGCTGGAGAAATTGTAGCTATGGGGGACCAGGTGTCCCGATGGAAGCTCGGTGATAAGATTATGAGTTGCTGTTATCCCCATTGGATCGAAGGCCCACCACAGGCAGAGTTGCTTAGTTTTATCGGTGACAATGAAGACGGATACTCAACCGAGTATATCGCGATATCAGAGAACGCCATTACGTCCATACCACAGGGTTGGACAATGGCTGAAGCAGCTACCCTTCCCTGTGCTGGACTGACCGCATGGCGCGCGCTTGTAGAGCAGGGTAATCTGCAGCCTGGGGAAACTGTCCTAGTTCAAGGTACAGGCGGAGTGTCTATATTTGCGTTACAGTTAGCGAAGTCGATGGGGGCCAACGTAATCGCTACTACATCGAGTGAGTATAAAGCCGAAAAGCTGCGAGCTTTGGGTGCTGATGAGATAATTAATTACAAGGAACAACCTGCGTGGGGTAAAGCTGTACTGGCTAAAACCGACGGACTAGGGGTTGACCATGTAGTGGAAGTTGGTGGCGGTGGTACCTTTGGTGAATCTGTGCGCGCTGTAAAAATGGGTGGGCACATCGCGCTCATCGGCGTTCTTAGCGGCCCCGCTGTCAGCGAAATCATTCTTCCTCGAATTTTTATGAAGCAAATTAATCTTAGCGGCATTGCCATGGCCAACCAGCAGTCGCAACTTGCGATGATTAACTATTTAAATACTAGCGACATCCGGCCAGTCATTAGCGACACCTTTGACTTAGCTCAGCTTGCCGATGCCTTTGCTCATCAAATTGATAATAAACACTTTGGTAAAATCTCTATCACGATGGCGGGTTAATGATAGATAAGGTTAGGGGCTATGGGATTTTAGCCCCTGCTGACTTAGCCGACCGCTAAAATCCTGCCGCATGGCCGTCCTTGCGAGTTTCTGTCGCACCCCAGTAGACGCCATTCTGAGCGCGATGAATGGCCTGATACCCGCCATATGGGCCGTTTGCATACTGCACCCTATGCCCCAAGCGCATCAAATCACGAATTGTCTGATAGGGATAGCCGGTTTCGAGATTTAAAATACCGCCGTTGCTCATTCTTTCACCAGTAGGCTCGGAAGAACCACTGTGGTGAATGCGCGGCGCATCACCAGCTGCTTGAATATCCATACCAAAATCAACCATATTTATGACAATCTGAGCATGTCCCTGAGGCTGCATAGCACCCCCCATCAAACCAAAGCTCATCCAAGGCTTGCCGTCCTTGGTAATAAACGCGGGTATAATGGTATGGAATGGCCGCTTACCGCCCTCAAACACATTGAAATGATCTTTTTTAAGACTAAACATTTCACCGCGATCTTGTAAAACAAAGCCTAATCCAGTGGGCGCCATACCAGAACCCATCCCGCGATAGTTACTTTGAATTAACGACACCATATTGCCCTCTGCGTCAGCGGTAGTGAGGTAAATAGTATCGCCCTCCTCCAGCAGGTTGCCGGCAGGATATGTATTACTGGCCTTAGTCAGGCTTAGTAACGTGGCACGTTTTTTTGCGTAATGTTTAGATATAAGTGTACTTACAGGAATATTATTAAATTCTGGATCAGCATAATATTTCGCTCTGTCCTCAAAGACAATTTTTTTAGCCTCCGTAAATAAATGTACGTATTCAGCTGAATCATGAGACATCTTGGCTACATCAAATTGCTCCATAATATTTAAAATTTGTAATGCTGCTATGCCCTGTCCATTGGGTGGTAACTCCCACACATCATAACCACGATAGTTAGCACTAACCGGCTCTATCCAATTGCCTTGATGAGTAGCCAGATCCTGATATGAAAGAAACCCACCATTCTCAGCCATGAAATTAGCAATCACCAGAGCAATATCACCCTTGTAAAATGCATCTCGCCCTTCTTTTGCTAATGTCCTTAATGTCATTGCAAGATTGGGGTTTTTCCAAATTTCACCATGAGCTGGTGCGCGGCCCTCTAAGGTAAATTGATCAGTAAAACCCGGCCACTTAGCTAAAATAGGTACTGCCCTTTGCCAGTAGTAAGAAATAAGTTGCGATACGGGAAACCCTGCCTCTGCATAAGCTATGGTTGGTGCTAACAGGTCACTCATTGGCATTTTTCCAAATCGCTCATGTAACATAAACCAACCGTCTACGGTTCCTGGAACACTTACCGGCAGTGGACCATGTGAAGGAATAGCTTCATAATTATTATCAATAAACCACTGTCTTGATAGTGCTTTAGGAGAGCGACCTGAGGCATTTAAACCATAAAGCTTCTTGGTCTTGGCATCCCACACAATAGCAAATAAATCACCGCCAATACCATTACCTGTAGGTTCTACTAATCCTAACAACGCGTTGGCAGCAATAGCCGCATCAACTGCATTACCACCTTTTCGCATCACATCTAGTGCAACTTGAGTAGCTAATGGTTGAGAGGTCGCAGCCATTGCCTGTGTTGCTAACACCGGCGAGCGCAGAGCAAAGGTTTTGCCTGTAACCCTATCCGCACCTTGAGTCGATTCAACTAATAAACAACATAACAACCAACCCATAATCATGATGTTTTGACTATTATTCATCACGGTAAACTCCTACGTAATTATTTTTATTATTACTGCGATTCGCATATTTATTGGGCAAGCCAATCTAAATGGATCAATCATAGTCGAAAAGCAAAGATTCGAATATCCTGATCGTAGTAGAGTAACCCATTATCCATGTATATTACATTGATCAGCATTGGTCCTAATCAGATCGGCAAAGGTAACTAATAAAGCCTCTGGTAGCGTATGCCCCATCCCATCGAAGCGTGCAAATATTGCGTGAGAAATATACTTTTTAGTTTCTTCACCACCACTCACATTAACCAGTAAATCTTGATTGCCATGAATAATCAGTGTAGGTACTTTAATCGTTTTAAGTAGCTGGTTCCGATTTTTTGCTGTGCGTATAGCGGCCATTTGACGCAGGTAACCTGCTGGATTATTAGACCGTTTAAATTCTACTTCAACCTCTCCTGACACTTCAGCATCAGTCTGGGGATACCCCGGACTAGCAAACATTTGACGAGTCGCAACCGAATTATCTAATGCTGAGATACCCCTTGGAATCGGCTTAACCATCTGACGCGCCACCGCGAAGGATGCTGAACCTTTGCCTATAGCACCCGTGGTGGACATGATTGAGGTCAGTGAGTGAACACGATTAGGATATAAACCAGCAATCAGCTGGCTAATCATACCACCCATTGACATACCAACAATGTGTGCCTTAGTAATACCTAAGGCGTCCATTAAACCAACCGTATCCGCCGCCATATCATCCAAACTATAGGGAGTCTTAACAGGAATACCAAATAGCGAGTTTAGGGCTAGCCTAAAAAAACCCGGCGCTACCTGCCCCTCCATCTTATCAGTCAATCCTATATCACGATTATCAAATCGTATAACTCTGAAACCACGATCGACAAGAAGCTGGCAAAAAGGCAATGGCCAGCGAATTAATTGATTATACAAGCCGGCCACTAACAAAATCGCAGGCGCTTTGGTATCACCAAACGACTGATAGGCCATGTTTATCCCATTTGAGAGAACAAATTTTGTTTCACCATCTGTACCACTTGAGATACTTTTCATATAATTCTCGCCTTAATATTTTCCCCACAAAGAATTTCGGTAAATCATCTGAAAACTCGATAATCCTAGGTACGTTGTAAGCGGTTAAATGCTCTGGGTAAAAGTGCATTAGCGCCTGATCAGCCAATTCAGAAATTTTTAGACACGACAAATAACCTAACCGCCTTACCAGCTTTAACATCATGAACACCGGTCACTGAACAGCCTATAATATCAGGATGACTATAAATCACATCCTCAATGTCATTGAGATAAACATTGAAACCGCATATCAGACTATATCTTTAAGGCGATCGACGCTACGGATAAACCCATCATCTGCCATGACACCAACATCACCTGTCCGTAATCCGTAACTAGCCGACAAAATCAATTGCTTGGGCCGTAGCTGACCTTTCCCCCAAAAATAAAACCATGCCCTTGATGAGATTCCCAATTAACCTACCCGGATGGATATCTCAGTATGAAGAAACGTTACACCGAAGAACACATTATCAAGGCCATCAAAGAGCATGATGCGTGACTCAAAGTAGATGACATCTGCCGTGATCTGAATATATCCAATGGGACATTTTTCAACTGGCAACGTAAATAGGCTGGATTGGAGGTTAACGAGGCTATGCGGCTTCGACAACTGGAGGCTGAAAATACTAGACTGTAAAATCTTCTAGCCAAGAAACTGTTGGAAAACCAAGCCGTGAAGGATGTTCTGTCAAAAAAATGGTAAATCCCGCAAGTCGCAAGCAGGTTGCCAACGCGATGGTTCAGGAACATCAACTTAGCCAAAGAACAGCCTGCCAACTTACGGGCATTAGCCGGACTGTTTATCGCTATAAAGCTAAGCAGTGTGATGATGAGCGATTGAGAGTGCGCTTATGGGACTGCGCTTAAAGGAGCTAGGGGTAAAGCAATCGGCCTACGGCTATCTGCTGCTCCATGGCATGCTTAAAGCCGAAGGGCCAGTGGTTAACAAGAAGCGTACCTGTCGAATTTATACCGAAGAAAGGCTTCAAGAGCGTACTAAGAAGCGGAAGAAGCAATAGAAGCCTCGACAACCAATAAAAGTACCTATTGAAATTAATCAGCGTTGCTCAATGGATTGTGTCTCTGACCAGTTGAGCAATGGCCCCCGTTGCCGGGTACTCAATGTGGTTGACGATTTCTCCAGAGATAGTTGGTCAGCTAGTATCAGTATCAATCAGCGGCAGACAGGTTGCGAGGTTTCTCGATCAACTGCGTAAAGCGCAAGGCCGGCCTAATAAGATTGTTTTTGATAACGGTACTGAGCTTACCAGCAAGGCAATGTATTTTGGAGTCAAGAATTATTAGTAGGCCTGGGTTTTATCCAACCACAAAAGCCAACTCAGAACGCTTTTGTGGAAAGTATGAATAGCACACTTCGAAACGAGTGCCTCAACCGGCACTGGTTCAGAAGTCTCGATCAGGCTCGCTGCGAAATTGATCAATGGCGATACCACTACAACCATATTCGACCACATAGTTCTTTGAACTATCTGCCACCGGTTGCATTTGCAGAACAGGTAGCGAAACTTTTGTATATCTCATCAAGCCCGAGGTAATAGGGATGGGAAAATGTCAAAAAGGTCAGTGGTAACCTTACTCCAATAAACTATTGCAATATTAAACGGACCTTAAATATTTAAAACCATAGCTGTCTAGCTAAAACTGTTGACACAATTTTGATTTGCACAGACATGATTTACAGCGTCTCAAGCTCTCACAGACTAGTCTTATACTATCTGTAATGTAAGTGACGATTTTGAGAATTATGGGCCAACCAGATACCCGCAGCGTAGTATCAATAACGTTTAAATAAATACGCTATTTTTATAATTATGAAACAACAAATAAACATTGTCTGGTTCAAACGGGATCTTAGAGTCAACGATCACGCACCACTTTTTCATGCGACTTCTGAGGGTAGACCAGTACTGCCGATATACGTGATAGAACCACAATATTGGCAGCAATCCTTTGCCTCTCGACGTCACTGGTCATTCATCCATGACTGCTTACATGATCTTCGAGACCAAACCGATCTTCTTGGTCAAGCGCTCATCGTACGAGAAGGTGAAATTTGCGATGTTTTTAATGATATAAACTACAAATACACTATAAAAGGGATATTTTGCCATGAGGAATGTGGCAATAATTGGACCTATCAGCGCGACAAAGCGGTCATAACATGGTGTGCAAATAATCATATATCCCTTCATGAATTTCCTCACAATGGAGTAGTAAGGCGACTCAAAAGTCGTGATGACTGGGCAAAGAAACGTCACTCACGGATGGCCGAACCGCTGATTCGGGCTCCGGAAAAGATACCATCACTCAAATTGGAATTTATCGGCGAAATTCCATCAGTACAGAACCCAATGTTTGGTGATGCTATAAACGGAACTGTTCAGACAGGTGGGCGCCAAGCAGGTTTGAATACACTAAATAGCTTCTTAACTCAGCGATCCTCATTCTATATTCAAACTATCTCGAATCCTAGACAATCCGAATACCATTGCTCTAGGCTCTCAGCTCATCTTACCTGGGGCTCGCTGTCGGTAAGAGAAGTGGTCAAAGCTGTGAAAAAACATGCACAGACCGGAAATTTTGAGCACCAGGGAAACCAAAAAAGAAATTTGACAGCGTTTAACTCACGTCTGTCCTGGCGCTGTCATTTTATGCAGAAACTAGAAGACCAACCAGCCATCGAATTCGAATGTATGCACAGTGCCTATGAGGGTATACGAGAAGATGATAACCCTACATTTTTCGATGCGTGGGCTGAGGGGAAAACAGGATATCCTATCGTCGATGCCTGTATGCGTAGTCTAAACCATCGCGGTTGGATCACTTTTCGTATGCGTGCCATGCTAGTCTCATTTGCCAGCTACCATCTCTGGTTAGATTGGCGAAAAACCGGTTATCACTTGGCAAGAGTATTCACCGATTATGAGCCGGGTATTCATTACAGTCAGTTACAAATGCAGTCTGGGGTGACAGGCATTAACACCACACGTATCTATAATCCTATTAAGCAATCCCAAGATCAGGATCCTGGAGGCCAGTTCATTAGACAGTGGGTGCCAGAGCTGCGTCAGGTAACAAACATGTGGATACATGAACCTTGGAAAATGAGTTCTGCCTTACAACAAAAAGCCAATTGTCTACTAGGTGTGCAGTATCCGATGCCAATAGTTGATCACACCTCAGCTATACGAGCAGCTCGAAAAAAACTGAGTGTTGCTCGTATTCAATCGGATTATGAAAAAGAAGCTGACCAAGTTTTTAAGAAGCTGGGTAGCCGCCAGCGCCGAGCTAAACAAAAAGTGTCTCCCACAGATAACCGCCAAATCTCACTATTTGAATAAAGTCCGAACTTTTCAGCAAGTGTATTAATCAGGGTAAAACAATATTAAAATCGCCATCAGACGAACTTAGTAATGAGAAAAATTTGACTAATCTTAGCCGACTCCCATCAATAGATAAGTCATTAGAAGTCATCAGATCTGTGATGTCTACTGCACCGATTAAAATATTTACTAGCATCTCATGCGACAGATTAATACTGACTTCCGCAGATTCATCCATCGGTCCCTCCCGGTAATACATAACTGAATTACGTAGGGTCAATACAAAATTTCTATTGAGTTTGATAAAACGTATATTGAGGACAAGAGTTTCACCTTCAGCTTTTTCAGCATCGATACTAACGGTGAGCGCCTTCATAAACTCTTCCAAGGGAACTTCTTTTATGAATGCCTTTGAATTTAACCTTACTTGAGCGGCAGTTTTTCTATCGACACGTAACTCACTAGCACCAGACAAATAAATATCTCGCCATGGCCCAGACTCTGCTTGATAAGCCATCTGTTCATAAGCCTGAGCTAACATATCACGAGCTGCTTGATTTTTAGGTTCGGCGAAAACCACATGATTTAAGACTTCACCAACCCAACGATAATCTCCCCTAGCCATATAGTCTTGGGCTTTGGCTAAAATGGCATCAGAACCCCCCATAAACTCAACGTACCGCCGTGCGGACTGTTCAGGCGGCAAAGGGTTTAGGTTGGCGGGGTTGCCGTCATACCAGCCAAAATAGTGCTGATATACCGCCTTACTATTATGACTGAGGGTACCGTAATAACCCCTCAAGTGAAATTTGTTAGCCAAACTCTTAGGCAGCCTGATCTTCTCTGCAATTTCTCGCGGAGTCAAACCTAGATTTGCAAGTTGCAATGTTTGGTCATGTATAAACTTATACATATCCTGCTGCTGTCGCATCTGAGTAATAATCCGTGCGTGACCCCAGGTAGGCCAATGATGGCTATTGAAGAAGACCTCAACATCTTTTAATCGATCTACCGACTGACCAATGTAATCGCTCCACAACAAAGCATCTCTTACCTTTGCACCGCGAAGCGTTAATATGTTGTGCATCACATGAGAGAGAATTTCAGCGCCGCAAAACGCTTGCCACTGGGGTAAGTAAAATGTCAGCTCCGAAGGCGCCTCCGACCCAGGCATGTTATAGAACTGAAAGTCTACGCCGTCAACATTTAGATCCATTTCTGGCTGATCGATAGTGATGGACGGCACCATTATTGATGTACTACCAAATACCACCTGTTTCCCAAGTCCGGCATCTACATGGCCTGTTTTGGAATGGTCTAGGGCACTACCAAACATGTAATTTCCACGTCGGCTCATTGCAGGTCCGGCCATTATGTTTTCACTAGTTGACTCTTTTATAAATCCAGACGGCGCGATAATTGGAATGCCATTCAATGCGGCGTCCTGCTTATTAGTGATCGCCAATACCCCACCAAAATGGTCAGCATGGCTGTGTGTGAAAATCACTCCAGTGACATTTATTTCACCCAAATACTTAGCAGCAAACGCCATGGCTGCCGCTGTGGTTTCTAAAGTAGTTAGTGGGTCGACCACAATCCAACCATTATCACTTTTTATCAGAGTAGTGTTGGCAAGATCGAAACCTCGCAACTGATATATACCTTCGTCTACCTTGAATAAACCACGAATATTATTCAATTTAGCCTGTCTCCACAGGCTAGGATTTACCGAGTCAGGTGCAGCCCCTTGAATAAAATCGTAGGACCCAGGATTCCAGATTATCTGACCTTGAGGATTAAACAGTTGATTCTTCGGCGCTACAGCAATGAGACCTTTACTCGCATCAATAAAATCTTGCTGATCATCAAGATTCAACTCATTACTTACCTGCCGATTCTTCTCACGGGTAAATCGACTGGCTTCGCCTTGTACCTCGGTAAAAGATTCCTCAGTAACCTCGCAGCCACTCACTAAGACGGTTAGCAAAGCAACTAAAAACACACTAGTCTTCTGCACAATCATATTCGTATTTCTCTTTTTATTATGATGGTGTAATCGACGTCGCCGCCTGATTAATTTTCTTATCTAAGGCCTCAACATTTAAAATATGATGGCGATCTTGATGCAATTGTAAAACATGATCTTTAACCCATTCTTTACTTTTTTTTGTTGACACACAGGCAGGAGCTGTTACAAAAGATCGCAAAGTCATAAAGACTAGTTCATCGAGAAAACCTTTAATTCCTAGGTTGTTTAACAAAACCGTATTATCAGCCAGAGCCTGGGCACCGACTACGGCATTAACCCAAGACCATTTAGGTAGTGCTAAAAAGCACCAAACTATTACCACAGTCTGGTGCTTTTTAAATGGCTATAGAAATCTATTAAACAACTTCGAATAAACCGGCTGCACCCATACCACCACCGACACACATAGTGATAACCACGTATTTTTCTCCACGGCGCTTACCTTCCATAAGTGCATGCATGACCATACGAGCGCCACTCATACCGAAAGGGTGTCCAATAGATATAGAACCACCATTGACATTGAGTCTCTCCATTGGGATACCTAGCTTGTCACGACAATAAATTACTTGCACAGCAAAAGCTTCGTTCAGCTCCCACAACCCAATATCATCAATTTTTAACCCATTGCGCTCAAGTAACTTAGGAATAGCAAACACCGGACCAATACCCATTTCATCCGGTTCGCAACCGGCAACAGCCATACCGCGATAGACGCCCAAAGGCTCAATGTTGCGTTGTGACGCTAAAGTTCCCTCCATCAGAACAACCGCTGCGGCTCCATCTGACAATTGAGAGGCATTACCTGCCGATATTGAGCCGCCATCACGCACCGCCCTTAAGCTAGACAGATTGTCTAGTGTAGTACCAGGCCGATTACCTTCATCCTTTTCAAGCGTAACCTCTTGTTTAGTCACTTCACCAGTTTCACGATTAGTAACTAGCTTAGTTGCAGTCACCGGTACGATTTCGCCCGCATACAAGCCAGCATCTTGAGCTGCCGCAGTCCGTGTTTGCGACATCAATGCATATTCATCTTGAGCTTCACGGGAAATATTATAGCGTTTTGCTACGGTTTCAGCAGTATCTAGCATAGGCATATGAATTAGTGGCGCATGCTTCATTGCTAAGGGATCAGCCACCCGATGAGCATTGAAGTGTTCATTTTGAATCAAACTAATGCTCTCACAACCACCAGCAACAATAATTGGCGAACCATCATTAATAATTTGCTTAGCACCGGTAGCAATAGCCATAAGACCAGAGGAACATTGTCGATCAATGGTCATACCGGAGACAGTAACAGGCAATCCCGATGCCATAGCAACTTGGCGACCCAAATTCATGGTTTGCGTGCCCTGCTGCATAGCAGCACCCATAATACAGTCATCAATTTCAGCTGGATCAATCCCCGCACGCTCTACCGCTGCGGCAACTGCAAAAGATGACATTGAAGGGGACTCTAGATCATTAAATGCTCCACGGAAAGCTTTTCCAATAGGCGTTCTGGCCGCAGAGACGATAACTGCTTCTTTCATAATATTTTCCTTAAACAATTTTGTTGTGTGTCGGCCTTAGCCCTGAAGTGCTGCCATAGCTTTCATAACAAACTTTTCAGTCTGTTTTCCACCTGACTCTAAAGCCTGATGATTTGAAATGTCTGACAATGTATCCCATTGGGCAACTACCTCATCAGGAGTTTGGCTATCTTTTGGTAAAAAGATACCGTCTGTTTCATACATACTGGCCAATGCGTAGCCGCCAGCACCAGCACATAGAATTGTTCGCGTAGGTGCTTTTTCATCACAGAGAACAAGCGCACCGGCAGTGACCGATTCTGCTGTCATCAAGTCCAACATAGCCGCTGGCAGTAAATCTTCCGTCATACGAGTACCCGCAGTAGGCGCCAGTGCGTTAACATGAATGTTGTTTTTACCACCCTCCAGTACTAAGGTATTCATGAACCCGAGCACCGCCATCTTTGCAGCGCCATAATTAGTCTGACCAAAGTTTCCGTACATACCGCTTGATGAGGTGGTCATTACAATACGTCCATAATTTTGCTCTCGCATGATGTCCCAGACGGCCTTAGTACAGTTAACCGATCCCATTAGGTGAACATCCATCACTAACTGAAAGTCAGCGAGGTCCATTTTACTAAAGGATTTATCGCGCAGAATACCCGCATTATTAATTAAAATATCAACACGGCCCCACGTTTCCATTGCTTGAGCTACCATATCCTGCACTTCATCAAATTTAGCAACATTGGCGCCATGAGCAATAGCTTCACCACCATTTGCCTCAATTAGGCCTACAACCTCCATCGCTGCATCAGAGGAAGCGCCAGTGCCATCACGAGCGCCTCCAAGATCATTAACCACAACTTTTGCACCGCGCTCAGCCAAAGCCAATGCATGGGAGCGACCTAAACCATTACCAGCACCAGTCACGATAGCTACTTTCCCTTCGAAATTAATACTCATCTCCTACCTCTTATCACGTGTTAGTGTTATTTAAATTAATTTGCCATCTGTACGCTAAGCCACTCAGCGACAAGTGCGGGCTTATCTCCGCCTTCAATTTCAACAGACACCTCTACTTTAAAGTCGAATTGACCGGGGCGTTTTTCGGTGATTTCCATTATTGTTGCATGACAGCGGATTTTACTACCAACGCGCACAGGAGCGACAAATCGAACCTTATCAAAGCCTTTGTTAACCCCCATATAGATCCCTTCAATTAGCAGATTGTAACTCTCAGAGAAATAAGACAGCATGGAAAGAGTCAAGAAGCCATGAGCAATGGTCCCACCAAAGGGGGTTTTTGCTGCAGCTACTGGATCGATATGAATGAACTGGCGATCAATAGTACAGTCTGCAAACTCATTAACTTGCTCTTGGGTAACCTCAAACCAAGGCGTGGGCTCACATACATGACCGGTATATTGTGCGATGTCTGCTTTTTTAATAATCTGTGGCATTGCTTTATCCTCTTTAATCAGAAATTTTGATGTACTTTCTATAAAAATGGCATTATATATGCCAATACAGTTGTTTTGCTACTACTGCAATCAGTCTATGCGCTTATCACTACGCCAGCCTGACAATTTCTGTGGCTTATCATAAGATAAAAAAGGATGCTCTTGTGCGGTAATACTGACCGTGTAGTCGTATCAAGAATCATTAATAACGTTGGATATTTTTTTAAACATTTTTTTAATCATTGCTTACTGTCTTCAAGGATCGATAATGAAGATTTGCAGCAACTAAATCATCATGTCAGAGTTTGCTGGTGTTGCAGACATATTCAGTTGATAGCAACTACGCTTGTGAAGGATAAAAAAGCCCTAGAAAATTTCTTGGGCTTTTTTAGCAAACCGATCTCACCAACCGCATTGTTGTCCTTCATTCTCAATTTTTAACCATGCATTTAAGGGTGCAAAATAATCGATAATCGCGCTGCCATCCATCTCACGCTGACCGGTCATTGCCTCCATAGCGTCAGGCCAAGGTTTACTTTGCCCCATAGCCAAAAGATCACCTAGTTTTTTACCTGCAACTTTGTTTCCATATATAGAACATTCGTGCAGCGGGCCTTCGTAGCCGGCGGCATCGCACAATGCTTTATGGAATTGAAACTGCATAATAAACGACAAAAAATAACGAGTGTAAGGAGTGTTGCCTGGTATGTGATACTTAGCGCCAGCATCAAAGTCAGCCTCTGAACGCTCAATTGGTGCAGCAATACCCTGATATTGTTCTCGCAAACGCCACCATCCAGCATTGTAGTCTTCTGGCGGTATTTCACCTGAAAACACTTGCCAACGCCATTCATCAATCATCTTCCCGAAAGGCAGAAAGGCAATCTTTTGTAGTGCCATTTTCATCTGCTTGTTTATCGTAGCCTGGTCACTATCAACTGTTTCAGCAATTAAACCTTTTTGCTTAAGATAGGCTGGCGTCATAGACAACTGAATAGTGTCACCAATCGCCTCATGAAATCCATCATGAGCCCCGCCTTTGAATACCGACGGCTGATCTTTGTACATAATATAGTAGTAAATATGGCCTAATTCATGATGCAGTGTTTCCAGTTGCTCCTCATTGATTTCAACACATTGCTTAATGCGAGGGTCATTACCATTATCGATATCCCACGCGCTTGCGTGACATACTACGTTGCGATCACGCGGCTTCTTGATCATTGAGTTGGTATAAAAACTCTCTGGTAATGAGGGCAGCCCTAGGGAGGTAAAAAAAGCTTCAGCAGTCTTAGTCATACGCAGTTCGTCATACCCCTGCTCTACTAACGCTTTGGTAACATCAAGAGACGCTACACCACTATATGGCTCGGCAATACCATAAATATTGTCCCACGTTTGTGACCACATATTGCCCAAAAGATGGGCAGGAATAGGTTGGTTAAGTGGCACCTTATCTGCGCCATAGGTTTCGCTTAATTGGCCTCGCACATAACAATGTAACTCTTCATAAAAAGGCTTTACTTGGCCCCACAGGCGTCTGGATTCCTCAACAAAAACCTCACTCTCCATGTCATAGCCACCTTGCCAAAGGTCAGCAAGATGTTTATAACCAAAATCCTTAGCACCTTGATTCGCAATTTCCACAAAACGCTGATATTGCTTGCGATATGGCGGAGACACCTGACGCCAGCCCTGCCACACATCGAGTAATTCATCATAATCTCTGGACTGCGCTAATACGGATTCTAATTCTTGTAGCTCCATACAGTCACCAACATCACTGCAATATTTACCCGCACCATATTGACCCTCCATATCGGTAAGTATACTGGACAATTCTGCTCGTAAACCTGCATCATCCGGAGCTGGCGCGGAGGACCCACGTAACATAAGTTCAATCGCACGGGCAGTATCTTGATCCATAGTAGAGTCGCGATATTGCTTAGCCTGTTTTACCATACTACTTGCAAAGCTAAGTCCTCGCTCTCCAGCTTTGGCAGCTAAAATGGCGGTATCTGGAGTGATATAAGTACTGCGCACCCAGTAGGCTGCACTAATTTCTTTATTAAGAACAGCCCCTTCTTCTTGAATTCGCTGAACAAATTGTTTAGCGGTTTCCGTCATCTCTGATTGTTCGACCGGGCGTTCGGCACAAGCAACAGTCATTAAGGCTAACACCACAATGCTTAGATAAGTTGTTTTCATTTTAATTTCCTAGAACTCACATTCGGTCACATTGTTAGTCTGCACCTTGCATCATCTTGGTAATGACAGGCGAAATAAGTAACATCACCAAAGAAATGCCAAGAGCGATATAACCAACTTGAGAGTAAACCTCAATATAGCCCGCTTTCGCGGCTGCAACATTAGTCATCTGACCGCCAATAGTTTCTGCTCCAGTGGTCCGAGCTATGATACCTGCAAGAAAATTAGATAGGCCAGAATAAAGGAACCAAGCCCCCATTGTCATACCAACAATGCGTGCCGGTGCAAGCTTAGTTACCGCAGACAAACCTACCGGAGAAACCATTAATTCACCCATGGTATGAATCCAATAAATCAAAAAGATAAAGATAACTGGGGTTAAACCAACCTCTCCAGATCCTTTCATACCAGCAACTAGTGCCAAGAAACCAAGGCCAGCCATTGCAACGCCCAAAGCAAACTTAACCGGTGTTGAAGGATTCATATCGCGCTTTGCCAACCATATCCAAAGCCAAGCCACCAAAGGTGCAAACATGAATATATACCCAGCGTTCAATGACTGGAATACAGGGCCTGGAACTGACCAACCAAAAATAGTTCTATCAACTAAACGTGCCGTCAAAAGATTTAAAGATGAACCAGCCTGCTCAAATAAGGCCCAAAACGGTATCTGTGCCAAAATAAAGTAAATAGCTGCTAGCATCCGCGAACGTTCATCACCATACAGTTTTGTCAGAGAGTAGCCGATCATACCAACCATCATAATAATACCGATCGGCCCTAAAATGCCGCCTACTAGCTCCTCATTCATGACCAGTAACATTGACACGGCGATAATAGCTACACCAACTAGATAACACATCCATTCAACATTAATAAACAGGAAAACCTTCTCTTTAAGTTTCTCTACTGAGGGCGGCTCTGCTTTACCTTCTAACCAGCTTTGGCAAGACAAAAATACTATCAAACCGATCAACATACCGATTCCCGCAAGACCAAACCCGTATTTCCACCCATGTACAATCCCCAAGTAACCACAGAATATAGAGGCTAAAAATGCACCCATATTGATACCCATGTAGAAAATGGTAAAGCCAGAATCTCGACGTGAGTCGCCAAAACCATAAAGTGAGCCTACGATGGTTGATATGTTCGCTTTAAGAAACCCTACTCCGGCAATTAACAGCGCTAAAGACAGGTAGAGCATATTGAGATATCCCTCTTCCGTTTCAACACTCATTACAATTTCAGCTCTAGGAATTGACTCAGGTAAACCCACCACAGATGGGTCCTCTACCAGCATGTCGGTCTCGGTAAAGGTCACATAGGAAGACCCTTTCGGACTGACAATTTGCTGTTTTGCATCTCCACCACGAGCATCCAGAGTGATCTGATACTGATTATTGTCATAGTCTAATAACTGCTTAGAGCCACTTCCCTCGAAGGTCATCCCAAAATGACCTAAAGTTAGCAAAATCGCACCGAAAGTTACTGCTTTTCGGGCACCCAGATAACGGTCGGCCAGAGAGCCACCAATAATAGTCATAACATAAACCAAAGCTGTGTATGCGCCATAAAGAAGACTGGATTTTTCATCAGAAAACAAAAAATGTTGCGTCAGGTAAACCACTAACAAACCACGCATACCATAATAAGAAAAACGCTCCCACATTTCCGTCAGAAACAAGATGACCAACCCTCGCGGGTGACCTAAAATAGTTTTTTCGTTGTCAAGAGAGACTGAATTTTGCGGTGTATCCATGAGTTTAAACCCTGTGCTAAATAATTTTTGAATGGTTTCCTATGACGCTAAAACTAGCAAGTCACAAAAATTGAAGAAACCTTACCACAGTCTGGCGTAGGGTGTAACCAGTGTCGATCAATGACGTGATCCCGTTCAAACAAGCAAATAAATAAGGGGAATAAACGGTGAACCAAATAGCAACGCCTGCAAACAAGGCCGCATTTTTAGCCAATAAGCCAGAATTTTTGGACATTTTTGGTTTCAAAGACTGCTGGCTTGATGAAAGCCACGAAATCTACCATTGTATTTATGAACCTGGCACTGCTCTAACTCATTCAAACGGTACCATCGTACAGGGTGGTTTTGTGGCCGGCATGCTTGACTCGGGAATGGCACAATATATTTTATTTGCTCATCAGTTCACGTTGAATCCTCTGACGCTGAAGATGGACGTTACTTACTTACTTCCTTGCCGACCCAAGCTTGTTGAAGTTCAAGCGAAGGTTTTAAAGATGGGTAAAAGTATCGCTTTCACCACAGCAGAGCTATTTCAAGACGGAGAACTCTTAGCAACGGCCTCTGCCACAAATAAGCTAGTAAAAATAAACAACTAATGCCTAGTAGCTAACTGAATTTTAATAATCACATAACAGGCGGATATTACTCAGTAATAGTTAGATCGTTATTTGGCACTAAATCACCATCAGATGGCGCCAATTAAATAGACGAAAAAACACCTACCCGATAAGGTATGTGGAGTTCAACCAAGGGGATAAATATGACCAATAGTGCTTACAACAAGACTCAAAAATCTGCAGATACCGCTGAATTAGCTGATTTTCGCAGAGGGGTAAAAGATTGGATCAAACATAATACCCCAGCTGATCCTGGCTTTTTGTTGCCACAAACATTTATGGAAGTAGGCTCAGAGCAGGTCTTGGAATTTCTGAGAGAATGGCAACACAAGGTATGGTCCGCTGGCTATTTAGGTATGGCGTGGCCAAAACAATACGGCGGTGGCGGCATGCCACGAAAGCTGCAGCAAATCGCTGATTCAGAAATGAAAAAAGCCCGAGTGCCAATCTGTTTTAACGTCATAGGCCTGGGCTGGGCGGGTCCTCTTATAATTGACACTGGCACAGACTATGAAAAAGAGACCTACCTAAAAGGCATTCTTAGCGGTGAAGATATTTGGTGCCAAGGTTTCTCAGAACCCAATCATGGTTCAGACCTGGGAAGCATACAAACCCGAGCCGAGCGTGATGGCAACGAGTATATTATCAATGGCAGTAAAATCTGGACCACCATGGGTAATTTTGCCAAGTATATGATCCTCTTAGCTCGAACTGATACCAACGCCGAACGGCGCTACAACGGGTTATCTTTCTTCTTATCCCCTATGAATGCCGACGGTATTACAACCTCCCCTATTCAGAAATTAACAGGTGATTATGGCTTTACTGAAACATTTTTCACAGATGCACGAATTCCTGCTCATTGTTTAATGGGAGAAGAAGGTCAAGGCTGGCGTATTGCTATGCGAACTCTCCAGTATGAGCGGGGTGCTGAAGCTGGTGCTGCCGGTGGCGTATCTATTTTATCTACCGTTATGAACGACCTACTGCGCATTGCACAAGATGTAGAACGCGATGGCCAGCCACTTATGCAAGATCCAGTGACTCGTGACAACTTAGTCAAATTTCTAATTGAAGAGCAAGCACTATATTTGGCAGAACCGCGCATGAAAATACCAGCGCTTTGTGCTGACTACCCAAACTCTCTGGCGTTGTCGTCTAAGTTAAGAGGTACAGAGTTTTTCCGTAGAATGCGGCAATATTCCCTCAGCTTACAAGGTGCGTCTAGTGCACTCTATGTTGGCGATGAAGATGCTGTAGAAGGTGGTTTTTGGCAACGTGCTTACATGAATAATTTTTCCACCACTATCGGTGGTGGCACCAGCCAAATTCAGGCCAATATTATTGGCGAACATGTACTTGGTCTACCGAAAGATTAGAGGGAATAAAAATGACAAGAACGGCAAATCTCTCCATCGCCTTTAGTGATGAACAAGCGATGATATTAGACGCAGCGAAAGACTTCTGTCGCGATAAATCGGACAATACTGCAGTGCGAGCCTTATTATCCTCTGATACTGGTTTTAATCCCGACATCTGGAAAGATATGATTGCGTTGGGCTGGACTGGACTGGCTTTACCTGAGCACTTCGGTGGTTTTCAAATGGGCATCGGTGCCACCGTGCCCTTGGTAGAAAGTATGGGTAAATACATGCTTTGCACTCCATTTATCTCTGCAACAATTGTTGCACAAGCCATTCTGAGAGGCGGCAGTAAGACGCAACAGGCAGAGTGGTTACCGGCCATGGCAAAGGGTTGTATTGGTAGTTTGGCGCTGCTAGATAACGAAGACTGGGGTGCAGTAACTACTAGCTGCACACTGACTCAAACTAATGATGGTTTGATACTTAACGGTAAAAAATTATTGGTTAATGATGCTACTGTTGCCGATTTCTTTTTAGTCTTAGCTGATTTCAACGGCACGCCTGTATTGGTCAGAGTCGAAGCAAATCAATTGGCTGAGGGTGCAGTTAAAATCAAAACATTGGTTGATGAAACTAAACGAGCGGCCAATATCGATTTTAGTGACGTTATCATTACAGATGATGCAATACTGCCAAACAGCACCAATACGTTAATTGATGTCCGATTGATTGGCGCACTTTTGATTGCCGCGGAGGCAACCGGCTGTGCAGCGGCAGCATTGAATACCGTGGTTGACTACCTGACCACGCGCAAGCAATTTGGGCGCTTAATTGGCTCCTACCAGTCTCTAAAACACCCCACCGTAGACATGCTTATTCAAATGGACTCCGCACGTAGCTTTATTTATCATGCCGCAACGTTAATAAATGATGGTGCTCTGGATAAAGATACTGAAATCGCCTGCCGCATGGCCAAGGCACAGGCCGCTGAGGCACTGTCTTTTGCCGGTGATCGCGCGGTACAGTTCCACGGCGGCATGGGCTTTACCTATGACTGCGACGCTATGCTGTACATTCGCCGCGCCCAGTGGGCTCAGCATCAATATGGTGACCCTCAGCACCACCGCAAAATGTTGGCACCACTGCTGCTAGATTAAAAAGTGTTTTTAAACTAGAACATATTTTTAGACTAGAACGTAGATTTGAACTAGAACAGATCAGGTTAAACGAGTGGAAGCAGAGAAAACCCCGTCCTTTTTTGTACAGAGCGGGGGTTTTCGGTTTATCAGGCGCCTAAATAGTCGTAGGTGAGTTGCACAAAGGTTTTTACCCCCAGCAACAAACCATCTTCATCAATAAAAAAATCCGGCGTATGGCGCGGGTAAGGTTGCTCGTTGCGCGGTGTTTTACCACCCAAAAAGAAGTATAAGCCGGGCACCTCCTAAGCGAAAAACGAGAAGTCCTCTGCTCCGGTCACCGCCTTGATTTGTACCACTCTCTCTTCACCTGCCGCCTGTTGCAGCGAGGGCAACATTTGCGATGTCAGCGCGGGATCGTTGTGGGTGATGGGATAGCCCTTGTCAATATCGATATGAGCAGTGGCACGATAGGCTTTGGGGATGGTGGGAACCATTTCCTCCATGCGCTGATTGATATCCGCTTTCATGCCCTTGTCCAAAGTTCGCAGCGTACCGATTATCTGAGCACTTTCGGGGATAATATTTGAACGCACACCAGAACTTATCTTACCAATGAATAATACTGCCGCCTCTTCAGTAAGCGGCACCTCCCGGGAAACAATGGTTTGCAAGCCGTCAATAATCTTCACCGATGCCATAATCGGATCCACACCAGCCCAAGGGCGAGAACCATGGGTGTGTTTACCCTGCACGTTAATTTCAAATGCTTGAGCTGCTGCCATGATGCCACCCGGCTTGCAGCCAATGGTGTTGATATCAATGCCAGAGGAGATATGCAAACCAAAAATAGCATCCACATCTGGGCTTTTAAGGACAATCTCCTTGATCATTAATTCAGCACCACCCTCTTCACCCAGTGGCGATCCCTCCTCTGCGGGCTGGACGATAAACTTCACCGTGCGCGGGAAGTCGTTATTTTTAGCCAACATCTCCGCCACACCCATCAAAATCGCCACATGGGTATCATGACCGCAGGCGCGCATCACCGGCAGCTTCGCACTGCGATATTCGCCTTTGGCCACCGATTTAAAGGGTATGTCGTTGCGCTCCAACACCGGCAGTGCATCCATATCTGCGCGCAGTACTAACACCTTACCCTCTCGCTGACCTTTGAGAAAAGCCACAATACCGGTTTTAGCCACGCCAGTTTGCACCTCCAACCCTTACTACTCTAAGTGAGCGACGATTTTTCCCGCGGTTTTAAACTCACGGTTACTCAACTCTGGATGCCGATGAAAGTGACAACACCACTGAATCACCTTGAATCTAATGGCACTGATATCTGCATCAATAGTTTAAGGCAGACCAGAGGAAAAAACTGGAGAGTAAGCAAGCACAGTCAAAAAGATGGATATTTTTCGGGTAACCATAGCTTCACCCCTTTAATTTCAAAATACAGCCACAGGAATGATCAGTAAAAGACAATTCAAGCATACCTCAGTGATAGGGTGCAGTCTAAAATAGACTATTTCCCGTTCTTAGTTGCATAACTAACAACCAGTTGAGGTACAGTGGTTAGCAAAAGGTGTAATCACACAATATGTAGCTAGAGTAAATACGTTGATAATAATATGAGCATCAAAAAAGTCTCATTTCGCGATAAGCTCGCCTACGGCTTTGGCGCAGTGTCCTTTGGTACTGTGGCCAATGGCTTCGACTACTTTTTCCTTATATTTTACAGTCAAATCCTTGGCGTAGATGCACACTTGGTGGGCTTGGCGCTGTTAATCGCCCTAGTTGTTGATTCCCTCAGCGACCCAATTATTGGCTATTTATCGGATAACACGCACAGCCGCTGGGGTCGCCGCCACCCCTTTATGTATGCAGCGGTGATTCCAGTATCAGTGGCCTATTATTTTATTTGGAATCCCCCAGCAAGTTTGTCTGGCAACGAGCTTTTTCTCTTTATTCTAGTAATGGCCATTGGTGTCCGTACGCTGATTACTCTGTTTGAAATCCCCAATTCGGCGCTGATTGCTGAAATGACCGAAGACTATGACGAGCGCACCAGCATTCTCAGTTACCGCTTCTTTTTCGGTTGGGTGGCGGGCGTTGGCATGGGCTTTTATGCATTCACCTTCTTATTGGTACCTACCGAGACCATTGCCAACGGTCTGTTTAACATTGCTGGCTTTGGCGAAATGGGTTTAACCGCGGCTGTTGTGATTTTTATCGCCATACTCACCTCGAGCATCGGAACTCATAATCTCATACCGTATATGAACCCACCGCCATCGAGAGCCACTCTATCTATCCAACGTATATATCGAGAGATTTTTGAGACATTGCGCAACCGATCATTCATTGCCCTGTTCTCTGCCGCGCTGATGGGCGCTATTGGTACCGGTATCGCCGCAGGACTGTTCACGTACATCAACTCATTTTTTTGGGGGTTTTCGACTATACAAGTGGGGCAATTAAACGCATCAATTATTATTTCAGCCCTAATTGCCCTACTTATCTCTCCAACCATCTCCCATCGATTGGGCAAAAAACATGCAGCTATTATTATTGGTCTGCTTGCATTTACCATAATGCCCATAACTGTTCTGCTGAGGCTTCTTGGTGTCATGCCAGAAAACGGTGATCCGCAGTTATTCCCACTAATGCTTATCATAACTGTGGTGGATGTCAGTTTGATTATTAGCTACCAAACCATTACCACGTCGATGATCGCCGATTTGGTAGAGGATAGCGAAGTGCAAACCGGTCGTCGCTCCGAGCGGATTTTCTTCGCCTCTATGACGTTCATTAAGAAGTTTGTCCAGGGCTTTGGTGTACTCATGGCCACCACCATTCTCACCATGGCGCAATTCCCGGCCGGGGCTGCGCCTGGCGAGGTACCAAGCGATGCACTATTCCGTCTTGGCGCATACTATGTGCCGACGGTGGTGGCTGTGTGGATGTTAATGATTGTGTTTATTTCAAAATATAACGTCAGTCGCGAAACGCACAATGCCAATCTGAGCAAACTTGGCCGCAATTCTGTTGACACTCGTTAATACTTGAGGTAACAGCTAAGTTAAGACCCTAGCAAAACCACAGAAAATCTGTGGATTTTTGTTTGAACCCATACTTTATTCGCCATATACTAAGTACTGCGAAATACAACCACCCGCCGACTTGCCAGCCTCATATGCTTCAAAAGAAAGTCGGCAGAATAATAACGTCTATACAAGAGAGGTAAGAATTCCATGCAAGATATATCTCGATCTATTGAAGCCTGCGCAGCCTACTATGGTGATGATGCCGACGCGGTGAAACAATACCTTATTGAAGGACAAAAAAAGGCACTTGAGCTACCTAATCGCGGTCCACTGCGATTTACCGACAGCGGCGATATACATCCAGATATTCTTGAGAGCTACTCGACCTACGGGTTTTATATTTTTGAACATGTATTGCGTGAAGATGAGGTGGCCGATCTTAGAAGTGACCTTGAGACCATGCGCGATAATTTTCCCACCGAGATGGGTGCCGCCACTGATGCTAAGGGTCGCCCTGCTCTGGGCGCTGACACTACCGGCTTTACGCTACAGTGGGCTAAACCGCTGTCTGACCCCTTGGGTGGCACTGCAATGGCCAATGGCCGGCACCAGGTTAAATTGTTTGAACCAAAACCAGATTCCGACGCTCCTCAGGCAACACCGGTTTATTTAGGTGGCTCATTGCAGTTCTCCAAAGCCTGCGTTGTCACCTATGCGCACCCCGGTTTATTGAAGATGGCAGAGGCGGTGAACGGCCCAGACTTTGTTCCTTTTCACGAGGGTCTGTTTATCAAAGATGCCGGTTTAGGCGCGGCGGTGTCTTGGCATCAAGATGGCGATACTCACTGGGAAAACCCTGATTTTGATGAGGACATCCACGGCTTTAATTTCATGGGCCAAGTTTATGGCAGCACTGCAGTTAATGGTGTTTGGGTGCTTCCTGGAACGCACAAACAGGGCCGGGTCGATATTGTCAATTTGGTTGAAGAAGCTGGCAGCGAGCGCCTGCCTGATGCAGTACCGATCATCTGCAACCCCGGCGATGTGGTGATTAATAACCGCCAGCTGGTGCATGGCTCTTTTGCCAACACCGGCTTTGAAACTCGCGTAACGGTCAACTTTGGCTTTCACCGACGATCCGCTGTGCTGAATGTGCACGGTGCCGGTATTCACGCAGAAGCTGTCACCTTTGACAATGACTTTATTAAAAACCGCTCTCGCCTCATCGGTATGGCTATAGAAGCGCGAAAGCAGCGTTTCCCCGAGGAAACCGCCTATATATACGCGCCAGACAGGGAAACTGACGAGCAACCTCGGTGGAATGATGCTATTTTTGCTTCACTGAAAAATTACAATCTGATGGATTTGAGTATTTAGTTTGTAAAGCTTGTCATAGCTTCCTTGGATAAAGGAGCAGAAGTCGAAGCGAAACGTATATATAATTTAGTGGCGCCAGCCCATCTGTCTGAGTCAAAACCGCGAGTCATCTAGTAGGCCAGGACCTGAGTTTAGCAACTCCGATACCTTTTTTATGGCATCATAGGTGGTAGCGAAACAAATAGAATAGTTATTATTCGTAGTTTACGATAACTAAAATCTGTGAGAGAGAGGGCGCGCAATGAAAACCAACTTTGACGTTATTATTCTTGGAGCAGGCTCAGCTGGTTGCGTGCTAGCAAATCGACTGAGTGCTAATCCTGATATCGAGATTTGTCTTATTGAGGCAGGCTCTAGAGATACTGATCCACGTATTCATGTGCCCATTGGTTTCGCCTTTTTTGGAGACAAAACTAACCTCAGCTGGAATTACGAAACCGAACCACAAAGAGGTTTCGATAAAGTACCTGTTGAATCCCCCGCTACTGCCATGGTTGATTCCGCTGGCGGTGTTCACAAAGTTCATACGGATGTCACAGAGCACCGCAGAGGCTTTCAGCCAAGGGGGAGAACTTTAGGTGGATCGAGTTCAATTAACGCCATGCTCTATGTCAGGGGTCATCGCTGGGATTATGATCATTGGTCGGCATTGGGTAATTTCGGTTGGTCATATAATGAGGTACTGCCCTACTTCAACAAAGCTGAGCACAACGAAGTAATTAACAATGAGTTTCACGGCCAAAATGGTCCACTGAATGTGTGCGAAATCAGACACAGTAATAAACCTACTGACGCCTTTGTTAAAGCCGGCGCTAAGGTTTACTCCTATAACGACGATTTCAATGGTGCCGAACAAGAAGGTATCGGCTACTATCAAACTACACAAAAAGACGGTAAACGTTGCAGCGCTGCCAAGGCGTATTTGGTACCGGCAATGGATCGACCCAACTTAACAGTGATGACCGACACCCAAGTTAACAAGGTGCTATTCGACAATGATACCGCCGTTGGTGTGCAATGCACTACCAAAGAACAAAAGGCCGTCAATCTAACCAGTAACAAGGAGGTTATTCTCTCTGCTGGCGCTTTTGGCTCGCCGCAAATTCTTTTGAGATCCGGGGTGGGACCCAAAGCAGAGATTGCTAAACACGGTATTGACCATTTAGTAGAGCTAGCTGGCGTAGGTAAAAATCTGCAAGATCATATCGATTACTTATCAGTCCACCAATACAACTCGCTGGAATTAATAGGTCTGTCTTTGCGATCCATTTTTTATAAGTATCCAGTCGAGTTGATAAAGTACTTATTCAAAAAGACTGGTTTATTCACTTCTACCATCGCTGAGGCCGGCGGCTTCATAAAAACGAGAGATGAGTTGGAAGCACCCGATGTGCAGCTGCATTTTGCACCTGCCATGGTGGTTGATCACGGGCGAACACAACTATGGGGACATGGGCTAAGTTGTCATGTGTGTTTGCTGCGACCAAAATCTACCGGAACAGTGACATTAAAATCGGCAGACCCCGAAGACGATCCGCTGATAGACCCTCAGTTTTTGAGTCATCCTGAGGATATAAAAACAATGGTTCAAGGCTACAAAAAGATGATGGCGATTCTGAATACTGAACCGTTACAAAAATACACTAAAGACAACTGTAAGCGCCCTGTTGATATCAATAATGATCGTGACATTGAGCAGGCCATAAGAGAGTCCGCGGACACTGTCTACCACCCAGTGGGGACGTGTAAAATGGGCAGTGACAGTGAAGCGGTGGTAGATGAGCGACTGCGAGTTCACAAAACACGCCGACTAAGAGTGGTTGACGCATCAATTATGCCAACGTTGATTGGCGGCAACACCAACGCAGCCACCATTATGATCGCTGAGAAGGCCGCAGATATGATTCTGCAAGACACTGCAACATAGTCAAAACAGTATACTGATCTATAACCCACAGCGAACATCAAATTCACAAGTGTAAAATAACAAAAATAAACATGCTCCAAAAGCACAAAGTATATGATGATAGGGTTTTCTCAATTACCGTTGCCAGTGGACATTCAGAGAGCCTTGCTCACTTCTTAGACACGGTTTTATGAGGTAGCCAGGGAGTTTTGTATCGCCATAAAGATATCCGTCGAGATTGGTCACTACTTCCCAATCCGAAAATAATAGCACTCGACAAAAACGACATGATGATCGCCTCAATGGTCAGCACTCGCTCTCATATCGGCGTAGATGGCCAACGGTACAAATCGGAATACTTTCGTTACTTAGCTGCTGCAGAGAGTGTTCGGGGCACGGGTATTGTAAAGCAGCTAAGCGCCAAGTTAATTCGGATACTGCTCGCGGATACAAAAAGTAAAACTATTTTTATGGGTGTATTGAAAAGCACAACAAGGTCATGCATCACATTGCCCAGAGTATGAATTTTTAACCCTTGGGAACCATCAAAAGCCTTGGGTTTAGTCGAGTGGCCCCCAAGATAAGTCGGAAAATATACCATCTCACCGACTCAGTGGATCAAGACAACATACTGCGGTTACTTAAACAACTCTACAGCCAACATGGATTGATTAACTTCGATGGCCTTTTTGCTAATAATAACTACTATGTCATTCGCGAAAATGTGAGGTAGTGGCTGGTTGCCAGTACCACAGGGGGCAATGGGCCATTACCCATATGAACGGACGCTGGAGAAACTTTTTACTAAAAATAATTCCTAAAATATCATTTTTAAAAACCCTTATTGATCCAATAAACCTCGAATTTTTAGGCTTTGATAGCATCTTTTTCAAACCTGGCTATGAACACAAACTGCATATCTTGCTGTAGAGTTTATTAGCTCGGGAGAAATTGCGAGCAGGCCTATTTTGGATGGGAGAACATTGTCCAATTAGACGCCAGCTCACTGACTTTGGTAGCTTGGGATTAATCCACTCTTTGGTCAAAAACACTGACGTCAAGGTGGTCGGATTGTGCAAAGGACTGAGTGCCGACGAGTTAACCAAGTTAGAAAACGCGCCAATGGTTTTTTCGGCGCGCGATTTTCTTTGAGCGAAGCAGATTAATTAATATTTGCCAATCCAAAAACAACAAAAACACACAGGAAATTGATTACTCCTAATCGGACAAAAACTACATTAACTCATAGTAATGGCCTTTTGAAACGCGGGTCGAGACTCAATGTTATTAATATAAGCTTTTAGGTGAGTCATCTCATCATGCACACAACCATTGCGGTTGGCCATGAAGCAGGCGTGACCGAGCATAATATCAGCAGCACTGAAATTGCCAATGAGATAATCTTTACCCTCCAATGCCTGATTCACCGGCAGCAATGATTTGCCCAACAGGTTTTCTGCCTGTCGCAGTGCAGTTTCATCGCGCCGATCCGGCGGCAACAAAAACTTTTGCACCACAATTTGATTCATCGGTGGCATCACCATTCCTTCGCAGTAGTGAAACCACTGTAAATAACCTGGAAATTCAGCGGCGCTTGGGGCAGGCTTCAGGCCACCATTTTTATGTCGCTCTAGAATGTAATCAACAATGGCTCCGGACTCAAAAATGGATATATCGCCATCTTCCAGCACCGGTACTCTACCCAAGCTGTGTCTTGCACGATGCTCGCTAGATTTTAAACCATCTTTAGTGAATGGCATTATATTTACGTCATAGTCCAGACCTAACTCCTCAAGCAACCAAATCACACGTCCAGCTCGTGTTCCAGCAACAAAATGAACTCTTAACATAAGCTTTACCTCTTGATTTATAGTCTATGCAAAATACCTAAACAAGCTAGTTAATCGGCTAATGCAACGAAATAAAACGATCAATCTCATTAAATGCATGCTCTGCTGCGGACAAATCTGGATGAAAAAGCTGCCACACATGCGGCATACCCGACCATATTTGCAAGGTTACACTTGAGCCAGCAGCTTGTGCTTTATTCGCATAGCGGCGGCCATCATCTAACAAAATCTCGCTGTCGCTAACCTGAATAAGTAGCGGCGCCAAATCGTGTAATTCTCCCAATAGCGGTGATATTGAAGGATCAGTAGCATCATAAGGCACCATAAACCGACCCATAGTTACTAGCAACCAGCGAGGCACTTTAAGCAGCTTTTTGGCCAACGGTTTAAGCATAATATCAGTGTCAACATTAGATTTAACACTGGGGTTGACCATACGCATATCAGTCACCGGAGATAAAGCTACTGCGGCATTAGGCTGACGGCGCTGGGTATCTCGCACCCATGCTAATAAGGATAGAGTGAGATTACCACCGGCAGAGTCACCAGAGACATAAACCGAGCGTGCAACTGACGATCCGCGTGGTCCATTATCTAATAGCCAATCATAAGCAGTACGACAGTCTTCTATACAGGCGTTGCGTTTATGTTCCGGCGATAATCGATAATCGATAGCTAACACAGCACAGCGAGTCACCTGCGAGAGCTTACTGGTAATCACTCTGTGACTTACAGGACTACCAGCTATGAAGGCACCCCCATGAATATATAGTAATCGCCTGCTAGGATCTGCATTAGGCGCAACAACCCATTCAGAAGGTACACCGCCCGCATCAACTGCATCTACAGAACTGATAATTGGTATATGGGCTCTTAGCCCATCCATAATCTCCCGCAGATTATCTATCCGTGCCTTAAAAGGGCTCGCGTCTCCGGCCGTTGAAGCGCTAGAAATTTGCTGATAAATCGCCTTTAACGCTCTGGCATTGTCAACACGAGTTTTAGAATCTGTAGGGGGGTAAAAGACCTTCCCAAGGGGAAGGTCATACGTCGAATTCACATCTCGCTGGAACCATAGACAGCCGAAAACTCCAGTTACAACGATAAACGCTATAAACAGTGACACAGCGCCCGTCATTTCTAACCCTAGGCCGAATAACTTAGCTGGTTAAAGCGTTTCTGATGAAAGTCTCCATCACCAAAAGTAGTATTGATCATCATCAGACGCTTGACATAGTGGCCAACGTTTAATTCATCTGTCATACCAATACCACCGTGAAGCTGAATCGCTTCTTCACCAATGGTTTTGCCATACCGTGCCACGGTCGCTTTAAGAGCATGTACTGTTTTAGATAGCGCCACCGCGTCGGTTTCACCTTCTTCAACACTTTTTGACTCGCATAGTCCACGATAAAGCATTGATTTAGTCTGCTCACAGGCCATAAAAGTGTCGACCATACGATGCTGCAGCACTTGAAAGGAACTAATAGGTGATCCAAATTGCTGCCTGGTCTTTGAGTAATCTACAGTCAACGTATTCAATGTCGCCATAATTCCTAACGCTTCTGCAGACAGACCAATTAAAATCTGCGGCATTACCTGTTCAATAAGATCCATACCTTCACCAGCGGCATTAAGCAACTGACTCTGGTCAACTGCGACATCGGTTAGCGTCAGCGTCGCTGCACTCTGCCCATCCATCATTTTGTAGGATTTGACATCTACACCGGGTGCAGTGGCATCAACAATAAACAGACTCACGCCACTGTGGTCATATTGTCCGCCGCTAGTGCGCGCACTGACTACAAACTTATTGGCAGTTCCGCCATTGGCAACCACTGTTTTGACACCATTGAGCGTGTAGCCCTCTCCACTTGCAGTTGCTGTGGTGGATACGTCACTCATTTCATAGCGTGACTGTGCTTCCATGTAGGCAAAAGACCCTAGACATGCCCCTTCAATAATACTTGGAATGACCTGTTCTTTTAGTGCGGCATTGGTGGAAGCTGACAATAGACCGCCAAACACCACAACGGTGGACGCATAGGGCTCCACTACAATACCTTTACCCATTTCTTCCATAACCACTGCAATATCTTCTACATTACCACCAAAACCACCATATTCTTCGGCAAAGGGCACTGATAGCCAACCTAACTCTGCGAACATTGACCAAAATTCGCGACTTATTCCGTCATTTGATTCAATAATCCCGCGACGTGTATCAAAGTCATATTGCTCACGAACAAAACGCGAGACGCTATCTTTTATCATGGTTTGTTCTTCAGAAAACTCAAAATTCATGTGTAAACTCCTAAAATCTTTTTAAGGGCCGTTAAAGCCGTTTTATAGGCCAAGAACGGCTTTGGCAATAACATTGCGCTGCACTTCGTTGGAACCACCATAAATGGTAGCGGCTCGCCCATACATGTACTTGCCACGCGCTTCAGCGGCAAAGTCATGACCAAGCTCATCGCTGCTAAGGTCACTGGGCAATGCACCACCATAGTTGGCTGCTAACTGCAGTTGCAGTTCATGAATAGCCTGACTAATCTCAGTACCTTTGATTTTTAACAATGAAGACTCAGGTCCCGGCATGCCGCCAGACGCCATGGAGGCAAATACACGGAGCTCGGTGTACTCTAATGCCATGAGTTCCATTTCAATGTCTGACATGCGCATTTGGAAGACGGGATCCTCAATCATTGGCTTACCGCCATTAATCTCAGCCGTCGCGCGCTGCTTAAGACCGTCAAGCATACGCTTGGAGTCCGCCACTTCTGCCATACCGGTGCGCTCGTGCGCCAATAGCGCCTTAGCGTAGGTCCAGCCTTTGTCCTGCTCACCAATAAGGTTCTCAGTAGGCACCGCTACGTCTTCAAATAATACTTCGTTGAGGCTGTGCTTGCCGTCAATAGTGACGATAGGCTTAACCGTAATACCCGGAGTGTTCATGTCGATCAGCAAGAAGCTAATGCCTTCTTGACGTCGAATACCCTTGGAGGTTCTCACTAAGCAGAAAATCCAGTCGGCGTATTGGGCAAAGGTAGTCCAGATCTTGCGGCCATTAACAATGTAATTGTCACCCGCATAATCTGCAGAGGTAGTTAGTGCCGCTAAATCTGAGCCAGCGCCCGGTTCTGAGTAACCCTGACACCACCAATCATCACTGCTGAGTATGCGCGGTAAAAAACGTGCTTTTTGCTCTTCGGTACCAAAAGTATAAATAACCGGCGCTACCATCTTTAAACCAAAGGGGACTACATCAGGAATACCTGCCAACCCACGTTCGGTCTCATAAATAAATTTTTGTGTGCTAGTCCAGCCAGTGCCGCCATACTCTGTTGGCCAACCTGGAGCGATCCAGCCTTTGGCATGCAGTTTTTTTTGCCAAGCAACAATACCGCTTTTGTAATCGACTTCTACGTTATCGCCCAAGCGAGTCGACGCACCGCCCTGATATTCTGCGGCAAAAAACGCTCTTACTTCATCACGAAATGCAATGTCATCAGCTGAAAACTTAATATCCACTTTCTTAGCTCCTCTCTTATGATTGCCATGCAGAACATAGCCGTGTTTATAACCAACCTAGCATAACTTTAGAATATGGCACGCAAAGCGTCAATAGATAGCAGTGGGTTTAAAAGCGTCCCACTGGTCATGTTTCCTGTTAGATTGAGACAACCACCAAATTAAGCTCTCGATCCAACCTCGCAAGGAAAAGTGCGCACAAGCCTTGATAGCATGCGACAACAAAATCGGCCAACGGGGTGTATTGATATAAATAAACCTCGAGCAACCGCAGCAACGGCTAAGGTTACCGTCATATAAAAATAGCGAGCGAACTTAAATATCAGCTGCTAAATAACTAGCCTGACTAATGGCCGCCTTGGCATCTAATTCTGAAGCTTCAAAAGCACCACCAACCAGCGTTGCCGACATACCCATTGTCGTTACTTCATCAAACAAGCTACGCTTTGGCAACTGTCCGGCACAAATAATCACGGTATCAACCTCGAGTATCTCAGGCATACCATCGGTACTGATATGCAGACCTTGATCATCGATTTTATGATATTCAAGACCATTGAGCATTTTTACTCCCCGTTGAGCAAGAGAGATACGGTGAGTCCAACCCGTCGTTTTGCCTAAACCTCGACCAACCGGACTAGATTTGCGCTGCAGTAAGTAGACCTCTCGATCAGCTTTTGCAATCTCAGGCTTAACGCCTGTGACACCGCCGCGGGGATGATTTTCAAAATCTATGCCCCACTCTTTAGCAAATACATCTCGATCCAACGCGCCTGAGACGCCGCTATGCATAATAAGCTCGGAAACATCAAAGCCAATACCGCCGGCCCCCATGACAGCCACGCGTTGGCCCACTTCACAGTTACCCCGAATTACGTCGATGTAACTGACCACACTGGGATGATCGATACCTTCGATCTCTGGCGTCCGAGGCGTGATACCTGTAGCGACCACGACATGATCAAAGTCATCCTGTTTGAGTTGCTCTGCAGACACCGTGGTATTGAGACGGACATCGACCTTATGTATTTCTAGCATGCGCTTGTAGTAACGCAGTGTTTCATAAAATTCTTCTTTGCCCGGTATCTGTTTGGCCAAATTGAACTGGCCACCAATCTCAGTGGCCGCGTCAAATAAACTCACATGATGACCGCGCTGCGCCGCAACGGTGGCATAGGACATTCCAGCTGGACCTGCGCCAATGACAGCAATCTTTTTTGGCGATGCGGTGATTCGATAATTAAGCAGGGTTTCATGGGCAGCTCGTGGATTAACCAAGCAACTGACTGACTTACCTCCAAACGTATGGTCTAAACAGGCCTGATTGCAGGCGATGCAGGTATTAATTTCATCTTCTCTGCCTTCAAACGCTTTGTTGACCAACTCCGCATCGGCCAACATAGGACGCGCCATAGAGACTATGTCTGCATGGCCATCTACCAACACCTGTTCAGCAACATCTGGCATATTGATGCGGTTACTAGTGATGGTGGGAATCTTAATTTCTTTACGTAAACGGCCCGTAACGCCAGCAAAGGCTGCTCTTGGCACCATGGTTGCGATGGTCGGTACGGTGGACTCATGCCAGGTAAAGTGAGTGCTTATAATCGTGGCACCCGCCTTCTCCATTTCTTTGGCAAGCAATACCACTTCATCCCAAGACATTCCGCCTTGGAGCATATCCATAGCCGCAATACGAAAAATTAATATAAAGTTCTCACCGACTTCAGCACGACAGCGGCGCATGATCTCTAGCGGGAAACGCATTCGGTTCTCGTAACTGCCGCCCCATTGATCATCTCGCTGGTTGGTTTTCTCCACTAGAAAGGTACTCAGTAAATAGCCCGCAGAGCCAATGATTTCGACGCCGTCGTAACCAGCTAGCTGAGCCATTTTTGTGCACTGCACATGGTCATCAATTTGCTTTTGTACTCCCGTTTCGTCCAGTTCATTAGGTACCATCCGAGCAATCCTAGATGGAATTGCTGAGGGCGCCACACAGGATGAAGTGCCAGCTAAGGGACCGGCATGGAGTATTTGCATACAAATCTTTATATCTGGATCAACTGCATGCACCGCAGACGTCACCAAACGATGGTCTTTTGCTTCCTCTGGGGTTGATAATTTTGCTCCAAAACCTCCTTCCATGTTAGGCGAAATGCCGCCGGTAATCATCATACCTACACCGCCCCTAGCTCGCTCTGCAAAGTATTCTGCCAGCCTTGGAAAACCATCATCAGCCTCTTCCAAGCCCGTGTGCATAGAGCCCATGAGCACGCGGTTCTTAATAGATGTAAAACCAAGGTCTAAGGGTGAGAATAGATTTGGATATACAGCATGCTGTTTCATACAATTCCCTATTTTTATTATTGTAGAACGCTTAAACCTCTACGCAACTACATTGATGTAGCCTTTTTAAAGGCAGGACGTTCTTTAAGACGTGCATAATAGGCGCTAGTATTGGGTTTAAAATCCTCCGCTAAACCCAAAGATTCTGCAAGATAAAGTGCATAACCAACGGCAATATCAGCAATGGTAAAGCGATCTGCCACAAGAAACTGATGCTTTTCGGTGGCTAGCTCTACAGAGCGTAGACGTGAGAAGAACCACTTGGTGTAATCATCTGCAACCTTGGGCAGTCGTGTTGCCTCTGGTTCTAGATGGGTATAACGCAACACTAGTGTTTGCGGGAAGGTCAAGGTAGCGTCACTTCGATGCAGCCAATTTAGATATTCACCGTAATCAGCTTCAGTTACTCCCACCGCCAAATCAGTTGGTCCATAACGGTTAACCAGATACTGACTAATACCGGCAGACTCTGTCATCTGAACAACATTAATACCGCCCGGTGTATCATCGGTAAAAAAAGGAACTGTACCTATTGGGTTAATGTCAGTATAACCACTGTGGACAAACCGTGGTGGAAACTGCATAACCTCCAGCTCGTAGTCAAGATTCATTTCTTCCATAGTCCAAAGTGGCCTGATGGATCTTGATCCGGCGCAATGCCAAAGTTTTAAAGCCATAGATAACCCTAGTTTATAATAATTGTTTTAAATGTCCCCTATTCCCTAGCAATATATCACTCTTTGGGTAACATCAACTTTAGATTAAGCATCTACTTATCTCACCCTATCATTCATTTTCATCAATTTCTAAAAGTACATCATCAGCAGCAACCTGCTTGCCAAGCACAGCGGTCACCTCAGCCACAGTGCCATCTATTTCGGCCTGGATCTCATAATGCATTTTCATTGCCTCAAGCACCGCTAAGGTTTGACCCTTTATAACCTGATCACCTGATTGGACTAAGACATCTAATAGTAGGCCATGCATAGGCGCTACAACACGCCCACCACCCATAGTTTCATCAGCTGCACCATCAAGGATTATTTGGTCTTTAAAAAAAGCACTGCGTCCTTTAACAGAACAATGCAACTGTCCCTGCTGTAGCCATTTGAACTGGGCCACGTGTTTAAGTCCATCTACGTATAATACCGATGAATTCTCAGACACGGAATCAACTTTAATAGTGATTGTTTGTCCACTGGAGATATCTGTTACTTCATAGATATCCGCAGAGCAATCTTTGGGAGAAATAGCAAGATCATAAGTAATCTCAGCAAATTGGTATCGCTTACGCGATACCATAGCACTTGCGATAGTCCAATTCTTAAGTCCATTACTGACCAATAAACTGCTGTCAAAATGCATCTGAGCCTCTAAATAAAGCTCTATTACTGCCGCTACAGCACTGTCCGTAAACGTTGGCAAAGAAACAGTTAAGTCCTGATTTGAAAATTCCTCTTCGATAAAGGCGGTCGTTGCAGCCCCCGCTATAAAACGAGGATTCTCTAGGCACTTAAGCAAAAAATCTTTGTTGTTTGGAGTACCGAAAAGCACGGTTTCTCTAAGTGCATCAATAAGTCTTAAACGAGCTGTTTCGCGAGTTGGACCATGGCCAATGATCTTGGCTACCATCGGATCATAAAACGGTGAGATCGACTGCCCAGAGATTATACCGTCATCGATACGCACGCCGAACCCAGAGGCAGGCGACCACAAATCAACCGGGCCTGAAGCAGGTAAAAAGCCCTGACTGGGATCCTCAGTGTACAGCCGAACCTCAATGGCATGACCGTCTAAGCAAACATCCGCTTGACTAAAACCTAAGGGGTGCCCCTGGGCAACGCTGATCTGAAGTGCGACAAGATCGAGTCCGGTAATAAGCTCTGTCACCGGATGCTCAACTTGTAAACGCGTATTCATTTCAAGGAAATAGAAGAAACCGCTTTCATCCAAAAGAAACTCTACCGTACCAGCTCCTCGATAATTAACACTTTGAGCAGCTGCTATAGCCGATTTCCCCATTTTTTCTCGAAGTGCCTGCGTCATTACCGGGCAAGGTGCTTCCTCAACCACTTTTTGGTGACGGCGCTGAACTGAGCAATCTCGTTCACCTAAATGAACTATGTTACCTAGGGTATCAGCAAACACCTGTATCTCAACATGCCGGGGTTTAATAATAGCTTTTTCTAAAATCAGCTCTCCTGAACCAAAGGCTCCTTCGGCTTCAGCACGCGCCAATTTAATTGCATTGCTTAATTCAGCCCGATCATGAACTAACCGCATACCACGACCACCACCTCCAGCAGCAGCTTTAACCATTAGCGGTAAGTCAATTTTCAAGCCCTCAGCCAACAGTGCTTTATCAGACTGATCATGGCCTTCGTAGCCGGGCACACAGGGTACACCTACCTCAGTCATACGGCGCTTAGACTCAGCTTTATTACCCATCACATCTATGGCCTCACGAGTGGGGCCGATAAATACTAAGCCTGCATCTTCAACCGCGTCAGCAAAGGCCGCGTTCTCACTTAAAAATCCATAACCTGGATGAATTGACTCAGCGCCACTAGTGGCGGCTGCTTGTAAAATAAGCTTTGGATTCAGATAAGACTCGCTAACTGGCCCTGAACCAATGCACACGGCGTCATCAGCCAAATAGACATGAGGCGCTCCAGCATCAGCATCAGAATATACTGCGATGGTTCGGTAACCAAGTTGCTTGGCTGTACGGATGACTCGGCAGGCTATTTCACCGCGGTTAGCAATCAAGATACTATTAAAGTGGTTCATAAATATAATACTCTAAATCTTTGTTTATTATGCTTTATAAGCAAATTTTAATGTGACTCTTCATTCCAGTAGGCCTTGCGCTTTTCAACAAATGCGGCGACTCCTTCCCGGCCTTCAGAGCTGAGCATGCATTGGGCAAAACCGTGGGCAGCGAAATCTAAGGCCGCTGGTCGTGGTTGGCGCAAACCCTCAAATAGAATGCCCTTGGTCACAGCATTAGCGCTTGGGGCGCAAGCATTGATTTGCTGCAAAATAGCTCTACACTTCGCCTCTAAGGCCTCTGTGTCTTTAGCCACATAATGCGCAATCCCCAAAGTAACGGCTTCCTGACCTTTAAATTTCGCCCCTGTCAACATGAGTCGGCGTGCCTGCGTCAGCCCTACTCGTTCGCAGACAAAAGGCGCTATCTGAGCAGGGGGAATACCAAGGCTAGTCTCGCTGAGCCTAAACCGCGCATCTTCAGTTACCAAGGTAATATCAGCGACACACGCCAGACCTAGACCACCGCCAATAGCTGCACCTTCTATAAGAATAATAACGACTTGAGGTTGCTCGTTAAGCATCATCATGACATCGCCAAAGGAGCGATTGCTCTTTGCGACTTCAGTGGCGTGGATAGCCTGCATTTCAGACTTAAAGCCCTTGATGTCGCCACCAGCACAGAAGACACCACCTTTGCCACGTAGTACAATTGTCCTAATACTGCGATCATCTCTAACCAGAGACAGAACTTCTACTAGCTCTTCAGTCATTTGCGCATTCAATGCGTTTTTAGCCTCTGGACGATTAAACCAAATAGTCAACACTGACCGCTGCCGTTCGATTAGCAAATATGTCGTTATCGGCAATTCTGTTTTACCTAAATCACTCATTGGGTGACCTCCACAAATAAGTTAAATACGTGCTACCCCAAAACTATTTGGGCGTAACTTTCGACAGCGGCCTTCTCTTACTGTCTCAAGCAGCATACCCAATGTTTTGCGCATGTTACGAGGATCTATCATTCCATCATCCATCATATGACCTGAGGTGTAAAAGGCATCAGACTGTGAGTCAAATATATTAGCCATCACTTTTTCTTGCTGGGATAACATCTCTTCATCTGCATCTACACCCATAGCAGCGGCTTTACCTCGTGCTACCATCGACATCGTTTTAGCTGCCTGCTCACCTCCCATAACGCCCATCTTGGCATTGGGAAAAGTATATAAAAAATCTGGATCATAGCCTCGACCACACATGCCATAATTACCCGCACCAAAGCTTGCACCAGTCATAAAAGTAATTCGAGGAACATCTATATTCCGCACCGCTTGGATCATTTTAGAACCATGCTTAATCATGCCCGCCTGTTCGGACTTAGTACCAACGATATATCCTGTGGTATTTTGAAAAAACAGCGCAGGAATATTAGCCTGGTCTAGTAGCTGTAAAAACTGAGTAACCTTATTTGCTCCTTGAGGATCAATGGGCCCATTGTTTCCAATAATACCCACGGCTTGACCAAAGATCTTAGCTTGAATACAAACAGTAGATACACCAAAACGCGGCTTGAAGTCTAAAAAGTCAGACCCATCAACCACTCGCGCAACTAGTTCTCGCATATCATAGGGTGTTCGATAATCTGTAGGAATAACGCCTGCCAATTCATCCGGATCATAAATAGGCTCGGCATAGGCCTTTTTACCCGTCAATGGACAGTTATCATTCCACTGCAACCGATCAATCACTTCGCGACATATCTGAATTCCCTGGCCATCATTTTCGGCAAGATACTCAGCTAAACCAGAAGTTGTGGCATGCATCTCGGCACCACCTAGTTCCTCTTCGCTGGCAATTTCTCCTGTGGCAGCCTTTAGAAGCGGCGGCCCTGCCAAGAAAGCTCTACCTTTTCCTTTGATGGCAATAACATAATCGCTAAGACCAGGCATGTATGCACCCCCAGCAGTAGAAGAACCATGCAGTATAGAAATCACTGGAATACCGGCTTTACTCAATTGTGCTAAAGCGCCAAACAGGGCGCCACCGACACTAAAACCTTCTACGGTGTAGTTCATCAAATCACCACCGGCACTCTCTACAAGGTGTACAAAAGGTAATTTTTGCTCGAGCGATATCTGCTCTGCGCGACGAATTCTGTAACCTCCGGCAGTAGTCAAAGAGCCCGCTAAAATACCGCTGTCATCAACAACGACCACACATCGAACTCCGGAAATAAATCCAATACCAGAAATAACTGTCGATCCAGGAATTGATTTTTCTTCTTTCTTAGTGTCCACCATATAACCTGCGATATTACCGATCTCTAAAAAAGGCATACCAGGATCAAGTAGCCTTGCAAGGCGTTCTCGAGGCGTTAATTGACCTCGAGCATCAAACCGCGGCTTACGTTTTTCAGAAATAACACGTCCACGACCATTAAGCTCATTAAGTCTATCAACAAGGGCTAGCATTTCTTTTCGTTGACGCTGAAAAGTTTCTGAACTGGTGTTTATTTTTGAGGCAAATACCGCCATCTAAATGTCTCCCTATGGGTTCTTACATAAGTTGAAATTGGTCTTTGTTACGCTACATTAGTAATGCTCTTAGCCTATGTCACTATTTAAGATGGATCTAGGTACGGCAATTGACGTCGCTAACATTAGCTGACCAAAACCCTTACCTTGCGCGTCATTGCGGATACTAGCCATACCTCCGCCGCCAAGCACATCATGAATCAAGAAATTAATCGCATCTGCGCCAGGCATTAAATAGCGCTGCACATAGCAGCTACTTTGAGCAACAGCACCCTCAGGTAAAAAATGAGCAAAACAATCAGCAACCACCTGCTCGGTTAAGGCCGCATAAATATAGGGCAGATACACAGGTTTGCGCGAAATAACGCCCACATTAGCCTTATTGCCTTTATCTCCGCTGCGAGCAAGGGCAAGTTCAATAAGAGGTACATTGACCCAATCATCTTGCTGCCCAACTACTGGGGCTATTGGCCTAATAATATGATTCAGATCAAAGGGTGTCCCTACCGAATCAGGACAGTCAATAACATTACCATCCATTTCAATTTTAATTTTAATTTCGCTTTTAGGTAATTCAAAAGAAAAAAGCCGTACCACAGGGGAAGGTTTAGGTCGTGCCCCAGCAAACCCAGATAATCCAGGAGGGGTAGCCAACCCAAGACCCACACATTCTTTCAGTAAAATACCGATACCTGCAGGATCTGGATGCTTTACAGCAATTTTCATAGACAGTTCACGACAATTGACCAAGGCTGCATTGGCTCCATACTGACTTTCGGCACCTATCAGTTCAACACTAGTTTCAGTGTAATCGGGTAATCTAAACATCTTTAGCGTTTTTCGAGACGCTTTAAAAATAGCAGCAGCAAGTTTATTGGCTTTCTTATCGGCATCAAAGCCATAAAAGGTCATAGTGGTGCCACCACGAAATTGATCTGCATAGGTACTGCATACTTTGTAACTATCTGGGGCTGGCGATCCAATCGCGCCTTTTACTTTTACTTGATTTTCGCCTACATCTATCAACGTGACTTGGGAGAAATCGCAGACTACATCAGGTAGAATATATGCTTGGGGATCACCAATTTCATATACCATCTGTTCAGCAATAGTGCCCACTGAAACAAGACCACCAGTGGACTCAGGCTTAGAACATATAAAGCTGCCATCAGCACTAATCGTTGCGATAGGATACCCTATATTTTCAATATCATGAGACAGCTCCCAGTCAGTGAAATTGCCTCCAGTAGCCTGAGGCCCGCACTCTAAAATATGGCCTGCAAGAGATCCCATTGCCAGTTGATCAAGATCTTCATCCGTCCATCCAAAGGCATTGATGCATGCACCTAGGGTGACTGCACTGTCAACACAACGGCCGGTAACAACAATATCAGCGCCCTCACGCAGAGCTCTTGCCACAGGGAATGCGCCGAGGTAAGCATTAATACTTGCAATCTTATCAATATCGGGAAAACTCTCTCCGGTGAACATTTCAGGAAAGCCTTTTGCCGCTATTGCCGCACAGTCAGCAATTAAATCATCGCCCAACACACAGGCAACCTTGAGATTTAGCCCTAGGGCGGCAATTACTTCACGCAAGGCATCAGCACAAGCCTTAGGGTTGACTCCCCCGGCATTTGATACAATCCGCACGCCTTGGCGAGCAATTTCTGCAAGGTTAGGCTTCATGGCCGCACTCACAAAATCTAAAGCGTAACCAGTTTCTGGATTTTTAGCCCGAGCCCTAGCCATGATTGACATGGTGATTTCAGCAAGGTAGTCATAAACGATGAAGTCAACATTTTCATCCTTAAGTAGCTGTGGAGTTGCTCTTGCAGCATCTCCCCAAAAACCGCTAGCACCTGCTATACGTAGGCTTTTCATACTCATGCTACAGACTCCCTGATGGATATCGAATCACAACATTAACGAGCTTTTATACTACGTTGCTATAGTGATTTAATCTTCGGATTCTATGCCACTAACATAAGACCTTATGCCAAATTTTGCATCACAAGAGCTGTGTTTTTAGACTTTCAATCGAATCCTTTCAATATAAATAGATGCAGCAATAAAGCTAGCTGGCGCCCCCCAGGAGAGAATATCTGCAGTCAGAAGAGCTTTAGTTAGAGGTTCGAAAATACCATTTGCTGAAAACAGATCACTGAGAATACCGGTCATTAGAGCACCAATCCCAAGCCCAAGAAGATTACAGGCCACTAATAATAGTCCGGTCATAACACCCCGTAATCGCACCGGTGTTAAATCTTGCACCGTTGAGAATGCAGGGCCGTAAAAAGAACTAACACTGAACATACCAGCTGCCATTCCTATATAAAATAATGAAGATGAGGGCGAAACAAATCGAAAGGAAATTAACAGCGGGGTCATGGACAACATTAAGTATGCAAGAAATCTAACTCTTCCGCCTTTATAGTGTTTTTGGTACCAATCGCTGAGCATACCTCCTAAAAAAGTACCTGCGGTACCAAATATAATATAGATGAGCCCATAAGTAGCGCTGATTTCACCTATACCAAAACCCCTCTCCCGCTCTAGCCATACGATAGCAAACTGACCAGCGCCAAGTGGAATATGTAAAAACACAGCGCCAACCATGGTCCATGCAAGGGCCGGAGTTGATTTAATTACAGTAACCATTTCAGAAATGACGTTCCGCCAATTGCCAGTCATTAAATCTGCATGATTTTCTTCATCTTTTACGACACTCTGTTCCTCCATAGCGCCCCGTTTTGGATCCTTCAAAAACAATAGTCCCAAGGCCAAAACCAACCCGGTTATACCCAACACAAAAAAGCAATTTCGCCAACCGATCATGGGCCCCAAAATACCCGCCACAATAAAGCTTCCTCCAGCACCTAAGGGAACTCCAAGATAGTAGATACCTGTTGCGGTACCTCTTTTTGCTTTTGGAAAAAGATCGGCAATCATTGAAATAGCCGAGGGTGCCATGACTGACTCTCCAACACCTATAAATAGTCGAGAAAGGCCAATTTGCATAAAGTTTTTCGCCATTCCTGACAGTGCTGTCAGTACACTCCAGAGAATAAGACCTGCCGCTATAAGTCGTGGCCGATGCACTCGATCCGCTAGCGCACCCATAAATAAGCCCATTATTGAATAGAAAAATACAAATACAGGTCCTGTGAGCAGCCCAAACTGGGAGTCACTTAAGTTAAGGTCAGAGATAATGGATGATCCGAAACTAGTGATTAATGTGCGATCAATCATGTTTATTATATTCAAAACCAACAAGAAAATAAGTATCCCTGTGGCATTCCTTGCGGACTTAACGTTCTCCATAGAATAACCCTTTATTTTTATCTATTTATTTTTTACAGCCTGGATTTAGCAATTAACTGCTGGCAATACTTACCAAGATCAGAAACAGCTTGACCGTAGCTTGCAAAGCGTACATCTTGGGTTTGTTTGTTAACATACCGAAAGTACAATTGTTGTAAGATAACGACCAAGCGCCAGTAGCCGTAAACTTCATAGAAATCCCAGCGCGACGTATCTAAACCGGTTCTATCCCCGTAATGGGCAATAATCTCCTCTCGCCGCATCATGCCTGGCATATCTGATGGCTGCTTTAAAATACTTTTGAGCACGATAGGATCATCGTTGTGCACCCAATAAGCTAATGCATTAGACAAATCCATCAGTGGATCACCAAGAGCGGCCATTTCCCAATCCAACACGGCAACTACTTTAAAGGGGTCTTTAGGGTCGAGCATAACATTATCGATACGATAATCACCATGCAGAAGAGAGGCAGGTAATGTGCTGTTGCTTTCATCTGGAATAGTAGCAACTAGCCACTCTCGCACATCATCAAACCCAGGGATATCAGCTGTTTTGGCATTCACAAAGCGCTTATTCCAGCCGACTATCTGTCGTGCTGCATAACCTTCTGGCGTACCAAACTCCGTTAGTCCTGCAGCCTCAATATCTACCTGATGCAACTCAATTAACTTATCGAAGATCACTTGACTAAACAAACGATGATCACCCTTGGTAAAAGCCCACTCTACCGGGATTTTATCTTTCACCAGAACTCCATCAACTTTTTCCATAAGATAAAACTCAGAGCCCAAAAGAGATATATCATCGGTATAAAATAACCCCTTTGGAACGGCTGGATACTCCTTCTGTAAAGCATGGATCACACGATATTCACGAATCATGGAATGCGCACTGGCAGCCTTAGTCCCCAGCGGTGGCCTACGCAATACTAGTTCTTGGTTATCATAGGTAATTAGGTAGGTTAAATTAGATGCTCCCGATGGAAACTGTTTGATATTTATCTGACCCTGTAAGTCTGGCACTACCTTTTTAAGTACTCGGTCTAACTGCCCTGGGTCCATCTCTTCGCCTCGGCGGACACTGATTGTCGGGTTAGATTCATCCATGTCTACGCCTCTTTTCTTCACTCTGTTATTGGCCGTATTATCTGCACAATTACTTATCTAGCAATATCAAAAACTTTCGCAAACCGATTCATTTATTGTTGATATTTAGTAATTCATTATTAAAAAATGCAGGATCATAAAACTTAGTCATACAATGATCTGCCTACATGCAATTGTCAATGTACTTATCAAGTCAGAGGTAAGTGCTATTATTAGCCTTATCACAAATATTTATTACTTGATTTTATCCGCTCATATTTTTACAGTTGGTTATGTCCTTCACATGTAGTAACAACATACCAAACCAATAATTAGAAACATATTAATAACTAGTAAGAGGAAATTAAGTATGTCATTAGAAGCAGTAACAGCTGGCTTGAAAGAAAAAGTAGGAGAAGATTGTGGTCTTGGCGCTACGCTAAAGTTTGATTTTGGCGATGACGGCATTATGTTGCTAGACGCGACCACTGTACCTAACACGGTAAGTAACGATGATGGTGATGCTCAATGCACCATGGTCATCAGCATAGATAATTTCATGGAGATGGCCGAAGGTAAACTTGATGGCACCTCTGCTTTTATGTCAGGTAAACTCAAAATCCAAGGTGATATGGGTATTGCCATGAAACTCGGTCCTATACTGTCCTAGCACAATATACGGTCACATCAGAAGCCTTGTGAATTACTTACAAGGCTTCTTTAAATACGCTTTGGCATGATGCCCATATGCTTACTAATAATGCCAAGCATTACTTCATCTGCTCCGCCACCAATAGAAGCCAAGCGCCCGTCTCGGTATGCTCTTGCCACAGAGCTATCCCACATAAAGCCCATACCACCCCAATACTGTAAGCAACTATCAGTAACCTCGCGCGATAGTCGGCCAGTTTTTAATTTAGCCATAGACGCTTTAAGCGTTACATCCTGGCCGTTAATATAGCCCTCCACCGCGTCATACGTTAATGCTCGTAAACATTCTATTTCGGTTTGCAGTTCAGCTAAGCGAAAATGCACCACCTGATTATCAAGAATCGACTTACCAAAGGCTTTGCGTTGACGGGTGTACTCAATAGTGTCATTGATAACAAACTCCATCATTTTTAAATTACCGGCCGCCGCATACAAGCGCTCTTCCTGAAATTGCTCCATTTGATAACGAAACCCTGCACCCTCTTCACCAATTAAGTAGCGCTGTGGCACGCGCACATTATCAAAAAATATTTGCGCAGTATCTGAGGAACGCATGCCTAACTTGTTGAGTTTTTCAGACAGAGAAATACCCGGTAAATTCATCGGTACAACAATCAACGATTTATTTGCATGCGGACCATTATCGCTAGTATTAGCCAGTAAACAGATGAAATCTGCTTGAGTAGAATTTGTAATCCACATCTTAGTGCCGTTGATAATATAATCATCTCCGTCCTTAACAGCGGTGGTTTTAATAGCCGAAACATCTGAGCCCGCATGAGGCTCAGAGACTGCGATAGAGCAAACCATATCGCCAGCAATAGCAGGGACTAAAAATTCTTGGCGCAATTCATCACTACCGTGATTTGCCAACGCAGGTGTTGCCATATCGGTTTGTACACCAATGGCCATTCCTACCCCAGCGGCACGAATACGACCAAGCTCTTCAGAAAATACAACCTCATAACTATAATCCAGCCCCATACCACCAAATTCAACTGGTCTGGCGATCCCTAACAAGCCCAACTCACCCATTTTTTTGAACAGTTCGTGTGCAGGAAATATGCCCTCTTCTTCCCATTGATCAGCAAAAGGATTGATCTCTTTGTCGATAAATTGCGCAATGGTATTACGAATGGAGTCATGCTCTGGGGTAAAAATCATAGTAAATCTCCGTTAACATTCCTAAGCTAGAACCCAGAAGTCTAGCTAAGACTGCTCTGAGGAATTGCTTTTTTAATCAACTACTGCTTTTTAAAACTATTTAAGCTTCTTAAAGTTACTGTTTTTACTGCCTATGGACTGCGCTTCGATAAAAGCCGGACGCGACTTAAGACGTCTAAGGTAAGCTGTAACTTCAGGTGTATAACGCTCCGAAAAGCCCTGTAATTCGCCGAGTAATAGGGCGTAGCCTATAGCGATATCAGCCATAGTGAAACGCTCATCACACAGGTATTCTCGACTTTTCATATGGGCATTTAGTCTGCGTAACCGTGCAATATACCAGTCACCATAATCTTTTGCCGCCTGAGGTAATCTTCGCTCTTTTGGTTCAAGCAAGGTATAACGCAAAACGACCGTTTGAGGGAATGTCAGGGTTGCATCACTGTGATAGAGCCAATTTAGATAATCGCCAAACTCAGGATGGTCGGCTTTTAAACCAAAGTCATAGCGCTGATATCGTTCCACTAAGTAATGGCAGATACCCGATGACTCAGTCATATGCGTATCACCATCAATAAAATAAGGTACGGTACCAAGAGAATTAAGACCTAAAAATTCTTTTTGCAAAAAACGCGGAGGAAAAGGTAATTCCACCACATCATAATCCAGCTGCAGCTCTGCCATTGCCCAGAGCGCGCGCAACGAGCGTGAGTTGTGGCAATGCCATAGCGTCGGTTTATTTGTTCTGGCAGGTAAATCCATGATCAAAGTCCAAATTGGCGTGCAGCTAAATCACGCATGATTTCTTCGGACCCACCACCAATCGCATTAACTCTTACTTCTCTATAAATTCGCTCTACTCTGCTACCTCGCATATAGCCTATACCACCTAGAATTTGCATAGCTTCTCGGGCACAAAATTCCATTGTCTGACTACTTTGCACTTTTAGCATTGCAATATCTCCAGCACTTGCAGCATCGTTGTGGACCTGCTGGCAGACTATTTGAAGATAGGCTTGGGTCGCATTAATACGCATTTTCATGTCTGCAATTTTATGACGAATCACCTGGTGGTCGGCCAATCGTTTACCAAAGGTTTTACGCTCCGAGGCCCAGGCTACCGCGTCTTCTAGGCAAACACGAGAAAACCCCTCCATTGCTGCAGACATCGCTAATCGTTCGGCATTGAAGTTATTCATTATGACACTAAAGCCTCTATTTTCCTGACCAATCAGATTGCCTACAGGAACGCGTACGTTGTCAAAATAAATTGTTGCTGTATCTGAACACCACCAACCTTGCTTTTTATCCAATGCTGTCCGCAAGACCCCTTCAGCATCAGCTGGAATTAATAGCGTAGATACACCGGCAGAACCCTCACCTCCAGTTCTAACTGCGGTAGTAAACCAATTAGCATTCATACCTCCAGTAATATAGGTTTTAGATCCATTGACCACATAATGATCACCATCTAATCGTGCGGTAGTAGTTAAATGAGCTACATCAGAACCGGCGCCAGGCTCTGTAATAGCTAATGAAATACGCTTGGTTCCTGCCAGTACAGGAGGTGCAACCATTTGCTTAATCTCTTCACTACCAAATTTAATAACCGGCGGCAATCCTATACCGTGCACCAACAATGTAGCACTTACACCACCAACCGCAATCCGCGCCATTTCTTCGTTGAGAATAATGCTATACCAACCATCAATCCCTTCCGATATACCACCAAATTCTTCAGGGTAACCCAACCCTAAAATCCCCACTGCCGCGGACTTAGGCCAAAGTTCATCGGGGATATATCCATCTTCATCCCATTGTGCTGCATAGGGAATAATTTCACGATCAAAGAAGCGTCGTATCTGTGTTCTCCACTCATGGTGTTCTGGCTTCAGAAAAGGATTGGGGAGTCGCGCGCTATCGAAGTCTAATGACATAATAACTTCCATCAGGTTAATAAAGGAATAATACTGATTTGAATATTAGACAGGCAATAGTCCTACAGCAAGGGTATCAGTGCCAATTTGTTGGGAATAAACGCCAAATGATCAAATCATTTTCGACGATAATCTCGTGGCGCAAGACCATGCCAACTTTTGAAGGCACTGGAAAAAGAACCTTGATCAGCATACCCTAGTAAAAATGCAATTTCGGTAATACCCAAACGATCATCAGCCAAGTAGCGAATAGCCATTTTTGATCTCACCTCTTGTAAGACATGTAAAAAATTAGTGTCTCGCTCGGATAAACGTCGCTGAAGCGTGCGTCTAGAAATATTAAGTTTGCCGGCAAGTTTATCTATAGTGACCTCACCCTCAGGTAAATATTGCACAATAGACTGCTTAAGGCTAAACAGCAGTTGATCTCCAGGATTATCTTCTTCAAACAAGTCTTTAAAGGGATTAGCCAAATCCGGACCACCAATGTAATCCTGTTTAAGCATAGGTAAATCTAATGAATTTCTATGAAAGAAAATACTACTGTAGCTTTGATTAAAGGTTAAATTACGACCAAAGATGCTCTCTAGCTGTATTACATTTTTAGGTTTTGAATAACTAAAAGAGGTCTTAACCACCGATACAGGCATTACGCATAGTGAATTAATAATGCGTACAGAAGCAGACAATATTTCATCGGACAAAAAACGCTTATAACCTGTATCTGAAGACAGTGGCTCCCAACGCAACTCTACAAGATCACCCTCTCGGTAGGCTTTTACTTCCCCTATATCTCCACGAAGTTTTAGCATACTGGGCATAAGATTAAGATAGTCTCGAAAACTCTCACAAACAGTGGACATATAAAGCTGTAGGTTCAAACCTTTCAAAAAACTTATACGCCCTACGGTTAGAGCCAAATCTTCGTCTTTAGTCACATCGACGGCATACTCATAGAGTTTGTAATAGGTAGTCACTGGAAAACGTCGATCAGGAATAGTCAGATCCTGAGACTGAATATTAATCTGCCGTAGTAAATTTTGACGACTAGCACCTAGCTGCTCGGCAGCCTGCAATATAGTCATTAGCGGCTGTGCAAAAATCGACCAATTAGGATTAATAGTCTGAGTCATAACTTCAGTAATAGGCATTGGTAGCAATTACACTCACTTTTAATGATTAACAATAGTGTACCATCGACCTTAAAAGTCATACAACGATCAGCCATAGTTGGCGTATATAAGAGTTTTATTGAACAACACCATTAAAAACGCATATCAGGTCTAGACTGTTATCCACTGCCTGTTAAAAATTCCTATTCTATCTACTCTATTCAAGATTACTTGAGATAGCTCGCATGTTGTTGATGATAGCCCATCGTAAATAATCTCCTGATTTAACGTAGATTGAGCAATAGAAGATCAATATAAGTATAAAAATCATGTTAATGGATATTAATCTAGTTGACTTACTGACAAAAAAATATCAATATACTGTATATATAAACAGTATATTAGTTAACTTACTTAACTTTTATTAAAAATTTAAACGCAATATCCAATAAAAATATCTAACAAAATGTCCAACAACGTTCTATTTAATGATCTATTTTTACGGCAGGATACATGGCGAGGTATCCAAGACTCATCTAATCATAAAGTCATTGCCACAGGTTATAAAAACTTAGATAAATTATTACTTGGCGGCTGGCCCTTATCGGCCCTTACAGAGTTAGTGACTCAACAAGATGGTATAGGTGAATTAAGTATACTGCTGACAACCATGAAGCATTATGCTGATAAAGATACTTTATGTGTATTATTAAATCCTCCACACCAACCCTATGCGCCGGCTTTAGTCAATGCAGGTATTTCTCTAGATAATTTATTAATCGTACGCTGCAACAGTTATAAAGAATGGCAGTGGGCAGCGGAACAATCGATCCGTAATCAGGCACTTTTGTTTGCATGGTCTACTCCTATACAACCACGCTATTCTGAATTGCGTAAGCTACAACTCGCAGCAACAGATAGTCAGTGCCCAGCTTTTTTATTTCGTCCCCCTGCAGCACTTAGGGCACCGTCCCCAGCTCGCTTGCGTATTGCCCTTGAACATAAAAGGTTTAATATTCTTTCAGTAAATTTACATAAATTAAGTGGTAGAACACCTGGAACTAGCACAGATATTATTTTAGGGAACCCTTCTAAAGAGCGCATTCAGCTAAACAAACTGCCGGTTAATATTTATTACCCACAACTAGACCAACTCAATTATCAATTGTCTCTAAAAAAAGAGCGTCACAATTAAATACATAAATCTACATAACTAAAACTCACATAATAATTATAGTAATTTATGAAAAAAATCAGGCCCTTTAATAATAAAAATCAAGCTATCTGGTTATATGTTGATTTACCACTACTACCAATAAATGCAGTTATCACGAATATGCAAACCCCTCCCGAAGAAAAACCTATAGCCATAGTCAGTTTAGAAAAAAATGCCCGACGCATAGTATGCTGTAATCAATTAGCAAAACATTGGGGTGTCGAGAAATCACTGTCGTTATCTACAGCCCTAGCCATTTGTCCTGAATTAATTGTATTTTCTCGTGATCAACAGCAAGAAAAGCAGCTATTGCAACAATTAGCGCTAATTGCTTATCGTTTTAGTCCTGAAGTATTACTCGACAATCAAAGTCTATGGCTTGAGCTTTCGGGTTGTGAGCAACTTTTTTATGGATATCAAAACTTACTTAAAAAACTTCATCAACAATTTTTGTCATTGAAAATCACCGCTAATACCGGTGTAGGAGAAACGCCTCTAGCTGCGAAATTACTCTGCGGTGATATATTTCATCAAAACTTACCCGATTATAGTCATATACAGAATGACCTTATATCTACCACATTAGAAAAACTCCCTAGTACTAAAAAACAACAGCAACATTTTAAACAACTAGGCTGGTCTACTGTAGGTGATCTACTCAATTTATCCCACTTCGCGATCAGCAAACGATTCACTTCTGAGTTAATTGACACACTGCAATTACTAAAGGGCCAAAAGCCCTATACTCTAGAACGATTTAAGCCAACAACTGAATTTTATGACGACATTCAAAACCCTCAGGGTATCTATAGTAAGGAGAGCCTGCTATTTCCAATGAAAACGCTATTGCAACGTTTTTGCCATTATTTAATGGCAAGACAATGTCTTTGCAACCTTTTAACATGGCGTTTTGAACCATTGATAGGCGAGCACCAATCAATGACGATAAAATTATCTGATAGCCAGCACAGCTGGTCCAGCTTGCTACAATTAAGTCGCCTACAATTAGAGCGTATAGAATTACCTCAGAGTATTGAAAAAATATCTCTTTTTTGCGATCAATTCTCTGAAATGCCGGGGGATAATTTTGATCTGTTTGGTAACCAACTAAAAAAGAGTGAAAACACCTCTACTCTTATTGACAAACTTAACGCTAGATTAGGTATCAAAGCATTATCTAGAGTCACCACAGAAGCAGAACACTTTCCTGAATTAGCCAGTACTATTAGTTCTGTAACCAAAAAGGTTTCATCACAACATCAATTTTCTGTAACTCAACAACCTCTTTGGCTGTTATCTAAGCCTGCCCCAATAAAATATTACAACCAAACATTACATTGGCAAAAACCACTAACCATTATCAGCGGCCCAGAAAGACTATGTTCTAACTGGTGGCAATCTGAGCAACAACGTGATTATTACCTCGCTAGTGACAATCAAGGTGCACGCTACTGGATATATAGAGAATCTACCAATAGACAGTGGTTTTTACATGGGTTTTTCGCATAAGCCTTAATAGAAAATGCGCTTTATATGATCACAGTATTTATGTTGCATATTTGCGGCTCAATGGTATTTTGAGCAGGATAAAATGTGTCTATAATTCAATAATCATTAGGACAAAGACCGCAAAAAATTCTTTCTTCACGGCCTTTTTCGAATAAATTTAAACGTGAATATAAACGTATCTAGACGCTAAACTGTTCTTTTAGCTTAAATTTTTGTACCTTGCCCGCAGGATTGCGCGGCAGGACATCAATAATTCGTAATTCGCTAGGCAATTTGTAGCGCGCTAGCGACTCGCCAGAAAAGGCCCTCAAATCTTCCAAATCGAGACTAGCGCCCTCTTCAAGAACAACTATTGCAGTAACTGCCTCGCCCCATTTATCATCAGGTAAACCAATCACAGCGACTTCCAAAATCGCTGGATGCGCATACAATACGCTTTCGATTTCTGCCGGATAAACATTCTCTCCGCCGGTAATAACCATATCTTTCACACGATCACACAAATACAAGAAATCCTCATCATCTAGGTATCCAATGTCACCACTGTGAAACCAGCCTAATTCATCGATTGCCTCTGCGGTTGCTTCAGGTCTATTCCAGTAGCCTTTCATAACATTTGGACCTTTGATACAAACTTCGCCGTGCACCCCTGCCGCCACAGGATTGTTATCGCCATCAACAATCTGTACTTCAGTGAACATCGGTGCTTTACCGGCAGAACCGACTTTAACCATAGCTAAATCACTGCTTAACAGACTTGCAAAAGGAGCAGTTTCAGTAAGACCATAACCTTGACAGAAACTGACATTTCGCTCAGCGTAGGTTTTAATCAATGGCACAGGAACCGGCGCACCACCGCAAATGAGTGCGGTAACACTAGAAAGATCAGTGGTGGCAAAATTCTCATGTTGTGCCATCATTAAAAACATAGTCGGTGCGCCAAACATACTACCAACTTTATGCTCTTCAATTAAGGACAGTACCTCTCCAGCATCAAAACTACGCAGTAAAACAACTTCGATACCCTTAGCTAGTGACAATAGAGTTGTGACGTTTAAACCCCCAATATGAAACAAAGGCGCACAAGTTAGTGTGGTTGTGCTCATAGTGTCCTCACCAAAACACACATTAATACTATTCCAAAAGACATTGCCGTGAGTAAGCATCGCACCCTTTGGTAGCCCAGTAGTGCCTGAGGTATACATGATAAAGGCAATATCATCGGCTTCTACAGTTTGATCGAGTGTGCTTGGCAGAGCTTTTTCCATCAGTGATGCCAGTGACAGCCAGCTATCAGCATCAGACTCTATGGAGAGATAACCAACGCAATTTAGATTGTCTTTTTCTGAGTCAATTAGTGGCCGCAACATATCATCTGCAAACATCAACTTAATATCTGCATCATTTGCTATAAACCGTACTTCAGGACCTGTCAATCTGAAATTAAGCGGGACAAAGACCGCACCAATACAGCCACAGGCATACAGTAACTCTAAAAATGCCGGATGATTAAGGCCTATATAACCCACTCTGTCACCCTTAGAAACCCCAAGATCATAAAGAATGGTAGTGAGTCGACGAACGCGATCACCCAACTCTGCGCAGGTCCAAGTCTGCCCCTCAAAGGTTAATGCACGTGCCTTAGGCGTTAGTAAAGCGCGACGAAGAATAGTATGGCCCATTCCTATAGCGGCTGATTGTTGACTTGACATAAAGATTTCCTAATTATTATTTTTAGTATTATTGCCGCTTTGGTTATCACGGCACCCTCTTCGTTCTCAGTAATGAACAACCACCTTGCTCACAAGAACATATTTGGAATACTTTCTACTGTTGGCACGCTTTCTGCTAACAAAAAAGTACGGCGGTGGTCGCAATAACGAGATAAATGCTATGAGACTCAAAAAAGTGGGTAAATCAGCACCGAACGGGGGCAAGATTATAATATTCCAACGAACTCTGTCAAAGCATCAATGTATAACGCACCAACTAAGTGCGCCATCATGGTAAATAATAACGTTTTGACCAAAAACGGAACACAACGAATCATTTTCACCGACTTAGATGGTAGCTTACTTGACCATAACACCTATAGTCACGAACCCGCCGCTTTGCTACTGAACAAACTTGAGCAGATAGGTATACCGGTAATCCCAGTGAGTAGTAAGACGGCTGCTGAAATTTTACCTCTACGAGAGACGATCCAAAATCAGCATCCCTTTATTACAGAAAATGGTGCTGGTATTTATGTCCCATCCGGCTATTTTTCAGCTATGGAGAAACCTGATAGGTCTGGAGGGTCTCTCACAAACCTATCTAATAGTCCGACAAGAGAAGTTTGGCTAAAATTTTTAGACTTAGAAGCTGCAGAATTTAAAACCGAATACCAAACTTTTTACACTCTTTATAAGCAGGAAGGCCCAGAAGCCATCAGTCGAATAACAGGTCTAAGTGTAACCAACGCTATATTGGCAAATCAGAGAGAATTTAGTGAAACCATTGTCTGGCTAAGTACTGAATCTCGAAAACTAGCCTTTATAAAGACACTATCCGCACAGGGCGCAAGCATTCATGAAGGCGGTCGTTTTTTAAGCATCACCGGACCAGTAGACAAAGGCCAAGCAATACAAACACTGACGGAGCTCTACCGTCGACAAAACAATAATCAGCACTGCGAGACACTAGCCATTGGTGATGGCAAAAATGATATAGCAATGCTGGAGGTAGCTGATTCTGCGTTAATTATTCGATCCCCACACCACCAGCCGCCTCATTTACAGCGCTCTAAAAACCTCACTATAAGCCAGAAAAATGGCCCTAAAGGTTGGGTATCAGGCGTAACCAAGTGGCTTCAAACTTTTTAAAATCAAAAGGATACTACCATGGGTGATTTTCATCAAAATGGCATTATTACGACACTGCATAATTTAGGCGGAAGATCCCTCTCTGAGATGGAAAAAGAACTTTTAGCGTTTTCGTCCGTGCGCCCTTTGGGGCTGATATTACCGTCACTCTATTCAGAACTTGAGGGTCAGGCTATGCCCAAAATAGTCAGCGAACTTCAGCAGGTCCCCTATCTCAATCAAATTGTGATTGGTCTGGATCGCGCTACTGAAGAGCAATATAGATCTGCACTTGCTTTTTTCTCAACGCTTCCGCAACACCATCGACTGCTATGGAACGATGGTCCACGCCTTAAAGCGATCGACAAAAAGCTCCGAAATCTCGACCTAGCGCCAAAGGAACTCGGTAAAGGTCGAAATGTATGGTACTGCATGGGCTACATTTTGGCCTCCAATAAAGCCGAGTCCATCGCTCTGCACGACTGTGATATTACCACCTATGACAGAGAACTCTTAGCTCGTTTAATTTACCCTGTGGCTAATCCTCGGTTTAACTATGAATTCTGTAAGGGTTACTATGCCCGAGTAGCGGGAGGACGCATAAATGGGCGCGTTTCAAGGTTACTCATATCGCCCTTATTACAAGCCCTTAAAACTAGCCTTGGACAAACCGATTATCTCAACTACATGGACAGTTTCAGATATCCCCTAGCAGGAGAATTCTCTTTTCGACGCGATGTTCTCAACGATATTCGCATTCCCAGCGATTGGGGTTTAGAAATAGGGGTTTTGTCAGAAATGTATAGAAATTATGCCAGTAATAGACTCTGTCAAGTAGACATCGCCGACAATTATGATCACAAACATCAAAAATTATCCTTGGAAGATGAAACCCAAGGATTGTCAAAAATGTCAATTGATATAGCTAAAGGATTGTTCCGTAAGCTTGCCACCCAAGGCGTTATTTTTAGTCAAGAGACCTTTAGGTCAGTCAAGGCAACCTATTATAGGAAGGCGCTGGATGTTATAGAAACCTGCCATAACGATGCCATTATGAATGGACTGACCCTCGATGTTCATGAAGAAGAGAAAGCTGTTGAAATGTTTGCCCAAAATATTATAACCGCAGGGGATATTTTCATTGAAAAACCAATGGAGCGGCCTTTTATTCCTAGCTGGAATAGAGTCGTTAGTGCAGTCCCTGATATCTTTGAGCAACTAGTGGCGGCCGTTGAGCAAGACCATCTTGAATTTTCTGACCAGCCCCAAACACTGCGCAGTATTCCAGAAAAAAGCTATGGATTATAAAATGAATATAACGCAGCGTATAACCCAGCATTTACGCAAAGTATATACCGACCATACCAAAACTGAAGTTGACCAGTTAGCTTGTGAACTGATTAATATTATTGGTGTTACCCAGAACGCGACCTGTGACAGTAACCCCAAGAGTCACTGGAATCAGGAAGATGTAGTGGTCATAACCTATGCAGATTCGATTTTAGACAAAAACAAAAAACCTTTAAAAGCACTAAAGCAATTTCTTGATAAATATTTACATCAAAGTATTAGTGCAGTACATATATTGCCATTCTTCCCATTTACCTCTGATGACGGTTTTTCGGTACTCAATTATTCTTCTGTTAACGAATCACTGGGTAACTGGGATGATATAGAAGCAATAGCAAAAGACTACTCACTTATGTCTGACTTGGTAATAAACCACTGTTCTGCCCGAAGCCAATGGTTTGAAAACTTTATTAAAGACCAAGCACCGGGAAAAGACTTTTTTGTTACCGCCCAACCCACTGATGATTTAAGTACTGTAGTAAGACCTAGAACCAATCCTCTACTGCGAAAAGTTCAAACCTCATCTGGAATTAAATATGTTTGGTGCACCTTTAGCCATGATCAGGTAGATCTTAATTTTGCTAATCCCGAGGTACTCAAACAATTTGTAATCATAATCAAACAATACCTAGATCATGGTATTCGTCTCTTTAGGTTCGATGCCATTGCGTTTTTATGGAAAAACCTAGGAACTACGTGCTTAAACCTGCCTCAAACCCATGAAATAGTGAGATTATTAAGAGCACTTATAGAACTCAAACAACCAGATGCGATGATCATCACTGAAACTAATGTTCCCAACAGAGAAAACTTATCTTACTTTGGCAATGGAAACGAAGCTCACTGTGTATATAACTTTTCGCTCCCTCCTCTACTGTTGAATACCTTAGTCACTGGCAATTGTCATGCACTTAAACAATGGATGATGAGTATGCCTCCAGCAAGATTGGGTACCGCTTATTTTAATTTCATTGCATCTCACGACGGTATTGGGCTAAGGCCTGCAGAAGGATTACTTGAAGACAATGATATTAATACATTAGTTGAGGTAATGAAAACCTTTGGTGGCCACACCTCCTGGCGTACCTTAGAGAATGGCGAAAAGAAACATTATGAGATCAATATTTCGCTATTTGACGCACTCCAAGGTACAACTGCAGGACTTGATGAATGGCAGATTGAGCGCTTTATCTGTGCCCACACTATTATGTTGGCACTAGAGGGAATACCAGCTATCTACTTACACAGTTTTGTAGGCACAAAAAATGACTATCTTAGAGTTAAGAACAGCGGCCATAACAGGGCTATAAATCGACATCAATGGCAATATAAACATTTATCAGCAGAGCTAGCTAACCCGCAAAGTTCACATGCAATGGTGCATCTATTGCTGCAAGCTATTATTCGTCAGCGACGAATACAACCCGCCTTTCACCCAAATGCGACCCAATTTACGCTGCATCTTGGCGATAGCATTTTTGGTTTTTGGCGCCAAAGTATGGATCGAGAACAGAGTATCTTCTGTATCAGCAATATCACCACAGAAGAGCAAAGTTTACTTTTGTCAGATATTAACCTCATTGACAACGAGAACTGGTTCGATATTCTTACGCGTGAAACCTGCGGCGATCAAAACAGCTCGTTGCAGCTGCAGCCATACCAAACCCTATGGATTACCAACAAAAACTATGAAACGCCGGTATAAAGGTTCTTCCTACTGACCTTCTTCTGAGCTTTAAGTTTATAGCAAACAAGTCTAAGAATAGCATCACCTGATTATCCTACCTACTTTATAATAGTGTTAAACATTAACGCAAAAGGACTCTGTTCAATGAAACCTGAAACACAAGCCATTCATGCTGGCTTCAATGATGATCCCACAACCAATGCGGTTGCGGTGCCTATTTACCAAACCACTTCATATAGTTTTCGTGATACACAGCATGGGGCGGATCTTTTCAACCTTGCCGAACCAGGAAATATCTACACGCGCATTATGAACCCTACCAATGATGTTCTAGAGCAACGTGTTGCGCAACTAGAAGGTGGTATAGGTGCACTTGCCCTCGCATCAGGTATGGCAGCAATCACAGCCGCGATTCAAACCGTTGCGCGTGCAGGGGATAATATCGTCAGCGTTAGTCAGCTTTACGGTGGTACTTACAACTTCTTTGCTCATTCGCTACCCAATCAAGGTATTGAAGCGCGCATGGCACCTGGCGATGATATTGATGCACTAGAAGCATTGATTGATGACAATACTAAGGCAATCTTTTGTGAATCCATTGGCAACCCAGCGGGTAACATAGTTGATATCCAAGCGTTATCTGACATGGCCCACAAACACGGTGTACCCGTTATTGTTGACAACACTGTAGCGACTCCTATCTTGTGTCGGCCATTTGAGCATGGCGCAGATATCGTTATACACTCCCTGACCAAATACATTGGTGGCCACGGCACGTCGGTGGGTGGAATTATTGTTGATTCAGGAAACTTTCCATGGAAAGATCATCCCCGCTTTCCTTCATTTAATGAGCCAGATCCGTCTTATCATGGTGTTGTTTATGCTGAAGCTTTGGGTGAAGCTGCGTTTATAGGTCGTGCTCGTGTTGTACCTCTCCGAAATATGGGTGCAGCAATTTCACCGTTTAATTCTTTTTTAATTCTACAAGGTCTTGAGACATTGTCTCTGAGAATGGAGCGCCATACTGCGAACGCCCTTGCAGTGGCAAAGTATCTTGCAGCACACGACGCTGTTGAATGGGTTAACTACGCTGGACTTGAAAGTGATAAACATCACCAACTAGCTAAAAAAATTGTTAGTGGCAAGCCATCTGGCATTCTTAGCTTTGGCATCAAAGGGGGCGAACCAGCTGGCGCTAAGTTTATTGATGCTCTGAAACTAGTTAAGCGTTTAGTGAATATTGGAGATGCGAAATCTCTAGCCTGTCACCCAGCAAGTACAACTCATCGACAGTTAAATGATGAAGAGCTTAAAACAGCGGGCACAAGTCGTGAAATGGTGCGAATTTCTGTAGGTATCGAGCATATTGACGACATTATTGCAGATATAGATCAAGCACTGGCCGCGGTCAAATAAAATATCTACAGAGTAAGTAAAAACGGTACCTCAAGTTAGTTGGGGTGCCGTTTTTTTTACACAATCCCTATCTATTAGCCGTTTATTGATATCCTTGCCCTAGCTCCTTAGAAATTCACTAATGACTCACAACGACAAACGCCTGCAAGCAAACTCAATCTAATCGCAACTTTAAAGAAAAACTAAGCTAACCTTAGAGTAAGGCTAGTTTAAGAGTTTGTAATCATATGGGCATCAGAATTCACGCAAAATTTGTACTATCTGGCGTTTTATCTTGGGTAATTTTCACCATCGCTCTGAGCTATATATTATCGGTGTCAACTGGATACTCTCCCCGTTGCAACCCCTTTATTAGTGGCTGCACATCTATATCTGCCACGGGAACCCATTATCCAGCCGCTTATTTTTACACCTATGGATTAGTTGCCGGTTCAGCCTTTCTCAGCCTTGTGTGGATGGTGATAGTAAGTTGGCTAATAAAAAGCCAAAAATCTGTTGCCAGCAAAACACTACAAACCTACCTCTTTTTTGCCGTAATAGGGTGTTTCTCACTCGCTTTTGGTGAAGCATTTTTACCGGTTGAAAAGCATACCAAACAGATAGTCCATGTTTTCTTCACCAGTATATTTTTTATTACTAACGTAATGACAATTTTTTATGTAACCCACCTTCTGTGCCGGTCAGATTCTGATCATCACAATAAACTTACGTTTGAAAAAGCCAAAAAATACCCTTTTCAAGTAATCTGCGCATGCCTACTTATACTGATGATAATTTTTTATCTGATACCCAATAGCATTCTCAACGACAACGCCATTGAGTGGAATACTGTTTTGATTGTAATCTTGTGGATGGCGTCTTTTTACAATAACGTAGATGAACTGTATTTAACGGTTTGTTACGACACCAAACGATAAAGTTAAACTTAATTTATTGCCCTTGAACCAGTTTGCATCGAGTTTGGAAAAGAAATTTTATACGCCGCTATTCCAACTCCTCGGAGTCATCAACGTCTGATTCTGCCTCAGCACCAGAATCGTCATCACCAGTGACAACATCGATCATCGCACCGCCTACAGCACCACCCACCTTGATAGGCACCTTAACTATAGCAACAGCGACATCAGTCACCAAACCAACTGCGGTGATCGCTAAACAGCCGGTTTGAGACAAGCATAATAAACCAATAACAAATACTTTTTTCATGGTAAAACCTCTTCAAATCAGCGCTTAATTATACCTTTTTAGCGCTAACTTAGGTAGTCAAATCATTAGTACAAGCAGGATTATGTTGATGGCTAGAAATTACTCACATTAATCACACTATAATCAAAAATTATGTAATACTGTATAAATATACAGTATTACATGGCTAGTCTTTATGCAGTATGCAGAACTTCATTGTTTGAGTAATTTTACTTTTTTACGCGGCGCATCTCACCCACATGAGCTCGTCCAAAGAGCTTCTGAACTCAGTTATACCGCTTTAGCCATCACTGATGAGTGCTCATTGGCTGGTGTAGTCAAAGCACATGTCGCTGCAAAAGAGCATAACTTAGCGCTAATTATTGGCAGCGAATTTACCATCGATGACCATAAAATCATTGTTTTAGTGACAAATCGAGAAGCTTATTCTGAATTATCTAGCCTTATTACACTGGCCCGACGACGCAGTAAAAAAGGTGAATATAAATTAACCTTTTCTGATCTATACCACAATCTCAAACAGTGCTTGCTCATTTGGTTACCCTCAGAACAAAGTGATAATAACAATAGCATTGGCGAACAACTAAGTTCGACGTTCGCTGGACGTCTGTGGATCGGTATCGGCCATTTTTTACATGGTGAAGAAGTCAGTCAGTATCTTTACTTTCGCAACCTTGCCGCACTGTGGGAACTGCCGATGGTGGCCTGCGGAGATGTTCACATGCACCGCAAAGAACGACAGCATCTTCAAGATACATTGACGGCTATACGCTATAACTGCTCAGTGATGACACTAGGCGAGCGTCGCTTTGCCAATGCTGAACGACATCTGCGCAGTTTATCTTATCTGCAATCCCTCTATCCGCCGGCGCTGTTAGCAGAGACTGGCGCTATTGCAAGACGTTGTCAATTTTCACTGGATGAATTGCGTTATGAGTATCCTTCCGAGGTGGTACCGGACCATTTAACTGCTACTGAGCATCTGCGCCATCTGGTTAATCAGGGAATTACACTTCGCTGGCCCCAGGGCCCTTCAAAAAAGGTTATAGCGCAAATTGAATACGAACTCATGATTATCGCTGAACTCAATTATGAAAGTTACTTTCTCACTGTGCACGACATTGTTGCCTTCGCCCGCAGCCGCAACATTTTTTGCCAGGGGCGTGGCTCTGCGGCTAATTCAGTGGTGTGTTACTGCCTATTTATCACCGAAGTCTCACCTGATCAAATTTCACTTTTATTTGAAAGATTTATTTCCAAAGAACGCAATGAACCACCTGATATTGACGTGGACTTTGAGCACGAACGACGCGAAGAAGTTATTCAATATATATATAAACGCTATAGTCGCGAGCGCGCCGCTATAGCCGCCACTGTGATTACCTATAAACCTCGCAGTGCTCTGCGCGATGTAGGAAAAGCACTGGCTCTTGACCCTCTATTTATTGAGCAGCTAAGCCAGTCACTATCTTGGTGGGATAGTCGTGCTGATCTTGAAAAACAGTTTAACGATCAGAGCAGCAACACTACTGCATCCAATAACAGCACACTTATCGACCATTTCTATCGCCTTTTACAAGAGATCATAGGCTTTCCTAGGCACTTATCACAGCACGTTGGCGGCTTTATTATCACTAGTAGCCCTATCAGTACAATGGTACCCGTAGAAAATGCCAGTATGCCTGAGCGCACAGTTATCCAATGGGATAAGACCGATATAGAGGCCTTAGGGCTGTTAAAAATAGACATCCTTGCACTTGGTATGCTGTCAGCTATTCATCGCTGTTTTGATCTCATTAGGGAACATCATGGTCAACAGCTAACCATGCAAGATATTCCAAAAAATGACACTGCCACCTATGATATGCTGTGCAAAGCAGACAGTGTCGGAGTTTTTCAGATAGAGTCTCGCGCTCAGATGGCCATGCTACCACGCTTAAAGCCTCGTTGTTTTTACGATCTTGTAATTGAAATTGCTATTGTGCGCCCTGGTCCTATCCAGGGAGGTATGGTTCATCCTTATTTAAAACGCCGCCAAGGTCTGGAAGCTGTTAACTACCCTAGCCCTGAAATAAAGTCTGTACTGGAGCGTACCTTGGGCATTCCCGTATTCCAAGAACAGGTTATTCGATTAGCAATGGTTGCTGCTGGTTTTTCAGGTGGAGAAGCTGACCAACTACGTCGCGCTATGGCAAGCTGGAGTAGCAAAGGGGGTGGTAATAATCAGCTTGCCAAATTTGAGCAAAAACTCACTAATGGTATGCTTAAACAAGGCTATAGCTTAGATTTTGCTGAGCGGTTATTCAAACAAATTCAGGGCTTTGGAGTCTATGGTTTTCCTGAATCTCACTCCGCCAGCTTTGCTCTTCTTGCTTACGTTTCAGCCTGGTTAAAGTGTCACTATCCCGCTGCTTTTTGTTGTGCAATCATGAATAGTCAACCTATGGGATTTTATTCTCCCTCGCAATTAGTTCAAGACGCCCAGCGCCATAATATTGGTATAAGACCTATCGATATCAACCATAGCTTTTGGGATCATGGCTTGGAAAAGAGTGACAAAAATAATATAGATATAAAATTAAATAAGCCTACTAAAATACTGATTAGATTAGGTTTTAGAATAATAAAAGGGCTAAGTTACAGTGCTGCATTGAAAATCACTAATGCGAAAAGACCTTTTAAGAGCCTCAGCGATATAACCGCTCGTACTGGTCTATCTAAAGCTAACCTAAGCCTTTTGAGTAGCGCTGGAGCACTCGAATCTATCACCAGTAATCGTCGCCAAGCTCACTGGCAAGCGCTGGCAACAAATAATATAGAACCTCTGCTGGAGCATACAATGCTAGATTCAGATTTACAGTTCAGACCACCCAGCGAAAGTGACAATATCTATGCTGACTATAACAATACAGGACTGACCTTAGGCCGCCATCCAATGAGTATTCTTCGTGAAAAGTTTCCCTTTTTTCGGCAGTGTAAGCGTTACAGTGATTTAGCTGAAATGGGTCAGCAACGATTTGTCCGCATAGCTGGTATTGTCACCGGAAAACAACGTCCTGGCACAGCATCTGGAGTTGTATTCTTAACGCTGGAAGATGAAACCGGTAACAGTAATATTGTTATTTGGAAAACTGTCCAACAACGCTGTCGCCAGGCCTTGTTAAAAGCTCAACTATTAATGGTCAAAGGTGTTATTGAAACCGATGGTGCTGTGATTCATGTCATTGCCCATGAACTAACCGATTGCAGCGAACTACTCTACCAGACGACTATCCGGTCGCGTAATTTTCGTTAGATCAAGCTAGCTGTCAGAGATTTTAATGGCTCAGTTTGATAATTGCATGCAACGACATCATTGGACACCTAAAACTCAATTTTTAAAGACGACCGGTAATCGCATAAATTGGATCAAACAGCCATTGAAGGATGCTTCTCTCTTCTAAAACAACATCAGCCCGTAACAACATACCGGGTTTCAAAGACACCTTTTTGCCACTGGCCATCACCCACTGTTGATCGACTTTGACATCAACGATGTAAAAAGGCTCGGCAATGGTAGTGGGCAGAGAAATCTCCCCCGGAATCAATATCGTGGTCGCCACCTCGCTAACAGAGCCAGAAAACACGCCGAAACGCTGATAGGGAAACGCGTCGTATTGTAATTTTACCACCTGCCCCTCTTCGATCAGCCCAGCTGCGCGACTGGGCACCAATAGACGTGCGGTCAAATGGCTGTCCTTCGGTCGAAGTGAGAGTAAATTCCGGTTAGCTAGAGCAGTACTGCCAATGTAGGCCACAAGGTTGTCCACGTATCCATCGGAGGGTGCAGTGACAATATGGGCCGAGGCCAAATCAAAATTGGCAACGTTGCGTTTGATCGCTTCGATACGCACGCTGAGATCATTGCGCTCTTTGTCATACTGAGTGGGTAGTTGTGTGTCTCTTTCGGCAACGAGTATCTCAATTTGCGTCATTGCGGTATCTCTGGCGCGTTCAACTCGCATCAATTGCTGTTCCAACTCAAGTACACTTTCACGTTGTCGATCCACCATTGCCATAGACACATATTCTCTATCCGCAAGTTGCTGCAAATCCTCGTATTGACCAACATTCAGCTCTAATCGCTCCGACAGCACATCCAGCTCACTCACTAAGGTGCTTAACTCATTATTTTTGCCTTTCAGTTGCCTTTCTGTCTGCGATAAATCATTTTTTAAACGCTGAGGTAACTGGTGCAAATGCTGCTGCAATAGGCGTAGATCACGCAACAGTGACTCCTTGATGGCAATCGCGTTATTAGTTCCTCCCGCGGTCTGCTGTTCAATACGCAACTCAATTAACGGATCACCCTTGATAACAAATTCATCATGTTTTACTAGCACCTTATCGATAAGGCCGCCGCGGGACGAATAAACTTTCACCACACCTTGTTGGGGCTTTAAGAATCCCACCACCGTCTCTTTGCGCTTGTAGGTTTGCTGAGTAGCAAATAGCACCACCACGATGAAAACAATAAGAAGCATAGCAATTATCCAAGTGAAGCTTTTGGGTTGTACAACAATGATTTCGCCAAACAGTCTTACCCGCTGATGATTCACTGATTCTGGCCTAAAAAGACTATTCTCACTCATCGTTTTCTGCCTTTTGAACATCACTGACTCGGTTAATTTGACCGTCTGCCACCTGTAACACATGATCAGCCAACTTCACCAATGCTGGCCGGTGAGCAATAACAACCCGAGTAATGGGTAACCGTGAAATAACGTGGGCGATCTTAAATTCTGTGGCTATATCTAGATTGGCGGTGCCCTCATCCAAAAATAATATCTTCGGTTTGCGATACAGCGCTCTGGCAATCAGCACGCGCTGCTTTTGACCACCTGAGAGCGTTGTCCCCATGTCACCTATCAAGGTGTCATAACCCATGGGGTTCGCTACGATATCGTTATGGATAAACGCTTGTTTAGCGCAGTACTGTACAAACTGCATATTCACCTTCGAATCGAAGAAGCTAATATTGTCGGCAATGGTCCCTGATAGCAGCTGATCATCTTGCATCACCACCGCGATATCATTTCTAAAGTTACTCAGCCCATAGCGCAATAGAGGAATGCCATCAACCATCACCTCACCCTCTTGTGGGTTGAGCAAGCCAAGCATTATTTTTAAACTCGTCGTCTTGCCTCCACCAGATTGCCCCACCACCGCCGTCATTTTGCCCGGCGGTATCTGAGCATCAGCATTGCGCAAGATCCACCCTTCCTGTTCTCCGTAGCGAAAACTTATATTTTTTAACCGTAAATCCCCCTGCAAATCCTTGTCTCCAGAGTAGTTTGTCGACGTATTTTCAGAGACAGAGTCATCAAATTCAGCTGGGGTATGGACGATATCTGCCAAACGGGTTAAATGAACTTTTAGCAGACGAAAAGCGAAAAATTGTGATATCAGCGCGCCAAGTCGACTACTAAATTGACTCGAATAAGCCTGATAGGCAAACAGCATACCCAGTGTCAATTGACCCTCAATCACCATCATTGCACTGAGATACATAATCAGTATGGATTGAAATACACCCAAAGCCCCCGTCAACACACCGAGGTTTATAGTGAACTTACTTAAGGTCACTCGAGCATTGAGCGAATCAATGGTCAGGTTTTGCCACTGGGATTCTCGCGTTGACTCCTGATTAAATAATTTTACCGCGCGAACAGCCCGTAGCGACTCTAAAAAATTGGTTTCAACCTTTGCAGATAAATGCAAAATCTCTTCATTTTTACGCTTTAAATAGGGCATGGTCATCAGCTGAATAAAGAAATTGATCAGCAAGAACAAAAACACAATAGCGGTCAGCTTTACACTATAGGTAAAGGCCATGATCACTGTCCCTATAGCCATAATACCGTCCAACACAATAGCAATAAATCCAGAGGTGAACAGGTTAGCAATGGGGTTTATGGAGCCAAATCGCGATGTAATGTCACCCATATGTCGTTTTTCAAAAAAATCTATGGGCAATCGAAGCACATGACGGAAAAGATTAAGCTTCATCTGAAAATTAAGCGTCGTAGAAAAATACAACACCAAATAAGAGCGCAGCCACCCTATCACCAGATTAATAATACCTAAGATGGCGAAGCCCAGCGCCAACACCATTAAGAAATCCACATCTTGCTTAGTTATGGCATCGTCCACCACCAGCTGCTGAAACAAGGGCATAACCAAAGCGATTAGCTGTAACATCAGTGACAGCACAAAGACTTTTATAAGACTCCCTTTAAGCCCTCTTATGCGTTGCCAAAAATCGGTGATACGCACCGGTGTTATGTCTTTTTTCTCTTCAAAAAGTGGTGTCGGCCTGAGTTCTAGCGCGATTCCGGTGAAAAATTTGGACACCTCATCCATCGGTAATTTGACGGAGCCCCTAGCTGGGTCTCTCAACACGGCGTAATTTCTAGAGGTTTTAACCAATACCACAAAGTGGTTTAGGCCCCAATGCAATATGGCTGGTGTGGATAGATCAGATAAGTTATCCAACTCCAAGCGCACCGGCCTTGAAGATAGGCCCAACTTGCCTGCGATATCCATCAAACCCTTGAGAGTGGTGCCTTTTAGGGAGACTAAGAAGCGACTGCGAAGATGTCTAATGTCAGTCTCATAACCATAATAAGTTGCCACCATCGCCAAACAGGCCAATCCGCACTCAGCGGCCTCAGACTGATGAATTATTGGTACAGTAGGATTGGTCTTTATCGGGTTAAATGTCGCCATAAAGTCCCTTTACGGTGAGTCAATCAAAGCAAAAACGGGCCGACAAACTCTTCTGCTCGCTTGTGAACACCAAAAATGTTGTCTAGACTGAAGGAAAGCCTGACAACCTTTTGATTCCAGGCTTTTCCCGATTTAAGTACTCAATCGATTTACACAAGCACCTGAATCGGTTATTCAGACGTTCAGCCTCTCAGGTAAGAGCGATAGATTAAGCAATGGGTTGACCTGTCTGTTCGGTACTTTGATCAGCATTCAAATCGCTGTCCTTTTCAGTACCCACCTCAGCTTCAGCCAGTTTGGCCTCTAAAAACGTCACCAATTTAATTTCTTGCTTTGTACCGGATCCTAGCCAAATACGATTAAATTGCATCAATAACAATATATGCATGCAAACAAAGAACAGTCCGAATTCCTTATCACCAAAATTGCCGACACTTACTCGCCATAAAAAATAAACCGCAGGGATCAAGACCAACCATCGGCACACTTTTTCAAGCATTACTCCTTTATTGCAGATAGCTCTTGCATCCTTAATGTATACCTTGTCTTGTTCCGTAAACATGTTAATTCTCCGCCTTTTTGCCCACCTCAGCCAGTTTGGCTTCTAAAAACGCCACCAGCTCCTGATAATGGCTAGTATCCACATCTCCCAACAGTCGCCTCGCACCTTGAATAAGAAAAAAACCTAAAAATACCAACATCAGATTACCACTGGTGGCGCTATCAGAATAGAGTAGCCAACCGAACGACATAGCCAGAATGGCATAAATAAAACGACAAATCCTGTCGATCATTGCGCTTTTATCCGCAGTCGCCTTGGCCTGCTGAATAAAAACCTTGTCTTGTTCCGTAAACATGTTAATTCTCCGCCTTTTTGCCCACCTCAGCTTCAACCAGTTTGGCTTCTAAAAACTCTATCAGCTTCAGCTCGTGTTGAGAGCCTGATTGATCAGAATTCCAACTGCGAAAATGCGATAGAATCGTGCCGACAATATGAATTGTAGCTGCGTATGTAAAATCGAGCCTATAATCACTAGTCCCCCAAAAATACAGTTCGTGAACAAATAGCAATGTATACAAAGACAAAAAACACCATTTACAGATCCGCTCAAATTGGTGCCCTCTATCGCAAATAGCTCTGGCTTGTTGAATGTAATCACTGTCGTTGTTTGTTATGATGTTTACTTCTGACGCTGAATCGGCCAGTTTGGTTTCCAAAAACTCCACCAATTTTAATTCTTGCTGAGAGCCCGATTGACCAAACGTACGGAAGTGTCCAACAGATAGTAGCGATGAAAAAGCAATCAAGGAAATACCTAACTGACTCGACATAGCATTAAATGCAATGGAATACAGTGCAAAGCTAACCAGAAGAATAGCTATAGCAACAAAGTACCATTCGAATAGCTGTTCAAAATAATCATTACTAACGCGGACTGCTCTCGCCTCTTGAAGGTAGATTCGATCTTTACTAATTCCCATAGACACTAAAGCTCCAGAAGTAAATGACAGCTGAAAATTGGATTCTCAACTGTCATTTGCAGTAAACAGTTTAAGTGTGGATAATTTAATTAACACCCATTCCCTAGACTAATAGCACTCCCTATAACTACAGCAGTACCTCCAGCTATGCCAACTGGCACCGAAGTTGGAATTCCAGCATGCCCTAATCCATTCGCTGCACCCAAAAGGCCACCTCCACCTACGATCATCTGATTAGCATTCTCACAAGCCTCCTCCTGAGTTGGCGGCGAATAATTGACATCACCAGCGCTATTTCCACTGGTACAGGGCATGCCTGTTCCCAGCCAACCACCATTTCCTCCATCTACAGATGGTGTTTGGCAAACTGACTGCGATGCAGAGGCTGAACATGATGCATCAGATGAACTTGAGCTACACGACCCTGACGACTGGTCGTCTCCCGACAATACCCAAGGATCGCTATATTGATTGCCATCGATACTTCCACCACTGACAAAATTGACTTCTTTTGCTGTTAATACTCTCATAACCAAATCCTTTTGTGTTGAATCATAAGTTGAATAGTAATAAACGTGAAACGCTCTTGTAACCCACTGCTAAAATGCAAAACATGAGAAGCGTAAGAGCATCCACTCAATTGCTTTACCTAGGAGCTGGGTTGACCTGCCTGTTCAGCACTTTGATCAGCATTCAAATCGCTATCCTTTTCAGTGCCCACCTCATTTTCAGCCAACTTGGCTTCTAAAAACGCCACCAGCTCCTGATAATGGCTAGTATCGACACCCTCTGACAACCTAATATAGTGAACAATGGGAAAAAATGGTAACAGTATCATGAGATTACCACTGGTGGCGCTATCAGAATAGAGTAGCCAACCGGACCAAATAGCCAAAATGGCGTAAATAAAACGACAAATCCTGTCAATCATTGCGCTTTTGTCCGCAGTCACTTTGGTCTGCTGAATATAAACCTTGTCTTGTTCCGTAAACATTTTAGTTCTCCGCCTTTTCGTCAACCTCAGCCAGCTTGGCTTCTAAAAACTCTATCAGCTTTAGCTCGTGTTGAGAGCCTGATTGATCTGAGTTCCAACTGCGAAAGTGCGATAGAATCGTGCCGACAATTAGAACTGTAGCTACGTATGTAAGATCAAGCCTAAAATCACTAGTCCACCAAAAATAAAGTTCATAGACAAATAACAATATATACAAAGATAAAAAACACCATTTACAAATCCGCTCAAATTGATGTCCTCTGTCGCAAATAGCTCTGGCTTGTTGAATGTAATCACTGTCGTCGTTCGTTATGATGCTTTCTTCTGATGCTGACTCGGCCAGTTGAGTTTCCAAAAACTCCACCAATTTTAATTCTTGCTGAGAGCCTGATTGGTCAGTATCCAAACTACGTTTATGCACAGATAACAAGATAAGCCCTATCATTAGCAGAACAAAGTCGAAATCAAGATGCGGCCAGCGAACACCAAACCATTTTAGGTACAATCCGTAAACGAGCATAAAAGTTACCGGCAGAATTGCATACCACTTCAACAGCCTTTCATATTTAATGCTTCGCGTATGTGTTTCTCTTGCTTGATAGATGTAATGCCCTTCCTCATTTATAGTCACGAAATTTTGCCCTCGATAATCACAAAAAATACCCGCAATCATAATGACAGCATTCCTTCGCCAATTGTTCTTACAAAGGAATGCCTTTCGATATTAGCTACTCCATCCTGCTGCGGATATAACCGGCGCTAGCAAGCTAATTACAACCATTCAGTAGAGATGAAGCACCGCCTATACCCTGTAAAGTAACAGATAAAGGACCGGCAACGGCTGTCACCCCGGGTATTGCCGCCGCCGCCGCAGATACGAGACCATAATCCTTAAAATCTTCCGCGTTGGAACAAACCTCTTCTTGAGTTGGCGGCGCATAGTCGACGTCCCCAACGCTATTTCCACTGGTACTGGGCATCCCTGTATTCATAAACCCACCTGGCGCGAGACAGGAGGATGTTGACTGTGAACCGGGGACATCACATGATCCAGAAGATCCTGATGAACCGTCACCAGAATCACTTGAATAATTCCAGGGATCATCTTGGCCATTAATACTTCCACCACTGACAAAATTGACTTCTTTTGCTGTTAATACTTTCATAACCAAATCCTTTTGTGTTGAACCACAAGTTGAATAGTAATAAACGTGAAACGCTCTGTTAACCCATTGCTCAAATGCAAAACATGAAAAGCCTAAAAGTCTCCATACCCTTAAACTTCCCAGTCACTAATCGCGAATAACTCGACAGTGAAATGACATTACCAGAACGTAGTTTTGACGCTACTGCAAGAGAAGTCAAAATACACCTGTACTTTGGGACAGTTTTTGAGCCATCCGAGCGAAATTGAGAAGCTGTTCACATACAAAATAAATCTTTTAAGGTAACTGCAAAAAATTAGCATGGTAATTTGATCTTTAAGACACGACATTGACAGCCCTTTGAGCCTAGCCTACAGTGGTCTAATCTCTTGGTATGTATAATGTCATCAGAGGGTAATGCAAATAGTGGATAGGCTCCACGAACAGCAATAATGAAAACAGCAACACAAAACATAATAGGGCTTACCCATATGCAATCATTTTCAGAAAAAGTCGCAGTAATTACCGGTGCAGGCTCTGGTATGGGCCGCTATCTCGCGGTGTTACTGGCAAAAGCCGGCGCCAATGTCGCCATCTGCGAAATCAATCCAACCACCTTGGCTGAGACCGAGGAAATGGTTAAAGCTTATCCGGTAAAGGTTTCCAGCCATGTACTCGATGTCGCAGACAAACCAGCCATTGATACTCTACCCGCTCAAGTCATAGAGCTGCATGGTCATGTAGATATGGTGTTTAACAATGCAGGAGTTACCGTAGATTCTAGCTTTGAGGATATGTCTGAAACTGACTGGGATTGGGTGATGAATATAAATTTGCATGGGGTTATCAATAGTACCCGTGTATTCTTGCCTCATTTGCAAAAACGACCCGAAGCCGCACTGATTAATGTTTCCTCTATTTTTGGAATGATTACCGTACCCAATCAATCGGTTTATCATGTAGCAAAGTTTGCAGTTCGCGGCTTTACTGAATGCCTTGCTAAGGAACTTAAAAATACTAATGTGCAGGTTCACTGTGTGCACCCCGGCCATATTGGAACCAATATTGTTACCAATGCCAGAATGAACGTCCGTGAAGATACTGTTAGTCCAATGCAAGAAATGATGGGCAAGCTTATTGGCATAGGCACCACTCAAGAAGAAATGGCCGACTTCTTCCGCAATAACGGCATGCACCCAAGTCGTGCATCAAATATTATTCTAAATGGTGTATTGAAAAATAAAAAAAGAATTTTTGTCGGCGCTGATGCCAAAATGATGGACCTATCACAACGACTATTTCCTATGCACTATGACAAGATATTTCCACTATTTACTATGCCGCTAACACTTTTGAGGAACAAAAAGCCCCTGAACTATTAATTAGAGCTATTAATTAGAGCTTTTAATTAAATAAAATAGCTAGACAGACCAATCAGCATGACTAACTACAGCAATTAACTAAAATGATTAATTGAGGAATAACAATAAAAATGCAAATTGAGCACACAGATGTCGTTATAGTCGGCGCGGGTCTTTCAGGTATTGGCGCCGCATGTCACCTTACCGAGCAGTGCCCCAACCATAATTATCTCATTCTAGAGAGTCGTGATACTATTGGTGGCACGTGGGATCTTTTTCGTTACCCAGGTATTCGCTCTGATAGTGACATGCATACTTTGGGTTATAGCTTCAAACCTTGGAACAGCGCTAAAGCCATTGCCGATGGACCTGCAATCCTTAGCTATGTTCGAGAGACCGCCACTGAAAACAATATCGAAGAAAAGATTCGCTACAATAGCAAACTAACTAGTGCCAATTGGGATAGTAAAACCAGCCTTTGGACACTGACAGTAGCTCGAACGAATTCAGATGAAAGCATACAAATTAGCTGTAACTTTTTGTACATGTGTGCCGGGTATTATAGTTACGAACAGGCGCACGATCCAAAATTTCCCTCTGCTGAAGATTTTAAAGGACCACTGATACACCCTCAGTTTTGGCCGAAAGGCCTATGTTATGACAACAAAAAAGTCGTTGTTATTGGCTCAGGAGCAACTGCTGTAACTCTCGTACCGTCAATGGCCAAAAAAGCTGCCAGTGTAACTATGCTGCAACGTTCACCCACTTATGTCATCTCAAGACCTTCCGAGGACTGGTTTGCCAATGGATTACGTAAATTACTCCCGGCAAAATGGGCTTATACGTTGACACGCCTGCGCAATACGAGATTTCAAGAATTTATGTATAAGCAGGCACGCAAAAGACCAGAACGTGTTAAAAAAACCATACTTGACATGATTCGCAAAGAGCTAGGACCTGACTATGATGTGGAAAAACATTTTACTCCTACCTACAACCCCTGGGATCAGCGACTTTGCTTAGTCCCTGACAGTGATCTTTTTGCCTCTATTAAAAATGGCAGCGCCAAGGTGGTTACTGATCATATAGACCACTTTACTGAAAATGGTATTCGACTCAAATCTGGCGAGCATCTTGAAGCCGATATTATTGTCAGCGCCACAGGTCTTCAGCTTGTGATGATGGGAGGTGCCCAGATCGCCATTGACAACAAAAAAGTCAATTTCGCTGAGCTTTGGACTTACAAAGGTTTAATGGTTTCAGATGTACCCAACATGGTGTCTACCTTTGGTTATATTAATGCGTCATGGACTCTACGTGCTGATTTAACCGCTCAATGGGTCTGTAGGGCACTGAACCATATGGCTGAAACCAATTACACAAGCCTTATGCCCGTGGTACCACATAACTTAAATAATATGCCAGTAAAGGACTGGATTGCAGACTTCCCTGCTGGCTACATGCAGAGAATGATGCATCTATTCCCCAAGCAAGGTGATCAAGAGCCGTGGATTAATACTCAAGATTTTCGTCGTGATCGCAAGCTTTTTAATCAGCCTTTTGATCAAGATCAATCTCTGTTTTTTAGCTAGCGACTGGATTCACCTCTGGCTATACCAGAGCGCCAAAATCCAACTTGAGCAAACCCTTGACTCTGGACTATACTCTAAGGTTTATATTTCCTTGTAAGCAGTTGTAGAAAAAATCTAAATGATACGAATCGGCAAATTGGCTCACCAATCTCAGGTATCCAGAGATGCCCTGAGATTTTATGAAAAGCATGGTTTAATCACTCCAAGTGCACGCACCGATGCAGGCTATCGGCTTTATGCAGAGTCAGATATAAAGCGCGTTGGCTTTATTGTTAGCGCTAAAAAAGTGGGGTTTACGCTCAACGAAATCCAACAATTGTTACAACTCGAAGTAACCAAAGATATTAAGTCTTGTCAGGATGTAAAAGAATTTGTCGATCATAAAATTCAATTGGTCAATGAGCAGCTCACTGAAACGCGGCGTATTAAGAAATCTCTTGAGACACTTAGTGAAGCCTGTTGTGGCGGTGATGAACCGGCCACCCAGTGCACCATATTAGATACTTTAAATCGCTAGGAAACCGCGAATGGCGTCCCTTATTGACAACTTTATTCACCTGTTTATCGAATCAGCACCCTGGTTAATGCTGGGATTTACCATCGCTGGCATCATGCGCGTGTTTGTCCCCAGTGAGCTTCTAGCAAAACACTTAGGTGAGCCCGGATTTGTGGCCACCGCTAAGGCGGCCATGTTGGGCGCCCCACTGCCACTGTGCTCCTGTGGGGTTGTTCCAGCGGCTCTTGGCTTGCGCCGCAGTGGTGCATCCAAAGCTGCCACTACCTCCTTCCTTATCTCCACACCAGAGACCGGTGTTGACTCTGTGGCTGTTTCCTACGCCATGCTTGGGCCTTTTATGGCGATAATTCGGCCCATTGCCGCCATTACCACGGCAATCACCGCAGGACTGCTCGTGGGACCTGATGATAAAGCTATGACTGATCAACCTGAAGCTAGCGAATCCATCTGCTGTGCGGCCAAACAAACAACTCAAACGGAGGAAACAAGTTGCTGTAACACTGATCAGCACGCCAAACCCGACAGTGTTATCTCGAGAATCCATGAAAGTCTTCGATTCACCTTTGTCGACTTAATCAAGGATACCAGCCTGTGGCTACTGATCGGATTGGGTATGGCAGCCATAGTTAAAACCTATGTGCCGAGTGAATTTCTCACCCAGTGGGGCGATGGTTTCATGGCCTTTGTGGTGATGGCACTTATCGGTGTACCTATGTATATCTGTGCTATTGCCTCCACACCGATCGCCGCAGGGTTGCTTTTCTCTGGTATCTCGCCCGGAGCAACCTTAGTATTTATGCTGGTGGGCCCAGCCACTAATATAGCCACTATAGGGCTGGTCAGGCGAGAACTGGGTAACCGGGCGCTGGCCGCTTACATCGGTAGCGTGGTAGGAATGGGTTTTGCCTTCGGTTATCTTACCAATTACCTCGCCGATCAATTCGCTATTCAGTTCAGCGTTCAGGCCGACAATGCCCACATAATGATCAACACGCCCCTTGCTATAGTTTGTGCCGCAGTTCTGGCGGGGTTTATGGTCCGAGCGATCATCTCTAAATACGCTTTTAAATCAGCGATTGCATAACATCGAACTCATTCTGATGCTCTCAAAACTGAGAATAATACTAACTAATCCCAGATAGCAAAAATAAGGCCTTGTCCCAAATTACTATAGTTTTGCCCCAAAATGATAGTGCTCTGTCCCAAAACAGTCGTGTTGTTGTCCCTTATTATTGCCGGATTTTCTGAAGCCGTTGAGCTTATTAACACGAGTTGCACATCAATATCGTAATTCTTGAATTTTTAAACTTTACTCTTAAGGAAAAGTATAATGACAGAATTAACACTCAATGAAATGGAGGAAGTTAATAGTGGCCCCTTGCCTGTAATCGTTGTTGCGGCAGCTCAACTTGCTGGAGCCGGTTTTATTACAGGCCTTAGTACCGCAGGTGGCTTTTGGGCTTGGAATAAGTTTGTTAATCTTTGGTAAGAGGGTTTACGTATGTTAAGTAAAAAAATTGGCTCTTTTTTTGCTAGTTTAAGTTCTAAAGAAAAGGGCTTTTTATTTTTTTGTATAACCATTGGTGGCTTTACTGGAGGCTTTGCATTCGCGGCAATTAAGCATGTCCTAGACTTGTTTTTTAAGATAGGATTGTTGAAGGTAAATGCTGACCAGCCGGCAGTCTCTTTTAAGCCATTGCCTATGTCTGGCCTCATTACGCACAGTTTTAAGGCCAGCACCTCCTAACAATAACATCGACCAGTCAAGCCACACATTGACATGCAAATCGTGTTAGTGTTCTCTGTTATTAAAGAATAAAATAGAGAACAATCACTAAGGATCTGAATGTCTAAAAAATTAATAACTACAATAATTCTTTTTAACTATTAACTGTGTTCCTGTCCTTTCTCTGCATTACTATCTACCTAATTAAAGTAAATTATGTGAACCAACTAACGGAATTAAATCCTGCTTGACGTTATTCTATAAACCAATGGCAGCAGAAGCCCTGCACCTCAGTATTAACGATTTTAGGGGGCTCTAAAATCGGAGGGTTTAATAAACTCAATCGTTCGCTAGCTGTAAAGCCATCTAAAATTAGAGAAAAAGGATGTATGAATGTTCACCATTGGTAAAAACGAAACGCTCGTGATAGCCATTTTTTGCGTCGGAATAATTGCTGCGGTTACCATACTCGCTTATGCAGAACTGAAAACGGATGACTGTACAGTAATTACCACTAGTACTATTCAAGGCGATACAACAGTGACAGTCCGGGAATCTATTTGTGAGTGACACCGGTTTATAAAAAAGTATTATGAAAGAGTTAACTGTTAATGAAAGGCATTAATGGTGAATTTATTCTTTTCAATCGTTTGACGTAAGAACAACTAAATGAAGTAGTAAATCCAGATCAAGCCTAATCAGGCGAATTCATCCAAGGTTATAGTTATAGTTATAGTTATAGTTACGTAGTGTAAAAGTAAAAAAGCGACCTAAAGGCCGCTTTTTTAACTGCTTAA
>Ga0233426_10000061_pt1 | contig 114326 bp, 114 predicted proteins | sample SI_118_April2016_6_FD_179875 | JGI IMG/M metagenome (GOLD analysis project Ga0233426, IMG submission 179875) | Seawater microbial communities from Saanich Inlet, British Columbia, Canada - SI_118_April2016_10_MG | ecosystem: Environmental > Aquatic > Marine > Inlet | place: Canada: British...
CATGGCTGAAAGAACATCATCCTGCAGTTTACATGTCGATGATTGATACTGCAGATATTGTTGCGGATCGGTACGGCATTAGTCGCGAGACACAAGATGCATTCGCGCTGGAAAGCCAAAAACGCACTGCAGCCGCGCAAAACAGTGGCTTGTTTGATGATGAAATCGTTCCCATGGATACGATAATGGCTCTCAAAAACCGCGACACCGGCGAAATTTCAATGCAGGCGACAACGGTTGTAAAAGATGAGTGTAACCGACCGGGAACCACATTGGACAGCCTTGCGGGCTTGGAGCCGGTTATGGGGGCTGAAAAATCAGTAACGGCGGGAAATGCTTCGCAGCTTTCTGATGGCGCTTCTGCGTGTGTTGTCATGAGTTCTGATTTGGCCGCTGCAATAGGCGCTAAACCTCTCGGAGCGTTAAAAGGGTATGCTGTTGCAGGCTGTGAACCTGATGAGATGGGTATTGGTCCGGTCATTGCCGTGGCAAAACTGCTAAAGCAAACGGGACTGACGGTCGCTGATATCGACTTGTGGGAATTGAATGAAGCATTCGCTTCGCAGGCGGTATATTGCGCTGAACAGTTGAAAATCCCAGCTGAGCGATTGAATGTTAATGGTGGATCAATTTCGGTTGGTCACCCTTTTGGTATGACAGGCGCGCGAATGACGGGACACTTGTTGATTGAGGGTCGGCGTCGTGGCGCGAAATACGGTGTCGTATCCATGTGCATTGCTGGCGGTATGGGGGCAGCAGCTCTTTTTAAAATATCAACCGTCTGAATTAGCTCCAGTTTCGACTGAGACCTGCCTAGAACCTCTCTTTAGGATGATGGTTAGCCAACTTCCGCCGGTATTTGCCATCAGTCGCCTTGCGCAACGAAAAACAATAGACATTCAAAGTGGCCGCTTTCTAAAGAACTTCATTGAAAATCGACTCTTTTGGTATCGTTCTAAGAATTGGTCCAATTTGGTTTCCGCTTCTCAACAAATGCAGAAACTCCTTCTCTAAAATCGTTCGTCAAAGAAATTTCTTGCTGAATTTTTAAGCTGAAATCTAAGCTTTCGGGCAATCCTTCAGTTGTTTCCATCGTATTTAGAACTCGTTTCATTGCTTTGATTGAAGCGGGAGAAACCGAGCAAAGATGTTCGGCAAGTTGCATTGCACGAGGCATAAGCTCATCTGGGGCTAAAATTTCATTGATACAGCCAAGCCGAAGAGCTTCGTCGGCATCAAATGTGCGACCAGTCATCATAAGCTCTTGGGCTGCCAACCGTCCGATATATCGAGACAACCGCTGTACACCCGAAGCTGACGGAAAAAAGCCCACTTTCACTTCTGGCAATGCAAATTTGGCTGTCTCGGATGCAAGAATGATGTCGCAGGAAAGCGCTGTTTCAACACCACCACCCATTGCTAAGCCATTGATTGCGGCAATTATTGGCTTTTCTAGATTGAAACGGGATGTCAGTCCAGAGAATCCACTTTTGGGCAATCCGCCTTTGAAACCGCTGGCAGCAGTCGCTTTTAGATCATTGCCGGCGGTAAAGGCTTTGTCCCCCGCGCCAGTCAATATTGCGACCCAAAGATTTGGGTCCGCAGCATAAGAATCCCAACAATCACTGAGAGCCTGATGCATTTCGAGGTTGATGGCATTGTGCACTTCGGGCCGGTTTAGTGTAACCAACAAGATGCGATCACGTACTTCTATTTTGATTAGATCAGTAGTCATGTGAATGTCCTGTCGGTCATGTTTCTGAATTTGGCGACCCAATTTTGTGGTCACCCACCTAGGTCATCAAATTGCACCACACCTGCGTGAGCGCATAAGAACGTTTCTTAACCAACTGCCCCAGTCGTATGAGCCGATCGGGGTTGTGAGATTGGTCCGCTTCAGCAAGAATCCTGACCCAAGCCGCTTGGAACAAAACTTCCGAGGTGAGTTGAAGAAAAGAGTTTGCCGAGACCGTAGGGTCTTCCAGATTACAAATATGCTGCCGCGCTTTGCACCATTTCTCAAAAGCATCGGAAAGATGCGCAGCTTTTGAGGTTTCAATCTCGCCTTCAATAAACCGCGCAAACGCATGCGCTGCCGCGCCTTGTTTGTGGCTCAGTAGCCGTGTCGCAAGCGAGACGCCATGAATGCCGTTTGTGCCTTCGTAGATAGAGCAAATACGAGCATCTCTGTAATTCTGCTCAGCGCGGTATTCTTGCAAATACCCGTAGCCACCCAAAACTTGTATTGCAAGATCAGCCGCATGCGTCCCAGCATCAGAACAAAATGCCTTGCAAATGGGTGTCAGCATTTCAACAAGATCCGGATTTTGTCCCTTTTCCAATTCAACAAGCGCGATATGGCTCATGGCGCGGCCACCTATCGCCAAAGCATCCTGTTCATCAATCATGCGAATAACGTCTGCATGCTTGTCGATTGTAATAGGCTTGCCGTCTTTTCCTTTGCCCTGAACACGTTCTGCCGCATAACTGCGAGAAATATCTGCCGCACGCGCGGCATGGGCAACACCTTGCAAGGCGACATCCAGTCTCGCGTGGTTCATCATCGTGAACATTGCTAGCAGGCCCTGACCCATTTCTCCAATCAGCTCTGCGCGGGCATTGTCAAAGACAAGCTGACACGTCGGGGAAGCATGGAGGCCCATTTTTTCTTCGATACGGGCAACATTCACAGAATTGCGCGCACCTTCGATCACGGACGGGCACAGAAACAGGGACAATCCACGGATGCCGTCTGTTATTTCTCCGGTCCGAGCAAGGACAAGGTGCAACGTTGCATCTGTGAGATCTTGGTCACCTCCAGAGATGAAGATCTTTTCGCCGCTGATTAACCACGCGTCGTTGTCTTTTACGGCCTTCGTACGGATGTTTGACAAATCAGAGCCAGAGCCCGGTTCACTCAAACACATCGTGGAGAGCCAAGACCCTTCAGCCAAGGAAGGGAGAAATCTGTCTTTCTGAGAGTCCGTTCCGAAACTAAGAATTGTCGAAATGGCTCCTGGCACCAGCCCCAGCACCATCTGCAAAGAATGGTTAGCACCTGTGAAAATTTCAGAAGTGGCTGCATACACAGCGCCGCCGACTTCCTGGCCTCCGTAGGCTTCTGGCGCGGTCAAGCCTTGCCAGCCGCCTTCAACGATTTGCTCAAAGGCCGTGTGGAACGTCTTGGGCAGTTTGACACGACCATCGACAAGAGTGGCGCCAATTTTGTCCCCTTCTTCGTCGGTTGGTGCGATTACGCCTTCGGCAAACTGCGCGAAATGTTCGGTGATTTCGCGTGTAAGTTCGTAGTCCCAGTCTTGAATTTGGTGTGCTTTGGCGACATGCTGCAGTGAAAACAGGATGTCGTCGGTAGGAGCATGAAATGGCCGCATCGCTATTCTCCCACTCCAAGTAGGCGCATAGCATTTTCCTTCAAGATGAGAGGGCGAACTTCATCACGAAAGTCAGCTTTATCAAACGCGCCAAGCCACTTTTCCGGCGCAATCATTGGCCAATCCGAACCGAACAACATTTTCTTTTTGAGCATGGTGTTGGCATATTGGATCAGGATCTTTGGAAAGTACTTCGGCGACCAGCCAGACAAATCGATGTAAACGTTGGGCTTATGTGTTGCGACCGATAGCGCCTCTTCTTGCCAGGGAAATGAAGGATGCGCGAGGATGATCGGCATGTCTGGAAAGTCTACGGCAAGGTCGTCCATATACATCGGATTTGAGTATTTCAGACGCATGCCGTTGCCACCTTTCATCCCGGATCCAACCCCTGTTTGTCCGGTATGAAACAGCGCAGGCTTGCCAGTTTCCGCTATCGCCTCGTACAGATCATACGCCATCCTGTCATTGGGGTAAAAACCCTGCATCGTGGGATGGAATTTGAAGCCCTGAACACCGTAGTTCTCGACAAGATTCCTGGCTTCGCGTGCACCCAGCTTGCCCTTGTGTGGGTCAATAGATGCGAAGGGGATAAGGATATCCGAGTTTTCCGCGCATTCCTCGGCTACTTCCTCATTTTTATAGCGCCGATATCCAGTCTCGCGTTCCGCATCCACCGGAAAAATCACCGCAGCGATATTTTGCTCGCGGTAATGTGCCGCCGTTTCTGAAATCGTCGGAGGGTGAGACCAAGGAGCGCCAAAGTACTTGGCCATTGTTGTCTGCAAGTCATCATAGCCATCGTCAGCATGGCAACCACACGGCTCTTCCGCGTGTGTATGAAAATCGATTGCGCGAATTTTTGAAAAATCAACCATTGGTCTCTCCTTATATCCGAATCAGTGCCGGATCTTCATTGTCGTAAAGGCGCTCCAACAGGGCGGCTCTCTGTGTGATGATCTTGCGAATGTTTAGCGAACCTTTGTCGGTAATCTCGTGATCCTTTAGGGACGGAGGTTCAGAAAGGATCAGGGCGCGTGTAATGCGCTTCGCCGAACCGGTTGCACTTTGCGCCATGGTGCGAAGACGTTCTTCGATTTGCGCATGTAGGTGTTCGTCTATAACGGCACCGTCTGATGTGTTGGTGTCGTGAACCTGATCGGGCAATGGGAAGACAAAGAGCCCCAATTCACCCCGATCATGCCCACAAATGACAACCTCCTGAGCCAGGCCCTGAAGATGGTTCAACGCATCCAAGCGAAGTTTTCCTGCTTGCACCCAGGTGCCGCTCGACAACTTAAAATCTTCTGAAACACGGCCGTCGAATACCAAACCGCGATCAGGATCGGATTTGTCAACAAAGCGCACAGCATCGCCAGTAATGAAAAAACCTTCATCATCATAAGCTTCGGCAGTTTTCGCCGGGTCATTGAAATAACCCTGCATCACATTAATGCCTTTGACCCGAATTTCGCAGCGCATTTCATCGTCTGGAATAAGCTTGATCTCGGTACCTGGTAGGGGAACGCCGATCACGCCTGAACGCCCAATCGGTTCATGCAACATCAACGTAGCAGGAGCGGTTTCGGTAAGCCCCCAGCTAGAAATCATCAACGGCAAACGACCCTTAATTTCAAGTGCATAGCTTTCAAGCTTTTCCCAAACATCTTGCGGCAAAGAAGCTCCTGCATAAAAGATCATATCCAGGTTTTCGAAATAGGCCTGCCGCAGCTCTAGATCGCTCTCCATTGCTTTGACAAGCATCGAGTATCCGACAGGTACATTGAAGGCTAAGGTGCCTGCATGTTTGCGTATATTGTCTAAGGTCGACTGCAAGCCAGGCTTTGTGGGCTTGCCGTTGTCGATATACAACGAGCCGCCGTTCGCAAGCATCATGTTGACGTTGTGAGAGCCGCCGAACACATGGTTCCAAGGTAGCCAATCTAAAATACGTGGCGGGCGTTCCCTTAAGAACGGAAGCACCGCCCCCAGCTGCATTTGGTTTGCGCACATCATCCGCTGCGTTGTTAAGACACCCTTGGGATCAGAGCTTGAACCCGATGTGAACAAAACCTTGGCAATTGTGTCAGGGCCAACGTTGGCATAGGCATTTTCCAGCGTGTCGTCTGGAACCCCTGACAGTAGGTCCGCAAACGGGGTTACCCGCACAGGTGTCCCTTCGATCTGGCTTGCCACAACTTCGACGCCGCTTAGTTCCGGCAATTTCAGTGCAGATCCGTATCGTAGGGCGTCGTCAACAAATACCATTGCTGGCTTAACTTTATCCAAGACATAAATTAGACGCCCGTGGGCTTCTTCGATAAGAGAGTATTGTTCAGCGAGAGGAACAGTTGGTATACCGACATATTGCGCGCCAAAGGACAGGAGCGCATGATCAACGCCATTACCTGACATGATTGCAATTGGTGTTTCATGGTTCATGCCACGGGCCAACAAGCGGGTGCCAATCGCACGAACAGCAACCAAGACCTGCGCAAAAGTAAGTTCGCGCCAACCTTTTTTTGTGCGCTCAGCAAGAAACACGCCATCTGGCCTGTCTTGCGCCCACTGGTGTAACCATTCTCCTGTTTTATCTACGACAGGACCCAAAGCAACATTTGACACTAAACGTATGGTTCCATCAGCTTGCACAGTGCTCGAAACAGACTGAGCAACAAGATTCAGCCCTGTCGTTTGATCCAGTGTCATGCGTTTTCCACGTCTTGATCGTTTTCATCCATCCCGGGCTTCTCGATTTTGGCCAGAATTTGGGTGAGGTTTTGCTTTTCTTCGTCTGTCAGGCAGGCCAACAGCCGGTCTTCGTGTGCATCAACTTCGACCTGCAATTTCTTCATGAAATTCAAACCAAGCAAAGTCGGGCGCAATGCATATGTCCTGCGATCGTTGACCACTTTGTTGCGAGTGATCAATTCCATTTTTTCGAGTGTATCTACAACCAAAACGCAGCTTGAACGCTCTATATCCAGCGCTTTTGCGAGCTGTGTCTGCGTTAGATCCGGGTTGCCAATGATGATCGAAAGCGCAGAAAAAGTTGTAACACGCAGTCCATGAGCGTTTAGGATATTGGTGAGATCATTTTCAATAATCAAGTAAGCACGTTTCATTGAGTAGCCAACAAAGCGGCGCAGTCCAGAATCGTCATGATTGTCTAACTGGCTCGAAGGATCAGGGTTCGGCATTTTCATTTAGATTCTCCGAAATCAGGAGCTCGCTTCTCGAGAAAGGCTGCCAAGCCTTCTTGAGCATGCGGGCTTGTTTGGGTCAAAGCTGCACAAAGACTCTCTGTGAACAAGCCTTCGGTGCGGCCCATGTCCTCAATATGTGATAGAGCTTGAACCATGACATAGTTTGAAAGCGGAGCATTGGCGGCGACTTTCTTGGCGAGTTTATGTGCAAGCTCTAGTGCCTCGCCGGCCCCCACCGAGTAGTGACACAACCCAAGCTGCAAGCCTTCATCGGCAGAGTATTTGCGCCCGGTAAGCATCATTTCCACCATGCGGTCGGCACCCAGAATTTTGCCAATATTGACGCTTGCACCACCGCCAACAAAGATGCCACGCATTCCTTCTGGCAATTGGAAAATCACTGAAGGTTCGGCAATGCGTACATGAGTGTTTGAGGCCAGTTCTAACCCGCCGCCGATTACAGCGCCTTCCATTGCAGAAACCGTAACCAATCCGCCAAATCTGATAATCTGCATAACTCGGTGCCAATTGCGCGAATGGCGCATTGTTCCTTCAGCATCGCGCGAAACGTGCTCCGACAAGTCCAGGCCTGAACAATAATGCCCACCTTCACCTGACAAAACGACGACTCGCACCTCACTAGGCGGATTCGTGTAAAACGCTTCAAGCGCTTCAAGCAGCCCATCGCACATGGCATTTCGCTTGTGCGGCCGGTTCATAACTAAAGTTGCAATTTGTCCGTCGACCGAGACGTCAAGGTAATCTGAGTGTTTAGGCATCGCTTCGCAAATCCTATCAAATTTATTTTGGGGGCATCCGAACAGAGCCATCAAGCCGAATAACTGTGCCGTTCAGCATTTGGTTTTCGACAATCTGTACTGCTAGTGCCGCGTATTCTTCCGGTAATCCCATCCTTGAGGGGAAGGGAACAATGTTTGTGAGTGTCGCGCGAACGTCATCTGGCAATCCGGCGCTCATGGCCGTTTCAAAAAGACCGGGCGCAATCGTCATGACGCGAATGCCAAGGCGGGCAAATTCGCGCGCTGCTGGAAGAGTGAGCGATGCTACACCACCCTTTGATGCGGCGTATGCTGCTTGTCCGATTTGCCCATCTTCGTAGGCGACAGAAGCAGTATTGATGATAACGCCGCGCGAGCCATCGTCATCAACCGGATCAGACAGCGATAACGCTCGGGCTGCGTTGTTTAAGACTGTATAGGTCCCAAGTAGGTTCACTTTCAAAGTGCGCTCAAAGGACCCTACCGTGAGCGAGCCGTCCCGCGGCAGAATTCGCCCGGCTGTGCCGATTCCAGCGCAATTTACCACTATGTTTGCAGGGCCGGTAAACTCGGCTTGGATACTTTCAAATGCAGCCTCAACCTGATGAGCATTCGAAACATCCGCCGAAAGTGCCAGTCCGTTAATATCCGCCGCAACTTTTTCTGCGGCCTCCAGGTTTAGGTCAAGAACCGCAACTTTTGCGCCTTTGGCTGCAAGTGCGCGTGCGGTTGCCTCACCCAAGCCCGAACCTGCGCCAGTCACCAATGCTATTCGACTATCGATTTTCATCTGAGACCTCCCAATCTTGCTCATTAGTATATTTCGTTAATTGTTCTGTCAACTAACAATTAACGAAGCACACGACAAGCTGTGACTGCAGTCAATTTGGGATACTCAGATTATTTGTGAGAAGAGGTCATGCGAGGTGATTGAATTGCCGATTACTTGTGACACGACACTTACAAGATGCGCTTCAGTCCAGATTGGACGTTCAGTAGCTTTGGCAGGTAAACTGACACGGCAACTTCAGTGTGTGACCGCGCCGCTGCCATGCCAGTATTTAGTGCTGCCACAACCCTTCCACTTTGATTTACGAGAGGCACGGCGAGAGAATACAATCCAATTTCGACTTCTTGATCAACGATAGAATAACCTTGAGTAGACGCCTGATCGATGCGAGCCATAATACTGACTGGGTCAGTGACGCTGTGAACCGTTCGTGGTGCCACATCAGAGGCCTCGATAATCGCTTGCGCCTTTACACGTGGCATATTCGCCAGCAGCACCCGCCCCATCGACGTGCAATGCGCCGGCAAACGCGAACCGGGCATAAGACCAATGGACATCACCCGCTTCTGCGCGGCGCGCGCGAGATACACAATCTCCGTGCCATCAAGGATCGACACCGAGCAGCTTTCGCCAATTTGCTCGGTTAGTTGATCAAGCCATGGCTGCACAAGTTGTGGCAAAGGCAAAGAGGCAATCGCCCCCAAACCAAGCCGCAGCACACGCGGTGTCAGGGTGAAATATTTTCCATCGTAATCGGCATAACCTTCAGCGTGCAGCGTCAACAGACAGCGGCGCGCAGTGGACCGATCCAGCCCCGTCTGCTTGGCGGTGTCAGTGATCGAAAGTTTAGGCGTGTCCTCACCAAAACATTCAAGCACGCGCAAACCTTTGGCCAAGGAAGAAATAGTGTCTGAAGGTTTGTTCGTCATGCGCACTAGTATGTTCATATATTGAACAAACATCAAGATGCGAACAAATTTGTTTCGCAGCACGCTGGTTTCAGTCTACATCGGAACCAAGCAAAGGAGTGTCTCATGGACAAAACCGTCTCTACCTTAACCGAAGCAATTGCCGAAATTCCGGACAACGCACAAATTATGATCGGTGGTTTCGGCGGTTCGGGTGCGCCCATCGAACTGATCCACGCTTTGATCGACCGCTTTCGCGCGACTGGTAGCCCTAAAAACATCACGGTGATTAACAATAATGCTGGCAATGGCCTTATTGGTATTGCTGCAATGATCAAGGCTGGAATGGTCGGGAAAATGATCTGTTCATTCCCGCGCAGTTCGAACGCTGAGGCGTTCAATGAAAGATACCTGTCGGGTGAAATCACATTAGAGTTGGTCCCGCAGGGCACATTGGCCGAACGTATTCGTGCAGCGGGTGCGGGCATCCCTGCATTCTACACCCCGTCCTCCTACGGGACTGAATTGGCCGAGGGCAAACCGACAGAGCAATTTGATGGCAAAATGTATGTCCGCGAACGCTGGTTAAAGGCAGATTATGCCCTGATCAAAGGTCAGAAGGGCGACACCGTTGGCAATCTGACCTACCGTCTTGCAGGTCGCAATTTCAATCCGTTGATGGCAATGGCCGCCAATAAAACTATTGCGCAGGTATCTGAATTGGGGGCCGCGGGCAGCATTGATCCAGAACAAGTTATTACACCCGGTCTCTTTGTCGATGCCGTGATCGAAGTCGTAAATCCGCAACAAGAAGAAGTGCTCGTGCGCACAGGAGTGGTTCACTAATGTCTGATTTCAACATCTCCGAAGTGGCCCTGTCCAACGCACAAATTGCGTGGCGTGCGGCACAAGATATCGAAGACGGGTCATATGTGAACCTTGGCATCGGCTTTCCAGAGATGATCGCCAAATTCCAACCCGAGGGCCGCGATGTCACCTATCACACCGAAAACGGCGTGTTGGGTTTTGGCAAAGCCCCCGCAGAGGGCGCCGAAGACTGGGACCTGATCAACGCGGGGAAAAAGGCGATAACGCTGAACCCCGGTGCTTCGTTTTTCCACCATGCGGATAGTTTCGCGATGGTCCGTGGGGGTCACCTTGATCTTGCGGTTTTGGGGGCCTACCAAATCGCACAGAACGGCGATCTTGCGAACTGGCGCGTCGGGTCCAAAGGCGTGCCTGCGGTTGGCGGTGCCATGGATTTGGTGCATGGTGCAAAACGTGTGGCGGTTGTTACCGATCACGTCACCAAGGACGGCAAACCCAAACTGGTTGAGGCCTGTTCATTCCCGTTAACGGGTGTCGCATGCGTCACGCGCGTCTATACCTCGCTCGCGGTTGTGGACATAAAGGATGATAAATTCATCCTACGGGAAAAACTGCCCGCGATCACGATGGAACAATTGCAGGCGGTTACAGGGGCGAAGCTCCACACTGACGGCGATGTTGCCGACCTTATTGTGCCGAAGGATTTGTAAATGACTGACGTTTATATCTGCGACTATATCCGCACACCCATCGGGCGCTTTGGCGGTGGTTTGGCAACTGTGCGTGCCGATGATCTGGGCGCTATTCCGTTAAAGGCATTGGCCGAACGTAACCCTGATCTGAACCTATCCGCAATTGACGAGGTGATCTTTGGCTGTGCCAACCAAGCGGGCGAAGACAACCGCAATGTTGCGCGTATGTCGTTGTTGTTGGCCGGATATCCGGACAGCGTTCCGGGCACGACGATGAACCGGCTTTGCGGCTCTGGCATGGACGCGGTGATTACCGCCGCACGCGCGATTAAGGCTGGCGAGGCCGATTTGATCATCGCGGGCGGCGTCGAATCTATGTCGCGCGCGCCGTTCGTGATGCCCAAGGCCGAAGCCGCATATTCGCGTGCAAATGAGGTCCATGACACCACCATCGGATGGCGGTTTGTGAACCCTTTGATGAAAAAGCAGTATGGCGTGGATTCCATGCCCGAAACCGCCGAAAACGTCGCCGAGGATTTTGGCATTTCGCGCGAAGATCAGGACCTTTTCGCAGTCCGCTCTCAGCAAAACGCGGGCACTGCGATGGCGAATGGACGATTGGCGCGTGAGATCACACCGGTCACAATCCTGCAACGCAGAGGTGATGCGATTGTTGTATCCGAAGACGAACATCCGCGGCCTTCTACGACTTTGGAAGCGTTACAAAAACTCAGGACGTTTGTGAAGGCGGACGGAACGGTCACGGCGGGCAATGCCTCTGGCGTGAACGACGGTGCGGCGGCCCTTATCCTCGCCAGCAAAGAGGCCGCAGAAAAGCACGGGCTAACCCCGATCGCAAAGGTATTGGGTGGCGCATCTGCGGGTGTCGCGCCGCGCATCATGGGCTTTGGCCCCGCGCCTGCGTCGCATAAATTGATGGCACGGCTTGGCCTGACAGCGGCTGATTTTGCGGTGATCGAATTGAACGAAGCCTTCGCCTCGCAAGGCTTGGCCACGCTGCGCGACCTTGGCATTGCGGACGACGATCCACGGGTCAACCGGAATGGCGGGGCGATTGCGCTTGGGCATCCATTAGGCATGTCGGGCGCACGGATCACGGGCACCGCGATGTTGGATCTTAAGTCTGGCGAAAAATCACTCTCGACCATGTGCATAGGCGTCGGCCAAGGCATCGCGATTGCGTTGGAAGCGGTTTAAGTTCAATCAGTGGGCGGTGTTTTTCGCTGCCCGCTGATGCGATAAAGTCGCCAAAAGGTTGGTTAGGTTGTTTTGATCAAAGCCTGTTTTGCGGGTCAGGCCAACAGCACCTGACATGTAATCGGCTTTCATATCCAAGGCGACTAGACTGCCGTTTTTCACCTCACGTTCAACGACACCTCGCGAGATAAACCATAACATATCCGAGCTTTCCAACATCGTGAGCGCCACTGGCAAAGCCACGGTTTCGAATGCGGGGCGCAAACTCGACAGCCCCAAAGCCGACAAATATTGATCGACAGACTGACGAATGATCGCGCCCGGGTTAGGCAGGATCAGCGGATATTCCGAAAGTATTTGCGCAGGATCCAGCCCAAGAGCAGGATGACCAGCACGCGCAACCAATTCAATTGGCTCGTCATAAAGATGCTCAAATGCCAAGCCGGGCATATCCTTTGAACCTGGTATCCGCCCAATCATAAGATCAATTTTGCCTGACCGCAGCAAGTCGATCAAATAGCGATTTGGACCAGTCATCACCCCGATGCGCGCATCAGGTCGCTGATCATAAAATTCCAATGCGACCGACGGGAAAAACCCGCCAGCGACGGTTGGCAACACCCCCACTTTCACCAAATCCGTGTGCGTTGGCGCGCGTAGAACACGGCATCCCGCCTCAAGACTTTGTAGTGACGCCACCGCATGACGGCGAAAAACCTCGCCGCCGGCCGTCAGGATCGCACGTCGTCCTGTGCGCTCGAACAGCGGGGTTCCCAATTGCGCCTCAAGATCGGACAGTGTTTTGGACATGGCCGGTTGCGACACATTCTGCGCCCGCGCAGCAGCAGAAATCGTTCCTGCCTCAGACACGGCAAGAAACGCCTCAAGATGGCGGAGCTTTAGATCATTTGGTATATCCATTTGGTTATACTTCTAGTATATTTTTGTATTTTATCAAAGTTTTTAATTATGCCAAATTACCTAAAGGAGGACTCTATGCAGGCACTAAAATTAGACTGGGGCACGATGCACCTTAGCCATTCGAACGTTGGCGGGCCTGCACTTGTGTTTCTAAACTCGCTCGGCACGGATATTCGGATGTGGGACGCAGTTTGCGCCCGTTTACCCGCTGATTATAATATGCTTCGGATGGATAAACGCGGTCATGGTCTTTCTGATACGGGGCTGGCTGGCTATGGAATCCCCGAACTTGCGAATGATGTTTTGGCCGCGATGGATCACGCTGGTCTTGATCGCGCTATCCTTGTCGGCTGCTCGATTGGTGGGTTGATCGCACAACATATCGCCTTGATGGCTCCGGAACGGGTCATAGGTTTGGTGCTGTCCAACACTGCGCCGATGCTGGGCGCCGCCGAAGGGTGGCTGTCGCGGATTGATGCCGTGAAGCAAAACGGAATGGCCGCGATGGCCGAAGGTATTTTACCACGGTGGTTCGGGCCTGATTTCTTGGAAACACCAGAGGCCGCGCTTTGGCGCAGCATGTTAGGCCGCACCGATCAACTGGGGTATATTGCGACCTGCGGCGCCATCGCAGGCACCGATATCACTGCGCGCTTGCCCGAAATCACAGCCCCCGCATTGGTTTTTGCGGGCAGACACGATCTGGCCACGCCGCCAACCGTGGTTGAGTCACTGGCCACCGCCCTGCCCCACGCCGAACTTATTATGTTTGAAACAACGGGGCATCTGCCCGCGATTGAGCTACCCGTGGTCTTTGCCGAAGAGCTTTTTAATTTTGTCAAAAGGATCACCGCATGAGTGGAAAATTCGATCAAGGGATGACGACCCGCCGCGAAGTATTGGGGGAAGCCCATGTTGACCGCGCCGAGGCCGCTAAATCTGAATTTGACTTACCTTTTCAAAGCCTCATCACCGAAAGCGCATGGGGCACCGTTTGGTCATCGGACAAAATTAGCCGTCGTGAGCGGTCAATGCTGACCATCGCATTGCTGGCCGCAACTGGAAACTTTGAAGAAATCCCGATGCACATCCGCGCCACTGCGCGCACGGGTGCATCAAAAGATGACGTGGCTGAAGCCCTACAACATGTCGCAATTTATGCGGGTGTTCCCAAAGCAAACCACGCGCTGAAACTCGCCAAACAAACATTTATTGAAATGGAGGAAAACAACGATGACTGATCTAGGTCCATTGATTCCGCGTAACCGTGCGATCCATCCTGAACCCTACGACCCCGGTTACAAAACAAGCGTCGCGCGCTCGCCAAACCTGCCGCTTTTGTCGATGGAAAGCGGGTTGTCCGAAGAAACTGGACCAACCTTTGGCCACGGCCAACTGGGCGCGCTGGACAATAATTTGATCCTAAACTGGACCAAAGGCGCGGCTCCTGCCGTTGGTGAACGCATTTTGATGCATGGCCGCGTGTTGGATGAAAATAACCGTCCGGTGCCACATACTTTGGTCGAAATCTGGCAGGCAAATGCCGGCGGGCGCTATCGTCACAAAAAGGACACCTACTTTGCGCCGCTTGATCCAAACTTTGGCGGTTGCGGACGCACGATCACTGACGAAAACGGCTATTATGAATTTCTGACTGTGCGCCCTGGTGCCTACCCGTGGCCAAACCGCGGCAATGACTGGCGGCCGATGCACATCCACGTCTCGGTCTATGGCCATAGCTTTGGCCAACGCCTGATTACCCAGATGTATTTTGAAGGTGATCCGCTGATCAATCATTGTCCGATTGCGGCGACGATCAAAGACCGTAGCCACCTTGACCGGCTCGTCGCCCCTCTCGATTTCTCGAAATCGCGTCCGTTGGATTTTCTTGCGTATAAATTCGACATCGTGCTTCGTGGACGCCGCCAAACAATGTTCGAAAACCAGTTGGAAGGCATGTAAAATGGTACAGTCACTTAACACATTACAAGAATCTCCATCGCAAACCGCTGGCCCCTATGTCCATATCGGATTGATGCCAACCTATGCGGGCAACGCTGGATATTACGACGAAGAAATCGGCACATCTCCAATCACGGACAACGTTAAGGGTGAGGTGATTGAGATCACCGGCTCTGTTTTTGACGGGACTGGTTGGGCAATGCGCGATGCGTTGATCGAAAGCTGGCAAGCCGATGCCAACGGCAAATTTGCAGGCCAAGAAGGCGCGGACCCCGCCGTTTCGGGACTTTGCCGTTTTGCCGCCGACGCCGATAGCGGCGAGTTTACGTTGCGCACCGTTAAACCCGGTAAAGTGCCTGCGCGTGGGGGTGGCAAAGATGCGCCGCACATCTCGCTTTGGGTTGTGGCGCGGGGGATTAACATCGGCCTGCAAACCCGCATCTATTTTGAGGATGAGGACAATTCCGCTGACCCACTTTTGGGGCGCATCGAACAACGCCCGCGCGTTGACACGCTGATCGCTAAAAAGACAGGCGAAGGTAAGTATCGGTTTGATATTCGTCTTCAAGGTGCTGGCGAGACGGTGTTTCTTGATATCTAAACCTGCACACATCTGATTGAATGGGGCGCATAACGCGCCCCATTTCTATGTTGAGGATATCCCATGACGATCTCTGCTTTTGACCATCCTTGGCTGTCTGGACTGTTTGGTGATCCTGCCATGGCCGAGGTACTCTCGGCGCAAAAACAGATGGCGCATATGCTCGCCTTTGAGGCCGCTTGGTCGCGAGCCTGTGGCAAGTTTGGGCTGTTTGATGCGGCAAAGGCGGCGGATGCTGCCCACGCCATTGAAACCGCCAAGATTGATTTCCCCGATATCGCGAAGGGCATGAGCAAAGATGGCGTTCCCGTGCCCCGGTTGATCAATCAATTGAAGGCGACCGCCCCCGCCGAGGCCTTACACAAGGGGGGCACGTCCCAAGATGTTGTCGACACCGCGTTAGCAATGACCCTGCGCGAGGCTTCGGATTTGATCGCGGGTCGGATGTTGGACGTCGTGAACCAGCTCAAGGCATTAGAAGTACGGTTTGGGGGCAATCCGCTTATGGGCCGCACACGTATGCAAGCCGCAACTCAGATCACTGTGCGGGATCGTATCCTGACTTGGCATCTGCCTTTGGCGGGGCATTTAGAGCGGCTGGAAACGCTTCGTCCAAAAATCGAAACGGTTCAGATCGGCGGCGCCGCTGGGGACCGTAAGGCGCTCGGGTATAAGGCCGATGATGTGGTCGGCGAAGTCGCCAAATCCCTTGGCCTCGCGCCAACAGACAAAGCATGGCACGCGATGCGCGAAGGGGTTGCAGACTATGCGTCGTTTCTGTCGTTGGTGACGGGCAGTTTGGGGAAAATTGGCCAAGATATCGTGTTGATGTCGCAGCAAGGAATTAACGAAATCACTCTCTCTGGCGGTGGCGGATCATCCGCAATGCCCCATAAACAAAACCCTGTCGCTGCCGAATTACTGGTCACGCTGGCGCGGTTCAACGCCACGCAAGTCTCAGCCATGCATCATGCGATGATACACGAACAGGAACGCTCTGGCGCAGCTTGGAGTTTAGAGTGGATGATCCTGCCGCAAATGGCGATGGCAACCGCGCGTGCGCTTGCCGTGGCCCTTGATCTAACCCAGAATGTTACGCGCATAGGCGCCGATGGAGACAGCACCTAGAACGGCAACCCAACGTAGTTTTCCGCTAAGTCACGTCGTGCCGTTTCCGAAGCGGCAAGATGGGCCAGTGTCGCTTTGCGCATTTGTTCGGCAAAGGCATCTTCGCCATCAAAACGGTGCAACATTGTTGTCATCTGCCAACTGAACCGCATCGCCTTCCAAATTCGCGCGAGCGAACGGGTGGAGTATTCGTCGATGCCCGTTTCCGAGCCACGCTTAACCGCATCAATCAATGCCTGATACAAATAGTATACATCGGATGCCGCAAGATTCAGACCTTTTGCACCAGTGGGAGGCACGATATGCGCCGCGTCGCCAACCAAGAAAAGGTTCCCCCAGCGCAACGGCTCGGCCACAAATGACCGCAATGGCGCGATAGATTTTTCGATCGACGGGCCTGTGATCAAGCGCGCCGCAGCATCAGACGGGATGCGGCGTGAAAATTCATCCCAAAACCGCTGGTCGGACCAATCCGCAACCGTGTCCGACAACGGCACCTGCACATAGTAGCGCACCAGATTTTCATTTCGTATCGAGGCCAAAGCAAACCCGTGGCGCGAATTTGCATAGATCAACTCGTCGCACACTGGCGGGGTTTCCGATAGAATTCCCAACCAGCCAAACGGATAAACACGTTCAAATTCGCGGCGCTTGTCATCGGGGATTGTCTTGCGCGACACACCGTGGAAACCATCGCAACCCGCCACATAAAGGCACTCAAGACGCTTGCGCGCCCCTTCGTGTGTGAACGTGACAGATGAATTTACTTGATCCAGATCGTGGATTTCCACGTCTGTGACATCGTGCAGGATCGTCGTCCCCTGCCCGTCCTGTGCGTTGTAAAGATCGGCGGTCACTTCGGTTTGGCCATAGACCAAAACCTGTTTTCCTGTCAGCGTTTTGAAATCGATATGGACCGAGCGTTCGTCGTCTGTCAGGTGGCATCCATCGTGCGGCAGGCCTTCGCGGGCCATACGCGCCCCGACGCCCGCCTCCTTCAGCAATTCGACCGTGCCCCATTCAAGGATACCCGCGCGGATGCGTGATAGAACGTGGTTGCGCGTCGCGCGTTCCAACACAACGGTCTCTACGCCCGCCTTGTTCAAAAGTTGGGAAAGCAAAAGACCAGATGGCCCCCCACCGATGATTGCGACCTGCGTTTTCATATCACTTTCCTCCGAATGCCTGCGGAACTTAGGCATGCAACGGCCAAGACAGAATGGACGGTATCGGTAATAAATGGTATTATTCGTGCATGGACCCACTTTCCCCCATACCCGCCTTCACCCTTTATGGGGAAACCCTCCCATTTCCAGATGTGGTCCATTGTGAAAGGATTCTTGACCGGGCGGGTCAACATGACTGGCATATAGCCCCGCACCGACACAGCCAAATGGCTCAAGTTTTTACCATCGAAGACGGTCAGGCGCGGGTCACTCTTGATGGGGTGGACAGTTGGCTTAACGCGGGTGATTTTCTATATGTCCCGCCCCAGGTCGTGCATGGGTTTGCGTTTTCCAAAGGCACCGAAGGTATGGTTTTATCTTTCCCGTCCTTGGTGGCCAATGGGTTGCACCCATCTTCACCTGCGTTGACGGCGTGGTTTACCAGCGTCGACCAAGGAGCGTTAGACCCCGTTATCATTGGCCTTATTGCCAATCTTGAACAATGCTTTGCCACCACTGGGGCATTTCGAACGCAGAAACTTATCGCCTTGGCCCACGCGCTTTTGGCGACTTTAGCCGAGGGGAATGCGACCAAGGAAAGCGCCACCCGAAACGCACGTCACCAACTGCAAGCACTTGATGCGCTGATTTCTGAGCATGCCCACGAGGGTTGGTCTACACGTAATTTTGCCGCCGCATTGCACATCACAACAGGCCATTTAAACCGAATTGTGCGCGACGCCACGGGTTCAAGCCTGACTGCATACTTGGAAACGGCACTGATGACAGAGGCCTGCCGGTTGATCGTTTTTACGCGGCTACCATTCGCAGAGATCGGGTACCGACTAGGATTTTCCGACCCTTCGTATTTTTCCCGCAGGTTTCGCGCGTGTATGCACGAAACACCATCGGCCTATCGCGGGCGAATGTCGGGTTAAGGGGCCATCATCGTCTGGACCTCTGCGGGAATATCGCGCAGCAACCCGCCGTTCCCAAGCTGTACGGCATGCGTCCAAATTTCACGCGCGCGCAGGTCAACGGTTTCAGGCATGGATACCGTTTGCCCATCCATAAGCGTCACCCAAGAGGCCCACGCAGGATTGGGCAAGTCGCGCCAAACAACGTTCAGATGCACTTCTGTATGTTGGAACAACGTTCTTAAGGCGCGCGCAGGCAGCGTCGCACCCAAGGCAATTTCGGCATCGCGGGCGTTGGCGGACGTGTACATTGGCTCTGGAGAAGTTGTGCCAACCCCCTCGGCTAACCGTGCGATGGCACGCGCATGATAGCTAATGTGCGCAATGACATAACGACGCGACCACCCGTCGATCAGGCTCGCGTCGTCCAGTTCATGATCGCGTAACTCGTTTAGCTTGCGCGAGAAATATGCGGTGCCACGCCGCGCAAGAATAAGCGCACTCGCGGGGGCATCAGGGGCATCATAGCGTGCCCCTGACCCCTGCCGCGCCCGCAGTTCATCGCGGGCGCGCTGTTCGGATGTTTTGTCCATCTCAGGTCTCAGAAATCATTGTGCGGTTGAAGTTGAGCCGTTCCATGATTGGAGCGTCTGAGAAGCGGAACAAATCGAACTGTGTTTCGGCCTGTAGCGACCATTCTACCCAGGATGGGATCACGAACATGTCGCCGATATTCAGCACCGTTTCTTTCCCGGCGATTGTGACGCTGCCATTGCCCTCAAACACCTGAAACACAGTCGATCCAACTTCACGACGCGCACGTGTTGCGGTGCCTGCCCGCAAACGGTGGAACTCGCAGCGAATAGTCGACATTACATCACCACCCGTTGTCGGGTTCACATAACGAATTGCTGCGTGTCCGGGCTCAACCGTCGCGGGTTGACCCTCGTCTTCGAGAAGCAGTTGTTCGGTCAAGGCGCGGTCGGTGAATTCCCAACGGTAGGCACCAATCGGTGTGCTGACCGTATCCTCCAGACCGGAAAGTGGGCGAAGACCCGGATGGCACCATAGCCGCTCGCCGCGTGAAAATTGAGGAGTCGCATAGTCGGTGACCCGCTCGGATCCGAACTCAAAGAAGCCAACATCATTTTGCTGAGAGAACGGAATGTCTAGGCCGTCGATCCACGCCATTGGTTTATCGGTATCATTGTGGTGGCCGTGGAAATTCCAGCCCGGCGTCAGCAGTAGATCACCGCGGCTCATGCGCACGGGATCACCATTCACAACTGTCCAAACCCCTTCACCTTCAACGACAAAACGGAACGCGTTTTGCGAGTGGCGGTGTTCGGGGGCGGTTTCGCGTGGCCCAAGGTATTGAATTGCGGCCCACAATGTCGGGCTGACATAGGCGTTGGGAGCAAGACCCGGATTGGCCAAACCAATCGCGCGACGTTCGCCACCGCGTCCTACGGGAACCAGCTCACCTGACGCTTTGGCAAGCGGTAACAGGTTTGACCATTTCCAAATATGCGGGACGGCCTTGGAATTTGGGTGCATCGGCATAAGGTCGCCGAGCTGGGTCCACAGTGGGATCAAATGCTCTTTTTCAAAGCCATCGTATAGCGCTCGCAACTCTGGAGTATCCTCGGGCTGCATGTCGTGAGCGACATTTGCGTGGTCTAACTGTTCGGTCATCTTGCGTCTCCTTTAGATAGCGTCCGGTTGATTTGGGGGGGCGGCCTTTTGAAACGCCGGAAGCGCATCAAGAGCCGCGAATATTCTGTTAATTGTTGGGTAACTCGACGTATCAACTGCAAAACGACGGTTGTTCCAGATCTGTGCATAAAGGCAGGTATCTGCGAGGCTAGGCGTATCACCATGACAAAACAGACCCGTATCCGGTGATGCGGCCAGCGTTTTTTCCAAGGCTTCAAACGTGGTATGAACCCAATGGGCGAACCACGCCTTTTGTGCCTCTTCATCGGCTGCGAATTTTTCGCCAAGAAACCCAAGAACGCGCAGGTTATTTAGCGGATGGATTTCGCAGGCAATCATATAAGATAATGCCCGCACACGTGCGCGGCCATCTGCGTCTTTTGGCAGCAACGGTGGTTCTGGGTGAACCTCATCCAACCATTCGATAATCGCCAGAGATTGCGTCATCTGGGTGCCGTCTTCGCGCTCTAAGGTCGGGACAAGCCCCGCAGGATTACGTGCCAGATAGTCAGGCGCGCGGGTTGCTCCGTCGCGCAAAACATAGGGCACATAGTCGTAATCCAACCCCTTAAGGTTTAGCGCCGCACGGACCCGAATAGACGTAGACGAGCGAAAAAAGTTATGAAGGATGAGGCTCATTTCATTACGCCTTTGGGCCGATGGGTGTTGTGATTTTGCCGAGGCCTTCGATGCTAACTTCGCACACATCGCCGACTTGCAACTGACCAACGCCCGCAGGGGTGCCTGTCATGATCACGTCACCGGGTTGCAATGTCATGGTATGCGACAAGATCGACACGATCTCTGGCACAGACCAGATCAGTTCCGCCAAATCGGCGTCCTGCTTGGTGTCACCGTTAACCGTCAGTTTGATCGATCCCGTGGCAGGATGGCCCACCGAAGCAGCAGAATGAACAGGGCCAATAACAGCCGAGCGATCAAAGGCTTTGCCCCAATCCCAAGGACGGCCTTTTTCACGGGCCTCAAGCTGCAGGTCACGGCGGGTCAAATCGTTGCCTACGGCATAGCCCCAGATGTGGTCCTGCGTATCGGATTCTGCGATGTTAACGCCCCCTTTACCGATCACAACAATCAGCTCTGCTTCGTAATGAAAATTGGCGGTTTCCGGAGGATAGGCCACAGTTTCACCATCCATAACGACTGCATCTGCCGGTTTGGTGAAAAAGAAGGGCGGATCACGATCTGGGTCTTTGCCCATTTCAACCGCATGGGCGGCATAGTTGCGACCAACGCAGAAAATGCGGCGTACGGGAATCCGATCATCCGATCCTGCGACGGCGATAGAGGCTTGTGGTGCGGGGGGGAATACGTAGTTCATGAGCGTTCCTTAGTTTTCAATTCCGTTCGAGCCATAGAGCCAATCAAGTTCATGGCACCAATCCTCGGGTGATTTTTCTTGCATGACCGCATTGCGGACTGCGGCTTGGGCATCGTCTGGGTGGTAAATAAATTCGCCAATCAAGCGGCTGCTCATTTGCACACGTGCCGTTCTGACAAGTCGCATCTGTTGATATTCTTGAAGCGCGGTTTCGACCGTATCGAAGTTTTCAAAGCAATGAGACAGACAGACCGCATCTTCCATTGCCATGCAGGCACCCTGCGCAAAATATTGCAGCATTGGGTGTGCAGCATCGCCCAAAAGCGCGACCTTACCATCAACCCAATTCGAGATTGGATCGCGGTCACACAGCACCCACATTTTCCAGTTATCACCGTGCTGGATGATTTGCTGGGCGCGTGGCGCGATATGTTCAAAGCCTTGCATGACTTCTTCGCGGGTTACGGGTCGGCCTGCGATGGCCTCGTTGACGTCACGGTGATATGTGACAACGAGGTTATAAACCTTTCCGCCCTTCAAGGGGTAATGCACGATATGACACTTGGGACCGGCCCAAAGCGTCGCTGCGTTCCAACGTAGATCTTCGGGCATTTGTTCAGTTGGGATCACGGAACGGTAAGTCGTATGGCCGGAAATACGTGCCGGGCCATCGCCTACCATTTGCCCACGAATGGGGGAGTTAAGACCCTCGGCGCCGATCAACGCGCGACCGACAATGTCGTCGTGCCCATCAATAAGTAGCGTCGTTGTCGCGCCATCCTGAGCGTATCCCGTGACACGATGATCCGTTCGGATATCGACCAGAGGCGATGCCTCACAAGCGTCTAACAAGACCTTGTGCAGATCAGCACGGTGGATCACCGCATAAGGGTTCTTAAAGTGCGCGCGAAAATCTTCGCCCAGCGGGATCTGCGTGATGTCGTCTCCTGATTTCGCATCCATCAAGCGCAAAGCGTCGATATACACCGCCTCCCCGCGCATATGCTCGCCGACGCCAAGGTAGTCAAAGCAATGAAAGGCATTGGGCCCAATCTGGATGCCTGCGCCAATTTCACCAAGTTCGGGGGCTTGCTCAACTACAACTGAACGAAAGCCCTTTTGTGCGAGGCCAGCGGCCGCTGCGAGGCCACCGATGCCCCCGCCGGCAATGAGAATGGGATAGTCAGTCATGTTGCTTCCTTTCAATATCTTTTAACGCACGCGTCATCCATTGATTAAGCGTGGGACCAGCAAGGTCAGTGAGGGGATCATTATTATGAGACCAACGCGGACGACCTCGGCACCGAGGAACGGTAGGACGCCGCGGAAAACCGTGCTCATGCTTGTGTCTTTGGCGAGCGATGCAATGATGAAAACATTCAACCCGACGGGCGGCGTTATAAGGCCCAGTTCCACAACAATGAGCGCGAGAATACCAAACCAGATTTTAAGGCTATCATTGTCCATGCCAAAGGCTGCCATGTCGGCCGTGACAAAATCACCGCCGTTGAGCGCGATCAAGGTCGGCCAAAAGAACGGCACAACCACAAGGATCATGGCAAGGCTTTCCATGAAACAGCCCAAGATGATGAAGGCAATCAGCATCAAAATAAGAACAACCATCGGGTCAAAACCGCTGGTGGCCGCCCATTCCGAAAGCCCTGAGGGCAGACCGGTTCGCGTGAAAAAGCCTTTCAAGACTTCGGCGCCGAACAAGATAAGGTAGATCATGCCGCTTGTGACGGCTGTCGCCCGGATTGCGCGTAAGAGCCCCGCGAAGTTTAGCCCCTCGCCCGAGAACCAGCGCAAGACAAACCCGTAGGTGACGATTGCAAACACACCGATGCTTGCTGCCGGAGTTGGCGTGAACAAACCAAACCCAAGGCCAAGGATGATGGCGCCAAAGATACCGATGACGGGAAAAAGACGTCGCAAGGCTATCCGGCGCTCCTCAGCAGGCATCGGCCGTGGTTCGGGTGCCAGTGACGGGTTTATCCGGACTTGAATTGCGATGACGCCAATGAATACAAGCACGGCAAGCAATCCGGGGATCACGGCGGCTTGGAACATCTGAAGGATGGATCCTTCAACTATCACCGCATAAATCACAAGTGCGACAGACGGCGGAATAAGGATGCCAAGCGTGCCACCAGCGGCCAAGGCACCAGCGGCCAAACGGTCCGCATACCCAAGTTCCTTGAGTTCGGGCAGCGCAACTTTACCCATTGTCGCCGCGGTCGCCAGCGACGATCCACAGACCGCGCCAAACCCACCGCATGCAGCGACGGCGGCCATCGCGACCCCGCCCCGCAATCGGGACAAGAGCGCCTCTAGCCCTTTGAACAGATCACTGCTCAGTCGGGCTTCGGCGGCGACATAGCCCATCAGTACAAAGAGTGGGACAACCGACAGATCATAATTGGCGACGTTTTCCCATAAGAGGGATTTGAATTGGCGCAAGTAGGGAACAAAGCGCACATAAGAAACGGCTTCGCTTAGCGCCCACGTGCCCCCTACACCGACGGCAATCATTGCGATGCCAACTGGCATCCGCAGCATCAAAAGCGCGAACAGGACGACAAGGCCCAGTATCCCGATTAATTCTGGACTAAACATCGGCGCTCTCCCCCGGTATTTGGGACAAGGCAACCAAGGCCCATAGAGCCATCGACGCAATTCCCGGAATGTAAAATGGCCACTCTGACCAACCAAGGACACCAGTAACGGCATGGTCAGACTGTTTTTCGAACATGCCGAAAATCATCCACCAAGCTAGAAATGCCGCGATCCCTGCCGTTGTAACGAGCCACAAACGGTCTGCCGCGCGCCGCAAGCTGTAGCTTGCTTTAGCAATGAACAGATCAACGGCAACATGGCCTCTGTTGGCCTGACAGAATGGAAAGAACATCAAGCCCGCGGCACTGATGGCCAACCGAACGAAATCTTCGTATCCCGGCAAACCCCGGACATCCGCCCCAAATGTGCCTGCGATGCGATCCAGCATGAAGGCCCCAACATTGGTTGTGGTAACGGCGACAATGATGAGAAGCATGACGCCTCCTGCCAGCGCGAATAAATCGGCCATTCGTCCAAGGACGTTTGTCATTTGGCTACTCCCTAAGTGTTTGAAATAGCGCGAGAGGGTTTGCCCCTCTCGCGCTATTTCAAGGTGGGTTAGTTGGCAGCAGTAGCAGCCGCGATTGCCGCACGGGCGCCATCAACAAGCGCTTGGCCGTCGATGCCTTGAGAGCTCACTTCTTCAACCCAACGCGCGACGATACCTTCATTCATCGCATTGAATTTGGCAGCCTCTTCATCAGACAAAACAATGCGTTCAACACCGGCCTCTGCAAGTGCATCAATACCGCCTTGCTCGAAGCCTTCCCACATTGCGCCAACCTCAGCCGCAACATTGACGCCAGAGTTCGCATCAATAACCGCCTTGAGATCATCAGGAAGGGCATCGTAGGCATCTTGGTTCATAGCAACCATAAAGACAGCCGTTCCAAAGCGATCACCGTTGGGCAATTCCGTAGTGTATTCGTCAAGTTCTTGTAGTTGGAGCGCAGGGACAATTTCGAATGTCGTGAGCGCACCATCAACAACACCTTTTGACATGGCCTCTGGCAAAGCTGGAACAGGCAAACCCACCGGTTCAGCACCCATAGCTTCGATGACCCAAGCGCCTGTCCGGCCAGGAGTCCGCAATTTCATACCCTCAACATCTTCAAACGTCCGAACGGGATCGGTCGCAGAATGAATGAGGTTCCCGTCATGGGCGTGCAGGAACAGGACATGAATATCTTCAAAATCTTCAGCGAGCATGTCCAAAGAAGCGTTCAAAGCCACTGATGTGTCAGTCGCTGAACCGGCATGGACCAGGGGCAATTCAAAGACTTCGGAGCGTGGAAAAACACCCGGTGTATACCCGAGCAACGTCCAAACAATATCAGCAGAACCATCGCGCACTTGGCTGTATAGTTCGTTTGGTTTCCCACCCATCGACATCGACGGGAAAATTTCAATAGCGATGCGACCTTCACTTTGCTCAGCAACACGATCTGCCCATGGCTGAAGCATAACTTTATGAGCGTTCGCAACCGGTGGCAAAAAATGGTGCATTGTTAGCGTGACGTCTTGGGCCAATGCGGCACCGCTCAGAAGCGTGGACGCGACGATAGAGCCCATCAATGTAGACCGTAAGTTCATAGTTTCCTCCCTTTGGGTGCGCGAATCATTTTGCGCAGTATGCTTATCATCAGTATGCTTCCGTTTGATCTAAGTCAATATAGTAGCTATACTTACTATGATGAACGTGAGACAAAGAGACGCCACTGACAAAGGTAACTTGATTCAGGAACGAAGATATGGCCCCTAAACTTCAAATTTATAATATGGCAGGGCATCTGATCCGGAGGCTAAACCAAATTTCGACATCGGTTTTCCAAGACCGGATGAAGGCCAATGGATTGGATATGACGTCAGTCCAATTTGCTGCGCTCAACGCAATAAATTCCCATCCAGGCGTAGATCAGGTCAGTCTTGCGGGCCTCATAGCCTATGATCGGGCAACAATTGGCGGGGTTGTTGATCGACTTGAAAACAAAGGTTTAGTGGAACGTGTTGTCAGCAAACGTGATCGCCGTGCGCGCGAATTATCACTCACGCCCCGCGGCGTTGAAACGCTTGAAATCATAACGCCTGTCGTCCAGGACTTGCAGCCTGCAATTTTGGCGGGACTATCCGAAATTGAGGCGGCTGAGTTCTTACGCTTGGCTTCGATTATAGCAAAGGAAGGCAATGAACTTAGTCGGGCACCCTTGAAGAAAGTCTGAAGGTTGGGGCGGCTGCTCGGCCGAGACTTTAAATGTGTACATTAAGGCAACCCACCCAGTCAGATAAGTTTTCAGCGTCCATAACGTGTATCTAGGTTGTATTTCATCCTACCTTAACTTGCAGTAATTCCCCTCGACATGCTTCATCTCGCTCCGACCTATTAGGCGCAAATTGAGGCCACTGGGTGTCACACCAACGCACCGTTGTTTGGTCAACTCGGTTGAGTGAAAGTGTTTGCACCAATCCACTTTACGTTATATCGCAATATTAGATATAACGAAATACTTGGAGGCAGCCAATCCAATGAGGAAAGATCACACAAATTCCAAACATGGGCGGCATGGCAAGCGCATGTTTGGCTACGGAGATTTGCGGTTAATGGTTCTGTCATTGGCATCGCAGCAGCCCCGACATGGTTACGAGATCATAAAATGCATAAAAGACCAGTTCGATGGTGCGTATGTGCCCAGCCCAGGTGCTGTCTACCCGACACTCGACTGGCTGGCCGACATGGGCTTTGTCACAATAACCCTTGAATCTTCGGGTCGCAAACTTGCACAAATCAGCGATGCAGGGACAGCATTTCTTGAAGCCAATCGCGAAACGGCTGATGAGCTGTGGCAGCGCAAGCCGCCCGCCAATCGCAGAAATGCACCGCCGGAAATAGTGACCGCGATGGACGCGCTGAAATTGGCGATCAAGGGTTTTCTTAGCGTTGACGACAGCCGCACCGCCGTAACTACGATTGCACAAAGAATCGAAACCATGGCGGCCGAGCTCTTACCTAAGGATCCTCATGAATAATCCCGTTATCACCCGACACAGGCACGAAACACGACGGAGGACGTTGCGTGTTCGTAAGAGCCATCGCCTGACACCGCATATGATCCGAATAGAGTTGCAGAGTAACGAACTAGCCGACTTTGTCAGCCTTGGCTTTGATGATCACATTAAGCTTTTCTTTCCGAACGGCAGTGAAAAGCCCTTGATGCGAGACTACACACCTCGCGCGTTCGACAACGATGCCAACACATTAACCCTAGATTTTGCAGTGCATCAAGCTGGCCCGGCCACAGACTGGGCCATCAACGCCAAGCCTGGTGATTGTTTAGAAATCGGCGGTCCTCGTGGATCAGCGGTCATTACACCGGTATTCGATTGGTGGCTGCTTATAGGGGATGAAACCGCCCTGCCCGCCATTGGGCGCTGTATCGAAAATTTACCACGAGACGCCCATTCGATTACCTTATGCGCTGTTTTAGATGCCTGCGAAGAACAGTCATTTGATGCGCTTTCGAACGTCGAAAGCTTTTGGACCCATCGCCCTGAAGCCCTCGCCACTGATGCGGAGCCCCTACTGGAATTAGCGCGCAATTTGGAATTTCCAAAAGGCGACGGCTTTATCTGGATCGCCGCCGAAGCAGGTGTTGCGCGCGCGTTGAAAAACTATTTTCTCAATCTTCGCAGTCATTCGCGCGAACACATCAAAGCGTCCGGCTATTGGGTAAAAGGCGCGGCTGCCACCAGCGACAAGGCGCTTTAATCCGCAATCGGTACATTTCTTATGCCCGGCACAATAGTTTATATTAAAGTTAACTTCACGCCATAAAACCATTTTCGCCAGAATCTTCAGCGGACTTCACAATCTGCTATCTGGTAAGAGCAACAACAGACAGGGTAATAGATTCCCGCTGCGTTACAGGATTCCGCCTCACGTGTTAAGTGTACGAAAAGAAAGAATGCCTTACAATCCAGCCCGCTAGCGTTGCCCACAATGCTGCAAACAACTTATCTGCTACAACAAATATACTATATTGCGGTAATTTAGAAATATTGCGACGGAAACGTTGTCCTCACACGTTAAACTCTTTGAACAACCTAAGAGGACCTCGCATGACACATAGCTCCGACAAACCCCACGCCCATGACCTTGGGTTTTCCCACGATCTTCCACGAATGATTGGCCGTCGTCGTGTGGTTGCAGCACTTGGTGGTCTGGGGCTTGCATCCGCAACGGGCGTTCCCGCCGCCGCGCTCGAATGCGTTGCCCTGCCTTGGGAAACTCAAGGTCCTTACCCTGCCGATGGCAGCAATGCCCGTGCTGGCAGCACGATCAACGTTTTGACCGAGGCTGGGGTCATCCGCGAGGATATTCGCCGGTCATTTGGTGCGTTGACCCAATCCACGTCTGGCGCTCAGCTGGATTTTGAACTGACGTTGATCGATGCCAACGGTTGTGCGCCGCTCGCCGGTCATGCGATCTATGTCTGGCACTGCGATGCCACCGGACAATATTCACTTTACGACGTAACGGACGCCAACTGGCTGCGCGGTGTGGGGATATCGGATGCTGCTGGCAAAGTGAATTTCACTACCAACTTTCCAGGGTGCTATGACGGGCGCTGGCCGCATATTCACTTCGAAGTCTTTGAAAGCGTCGACAAGGCGGTGGCGGGTGAAGCCTCCGTCCTGACCGCTCAAATCGCCTTTCGCGAAGAGGACTGCGCCGGCGTATACGAAGGCGACGCAGCTTATTCCAATGGCATTCGTAATCTTGGGCGGATCACATTGGCCTCAGATAACGTTTTTGCCGACAACACCGCCGACCAGATTACCCAGCAGACGATGCCCGTGACCGGCACCCCCGACGCTGGCTATCAGGGCGCAGTGTCGATCCCCATCGATTTTAACGCCGACAGGACCGTTTCCATGGGACCACGCGGTGGCGGCGGTTTCTTCAACAGATTGTTCGGCGGCAACCCTCCGCCCCCTCCGAGCAACTAATCTCGAGCGCGTGCGGGTTGTCAGTTCTCTGGGCGACCCGCAACGGCCCTCGTTGAAGAGAGTGCAAAACGGCATTTTCGAAACGTCGGTCCGGACGAAGCTCCTTCAAGATTGACCGATCCGTATCGTAGCCTCAGGTTTTGATCATAAGCGCAGATGTGGATGCCCTGGGGCTGAGATGAGTATCGGCCGGTCTTGGAACCACTGATCGGTGCAGTCAGATGTTCGGCCTCGTAGTTGCCGCAACACATGGCGGCGAGCCAATCCGCATTCCAGCAATTCGCGGCACTTGCTGGATAACTGTGTCCAGCGCATTGCATGAATTCGCAATCTACCAAAAATTGCGACAGAACCTTCTTGAAGCGTTGGCATCTAGTGAACCAGTGTCGTTAGCCAGTCGGTCACCGCGCCCAAAAGAACTCTACTTTCTTCCAAATCTGCCGAGCGTGGATCTTGTCCTATAACTCCCCAAATTGGGCTTTTGGGATTGTGTCTGTCCAAATCATCAGGTTCAGATTCCAACGTTGGGAGCCTATCCATTTTTACAGTTTTAGGCGACAGCGAATTCATTAACAACGTTTCAAACTCTCCTGCATGATCGGGCTCGATTTGGGTTCCACTTGCTCGGTTCACAGCAGTAGCAGTGATCTGTAATGTTGCATTCAGGGCATTCCAGTCCTTAGCGATGCGGTCAATCATCTCGAGCTGCTCGTCAGCAAAGTGGCCACTAAATATGACAAGTTGACGGACATCCATTTCCTGCAGCCTTTCGGCGGTACGCATTAAAATGTTTTCGATCTGCAAATGGTCTTGCATCATGATTGTCCACGGGTAATCCCCATGTCCACCCCCAGTGCCAAAAAAAAGCGCTGGCAAAACCAGCCCGCCTGCTCGTTCCGCAGCTTTTAAGCAAAGGCCGTGTGCCGTCAGCCCATCAAGGCCAACGGGCAAGTGTTCACAATGCCACTCGATTGTTCCCAGTGGAAACCAAATGACAGGTTTTTCGGACATGGCTTCACGAATTTGTTGCGGCCGTAGACGCTCTAGCTGTCTGGTCATATGTAAAAATTTCTTTTCCATGCATGTTTTTCCAAACGCTCTATGAGAGCATGAGGGAGTATTTCTCCGTCCGAATAAACAACGTTCATGTCGACTTCTTCTTTGGTTTTCATTCCGGGGATCAAGACGCTAACTGCGTCATACGAAAGCACATAACGCATTGCCGTTTCCGCCAGTGTTTTATACTGGCCATCAACTTCGTCTTTTAGCGCCGCTAACCTAGTCAATGTTTTTTCGAACCTATCTCCGTGAAACATTTGGTGTTGTTGGGACCCTTTTTCCCATTCTTGGTAACTATTTTGTTTCCAGTGCCCAACAAGAGATCCGCTGTCTAACGGAACACGAGCAATGATAGCTGTTTCGCTCGTCTTTGCTGCTGCGAATAAGTCTCGTCGAGGCTCTTGTTCAAAAATATTGAAGATGACCTGCTCGGATGCAACAAGTCCCAATCGAGCCAAATTCACACCTTCGTCTGGGCGGCAATCACGTAGTGAAATACCGATCTGGTCTATCTTACCTTCACAACGCAGCTCGTTAAGTGTTTCGAGCCAATCCAATTCCAGATGACCGGTTGGCCCCCAACAATGAAGTTGGAAAAGGTCGAGGCGCTCTACATCAAGTCTCTTGAGAGAATCTTCAACATTTTTCCGCAAGTGCCAACTCGGAAACCGGCCACGAAAATTTGGTGAATCATCGGTCGCTTCAGGCCATACTGTGGGCTGCGCCTTTGTCGCTACATAGATTTTTCCACCTCGCCACTGCTTCAAGGCGCGGCCGATCACGGATTCCGAATGGCCCGCCCCGTATAGCTGGGCAGTGTCTACAAAATTGATGCCTTTTCCAAAAGCGTGTAAGAGTGTGCTGACGGATTCATCATCGTCAACTTCCCCCCAAGCACCGCCAATCTGCCAGCCACCAAAGCCGATTTCTGAGACTTGCCAACCAGTTCGCCCAAATTCTCGAAATTTCATTTTAAACTCCGTGGCCCACGAGAGACATCAAGTGCCCGCTTTTTTGCAAATAATAGGCTCCCGACCGCGGAGCTAACTAAAAGCATAGCCACTTCACACCCTCTGATCTTGCATAGAATTGATGCAAATCAATCATTACGATGGAGGGATATTCTCTGGGCCATACAGAATAATGGGGACGTCAGAAACATATGGGCGTTTAATTGGAATGCTCTCAAACCCAAAGTGATCCAATAAGATATCAAACGCAAATTGCGCTTGGAGGCGTGGGTTCTGATCGATCGCTAAGGTCATCAAACCTTCACGTAACAATCGAGTTGTGTGTACAGTCAATTCGTGGCCGACAAAAAGTGGCAGATCAGAAGGATCGATCGCTTTCAATGCTGCGCGAACGCCCAAATTTGCCGCCCCAACATTATACACTGCTAAAATTTTAGGGTCTTCTTCAAACGCGGCACTAAGAAGCGCGCGTGAGCGCACTCGATCATCTGCACCCTCAATAATATGGCTTATTGAAAGGTGTGGTGCGTGCTCGCCCAAGTAATCCCTTAGCCCTGCTATTCGGCGCGCGTGAGATTCAAACCCGAGATGGTTGCACAAGACAGCAACATGTCCCCGCTGCGGACGCATCTGCCCAATAAAATAACCAGCCGTTCGACCAGAAGCATAATGATCGGTTCCTGCGTAAGCTAGTCGCTTGGAATCATGCAAATCCGATATAATAGTAACAACAGGAATGTCACGTAGTTCTAGTTCCGCAATTGCGTCGCGAATTATTGAATTGTTTTGTGCATAGACGATGACAGCGTCGCAATCGGTTACCTTCAGTGCAGTCGCTATACTCTCGGGTCTTTCATCTACAAGAGTTGTAATTTGGAGGCCAACGCGTCGATCAATCGACTTTGCAAGGCTCCGGAATTCAGCAGCCATTTTTTCCAGAAGCGGAAGATCGGGGCGAGCAAGAATTAGGTTGATGCGGATCCGTGGTCGGTAGGATGGCGGCAATTGCCGACGTAACCCAACTGAACGAGCTGCTTCAATAACCTTCAGCCGAACCTCCTCACTAACGTTGCCACGCTCATTCAAAACACGATCAACCGTCGCGGTCCCAACCCCCGCTAGTTTGGCGACGTCTATTAACCTTGGGCGTGCGGGTTTCTTTTGGTCCACGAATTGGGCTCCGATATCTAAGCGTGTCTAGCGTCTGTTGAGGTCAGCTGATGTAAATCAATCAGTTCAACATCTGTTGCTACTTCGATCTACGGCTAGTGTCTATGGACGGCTTTGCGCTGCTGGAAGAAAATGTGGGTTTGTAAATTTTCCGACACGACTGGCGCGCTAAAATCCGGACGGAAACTTATGTTTGCCTTGGGAGGGCGAGATGGACGATTTAAAGTTTGGCAAACGTAATAAGCGAGGCGATTGGAGCCCCTCCGCCGCGTTAAAAAATGCGCCTATATTTATTTGGCCTTGGAGCCTTGGCAGATTTTTACGTTGGCTTCCTGCGTACTTTCTACCATGGAATCTCGCCTTTATTGCGATATCAACAGCATTTTGGTTCCTTTTAACGCCGAGCCACGAAACTCTTCAAAATTTGAGCTGGGATTGGGCCCTGTTTCTCTTACTTAGGAACTCAGCAATAGTTCTGCTGTTCTATGGGGCACTGGAGTTGCGTCTTTATATCAAACGGCAACAGGGAACACTCTTCAAATACAACGGTAAATTCCCCTCTGAGCATCCTTCTGATGCATTCATGTTCAAGAGCCAGAACATAGACAATATCATCCGTACGTTCGGAACTGGCGTCCCCATTTGGACAGGCTATGAGGTGTTGATGTTGTGGGCCTGGGCGAATGGTTGGGGGCCTTGGGCAACTTTTGCTGAGCACCCAATTTGGTTGATTGCATTTGGACTGTCACTTCCCATCATTCATGAATTTCATTTCTTTTGTATCCATCGCCTGATCCATATTCCGATCCTCTATAAATGGATCCATTCGGTTCACCACAACTCAATCAACCCCTCTCCTTGGTCTTCGCTATCTATGCACCCAATCGAGCACCTATTGTATTGGTCTGATAGCCTGATTCATTTGATTGTCCCTTCTCATCCATTGTTAGTGATTTATCATTTGAACATTGGCGGAACTGGAGCCGTTGTTGGTCATGTAGGGTTCGACAAAATAGAGACCAGTGAAACGTCGGGTTTCGATACCCATGCTTATGCACATTATCTTCATCACAAATACTTCGACGTCAACTTTGGTGACGGCATGTTGCCGCTCGATCGTTGGTCTGGAACTTGGCACGACGGGTCGGCCGAAGGAGATAAGTTGATGGAAGAACGGTTTAGGAAAAAGAAGGAGAGAATAAACGCCAAGTAAGTCTATTTGCTGGCAAGACGACCAGCATTTTAAATCGGTTGCCGCCGCTTTGTGGAGGAATTTAAGTGGCTCAGCCTTATACGCCAATAATGGCAAAAACACCGTCAATTGACGGACCTTCGGGAGGAATAAAAAATGAAAACGATTAAAGGACTTTTAGCAACTGTGGCAGTGTCAGCAATTTGCGCTACCTCGGCCTCAGCAGCAGATATCGCTATAATTGGAGGCAAATCTGACGACGCCTTTTTCGCCAAGATTGCACGAGGTATTGACGACGCAACGCTCGTCGTTGAGGCCCATGGTGGTAGCGTAAACTATCTTCAGCTCCAAACCTATGACAATATTGGTGGTGACGCTGCGAACCTCGTACGTATCGCAATCAGTCAAGGGGTAGATATCATCGCTGTTCCGAATTGGGTGCCTGACGCTCAAGACGAAGCGATCCAAGCTGCGATGGATGCAGGCATTCCAGTAATTCTGTATAACGCTGGCGGTGGTGACAAAGCAGAAGAACTTGGCGCGATCAACTACATCGGAAACGAAGAATACCCTGCTGGCTTGGCGGGTGGTGAATACTTCGCTTCTCACGGCGCAACAAATGTTATCTGCGTTAATACTGTCCCTGGGGCTGGTAACTTAGAAGATCGCTGTCGCGGAATCGCTGATGGTATGGCTGCGTCTGGGTTTACCTCCGAACAATTGCCGCTACCTGCAAGTTCATTTGGAGATCCCACCGCTGTTGCTGAGGCAATTAAGGCGACGTTACTAGGTGACGAGAGCATCGATGGTGTTTTTGTTATTTCGTCAGCTGACGCGGATGCGGCATTCATTGCAATGCAGCAAGCCGGTAAAACAGAGACGGTAGCACTGGGTTCGTTCGACATGAACGTTGCTGGTTTAGAGAGAATTCGGGATGGCGAGCAGCTCTTTGCAATCGACCAACAACCATGGCTGCAGGGCTTCCTCGCTGTGACGCTTGCCGACGGATATGTTAACTACGGCTTGGCAATGGCGACCACGCCACTGTTAACTGGCCCAGGTATTGTCGATTTGTCTAATATCGATGCGACGCTCAAAGGTGGTGAACTAGGTTACCGCTAAACTGATAGTTAAGCCGGCCCGCACGAGTTGCGGGCCGGTGACAACTATTGGGTAAATTCTAGCCAATCTTTTGCACATTGTAAGTTAGCGAGATAAATTCATGAAAAACCTATCTATAGGAAACCTTTTACGTCGGCCCGAAGCGGGAGCTTTTCTTGGGTTGGTCACCGTTGTTGTATTCTTCTTGATTTTCGGCGGGCTCAGTTTTCTAAAACCCGCAGGGATAGCAAGTTGGCTAAATGTAGCTGCCAATATTGGAATAATAGCAATTCCTGTCGGGTTATTGATGATTGCCGGCGAGCTCGATATTTCAATTGGGTCAATGATACCAGCAGGCTCGATGATAGTGGCAATCATGTCAGGCCACTACGATCTACCCATGTGGATATCGGTTATTGCGGTCTTAGGGTTTGGCGCTGTTGTTGGAGCAATAAATGGCTTTCTTGTTGTCAGAACGGCCGTACCGTCTCTTATCGTTACCCTCGGCACCCTCTTTGCCGTTGCTGGTCTAGTACTCGGCCTATCCGTTCTAATTACAGGGACAACTAGTGTCGCTATTAAGGCCCCCGCATTTTACAAAGCAATTTTTGGGCAGTTCATTGGCGGAACCTATCAAGTCCTCATCTTGTGGTGGATAGCCTTCGCAGCGATTTACATATTTTTCGTCCATTTCTCAAAATATGGAAATTGGATTTTTGCAATTGGTGGCGATCGGGAGAGTGCTCGAAACGCTGGCATCCCCACAACCAAAGTGACAATAACTCTTTTCATGTTATCAGCCAGTAGTGCTGCATTCGTTGGGATGTGTCAGGCGCTGCTTTTCAATTCCGCACAGGTTTCCGCTGGCATGTCATATATTTTCAATGTGATTATATCGGTTGTTGTGGGCGGTGTTCTTTTAACCGGCGGTTTTGGTTCAGTCATTGGAATAATTTTTGGGACAATTACATTAGCGGTGGTAACTCAAGGAATTTACTTCACGTCGTTTGATCGCAATTGGTCAAGTTTGATTATTGGTGTGATGCTTCTACTCGCAGTCCTGATGAATAATACCTTTCGGCAAATGGCGTTAAATTATTCGCCAAAAAAGAAATAAGGGAAAGCTCATGACCACACCAGTTTTAGAACTTCAGAGTGTTGATAAATCTTTTGGCCCAATTGATGTACTTAATCAAATATCGCTTAGCGTAAACAAAGGAGAAGTCCTGTGCCTTCTCGGGGATAACGGCGCTGGCAAATCGACGCTTATCAAAACGCTCGCCGGCGTTCACAAACCGACCCGCGGCAAAATTCTTATGGATGGTCAAGAAATGTCGTTCGATCGCCCTCGAGATGCTCAAGAAAAGGGGATCGCCACGGTTCATCAATTTGGCGGTACTTTTCCACTTATGAGTATCGGTCGGAGTTTCTTTGTCGGTGTTGAACCAACAAAGGGTTGGGGACCCTTTAAGATTTTTGATCGGCAGAGTGCCAATGAGATTGCGGTAAAAGCTGTTCGCGACTTTGGAATTACTCGGATCGACAATGGTGACCGACTCATCGGAGGACTTTCGGGAGGGGAGCGGCAATCGCTTGCCATTGCACGAGCAGTGCATTTCGGTGCTCGCGTATTGATCCTTGATGAACCAACCGCAGCGCTTGGTGTCAAACAAGCAGGACATGTCTTGAGGATCGTCAATGAAGCAAAAAAACGAGGGCTGGCCGTAATATTTATCACTCACCAGGTTATGCACGCTATGGCTGTTGGCGATCACTTTGCGGTTTTAATCCGTGGTGCGATCGCTGCAGACTTTCGCAAGGGTGACAAGTCGCGTGAAGAAATTACCGACTTAATGGCTGGTGGAGAGACAATGGCGGATCTCGAAGCTCAACTTGAGATATAAGCATCAAAGTCTACACAGAATACTCTTTGCCGAAATCTCCTCGGCTTAGGGTCGGGCGGGGAAAATTTTCGGCCTGCCAGCGGGTTCCTCCCTTGCCTTCCTGTCCCCGCCCATTTTTGATATCAGCTAACTTCGAGCTCATTTCCTAGTCCACTTACTCAAATCGGCCGCGCGTTTGGCGATCATAATTGTGGGTGAATTTGTATTTCTAGAAGTTGATCGTGGCTGTACTGACGCGTACATGGTTCTGAGACCGCTAACGCACTGAGCGCGAAGTGATATGCAACCTGGCCCTATCCGTGCGGCTCCAACAGGACGGAATATTGTCGAGGCAATCGGGCCTCACCCCTGGCTAATAAATCTTCGCCAGACTGGTGTTCAGGACTGGGTTTGATTTCTTGTCGATTAAACCTTACCATCGGGGTTTGGTCATTAATTTACGCTTTAGCCCCATCGCTCGAATGGCCGCCAGCCTATCAGTGACGTTCGAGAGGTGGGCTTACATGCCATCAAAGCAACTCGTTTTATTGGACAAAGAAAAACCTGTCTTTGTGGTCTCGAGCCAAGTCTGCCAAAAAGTCTGAGACGACCCTGATGTTTTTGGTGTTACCCATGCTTTCATGCCAAACGGTCCAATAGGTTCGTGACAACGTTGGGGTGGGAAAAAGACGGACCAGTTTATCTGAAGAGCGCACCATAAAGTCATGGAGAACCCCAATACCAAAGCCGGATCGGACCGCTTCGAATTGGCCAACAGCGCTGGAAACCTCAAGTGTCGACGCCCAATTTTTCAGTATTTCGTCGTTGTAATTGAGAGTTGGTGCGAAAATCATATCTTCGACATACCCTACAAGCCTGTGGTTCAGAATGTCAGCAAGGAGTTCTGGCGATCCATTTTGATCCAAATAGGATTGGGCTGCATACAAACCAAGTGTATAATCCGTTAGCTTTCTTGCTACTAATCGACCCTTTTGCGGTCGGCCTATCATTACGGCGATGTCCGCTTCGCGTTGTGACAAAGAGAAGCTGCGTGGTGTTGGGACCAACTGAATTCGCAAATTTGGGTGCAATACAGAAAATTCCCGCATTCTGGGCGCTAGAAACGAAAGCCCAAATCCATCAGGCGTACCAATTCGAACTGTTCCAGATATCTCACTTTGTGGATCACGAATTCCGCTAGCTGCCGCCATAAATTCGGTCTCAATCCGCTCAGCCTTCGCTAAAAATGAATGCCCATTACTGGTGAGTTTACATCCTGAAGGACTGCGAGTTAACAGTTTGGTATCAAGCGAAGATTCCAGGCTAGCAATCCTACGACTAAGTTTCGCTTGGCTAACTCCCAACCGGTTTGCTGCACCCAACATCTGACCACTACGCGCCACGGCGAGGAAATATTTTGCATCATCCCAGTTCATATTACATCTCCATTTATGCATAATAGATCTACAATAGTGTCGATTTATTTGCAACTAATCTATCATTAAGTGTCTCCGAATAGAGGAGAAATTTATGACACGTATTGCACACTTCATCGCCGGATCCCCGGCCTCAGGTACTTCAGATAGAAGTCAGCCAATCTATAATCCCGCCACCGGCATATCTGAGAAAACAGTCGCACTTGCGAGTGTTGCTGATGTTGACGCGGCCGTTGCTGCGGCTAAGGTCGCATGGCCAAGTTGGTCCAAGACGCCGGCACTTCGCCGCGCACGTATTTTGGACAAATTCAAAAACATCCTGTGGGAACGCGGCGCGGAAATGGCACGCGCAATTTCTGACGAACACGGGAAAACCTTTGATGATGCCTTGGGAGAAGTCACTCGTGGACTGGAAGTTGTCGAGTTCGCGGTTGGTGCCCCAACTTTTCTGAAGGGCGAATTTTCTGAAAACGTCGGTACAGGTGTTGATAGCCATATGATCAGGCAAAGCCTCGGTGTTTGTGCAGGAATTACTCCCTTCAACTTCCCAGCAATGGTACCAATGTGGATGTTCCCGGTAGCTCTGGCGACTGGCAACACCTTTATCCTGAAGCCGTCTGAACGTGATCCGTCCGCATCGCTTTTGATGGCTGAGTGGCTTAAGGAGGCGGGTTTGCCCGATGGCGTTTTCAGCGTCATCCAGGGCGACAAAGTTGCGGTCGATGCCCTCCTACATCATCCTGATGTCAAAGCGATTAGCTTCGTCGGGTCCACGCCGATTGCGGAGTATATTTATAATACTGGGATCGCGAATGGCAAACGTGTTCAGGCGCTTGGTGGCGCCAAAAATCACATGATCATCATGCCTGACGCCGACTTGGACATGGCTGCAAACGCATTGATGGGTGCTGGTTACGGCTCTGCCGGTGAACGTTGCATGGCAATTTCGGTGGCGGTTCCGGTAACTGATGCTGTTGCTGATGCCCTGATCGAAAAGTTGGTTCCGATGATCAAAGCATTGAAGGTTGGGCCCGCTGCAGATTCCAACACTGATATGGGCCCACTTGTTACAGAGCAACATCTCAACAAGGTCCGCGGCTATATCGACGGCGGCGAAGCACAAGGTGCGAAAGTTGTCGTCGACGGGCGTACGTTCAAGCAGGACAAGCAAGGCTATGAAAATGGCTACTTCATCGGCGGCACACTGCTCGATAATGTGACAGAAGATATGACATGCTACAAAGAAGAAATATTTGGACCGGTTGTTTCAATCGTTCGCAAGAATTCCTATCAGGATGCTGTCGATTTGGTTCACGGACATGAGTATGCCAATGGCACTGCCGTGTTTACGCGCGACGGAGATGTTGCGCGCAGCTTTAGCCAAGACATCGAGGTCGGGATGGTCGGGATCAACGTGCCTATTCCAGTGCCGATGGCTTTCCATAGTTTCGGTGGGTGGAAAGCCTCCATATTTGGCGATCACCATATGCATGGTATGGAGGGTGTTCGCTTTTACACTCGGATCAAGACGACAACAACACGCTGGCCGAGCGGGCAACGCAGTGACCCAGAGTTCACAATGCCGACGCTGGGTTGAACAAAATACAATACTGAGGGCCCGCTGAACCAGCGGGCCCTTTCTGCCTTGCCCGACCTAAATTCTTCTAGCTCGCGACAACGTAGACATGGCGAGGTTACAGATCGGAATTCGGCATTAAGCGATTGATGCGCTGAATATTTTACCGATGGATAAACTCAAAACCTGGTTGAAATCTGTTTCTGTCTGGTCAGAACAAAGCCCGACACTAAGTCCACGGCTAAAACTGGCGATCATACCGTTATTCTTGGCCAGGGCTTCGTTAGCCTTTTCTTGGCTATGCCCACCTGACAATGCGAGCACACGAAGAACTTTACGATGATTGACTATTGGAAGATATAGATTAGCTATTGTCGGTAGCGACAACTTTACCATAATGTCTCCATCGTCAGGTATTTCTTCAAAGCCGCTCAACAATTCTTCCAACAGAATTTTTTCTGCATTCGATTTGTCTGGAATATCGATCAGTATCTCTGGCTCTATAATTGGGACGAGGCCGAAATCCAGAACCCGTTTGGCTAGTTCGATCTGCTGTGCCACTATTGAACTTATGCCTTCCGCATTCGAAGAGCTAATAACCGACCGTTGTTTTGTACCAAAAACCCCACCATTTTTTGCGCTGGCCAAAATCTGATCCAGTGAAGTAATAGGTTTCATTAGTTGAACGCCGTTCGCAGATGCACCCAACCCTTGATCGATTTTCAGAAATGGTACAATACCTTTCTTTTCCCAAAGGTATTCTGCGGTAGGCATTCCTTGTACTTCTCGATCCAGCGTATTTGCAAACAAGATTGCACCCAAAATGGATTTACTACTAAAAGATTCGGCCGTCATAATTCGGGTGCGCATCTCGTGGGCCCGGTTAAACATTTCTTCCGGTCCAGTATACGTTTCGGGTAAAATTCCGTATTGGCTAAGGGCTTGTGGCGTAGACCCACCGCTTTGATCTAGCGCAGCAATAAGCCCCTGCGAATTTCGTATTCGTGTTACTTGTTGTTCGTTTGACATTGTGATCCTACGCTAGTTTTTCGGTTTCACCCGGGAGGCGATTATTAAACTTCGGTTTGTCGCCGGCACGAGTGGGGGACACTGTTTGGCCCCTTCAAGTCAATTTAGAGCAGCACCCGGACAGCAACGAAGTCTATCAGTGCGGTATCTCCTTCTGATTTTAAGAGCTTGGATTAAAACCACTAAGCTGTCAGCTCTTCCGGCTCCGGTAGTCCGTTCGCTCTGCAACAGGCTGTAAGCGTGTTCGCGAGCAAACACGCAATTGTCATTGGCCCAACACCGCCAGGTACCGGCGTGATTGCTCCCGCAACTCTTGAAACGCTTTCAAAATGGACGTCCCCGACAAGGCGTGTTTTGTTTGCCCCTTTTTCGGGCGCGTCGATGCGGTTGATACCAACATCGATCACTGTCGCGCCGGGTTTGATCCACTCGGCGGAAATCATTTCTGATCTCCCGACAGCGGCTATAACAATGTCCGCCGCCCTACATATTCCCTCGATGTCAATTGTGCGCGAATGTGCAATGGTTACGGTAGCGCTTTCACGCAACAACAATTGAGCCATTGGTTTTCCAACAAGATTTGAGCGACCGACCACAACGGCATTCAAACCGCTCAGTGAGCCGTAATGACTGCGTAACATCATCAAACAACCTAGCGGTGTACAAGGTGCCATCGCATTTTGGCCACTGGCAAGTCTGCCAGCGTTCAGGATATGAAGTCCATCTACATCCTTGGCTGGATCGAGTTGCTCTACGATCTCTTCCTCACTTAGATGATCTGGAACCGGAAACTGACAAAGGATTCCGTGAACTTTTGGGTCGTTATTCAGTTGAGCGATCAATTCGTATAGAACCTTTTTAGAAACGTTAGCTGGAAGCCTATGTTCATAAGAGTTCATACCCACTTCGAGCGTCTGTAGCCCCTTGTTGCGAACGTAAACTTCGCTCGCGGGATCTTCTCCAATAAGCACAACCGCGAGTCCTGGGGTTAATCCATGGTCTTCTACTAAACGGCTAACTTCTTTCGCCACCTTCGTGCGGACCGACTTAGAAAACTCTTTTCCGTCAATAATTTTTGCCGTCATTTTTGTTCTCTACTTTCCAATTTAAGTACTCTCAGCTCTTACCGCTGAAAATTTGAATTCAGGAATCTTGCCAAATGGGTCAACCGCTGGGTTGGTCAAAATGTTCGCGGCGGCCTCAACATAGGCAAAAGGCAAAAACACCATGTCAGGTGAAACCGCGCGATCGGAACGTGCCATGATTTCGATCGCACCACGTCTCGTCGTCAAACGAAGCATGCCCCCCGGTTCAATTCCTAGTTTGCGTAGCGTTGAGGGATGAAGTGAGCAGTTCGCTTCGGGCTCCATCGCATCTAATACTCTAGAGCGCCGGGTCATTGATCCTGTGTGCCAGTGTTCCAGTTGTCGGCCTGTCGTCAGGATCATTGGGTAATCCGCGTCAGGTACCTCGTCGGGTGCTATCACATCCGCTGGCGTAAATTTTGCTCGGCCATCTGGACGCGGAAACTTCTTCGCGAACATGATCGGCTGACCAGGGTCAGTCGCAGAAAGCGATGGGTAGGTTACTGCGTTTTCGGCCTCCAATCGGTCCCACGTAATGTTGTTGAACGACTTCATCAACAAGCCCATCTCGGTGAAAATTTGGGATGGATGCGTGTATGTCCAGCCGAGCCCAAGCCGCTTGGCAAGTTCAACTTCGATCCACCAATCTTCCTTCGCTTGACCTGGTGGTGCTACAGCTGGGCGGCCCATTTGGACCTGACGATTGGTGTTTGTGACCGTCCCTGATTTCTCTGCGAACGCAGAAGCAGGCAAGATCACATCAGCGTAGTTCGCCGTTTCTGTGATGAAAATATCTTGCACAATCAGATGCTTAAGTTTGGCCAACGCATCGCGCGCATGTTCCACATCTGGGTCTGACATCGCGGGGTTTTCGCCTAGGATATACATCCCATGAATATCGCCATCATGCACTGCGTCCATGATCTCGGTTACGGTCAGGCCTTTTTGAGCAAGCAGTGGCTCATTGATTGCATCAGCATCCAAATCGCGCGCCCAGACTTCGGCGAAACGCGAACGCACCCCATCGTCGGCAACGGTTTGCATGTCAGGCAGGAACATCGGAATCAGACCCGCATCTGACGCGCCTTGCACATTGTTTTGCCCCCGTAGCGGATGAAGCCCTGTACCAGAGCGGCCAACGTTACCCGTCATCAGCGCAAGGCTAATCAGGCAGCGTGAATTGTCGGTACCGTGGATGTGTTGTGACACGCCCATGCCCCAGAAAATCATGCCCGCCTTAGCACCCGCAAATGTACGCGCAACGTCGCGCAACATGTCTGGTTCAATGCCGCAAATCTTGGACATTTTTTCGGGTGTGAAGTTGGCGAGATGTGCCTTTTCAGCTTCCCAGTTTTCCGTGAATTTGGAGATGTAGGTTTCGTCATACAACCCCTCTTCCACGATTACATGGCAGATCGCGTTCAACATGGACACATCCGCGCCAGGGCGGAATTGCAACATGTGAGACGAGTGGCGCTTGAGCGCCTGACCGCGAGGATCCATGACGATCAACTTGCCACCACGTTTTGCGAACTGCTTGAAGTATGTCGCGGCAACAGGATGGTTCTCTGTTGGGTTTGCCCCGATCACAATCGCCACATCGGCGTTTTCAATCTCGTTAAAGGTCGCCGTGACCGCGCCCGATCCAACATTCTCCATCAAGGCTGCGACTGACGACGCGTGACATAGCCGCGTGCAGTGGTCGACATTGTTATGCCCAAATCCTTGTCGGATCATTTTCTGGAATAGATAGGCCTCTTCATTGGTGCACTTGGCCGATCCAAAGCCTGCAACAGACGCGCCGCCTTTGTCTGCCTTCAGCTCAAGAAGCCCCTTGGCTGCAAAGTCGAGCGCTTCGTCCCATGATGCTTCGCGGAAGAATTCTTTGAAGTTTCCGGGGTCGACGTTTAGACCTTTGGCGGGTGCATCATCGCGGCGAATGAGCGGCATGGTCAAGCGGTGGACGTGGTGGATATAGTCGAAACCAAAACGCCCCTTAACGCAAAGGCGGCCTTCGTTTGCAGGACCGTTGATCCCCTCAACAAACTTCACCTTGCCGTCTTTGACCTTAAGCGAGATTTGGCAACCAACGCCACAGAATGGGCAGACACTATCGACCTCGCTGTCGAAGTCCGCGCTATCGCCAACTTGGTTTTCGTCAGTCACTGTTGCAGGCATCAACGCGCCAGTTGGGCAGGCCTGCACACATTCGCCGCAGGCCACGCAAGAACTGTCGCCCATTGGGTCGTCCAGGTCGAATACGGGGTAAGCATTTGCGCCCCGTCCCGCCATGCCGATCACGTCATTTACTTGTACTTCGCGGCATGCGCGCACGCATAGGCCGCATTGGATGCAAGCATCTAGATTGACCGACATCGCAACATGAGAAGAGTCGAGAAGCGGCACAAAATCAGTGTCTAACTTGGGGAAACGGCTATCTGATACATCTTGTTGCGCAGCCATATCCCAAAGATGGGATGACTTGTCATGTGCCAAATTTTGTGTTGGCTGGTCAGTGACCAACATCTCCATGACCATCTTGCGCGCTTGGGTTTCACGCGGCTGATCCGTGGTGACGATCATGCCCTCGGCGGGTTCACGAATGCACGATGCGGCCAGCGTGCGCTCGCCCTCAATCGCAACCATACATGCGCGGCAGTTACCATCTGACCGGTACCCCGGCTCTGGTTTGTGGCACAGGTGTGGAATGATCAGGCCGCGTCCGTTCGCGACTTCCCAGATTGTCATGCCCGCATCAGCCTCGACTGATTTACCATCAAGTGTGAATGTAATTTTCGACATTAGATTTCATCCTTGAAGTGGGTCATGACCATCTTGATCGGGTTTGGTGCGGCTTGTCCAAGTCCACAAATCGAAGCATCGACCATTGTGCTCGTCAGCTCGGTCAGCAAGTCCTGATCCCATGTGTCCGCCTGCATCAATTTGACTGCCTTTTCGCAACCAACGCGGCACGGCGTACATTGGCCACAGCTTTCATCTTCAAAGAAACGCAACATGTTGAGTGCCGCGTCACGGGCGCTATCGCGTTCTGACAGAACAACAACGGCTGCCGACCCGATGAAGGTGCCATGCGGTTGCAAGGTGTCGAAATCGAGCGGGATGTCGGACATGGAGGCGGGTAGCAAACCAGAGGAGGGGCCGCCTGGCTGATAGGCTTTGAACACCTCGCCGTCGGCCATGCCACCGCACGCCGCAATGACGTCCAATATTGTCGAACCAGCTGGCAATAAATGCACACCTGCGTTCCTCACGCGGCCAGAGACAGAGTAGCTACGCAATCCTTTGCGGCCATTCAATTCGACACGATTCAAGGCTTCTGGGCCTTCGCGCACGATTTTAGCAACCCAAAGCAATGTCTCGACGTTATGGACAAGCGTGGGTTTCCCGAAGATACCAACCTGCGCCACAAATGGTGGGCGATGCCGTGGAATACCACGCTTGCCTTCGATGCTTTCGATCATCGCGGATTCTTCGCCGCAAATATAGGCGCCCGCGCCGCGTCGTAGATCAATGTAACCCACAGGCACAATGCCAGCCGCCTCTAGTTTCGCAATTTCCGCAGCAAGAATATGCAACACAGCAGGGTATTCATCGCGCATGTAAATGAATGCTTTTTCTGCCTCAACGGCCCAAGCGGCAATCAGCATGCCTTCTAGGAAGAGGTGCGGCGTGCGTTCGAGATAGTAGCGATCTTTAAACGTTCCCGGCTCGCCTTCATCGCCGTTCACAGCCAAGTACCGCGTGCCTTCATTTGCACGCACGAAACCCCATTTGGTGCCCGACGGGAAGCCCGCACCACCAAGACCGCGTAGGCCGCTTTCTTTTATTTTGGCTTGCACGTCTTCCCAGTTGCCGTTCAGACGCAGTGACTTCAGTTCAGCGTATCCGCCCATCGCGACATAGGTGTCGAACTGTTCATAATCGGGGATCGACGCATGGGTGTCGCCATTTGCAATCGCGGCCTCAACCTTTTCGAAGGTCGCGTTGTCGATATGAGCATGACCCATTTCAAGAACGGGCGCGGTATCACAACGACCCATGCAAGGGGCGCGCAAGACGCGCACGTCGTCTGCATTCAAGCCGTCCTCAAGCGCCTTTTTCAATGCCTGCGCGCCTGCCATTTCACACGACAAGCTGTCACAAACGCGGATGGTCAGGGCTGGCGGCGTAGGCTCGCCTTCTTTCACGACATCAAAGTGGGCGTAGAACGTGGCAACCTCATAGACCTCGGCCTGTGACATTCGCATTTCTTCGGCCAAGGCACGCATATGAGCCGCAGACAGGCACCCATGGGCGTCTTGGATGAGGTGTAAATGCTCGATCAACAAGTCACGGTCACGAGGCTTGCCGCCCAAAAGCGCCAAAACTTCGGCATGTGCAGCATCGTCCAACTGACGGCCCTTGGTCGTGTGACGACCTTTGCCTTTGCCGGATTTCCACACACCACTTTTACTAACAGTCGACCTTTGAACCTTCATTTGCTTGATCAGTTTCTGAAAACAACGGTCTTCGTCCCGTTGATCAGCACCCGATTTTGGAGATAGTATTCTACCCCTCGCGCAAGTACCCGTCGTTCGATATCACGACCCTTCTTCACCAATTCATCAGGACGATCAGAATGCGATATCCGCTCAACATCTTGCTCGATGATGGGCCCTTCATCTAAGTCTTCAGTTACAAAATGTGCCGTCGCACCAATAAGCTTAACACCTCTGTCATGTGCTTGGTGATAGGGCTTCGCGCCCTTAAACCCAGGCAGAAAACTATGGTGAATATTGATGCACCGTCCAGAAAGAAACGCTGAGAAATCATCAGATAGAATTTGCATGTACCGGGCAAGTACAACCAATTCTGTGCCGGCATCGGAAATCAGAGTTTTTAGTTCGGCTTCCTGTTGTGGTTTGGTTTCTTTGGTGATCGGGCAATGATGGAAAGGAATGCCGTGAAAATCCAAACCGTCAAAATTCTCAAAGCCGTGATTGGAGCAGACCCCAACGATCTCCATATCCAATTCACCGATCCTGTGACGATAGAGAAGATCGGCAAGGCAATGGTCAAATTTGCTTACGAGTATCATTACCTTTTTTCGCGTCTCTGGAGATTTGAAAGCAAAGTCTAGATCGTGAGCCTGTGCTGTGGCCTCGAATTCAGCTTCAACAGACGCGAAATTGTCGGCACCCACAAAATCGAAGGCAATCCTCATAAAGAAATTACCCGTATCAGCATCATCATATTGTGCGGCTTCAACAATATTTGCGCCACGCTTTGCCAGAAACGCCGAAACGTCGGCAACGATACCAGCATGGTTAGAACAAGAAAGTGTCAAAATGTAAGGTGTTGTCATTAGCGGCAATCCGTATCTAGTCATTTCATTTTAAGAGTTCAGGTGTGTTACTTGTCCCGCTCGAATATCCAGTTGTGATCCGCATGATTTTGGAAACGCCACTTTCGCAGTGGTCCGGCCATCACATTGAGGTAGTACATTTCATATCCCCAAGGGACGCCGCATGGATGATGACCTTTAGGGACAAGAACAACGTCATGGTCATGAACCGTCATCGTTTCATCAAGACTTCCATCCTCGGTCCAGACACGCTGATGGCCGTATCCCTGTGGCGGGTTCAACCTGTGATAGTAGGTCTCTTCCAAATAGGTCATGTTCGGATAGTCATCTTCGTCGTGCCGATGCGGAGGATAGGATGACCAGTTACCTGACGGAGTAAATACTTCGGTTACAAGTAGGCTATCGGCAACGTCGCGTTCTTCCATTGCAATAACATTGATGTGACGGGTGTTAGCACCCTTGCCCCGTGTGACGGTTTCAATTCCCTCTGGACCGAGTTTTTGGGCGGCGTAATTGCCTTTGCCAGGGGCCCGACAAACGCCGATAACACAATCGGTTGTTGCAGTGGCGGACCACTCTGATCCATTTGGGATGTATAAACAATGTGGCGGCGTTTTTTCAAAAACGGACATTCGATCGCCCATTTCTCCAAACTCTTGCCCCGCCGCAGTCAAGCTAGCCTTGCCTTCAACGATAACCAAAATGACTTCGGTTTTATCGGTCGGAGCGCCAATTGTTTCGCCTGCCTTGAGTCGGTGCGCCGCAAACCCAACATAACTCCAGCCAGCAGACTCCGGGGTCACATTGTGAATGAGGCCCGTCTCACTTTTGGGGCGCAATAGTAGGTTGGTCATGATGTACAATCCTTATTTAGGCCAACTTTTTGCTCAATCCGAAGTCTGTTAGACCGCCTGTCCGTGGGCTTCATGGGAGAATCTGATGCGATTGGTACTTGCCATCAAGTCAGGCAAACGGCCCCTAATTCCATCGGGTTCTACTCCTTGTTCTTCGGTATGAGACGTGATCGCTTAAGCCTATATGCAGCTCGCACAAGCTTTGCGTCAACAATTCGATCGCCGAAAAGACAATTTAACGTCATCGATGATATTTTCATGGCTGGTGATTGATGTTGTTTCGTCAATCAAATGGACTCGGGGAGAAAAATCTGAGGATCTAAGAAATACTGACCTGACAAACTTGGCTGATCCTTTAGCTTCGCCTCCACCATTAACTGAACTAAATCTCGACAAAGGGTGTCAAGTGGTGTGGAGATTGCCATCGTCAAATACCGATCCGAGAGGGCGCGGCTCGAGTCGCCTGTAAGCTCATTTACGACAAGTGAGACTTCCCCCGGCTCTCGAACTTCGCGCAGTGCAGAAATAGCGCCTTCCATACCTCCGCCCGCTATATAAATTCCACGTAAATCTGGATGTCTCGCCAATAGATCTATTGTCGCCTCATAAGTTAACTGCCGCGTTTCCAAGTTGACCATGGTGTCAAGAATTTGAAACTCTGGTGCATATTCCCGAAAATGACTCCGAAAACCCATCTCCCTGAGCTCGTGTCCGTGCCAACGATGTCCACCTACAAAAACAGCGACCTTTCCTGCTTCACGAGATGCGGTTGAAACCATCCAGCTTGCTATGCGCCCGACCTTCATATTGTTGAGGCCTACATAAGCATGCCTAATACCTTGAGCAAAATCATTGAGAACAGCGAATGTTGGAATCTCGTTTTCTTTGAGTTCGCGCACCGCTTCCGTAACATCATGATGTGTAATCGCGGTCGCCGCTACAACGTCTACTTTTCCCTTCATCTCGAGCATCAGTTGGGCGAAATCGCTTGGCGCTTGAGATGGAGAAAATTTAATTATTGTTCGACCTCTAACCAAATTACAGTCTCGTACAGCTTGCTCAATTCGTTCGGCGAACTGCTGATAGAACTCCTGTTTTTCTTTATGAAAAACGAACCCAAACGTCATCTCGGGTCTTTCAGCCAGTAGACGTTGACCGATAAGCCCCGCCGCATGATATCCGGTTTTTCGTGCAGCTTCATAGACGAGCCGCGCGGTTTCCTCGCGGACACGTTGGCGCCCATTTAACACGCGATCCACAGTTGCAACACTGACTCCCGCTTCTTGAGCGACATCCTGAATTGTCTTTCGTCTTGCCATAACATTCAAACCTTTTCTGACGAAAATCCATCAACTTGGGAACATGATCTGATGTTTTTTGATGGAAAACAAGCCTACTTTCACAGTTTGGTATATTCCGTTCAACGTTCTCCCTCTAAGCTCAATTCAAACGGATTAGGAGGTCACCAGATGACATCTCGCGATTACAGCATGCTAGGAGAAAACGCTCGCCGTGCCGTGGAGACAGGGTTGGCGAGCGCACAGTGGTATCATACCGATATTCCACGCAAGACAATGAAGGGTCTGATGAAGCGTGAAAATATGCCAGCCATTCGCGACACCGCAATACTATTTGGTGCAATGCTTTTGTTTGCAGGAATCGGAATCCTTCTATGGCCAAGTTTGTGGTCCGTCCCTTTTTGGCTGGCTTATGGCGTCCTTTATGGATCAGCGATGGATAGCCGCTGGCACGAATGCAGTCATGGAACACCGTTCAAGACCGGTTGGATGAACGATGTTGTCTATAATATTGCCTCATTTTGCATGATCAGAAATCCAGTAACATGGCGCTGGAGCCATACGCGCCACCATACTGATACGGTTATTGTCGGCCGCGACCCTGAGATTGTTGCAATGCGCCCTCCTGCATTGGGTAAAATAATACTGAATTTTTTTGGCATCCTCGACGCCCCTCAAGGGTGGTGGCGAATGATCAAAGATGCGCTCGGTTTTTTTGACCCTGAAGAGCTAAGTTTCATTCCTGAGTCTGAACGCCATAAGGTTGCTCGCGTTGCCCGTATTTGGATTTTAATCTATGCTGCAACAATAGTATTGGCACTCTATCTGGAAACTATACTCCCCTTGATGGTAATCGGCTTGCCGCGTTTTTATGGTGCATGGCATCACTTAATGACCGGACTGCTTCAACATGGAGGGTTGGCTGATGATGTCATCGATCACCGCCTAAATAGCCGGACGGTATACATGAACCCGATTAGTAGATTCATTTATTGGAACATGAACTATCACATCGAACACCACATGTTCCCGATGGTCCCCTATCACCAGCTGCCTGAGCTTCACGAACTTATGAAAGCTGACACACCGACCCCAAACGCCTCAATTTTTCAGGCCTATCGTGAAATGTGGCCGGTTCTACTAAAGCAACTTCGATACGAAGATACCTTCCTGAGACGAACTCTTCCAGCATCCGCAAAACCTTACCGAGAGGATTTACATTCGTCCGCGCTCGGCGTTTCAGCCAAATAAATTGACCAATAGAGGAGCTAATACAATGACGACTTGGATTGACGCCTGCGCAGTCGGCGATATCGACGAAGAAGATGTGATCCGTTTTGATCATGAGGATCGGACGTTTGCAATTTACCACAGCCCAGACGGCGCGTTCTTTTGCACCGACGGGTTATGTACCCACGAAGAAGTCCATCTAGCTGATGGCTTAGTGATGGATTACGTCATTGAATGCCCCAAACATAACGGTCAATTTGATTATCGCAGTGGCGAAGCCAAACGAGCCCCAGTTTGTGTAAATCTTGGAACTTACGAAACAAAGGTCGAAAACGACCGCATCTTGATTCTGGTGAACTGATTTATGGATGCAATTTGCATAATTGGCGCGGGTGACTGTGGCGCGCGCGCAGCTTTTGCCTTGAGAGAGAATGGTTTTTCCGGTGCTATTAATTTGATCAACGCCGAGAAAGGAATTCCTTATGAGCGCCCGCCCCTCTCCAAACCAGACGAACACGGTCAATTCGTCCGCGAAATTGCAGCATCCGAGCGATATGATGCCGCAAAAATAACGCTGCTATCCGACGTCAATGTCACCTCTATTGACCGCCGGATATCCTCCCTATTCCTGTCGGATAGCAGCGTGCTAGCTTATGATCGGTTGTTAATTGCAACGGGCGCGACGCCACGCGATTTTCCAAACGATCCTGACGAATGTGCTTTGTCTTTGCGCACAAAAGATGATGCCGAGAAAATTTACACGGCTGCCAAAAATGCTAAAAATGCGGTCATAATTGGCGCTGGTCTTATTGGCCTTGAATTGGCGGCCGAACTCCGAGGCCAAAATATAGACGTTACCATAGTTGAAATGGCTCCAGCTGCGCTCGGAAGAGCGGTGCCCAAGGCAGAAGCCGACCGAATTGTTGAGCGCCACATTTCCGCAGGTGTTCGGTTTATTTTTGATGCTAAGATTGATCGACTCGCTAAAGGCATGGTGGCTCTGGAAGATGGGGAAAAATTGTCGGCGGAGCTGATCGTTTCTGCGATTGGCGTCTCCCCTAACATTGACTTGGCCGAGTCTGCAGGACTTGATTGCGGCAACGGAATTTTAACGAGCTCGACCCTAGCAACAAGTGATCCAAAAATATTTGCTGCGGGGGATTGCGCATGCTTTGATCATCCGCGCTACGGAAAAATACGCCTCGAATGTTGGCGTAACGCCCTGGAGCAGGGCGAATGTGCGGCTTTAGCGATGTTAGGCGGATGCGAACCATTCCAAAAGCTCCCTTGGTTCTGGTCAGATCAATATGAACTTGGGCTGCAAGTGGTCGGGCGCCCCGATCCCGCTGACACGATAACGACTCGTGATCTTGGGAAAGCAGCAACCATCTCATTCTATTCTAGCGCAGATGGTGTATTGAACGCTGCAGTTGGGTTAGGCGTCGGCAACGCTGTCGCCAAAGACATTCGGTTGGCTGAGATGTTGATAGAAAAGGGTGCCCGTCCACCCTTAACCTCGCTTACAGATCCCACCGTAAACCTCAAAAAGTTACTCCGCTCATAGGGCAGTATAAAGGACTCTTACAATGGCTCAACGCAAAATGACCGTCGCCGACATCCGCGCCCTAAAGGGCAAACGACAGCTGACGATGCTTTACGTAGAAACTCTTGAAGAAGCGCGCGCAGCCGCGGCGGCCAACATCGATATGTTGTCAATTATAGCCCCTCTTTGGAATGAGGAAATGCGCGAAGCGGCAGGAAATTGCTTTGTGCAAGTTGGTTTACTATATGGCGAATTGGTCACCACCGAAGACTACCTACGAGCGGCACATGCAGCTATCAAAATTGGTGGCGATTGCGTTTACTGCGCAGCCGGCCTCAACACAGTTGCGGCGTTGGCACATGAAGGCATCCCCGTTATTGGCCATGTCGGCCTTATCCCGTCGAAATGCACCTGGACCGGCGGATTCAGAGCGGTTGGCAAGACGGCGAGCACCGCGATGGATATTTGGAAGGACGTACAGGCACTTGAAAAAGCAGGCGCCTTCGGTGCAGAATTTGAAGTTGTACCCACCAAAGTAGCGACAGAAATTGCCAAACGCAGTTCGCTCGTTTTACTCTCGATGGGAGCAGGGCCAGGTGCAGACGCGCAATACTTGTTCGCAGAGGACGTTCTGGGCTGCACACGTGGGCATCGACCACGCCATGCAAAAACATATGCTGATTTTGCCTCAGAGCATGAGACCCTTCAAAGGAAACGGACTGACGCATTCGCCTCGTTCAAAGCTGATGTCGATAGCGGTAACTATCCAGGCGACGAACATCAGGTGCCGATCAAGGATGAGGAATTTGACGATTTTCTAAAGCTCTTTGAAGCAGAAAACTAGCAGGTATTCCATTCTGGCATTCAAGAATGCGTCGCCCCCTCTTAGGTGGGGGTGGTCGCGATCCAAACGGGCATCTTGCCGAAAGCCATTGGCTTCATATGTGCAGCAATACTCTGCTCACTTTCAGACATAAGTATTGATACGCAAGAACATGCCGCTTTCTGGGAACAACCAGCCTACATTTGGAGCCGAGAGGCTCAAAACAATACGTCCCAAAACAGCTTCAGCGTCACAGCCAATAACGCCAGTTCGACCATGGTATAGAACACCCGTTCGGGCATGATGTGCACCAACCAAAAACCTATGCGAGCTCCGACCAAAGCAACTGGAATTAGAAATATTACTCTCTCAATGCTTGCGTAAGTTATTTGACCAGCAAAAATAAAAGGTGGGAGCTTAAGGAAATTTACGATTCCAAAGAACAGTGTGGATGTGCCCGCAAATACAAGTTTAGGAAGTTTTTGGGGCAGTAGGTATGCCTGAAAAGGTGGGCCACCGGAATGGCTGATATAGCTCGTAAACCCAGAGAGAGTGCCCCAAAATAGACCGCGCACAACACCAGCGGATTGTGGTGGTCGATCTAATTTGGACAATCGTAAAAACGTTGTTTGAATGAGATACCAAAGCCCGACGCAGGCAACAATTAATTTTGCCGTGTCCCCAGTAATTTTGGAGATCAGAAGAAATCCAGCTAAAATTCCCACGATTCCTGCAGGGATCAAAATGCGAAGATTAACTGCGGAGAAGCTGCCTCGAAATAGCCAGATCGCATATATGTCTGACAAAATGAACAGAGGTAAAAGCAACCCTGCCCCTTCTATTGGCGACATGACCAGCGCGATGACCGGCACCACCAAAGACCCAGCAATTCCAAGCCCACCCTTTGCTATACCCAAAAGGAAAGCCGCCAATATGGCGGCTATCCAAAATTCAATTTGGGGATTCAACATTGTACCAGTGAAACTATCCGGCGAAATATTTCATTTGCCAAATTGCACTTCAGCATTTCCAGCATGAACGGGTTCCTTAAGTTGAGATGATCAGCCCTGATCGATGGCATATTTCTTTTATATGTTCGTAGCCCATTTTGGAATATTCGAATGGCGGTGCTAGAACTGGATCTTGTTCGGCCTCGACAACAATCCACCCATTGTAATCCATTGTCTTGAGCCTATCCGTGATCGCTTGAAAGTCTATACAACCTTCCGGATCGCCAGGTACAGAGTATACGCCAGCGCGTACGCCATCGAGAAAACTGCGGTTTTCTTCGCGCACCCAACGCATTTTGTCTGCTCGCACATCTTTGAAATGTACATGGTGAACACGATCGCCCCACTTATCCAAAACAGCAAGCGGGTCAGCCCCAGCAAAAACCAGATGCCCAGTATCGTATAGCAAAGTTACTTCAGGGCCGGACCCGTCCATCAACCAATCGATATCATCAGCGTCTTCAATCATGCTACCCATGTGATGGTGGTAGGACAGGGTAAGCCCTTTGTTAGCCATCCACTTTGCAAGTTCGGTTAGTTTTGCGCCATAACTCTTAATCTCGTCACGGCTCAATTTTGGGCGGGCATTGACCGGTGTTTCCAGGCTACCCTGCACGGTGTTGGAGCATTCCGCATAAACAATGCAAGGAGCATCCAGTGCAACGAACTGATCGACTTGCTGACGTACACAATCTTTTTCCTCATCTAGAGAAGAAACCATCAGGTTTCCAGAACACCAGCCACCACACAGCGAAACACCGTAGCGGTCCAAATAGGCCCGTAGCCCGTTGGTATCAGCAGGCATTCGTCGACCCCGCTCAACACCTGCATACCCAATACGACCAGCATCTTCCATTGCGCCTTCGGTTGTAAAATTTGCCGTGAGATCCGGCAAGTCGTCATTCTGCCAAGCGATCAGGGAAATACCTACGTTAATGGTCATCAGTCTGCCCTCTGCTTTGTTTTGTTTTTGTCATAATCTGCGCGCGCGGCCTTTACCTCAGAACGTGTGGACACCTCTGGTACACCCACATCCCACCAAGTTCCGCCGTGGGGCGTACTGGGATAAGGATCAGTCTCAATCACAATCACATATGGCCCGGAAATTTCACTTCTCTTTGACAATGCCTCTTCCAACTCAGGGATTGATGAAACCTTAACACTTGTCGCACCCATAGCCGCGGCGTGAGCAGTAAAGTCGATCGCGGCAGGGTGTTCATTAATTGTGTGCTCCAGAAGATTGTTAAACTCTGCCCCTCCAGTGCCCATCTGTAATCGGTTGATACAGCCATACCCTCGGTTGTCGGTAACAACGACAGTAAACGATATGCCCATCATCGCCGCCGTCGCCATTTCGGAGTTGGCCATCATATAGGTGCCGTCGCCAGTGAAGCAAATCACATCTCGACTCGGTTGCGCCATCTTGATTCCCATAGCGCCCGCAATTTCGTAGCCCATACAGCTGAAACCGTATTCCATATGGTAGGACATGGGCCGCGTTGATTTCCATAGTTTATGCAACTCGCCAGGCATGGTGCCAGCAGCACTCATAACTACGGTGTCCTCATTGGAGAGTCGTTGGACCGCTCCCACGACTTGCATATCGGTGGGAAGAGATTGGGGGTCCTCGGGGGCGTTGGTCAACGGGTCAACCGCCCCGAACCAATCCGCTTTTAACCCCTCTACGCCCGTACTCGACTTATGATCGCCCAGCACCTGCGATAACTCGTTAAGACCCACTTTAGCGTCACACATAAGTGGCAATGCGCCATGTTTTGTCGCGTCATATGCTGCCACGTTAAGGCAGGCTATCGTGCGTTCAGGGTTTGAAAATAACCCCCAAGACCCCGTCGTGAAATCTTGGAAACGCGTCCCAACGCCCAGCACCAGATCTGCTTCGGCGCAGACTAGGTTTGCGGGATCGCCACCTGTTACGCCAATCGGCCCAAGGTTCAATGGATGGTCCCATGGCAGCGCAGATTTACCAGCCTGCGTCTCAGCAACTGGAATGTTGTGGGCTGTGGCAAATGCCTCAAGAGCTTGTGTAGCATCAGAATAGTGCACACCGCCGCCCGCAACAATGACAGGGCGCTTTGCGGTAAGAATAGCGTCAACAAAAGCCGAAAGTTCGTCCGCATCCGGACGAATTCGGCGAATCCGCCAAACCTTAGGAGTGAAGAAACTTTCGGGATAATCGAACGCTTCGGCTTGAACGTCCTGACAAAATGCAAGGGTCGCGGGGCCGCATTCTGCAGGATCAGTCATCATGCGAAAAGCGCGTGGCAACGCCGTCAACAATTGCTCAGGGCGCGTTATACGATCAAAATAGCGGCTGACAGGTTTGAACACATCATTCGCCGACACGGTCCCATCGCCGAAATCTTCGATTTGTTGCAACACGGGATCGGGACCGCGGTTCGCAAAAACGTCGCCCGGAACCAAGAGCACTGGCAGACGGTTTACATGAGCTAATGCTGCGGCCGTCACCATATTTGTGGCCCCTGGTCCAATAGAGGAAGAAACCATCATCGCGCGCTTTCGACCAAGCTGTTTGGCGTAGGCAATAGAAGCATGGGCCATCGTCTGTTCGTTATGTCCGCGCCAAGTCGGCATATCATCTTGGGCGTGGTAAAGCGCTTCGCCCAAACCAGCGACGTTACCGTGCCCGAAAATTGCCCAACAACCAGCAATGAACGGCACGCCATCTTCGTTCTTTTGCGCAGCGACGTATTTCACCATGGCCTGAGCGGCGGTCAATCGAATTGTTTTGGTCATTTGATTTATCCTCTAATCAGAATTCAAGCGGGCACCGGCACGCGCGGTATCCCAAATTTCGCACAGCCGAGAAAACCGCTCAGCCATTTGGGCGACTGCTTGCTCGCTCTCTAACTCGCTCTTCAACCAAGCTCTTGCAGCGTCACCAAAGATCGTTCTTCCAACGGCAAAACCTTTAACCAAAGACTGCTTGGCCGCTAAGGAAAAACTGGCCGCCAGTTCCGCCTCGGGCGCATCCAGACCGAGCACAACGATGCCCCGTGTTCGGGGGTCGTTCCGCTCAATAGCCGTCACTGCGTTCACCCAAGCGGCTTCCGTTTTGAAGGGTTCGAGTTTCCACCAGTCGGGATAAACGCCCAGATCATAGAAGCGTTGGATGAGCTTTGGCGTGGTCATGTCATCCACGGGCCCTACTTTTGAAGGAATGACTTCCAGCAAAAATTCCAAGTTGTTGCGGCGGCTAGCAGTCCAAAGTCGTTTGACGACCTCTTCTTGTTTTTTCCAAGTCTCAGCGTCATCGTCAGGGTGCGCAAAGACCAGAAGTTTCACAACGTTTTCGCCCGCCCATTCAGTCAACTGCCCGTAGTCTGGGCCGAGTTCAGGCTCCAGTTCAATCGGGCGCGATCCTGGTAATTCCGTCGGACGGCCTACCCACAATCCCGTTCCTGAGGCACGATGCAATGCAGTCCGACCGATGCGGTTATCGCATAAGATCCCATATCCAGACTTTCCGTCTTGGACCTTAAGCGCTGCATCAAGGCAAAGCTCCTTGAACGCTCCACCTTTTTCAGGGGTATAGCCATCCATCTCTTCGAGTTGGAGGCGATGATCAAATGCAAAGGTTTTGACTGCAGACCAGTCATGAGTACGGTTTGTAGCCCAATGAACCTGCTCTAGCTCCGCATCATTCCGTAAATCTGGTTGTTTGATCCCGCGTTCAAAAAAGAACTGGAGCTCTTCCCAGCTCGGATAAGCAGGCGTGCAGCCATGGCGCGATACTGCAAATGCCCCGCAGGCGTTTGCGTATTTCAACGCGATTGGCCAGTGCTCTCCATCAAGCCATCCCTTAAGGAGACCAGACATAAACCCGTCCCCTGCCCCTAGTACGTTAAACACCTCAATCGGAAAACCAGGACCCGCCTCTCCTTCGTCCAACGTGCTCGGGATCTCGCCGTCAAAGGCCACAGCGCCATCCGCACCTCGCTTGCAAACCAGTGTAGCACCCGACACCAAGCGAACAGCGCGAAGGGCCGCAATGGTATCGGTTGTCCCGCCCGCGATGTGAAATTCTTCCTCTGTGCCAACAATTAGATCGAACAAATGCAAACTGGCCTTAAGTTTGGCCGTGACAGATGCGCTCTCAACAAATCGACTCTCGCCGTCACCGTGCCCTGCGACCCCCCACAAATTCGGGCGATAGTCGATATCCAGTGCAGTTTGCATCCCATCGGATCGCGCAATTTCGAGCGCTTTGATCGTCGCGGCCTCAACCTTGGGATGGCTTAGATGCGTGCCGGTGGCCACGACCGCGCGGGCCTGCCTGATAAAATCAGGATCAATATCGTCCTCGGACAACGCCATGTCAGCACAGTTTTCTCGATAAAAGATCAACGGAAATTGCTCTTGATCGCGGATGCCCAGCAGAACGAGTGCCGTTAGCCTTTCAGGATCAGTTTTTACACCTGCAGTTTCAACACCCTCAGCGCGTAACTGTTCAATAATAAAACGCCCCATGTGTTCATCGCCAACTCCAGTGATCACCGCGGATTTTAGTCCCAACCGTGCTGTTCCGCAGGCAATGTTGGTAGGTGACCCACCGATATATTTATCAAACGAACGCATATCCTCGAGCCGTCCGCCAACCTGCGCGCCATATAGGTCAACCGAGCTGCGACCAATTGTGATCAAATCAAGAGACTTCATCGTATTTCCTTCATTGCGACCAAATTCACCACGCAGACCGCGGCCATTTATAGTCAAGTAAAGTGTTGGGTGGCCACCAAAGGTGGCCACAATAAAGGTATCAGCTCAGTTTTATGGCTTGCCCTGTTTCGACGGATTTTAACGCTGCGTCAGCCAGTTCCAACGCTTTCAATCCATCAAACCCTGTCGTTGGCGTCGTTTCTCCGTTCGCGACAGCCGCAACAAATCCGGCTATTTCGTTGGCATAAGCTGCGGTGTATCGTGTCATGAAAAAGTCGAGCAATGGTGGTCGTGTATACCCATCAGAGTTAGCGATTTCGATACGGGCTTCACGGTGATTTTCAGCACTGACCGAACCCTTGGACCCGTGGACCTCAATCCGTTGATCATAGCCGTATGTTGCGCGGCGGGTGTTGTTAATGGTGCACTGTTTACCACTCGCAGTCGTTAAGATGACATTGAGGCTATCGTAGTCATTAAGGTCCCTAATAGACGGATCCGTTAAAACAGAAGCTGAAGCCTGTACGGTCTCGACTTCTTCTCCAAGCAACCAACGCGCAACATCAAAATCGTGTATCGTCATATCACGGAAAATCCCCCCAGACCGCTTGATGTAATCAGCTGGCGGCGCTCCTGGGTCGCGGCTAATCAAAGAAATCATCTCAACGTCACCGATTTTTCCGTCATCGATAGCTTGTTTAAGAGCCATAAAGTCAGGGTCAAATCGGCGCTGGAAGCCCACCATCAAAGTAGCGTTTTCGGCGTCAACTGTCTTTAAGCACTCTTTGACACGGGCTACGCTTAAGTCGACGGGCTTTTCGCAAAACACTGCTTTGCCTGCGCGTGCGAACTGCTCGATTAAATCAGCATGTGTGTCCGTGGGCGTGCAGATTGCTACCGCGTCCACGTCGTCACTGTCACAAATCGCATCAATTGTACGGATACCGCAATCGAATTGATCAGCAACTTTTCTTGCCGCCGCAGCCAGGGGATCGGCAATCGCCACCAGCGTCACACCATTTGTTGATGCCACAGCTTGGGCATGTACTTGACCAATGCGGCCAGCACCAAGTATTGCGAAACGAACTGTCATAAGGTTCTCCAGTCTACCGATGTATCGGTTTGTTGTATGATTGAATTTAGGTGAATAGTTTGGCCTGAATCAGCGGACCGTCGCGCCGCATCCAGTATCTCAGCAGTCCTGAGCGATTGGCGGGCAGGCACTGGCCCGCCAGTCCCTTCGATAAGTGCACGAGCGAACTCAGAGTAAAAATCGCTATAGTTTGACCGAAGTGAAGAAATTTTTCGCGCACCACCAGTTTGGTAAAGTGTACCCCACGCTGTTTCCGGCTCTTCGCCCCAAACGTCGGCGCCTTCTCCGGGGCATTTGCCGTTGATTGCGTTTCTTGCTTGGACGTCGGTGCCGTGGACTTGATAAGCACCTTTCGTGCCGTAAACTCGCATTTCTCTTGCATCGAGATGATTGGTCTTTGTTGCGGAAACATAACTTTCAGCACCGCTAACGTGTCGCAAATGAATAACAAACCCAGAGTCCGTCTTTCCCTCCGGCAGATTGAGATAGTTGACCTGTGCGTCAACCGATACCGCGGGCCCCAAAAGCCACAACATTTGGTCAACAACATGACTGCCTAAATCTCGTAACAAGCCGCCCTCTGGCCCTCGCTCAAGCGTCTCAATCTGGTCGAAATCCATGCGGTTATGTATTCGCTGCACGTCACCAAGGTCGCCCGCCGCTATGAGCGATGCAAGCGTCACAAGGTCAGTGTCGCGCCGGCGGTTTTGAAAAACATTTAGGATCACACCTTTGTCAGACGCGGTGGCCACCATTTGGGCAGCGTCGCGCAGACTCAGCGCAACCGGTTTGTCACAAACTACATGCAAGCCAGCATCGATAGCCTCTAATGTAAGACGCGTATGTGTGCTGGGTGGCGTTGTTATCGTCACGGCATCAAAGCCGCCAGAAGCGATCATCTCTGTCAAACTTGCGAACACCTGCACCCCAGGAAGGTCGTTAGCGAGCTGCGCAATTTTTTCGGGAGACCGAGCGACGACTCCGCCAATCTCGATCCCCCTTGCGGCCTCAATGAAAGGCCTATGAAAGATGCGGCCACCGAAACCGTAGCCTACCAGTCCAAGTCTCATAGAAACCCCGATCAAACGTAAAATTTTACAGCTTATTCGCCCCACGAAGGCACTGATCAAGCGGCGTCTTCATAGCCTTCTTGCGTCTTTGCCCCGGTTATATAGGCAACTACGTCTTCACCCGTGATATCTTCGTTCTTGATATCAAGGTTCGCGCAAATCCGCCCGCGACGGAACACTACAACTCGATCCATAAGTTCAAAAACCTGCCGCATATTGTGGCTGACCAAGATGAGTGGCTCACCGGCCGCCTTCAGCGTGCGAATTATGTTTTCAACCTGTGCTGTTTCTTGTACTCCTAACGCCGCTGTCGGTTCATCCATAATCGTCAGTTTGGAATGGAACGTCGCTGTGCGCGCAATTGCAACGCATTGGCGCTGTCCGCCTGACATGTTCTTGATCGAATTGAGGATATTCGGGATTTTGACCGCTGTTTTCTCTAGACCAGCCATTGTCGCTTCTCGCATGGCGCGATAATCAAGCAAGCGGAATGGCCCAAGGAAATTCCATTTGGTTATTTCACGGCCCAAGAACAAATTGTCAGGAACGTCCAGATCGTCAGCCAGTGCCAGCGTTTGAAAAACGGTCTCAATACCAGCTTCGCGCGCATCGAGCGGACCCGCAAAATGCACCGCCTTTCCGTCAAAAATGACATCGCCACGCGTGCGTTGTTCGACCCCAGTGATTTGACGCACAAAGGTTGACTTACCTGCACCGTTATCACCCATAACGGCGATATGTTCACCTTGGCGAAGCTGAAAGTTAGCCCCTTCCAGCGCATGAACACCGCCATAATGTTTAGTCAGATTACGGGTTTCGAGAATAAATTCTTCACTCATTTTATATCTCCCTTCAACCAGCGCTAGAGCGCTGTTGACGATACTGATCCAGCACCACGGCGCCAATAATAATCGTGCCCATTGCCATCAGTTGGTAAAAGGCGTCGAGCTTGATAAATGTAAATCCAGACTGGATGACACCAAAGACCATAGCCCCTAGAACTGTGCCTATGATCGATCCGCGCCCGCCGGTTAAGCTAACACCCCCGATAACTGCCATTGCAATGCCATACAGTTCATAGAATTGTCCCATACCCGCCTGTGCAGTGAGGTTTTTGGAACACAGCACCACCGCAGCAAATGCAGCTAGCATCGACGCAATCATATAGACCAAAACTTTGTGGCGCTTGACGTTAATCCCTGACATGCGCGCGGCGTCCTCATTTGAACCAATTGCGTATGTATGTTTGCCATAGACCGTATATTTCATGATGAAAAACAAAAGGATAGAAAGAAGGGCAAACCACACAACTGGCATCATACCAGATCCAATTGCGGCAAATTCATCGGTAGGGAAAGAAACAGGTTGGCCCTTTGTCCACCATTGGGCGATGCCGCGACAGATTAGGAACATGCCCAAAGTCGCAATAAATGGCGGAATGCGGGTAAATGCGATGAGGCTGCCGTTTATGCATCCGATGAACGCACCAAAGGCCAACCCCACGAGAATGGGTGCGATGACAGGTAGATCAAACGCCCAATCGCCAAAGACCGCCTTTGGGTTGAGTTGCCCGTTCACAAGCTCTGTTTGGGCAAAAGACATGACAATCATCGCGGCCGCGCCGACAAGTGGGCCAGAGGATAGATCGATCCCACCCGAAATAATAACCTGCGTTACACCCAACGCAATAATGCCAATAATTGACACCTGTAGGATGATAATCTTAATCCGCGCAATATTTAAGATTGTGCCATCACGGTTTGTATTGAAGTCAAAGAGCATACTTTGACCGTTCATATAAGGTATGATTTGTCCGAGCGCCTCAAAGGCCAAAATGATTAAAATCAGCGCGATGAATACATTAGCCTCGTTGGGCCAGGCGCGCTTGGACTTGTCATATGTCAGCCCGCCAATCCCATGTGAAGTCTGGTTTGTCATGTTCCCCCCTTTTGGGCAATCTCCGCCCAAGAATTTTGATCGACGAAGCGGAGCGCTGCTGCACTCCGCTTCGAATTGGCGTGATGATTTGACTTAGTTGCTTGACAAGTAACCGTCGATGTTTGCAGGCGTTACCAGCTCAAAAGGGATGTAGACCTTTTGATCAACGTCTTCACCGTTGGCGAGAGCAATAGCTGCGTTCAATGCGCCTGAGCCTTGACCCGCCGCGTTCTGGAAAACAGTTACGTCTAGTTCGCCAGCTTGCATTGAAGACAAAGCGTCTTGTGTAGCATCAACACCGCCAACAACAACGTCAGCCATATCGATTCCAGCAGCTTTCATAGCTTGAATCGCGCCAAGCGCCATTTCGTCGTTGTTTGTGATAACGGCATTGAATTCTTCACCAGAAGCCAACCAATTGGTCATTAATGAATTGGCTTGCTCACGCGACCAATTAGCAGTTTGCTGATCAATCACAGTGATAAAGTTACACATGTCTGTGCCAAGAATGTCTTCAATATCCTTGGTCCGCTGAACAGCAGCTTGGTTGGACAGCTCACCCATCATGACATAGGCTTTTGCTCCGCCACCAAGACCCTCTGCACGCAACATTTTACAGATTTCGAATGTTTCCAGCGTGCCGGACTCGATCTCATTGGATGCTACAAAGGCTTGGTTATCAGGCAATGTGTCGACATTGATCGGTTGGCGATTCACAAATACCAGTGGAACGCCTGCTGCTTCAGCTGCATTTGTCATGGCTTGTGTCGCAGAAGTATCAACCGGGTTAACGATGATTGCATCGACGCCCGACGCAACAAAGTTGTTGATTTGATCAAGCTGCTTTGCAACATCGTTCTGTGCATCTTCGATTTGAACTTCAACACCGTCAGTGCCGTCAGCCATCTCTTGGATACCGTTACGTAGAACAGTCAAAAAGTTGTCATCAAATAACGCCATGGAAACGCCGATATTTTCAGCCATTGCAGTTGTTGACATCATTGCTGCCATGCTTGCGGCGATTAAGGTCTTTTTCATTGGGTTCCTCCCGTTGTTGGCGTCCGGCACACCATTTCTCCAGCCGGAGCCCCTAATATTATGGGGCGCTCATTCTTCGCAATTAGCCAGCCTCGTGCCGCAGCTGCGAAGTGATGAATTCGAATGATTTTCGGATCTCAGTAAAAGGGTCTGCGAGTGCATGTGTCTCGGGTGAGAAGCATTCGTAAGAAATTGGTCCGTCGTAACCCGCCGCAACCAATTCACGAATTTGATCAACATTCGCGAGCCGGTCCTCTGCATCAACAAGGACACGATGTTCATCTTCCATCTCGTCAATCGTTAAGACCGGATCGACCACTCCTGAAATATGGATGATGCCAGTTAAGCTTGGAAAGATATCCCCGCCACCGGCCAGTGTGTGGTGGAAAGTGTCGTGCACTAATTTGAAATGATCCGACCCATCGATCTCGTTGATTGCATCCACCAGTTCGGCTTTAGATCTCAATGAAGACCTCTTGAAACCTAGCGGTTCAACAAGTGCAACCAGGCTTGCTTTCCGCAACATCGGAAGAATTGATTTCATTGCGACACGCAAATTAGCTTGGCGTTCAACTTTGCCCAGTTCTGTGCCATCGTTGCGAGGTATTAGGCTAATGGTTTCCGCGCCTACAGCATTTGCCGTTGTAATTAAGCTTTGAACCGCTGCCTCACGTTCTTGGTCCCAGCTATTGAAAGGGTAGACCTGGCTCAGCCCAACAATTCGTAACCCTTTGTCACTGGCTATTCGCCGCGCCTCTACGGGATCAATCCCATCAAACAGTTCCCGGTCGATATCATTGCGAACTTCGACCCCAACACAGCCCAACTTGGCAGCCAAATCTAAAAATTCGACGTATCCCAAGCGAGGTACGGTCATATGGTTCAGTGCAAATTTCATTGGCTTCCTCCATCGAAGCGCCCCGAAGTCCAGTTGGATATTCAGAGCGTCCTTTGAGAGCACCATGTCGTAATTTTTCGGATTCGGTCAATAGAACAAGATGATTTTACGTCATTCATGAGGTAATTGGCGCTCTACCAATGACGTGTATTCGTCATTATACAGATTCTGGCAGAACAATCCTAGCATCAAGAAATTTCTGCCCCGTGACGCCATCATCTTGCTCAACTGTCGATTTGACCATTAGTTCAATGAGCTTACCACACAGTTCCTTGAGCGGCGTAGAAAGCACCATAGTCACATACCCGTCAATCAAACCCGCACGGCTTTCGGCCGTCAACTCATTGACCACAAGTGACACTTGCGGTTTCGAATGCGTTTCGCGTAAGGCGGAAATGGCTCCCTCCATACCGCCGCCAGCAACATAAATACCGCACAGGTCAGGATGGCGTTGAAGGAGATCCATCGTTGCCTCATAGGTCACTTGCCTAGCCTCAAGGTTCACCAAAGTCTCTAGAACCGTAAAGCTGCTGTCGGTTTCTCGAATGTATGATCGATAGCCGACTTCTCGCATATCGTGTCCATGCCATCGGTTTCCGCCAACAAAAATAGCCAGTTTACCCGGATTTTGGACTGTTTTTGTAATCATCCATGCCGCCATGCGGCCAATTTTCATGTTATTTAGGCCAACGTAGTTTTTTCTAATTCCTTGCGCGAAATCGTTCAGAAGCGAAACGACAGCGACGTCTTTGTCCTTTAGTTCTTGCACTACACGATTTAGCCGCGGATCGTTTACTGCCGTACAACCGATCGCATCGCAGTCACGCCCGAGGTCCAAAAGTAGATCTGAAAATTCGTCTGGAGACTGAGATGTAGCAAACCTAATATCTGCTGTTATCCGAACATCATGTCGTTCTGAAATAGCGTTTTCAATATGTCTTGCGAAGTCTTTATAGAACTGATGGCTTTCTTTTAGCAGCACGAACCCAAGCTTTAGCTCGGGAAGCGGCCTGTCCAATCTACTTAGAAAGATGCCCTTACTGTGATACCCCACTTTATGCGCTGCATCCGCGATCTTGCGCATGGTCTCATCTCGAACAATGGACCGCCCATTCAAAGCTCTATCCACGGTCGTTGCACTAACGCCCGCCGCTTGGGCAACATCCTTAATTGTTGGTCGTCGTGCCATTAGGTCCTCATGGTGCATTTACGTCATCAATGGCGTAATATGAAACCGCATTAGAATCTAGCGTAAATTCAAGTTAGGGGGGGCTCTCAGAACTTATTCTACCAACATGCGTCACCAGCTCCTTAGTATTGGAATATGCGAAAGCCTTCTTTCCAATCCTTGCGGCCCACAGACCTAGCGAGACCCAGTTGCACGTTTGCTTACTGTTGCGAACGCGCTTGGGCTAACCTTTTGTAATATTGCATTGAAAGGTTTATGCTTAGATCGGTTGCGTGCTCTTCCAAACATTTCCTGGGGACGACGACTGAATTGTCTCCACTAGAGTCTGAATTCGCAAGCCTGCCCGAAAGTTGAATGGCTCAGGGGCGCCACCTCCAATAGAGCGGACAAATTCGGCTACTTCGATTGTTTTCAGGTCATTGAACCCAACCTGATGCCCTGGTGCTACGACAAATCGTCCATAGGGCGGGTGATCCGGGGCCGCTTCGATCCGGCGAAACCCGTGCCGACCAGCTTTGCTGTTTGTTTCATAAAAATGCAATTCATTCAGGCGTTCGCCTGTGTAGATAAGTGCGCCTTTTGAACCATAGACTTCGAAATCGTGCTGCGGCCTGTGGCAATCCAATTCGCTTCGATTGTGCCGCTCGCACCATTCTGGAATCGCAGAAAGGCCCGTCCAACATCGTCAACCTCGATCTTCCGGCGTTTTCCTTCTGCATCATCGCGCTCCCCAATAACCGTGAGGCAATCACCCAAAACTTCGACAATTGGACCAAGCAGAAATTCCGCTGTAGCAAGCGCATGGCTGCCAAGGTCTGCAAGCGCCCCGCCTCCAGCGGCGTCATGGCGGAAGGTGAATGGAGCGGCCGCATCAACCATGTAGTCCTCGGCATGGATGCCACGATAACTTCGGACATCGCCCAATTCTCCGTTCGCGATCATGGTGCGGGCCAACTGTATCATCGGATTACATAGATAATTGAACCCAACTTGGGTTTTCACACCGGCAACCTCAGCCGCTTCTGACATTTCGAGTGCATCAATCGCTAGCGGAGCCAATGGCTTCTCGCAATAAACGTTCTTACCCGCCGCAATGGCAGCAAGCGCAATTTCCTTATGCAGGGCATTAGGGGCCGTAATCGAAACAACATCGATTTCTGTGTTCTCGGTGATGTCGCACCAGTCCGATGTTGAGCGCTCAAAGCCATAAGCATTAGCTGCTTTTTGTGCGCCCTCTTCAGGGACATCGGCAACAGTGTCGAGAATGATGTTGAATGGTAAATCGAAGACCTTCGCAGCGGCGGAAAATCCGAAGGCATGGGCCTTACCCATAAACCCAGTGCCAACCATGCCTACACGTAACTCAATTTTTTATTCATAATAGAATTCTTCTTTTTTGGCCCTTAGATCACCGACCTCGCGTAGCAAGGCGCGGTCCTCAGAACTGACCATCAGCTTGCCCAAAACTACCGCCTTGGCCAGTGTGCGGACATCGTCCGACACGTCTTTGGCCTGGCGCCACGCTGCAGTGAAGTCAGCCAGCCCGCCCTGCCCCACATCAAGGAAACCACACCGGCCGCGCAGCACTGCATTCAAGGCTTGAGATCGATTGCGAAACCCGCGCTCACGCCACTCCCCATCAAACGCTACGAGCTCTGTTTGCGACGCCCGGAAGGCCACCGTCTCAGATGGATCACGCACCGACAGTCCCTCACCGCGCTGCTCATTAGCAATGCGGTTTACCTGTCTGGTGGAGATGCCAAATGCGGCTGACAACACCTTTGCGCTCTCGCCTTTGGCAAAACGACGGCCGAGGTCGATCCGCTGTTCGAGCTTTAGGTTCTTCCTTCGCATCTTCACTTCCGAGACCCCTAAGACAAAATGTGCAAACAGTTGGCATATCCTGCCAACGTCTCTTACTTCTCTCTCAGTCTCAGTCTCAGAATCCAATCCACGCAATATACTCTACATTCGACAGAGGAGCGCGAATTTTGGCCAAAAGGTAGCTCATAGTTTTCAACATTCAGCGAATTGAGCCCCAATTCTACGCGCAGATAATTCTTGCGCATAAACAGAGTTCCTGCGCATAAAGGGGTATTCCTGCGCGTAAAGGCGATTCCTGCGCGTAAGGGTTTAAGCGCAAGAATAGGGCTCATTCAAAAATGGCACGCGAAGTTCCACTTACCGAACATAACGATTTGCTGCGCGTTTTGAGCGAAGCGAAGCATGCTCTGTCCGTCTCAGAAATCCACGATCTTCTCGCAATAAAAGTAGCTAGGCGGACACTCCAAAGCCGGTTGAAAATGCTGGTCGAGGATATGATCATCACGCGCGAAGGTCAGGTTCGATCAACAAAATACCGATTGGCAGAGGGAGCGCCAAATGCAGAAGAAACGTTCCCGCTTTCAGATGCGGGAAGTGCAGGATTGGAACGTGTTTCCCAAAACATCGCGGCCCGAAATCCGACAGGATACAATCAGACATTTCTTGAAGAATACGCACCAAATAATACACGCTACCTATCCAGTGAACTGACAGATGAACTCGCCAAATTGGGAACCGCAGACACGCATGAGCAAGAGGCTGGGACTTACGCCAAGCAAATCTTTCAGCGCCTTCTTGTTGATCTCGCATGGAACTCAAGCCGCCTCGAGGGCAACACTTATTCTCTGCTCGACACGCGCCGCTTAATCGACTTTGGCGAAGCCGCCGAGGGCAAAGATCAACGCGAAGCCCAGATGATCTTGAACCACAAAGACGCCATCGAATTTCTGGTACGCAACGTGGATGACACCGGTTTTAATAGGTATACGATCCAGAACCTTCACGCCCTACTTGCCAACAATTTGTTGCCCGATCCAGCAGCTCCTGGACGGCTGCGCACCATCGCAGTTGGGATCGAAGGCTCTGCGTTTCACCCGTTGGAAAACCCACATGTCATCGTCAATAATTTTGACGCCATTCTCGAAAAAGCCACCGCAATTATTGATCCCTTTGAGCAAGCATTTTTCGTGCTCGTACATCTGCCCTATCTTCAGCCTTTTGAGGATGTGAATAAACGTGTTGCGCGCATCGCCGCCAACATTCCGCTGATCCGAACCAACCTTGTTCCACTCTCGTTTGATGGGGTTCCTCAAGGTCTCTACACAAAATCAGTTCTCGCCATTTATGAGAACAACGATATCTCTCTTCTTCGCGATGTGTTTGTCTTTGCCTATCGCCGGTCCATTCAAACCTACGCAGCCGTTCGGCAATCCCTCGGCGAACCCGATCCGTTTCGCATTAAGTATCGTGTTGAGTTAAGTGATGTTGTCTCTCAAATTGTAACAGCACCTATGTCCCGAGAAGGCGCTGTTGCGTTTCTTAAACCTTGGTGCGCCGAAAATATCCCTCAAGAAGACCGTGAAGAATTCAGAACAATCGTTGAAGACGAACTCCTCGCACTTCATGAGGGGAATTTCGCGCGCTACAGTGTTAGGCCTTCGGAGTTTCAAGCGTGGCAGACAGTATGGAAGCTGAGTTAGGCGAATGATCTAAAATACTGAACGCTGATTACACACCGTTGGTATTTGGCCTGAGAGCATGCTGACCCGCAAACACTACTCAGCACAACAAACAACGAAAGCTAGAAGTGGCCGCTGAATCCATGCGGCCACTTCCCTAGATGTCTTAGCCCTCGGCCTTCCAGATAATGATCGAATAGACGCCAAGTATTCCCGCAACGCCAAAAAGCGCGCCGGTTGGCATTGCCGCCATAAGCCATCCAACAACCAGCGGCCCGAGCATGTAGCCCACTGCCCAAAAGAAGTAATAGGCCCCAGATATCGTGCCCTTCAGATCGTCGTCCACACTGCCATTGAGTTCGGCAATGGACGTGACGCAAAACAATCCCAGCCCGATACTCGCGATACAGATAGGGATGAACACCCACCCGTTTGGAAACCACGTAACTGCTGCAATACCTGCCGATGCCAAAACCATGCCCCAGATCAAAAACCCTCGTCGACCGATCCGGTCAGAGATGGGCCCGGCAGTGAGTTGTGCAAGGCTGATCGCCGCATAGAAAACAACGAAGAACGCGGCGATTGAACCTTCAGAAAACCCATGCGATTTGGTGAGCGAGATCGGCAAGACGCTGACAAATACGCCGTAGCATGAGCCATAGAGGAAGATTCCGATCAGGATGATCGCCACCTTTCGCTTGCGTAAAACGGTGGTGAAACCCCGACGGTTCGCCCGCGGTGCGGATCGCTTGGGGACATGGCCGTTCGCGAGAAACAACAGAACCAAAGCCCCAGCGCTGAAACACAGGCACGCAAAGATGAGAAACGGCAACGTATCGGCCCCGGTCCTTGCCACGAGCAAGCCAAGCAGCGGCCCAAGCGTCAGCCCGCCATGAATGGACGCGTTGTAGATCCCAATCGCCCGCCCTTTCGCGTTTGGGTATGCAAGAGACAACAATGCTGGCCCGAGCGCCCATATGGGTGCCTCGCCAAGCCCTTGGATGGCTCGACCCAGATAAATCATTGGTGCCGTTTGGGCGGTCACAAACACCAATCCGGCTATTCCGCAGGTGATGTAACCCGCCACCAAGAAGCGTTTAACGCCAAACCTGTCAGCCAAAATGCCAACAGGAAGCTGTGCAAGCAAATATGCAAAGGCAAACGCGCTGGCGACCAACCCGACGCTTTCAAGTGATCCGGTTGCGACAAACACCCTTTGAGGTAGGAGAGCAACGATCATGCCAACGCCGATCATCAACAGGGTGGCAGACAGGCTTAGGGTGAATAAAGGTGTGAAGATAGAACCCACTTCCGTGGGTTTGGGTGATTTAGACATGCGAACAACCTCTCGCGGGTCATGCGCTTCACAACGGCGGCTGTTCTTCAAAACCGCGCTATCGGTGAAAGCATGATGGGAATTATGGTGGTGAGGGCCGAACGGACATCACACCTGTTCCAAACGGAACGGCGGAAAATGAACCTATCTGGCCTCTCGCGACAAAGGGATGATCACAAGCAATGGCCTGTGAAACAAATCCCTAACCGGCGAAAGGCGGAGGAGGCGAAACAGCAAAGATACGCGTATACGATGTCATTGTTCTAACTTCTTCTAATTGTGACTTATGTCTGCGATCACCGTGGTCTGTTTAATATCGAAACGCAATGTGAACTTGCGAAGACCTTAGGAAGCGGCTCCCACATTCAGCACACTCCAATTTACGTTGTCATCTCGACATAGCCACGGCGGCGCTTCTGCTTATCAAGTTTCTGGAGCGCTGTAGCGGCTTGGTCTTCATCACCATAGGTTACCATCATTCCTCGCCCTTTGGTGCCAATGCGGCCCCAATTGCGTAGAACGGATACCTCTCCAAAAAGTGTGGGTTGCACTTCGATCCCGTAAAACCTGGCCATATTGCGCGCGAGATCGATATGGATCAAATTGACTGGAGTGACTTCTGGTAAATACATAGCAAGATTATCGCCCCAAGTCACAATTCTGTCCAATGACATTTATGAATCTTTGCGCTGCAAAGGATTCATAAATGTGATGATAGGCTTACCTTAGAGTAGATGCGGCCATTCGGCTTCAACGGATCTGCAATATCGCAGCTCAATAAGAATTATTTGCGACGGAAACATTGTCCTCACGCGTTAAACCCTTTGAACAACCGAAGCGGACCTCGCATGACACATAGCTCCGACAAACCCCTCGCCCATGACCTTGGGTTTTCACACGATCTTCCAAGAATGATTGGCCGTCGTCGTGTGGTTGCAGCACTTGGTGGTCTGGGGCTTGCCTCCGCAACGGGCCTTCCCGCCGCCGCACTCGAATGCGTTGCCTTGCCATGGGAAACTCAAGGTCCTTACCCTGCCGATGGCAGCAATGCCCGCGCTGGCAGCACGATCAACGTGCTGACCGAGGCTGGGGTCATCCGCGAGGATATTCGCCGGTCATTTGGGGCGTTGACCCACTCCACGTCTGGCGCTCAGCTGGATTTTGAACTGACGTTGATCGATGCCAACGGTTGTGCGCCGCTCGTCGGTCATGCGATCTATGTCTGGCACTGCGATGCCACCGGACAATATTCTCTTTACGACGTAACGGATGCCAACTGGCTGCGCGGTGTGGGGATATCGGATGCTGCTGGCAAAGTGAATTTCACCACCAACTTCCCAGGGTGCTATGACGGGCGCTGGCCGCATATTCACTTCGAAGTCTTTGAGAGCATCGACAAGGCGGTGGCGGGTGAAGCCTCCGTCCTGACCGCTCAAATCGCCTTTCGCGAAGAGGACTGCGCCGACGTATACGAAGGCGACGCAGCTTATTCCAATGGCATCCGCAATCTTGGGCGGACCACATTGGCCTCGGACAACGTTTTTGCCGACAACACCGCCGACCAAATCGCCCAGCAGACATTGCCCGTGACAGGTACGCCCGACGATGGCTATCAAGGCGCGGTGACGATCCCCATCGATTTTAACGCCGACAGGACCGTTTCCATGGGACCACGCGGCGGCGGTGGATTCTTCAACAGATTGTTTGGCGGCAATCCTCCGCCCCCTTCGAGCAACTGATCTTGGGCGCGGGCGGGTTGTCAGTTCTCTGGGCGACCCGCAGCGGCCTTGGCTAGAGAGAGTGCGAAGCACATTTTCGAAACGTCGAGCCAGACGAAATTCCTGCTGGATTGACCGGTCCGTATCGTAGCCTCAGTTTTTGATCATAAGCGCAATTGTGCGAATCCAGTTCATGTAAACTGCCCCTGCCCTTCTACTGCTAAGCTGGAAACCAGCCATTCGCGGCGGAATTGTCTACGGTCTGCATAGCGGACAAAACCGACCTTGGGTTTCCCGCCTTTGCTCACGCAGCATTTCCTCGCACTTGCGGCAGATCTCATGCCGCGATGATGCGCAAGTCACGGAAGCGGCCATTCAATGATACCGACGTCAATGGATTTTAGACCGACCCTTCGCCGCATCTCGCACGAACTAACAGAGGGTGGGACAAACTGAAATTTTTTGGGATGAATCCAAGGGCCACTTTCGTCATTGCGACCTAGTTTTCAGATCCTCGAGTAGTCCACGAAACGCTGTCCGTGCCGCTCCTGGATGGCGCACTTTGGATGCCTCGTCCAAGTTCGGTAATTCTTCACCAACTATAATCAATCCTACCATGCCCATCTCGTAATGGGGCAAGCAGACATATCCGTACACACCTGGTACCGTCAGTGTGATGCTGAACTCTTGATCCACCCCACTGTTCCACGGCTCGGCTCCGTCTGGGATCATTCCGCGCTTGCTTGCAGTGTTGTGGCCTGTGTCGGTTGGCACGAATGTAATCGTATCACCTGATTGAACGTAAAGGATGTCGGGAGCGAATACATTTGTGTGCTGGGCATCATCGGTCGCTGTGTTCAGCATCATGACCCGAAACTCTTCGGCGGATGCAGCAAATGGCGTCATGCAGATAGCCGCCATCAAGCCAAGGCGGTGAAGTGGTTTAGTCAGCGTAAGCGTGAACATTGAGTTCCTTTCTGGGGCCAGTACCCGTTTGCACAACGACATCATATGTATTGGCGATCAACGGGTCTGACAGCACAGTCTCTGGTCTGCCTTGGGCCAATATCCTTCCTGACCCTATAAGCAACAGGTGGTCTGCGTACCGCGCTGCGAGGTTAAGATCATGCATCGCAACAATGCCGATGGTATTGCGTTCTCGCATCGTGGCTTTGATACGGCCCATCACATCAAGCTGGTGGCGTAGATCAAGTGCACTGGTTGGCTCGTCAAACAAATACACATCAGAGTGTCGGATCAAGGCTTGGCATACGGAAACCATCTGGGCCTGCCCGCCGGACAAATCCCCGATGTTCGCATCTGCGAGATGGCCTATGCCTGCCGCGTCCAAGGCTGACGCAACAGCAGTCATATCCGCCTGTGACACACGCCATCCCCTGAGTTGTTTCTGGGCCATCAATACGACATCGAACACCGACAGTGCTGCGTTTGCTGTAAAGGACTGGGGCATGAAACAGATGCGTTTCAGGCGCTGTTGAATCGTCAGCTTGGACAGGTCTTGTCCGTCCAATTCAATCTGCCCTGTGTTCGACTTGATCAGCCCCGCGATGGTGCGAAACAGCGTGGACTTGCCCGCTGCGTTCGGGCCGATCAATGCAGTTAGTTGTCCAATCTTGAGGGCCGCGAATCCAGTGCCTTGCAACACTGTACGGGTCCCGAAGGTCACGTTGATATCGTTTGCGGTTAAGCTCATTGCCAGTGCCTTTGTCGTTGAGAGAGGATCAAACTGATGAAGAACGGGATACCAATCAGCGATGTGATCATGCCGATGGGATAAATGACCCCTGGTGTGATCGCCTTGGATGCGATGGAGGTTCCCGACATGATCAAGGCACCAGCAAGTGCAGAGAATGGGAGGAACCCACGTTGGTCTTCGCCGACGATGATCCGTGCAATGTGTGGTCCAACGAGACCGACAAACGCGACAGCCCCGACGAACGAGACTGCTACGGCAGCCAACAAGGACACGCCCGCCAAGACGGTTAGCCGCAGGAACGAGACGTTCACGCCAAGGCTGGCGGCTTTTTCCTCACCCATGCGCAGTGAGGTCAACGCCCATGATCGGGACATGAAATACGGAACCACAATGGCCAGCACGATCACGCAGGTCAAAACCTTGCCCCAGCTTGCACGGGCCAATGACCCCAACTGCCAAAAGATGATCTGGGCCAGTTCAAGTTCAGATGCGCCGTATTGCAACAAAGCAAGAAGGGCATTGAAGGTGAACAACATCGCGATGCCGACGAGGATCATCGCTTCGGGTGTTACGCCTCGCAATCGCGTGAATGCATACAGAGCCAACGATGTGACCATGGCCATGGCAAATGCATTACCTGTGACGAAGAATACGCCAGCACCTGGGATCAGCGACCATTGCAACGTGATGGCCAACGCGGCCCCAAAACTCGCCGCTGATGAAAGCCCCAGAGTGAACGGATCGGCCAATGGGTTGTTCAAGATTGTCTGCATCTCTGCCCCCGCCACACCGAGCATGGCCCCAACACAGATCGCCATAAGTGCAATAGGAAGACGCAAGTCCCAGACGATGACCTTGTGCTGGACGGACGCACCTGATGGATTGAAGATCACAGCAAGCACGTCGACAAATGACAGACTGGCGGGTCCCGTCATGATGTCGATGACAACTGTGAAAGCTAGCAACGCAATTGCGGCCAACAACAGAATGACGCGCCGGTAGGTGCGGCTTTGGTAGTTATCGACAAGCTTGGAGACTGCATCGTCGTCGATGTCAGAGATAGCGGTCATGGGACAACCCTTTTCAGGCATGAGGTAGGATCAGACGTGATTTGGGTCGAGCAATACACCCGACCCATCCAGTCGCTTCAGAATATGATTACTCAGGAAGGCTGACCCAGAACTGCCCGCTTGTTTCAAAGGGCATGAACCGCTCATGCAATTCGTCGAACGTCGCCTGCGGATTCAGATCGGTGAAGTCTTCTGGATGAATCCATTTGGCTAACTGCTGAATGGCGACGAAGTGGTAAGGGCTATTATAGAACTGGTGGTAGATCGAATGCATCCGTCCATCCTGCACCGCCCGCAAATCCCTGAACCCGACACGATCTGCGAGTGCTTGAATGCGGGTTTCATTGTTGGCGGCGTCGCCTTCATACCCGAGCAATGTCGCCGCCACCTCTGGCCGCGCCTCTGACCAGTTGGCACCTGTTCCCAGTAGGATATCGGGGTCTGCGGCAATCACGCCTTCAAGGCTCACTTCCGAGCTATAGCCCGCAAACATCTCAGAGCCGTAGTTGCGACCGCCCGCAAGTTCGATGAAGCGGCCATAGTTGAAGCTGCCAAACGTGTTGCAACACGCATCAGGGTTCCACCCTGCGGCGTTTTCCATGAAGACCAATGGTTTTTCATCGACAGGCAACGTCTGAACGATGTTGGTCACTTTGCGCATCTCGGAAACGTAGAAGTCGATGAACTCAGCAGCGCGACTTTCCTCTTCCAACAGTCGGCCAAGCAGCAACATCGATGGAATAGTGTTCGCAGTTGGATCACGGCGGAAATCGATGAACACGACTGCCACGCCAGCTTCATCCAGTTTTTCGATCAGCCCTGTTTCTTGTGCTTTGAACAAGTTGCCCAGATCAAGAATCAAAAGGTCGGCTTCGTTTTCAAGCACCGCTTCGATGCTGAAATCACCTGAGTATGGATTGCCGAAGTTGACCATGCGGGCCGTGTCTTCAGGGAAAGCGGCTTCAAACCGCCGAAACGCATCAGGATCATAAAGGACAAGGTCGTCCTTCCACCCAACGACATGTTCAAACGGGTCATCGGTGGCAAGTGGCGCAATCGCGTACATCATACGTCCTTCACCAAGAATAATGCGCTGGGGCGTATCAGCCAGCGTGACCGAACGGCCCGCGATATCCGTCACGGTCATACGGTCGGCAAAAGCCATCGGTGCGGAAATTCCAAGTGCCGCAATGGCACAGAGGCTTGTTTTCAATCGGGGTATTTGCATGTCGGGGTCACTTTCCTGAGACGTTTCAAAGATGCTCGTCGCTGGGGTGAACCTGGCTGATGGCCTAGGCATTCAGTATCTGACTAAAAGAGTCAACAAAACAATTTTATATCTGACTAAATTAGTCGGATTGACATTTCATACTAAATTACTCAGGCTTAGGGCAGCATCCAGCCACCCCACTTAGATGTGGGGAAGCCCGACATCTCAAAGATCACGCGACAGATCAAAGGACGGGCGAAATGGAAAATGTAACACGAGACCTGAAAGACCAAAGCCGTGACCACTGCACCCGCCGCACTACACCGCGACCAGACAGATCAGAGATTGTGGACGTGTTGTGCCAATACGGCCCCCCCGAAGGATTTAGCCTTGAATGGGTCATGGATCGCTTCGAACAAAACATTGGAGGACAAAGCTGATGTCCTTTCATTCAGCCAAGGAAACGATGGCACCCGCACCGAACACGCTGCCCACATACAACGCCGAGGACCTGACAAAGGGTGGCGATCGGGCCCAGGTTGTGCTTGGCGATCAGACCTACACCCTGCGGATCACGCGGGCTGGCAAGTTGATCCTGACCAAATGAGTATAGCACAGGACAAACGTGGCGGCGCACCCGTTGGCTTCATCACAGAACTCGATGGGATCGAAGCGGCTTGCGTTATCTATCTGCGCTTGTGGTGCGATGGCCCCGAAGCCAAAGCCACCGTGTGGAACGATTTCGCGTCGAGCCTTGGGGCGGATCGTGGTCGTCGTGCCATGAAGTCGTTTGAAGACCTTTGCAGTCTTTGCACCACGCATGGTCGCAGGCCGTTGATGCGTCACTCCCTTAATTGCAAATGTCTGGGTGCCGACGAGTCCTGCTTTGCCAACTTCATCGCCTGTGCCGCCACGGGTGAACGTGAAGATGCGATGTTGATCGCCACCCTTTTAGTGCGCCCAGATGTGGCACCGTTGATCACGGCCCTCGCCACGGATTTCGGCCACGCCTTGATGCGGATGAACCTTGCCGCCCCTAAAGACATTCGCACACAGAACGAAGGCGAACCTTCGAAACACTCTCACCCGACAACAGTTCACTGACAGGAATTAACTATGAAACACACCTACTTCACATCCACGGCGCTGCTTCTTGTACTTGCCACACCTGCCTTCGCCGTTGAGCCTTCTGAGGTCTTGGACAACTATGCCGACATCGCGGCTGCCAAGTATTCTGATAGCCTAACGACCGCACAAACCCTTCAGATTGCGGTGAATGCACTGGTCGCCGATCCATCTGCTGAGGCTCTTCAGACCGCGAAAGAGGCATGGTTGGCCGCCCGTGTGCCTTATCAACAAACCGAGGTTTACCGCTTCGGCAACCCAATCGTTGATGACTGGGAAGGTAAGGTGAATGCGTGGCCTTTGGATGAAGGTCTGATCGATTATGTGGATGCGTCTTACGGTGGTCCATCGGATGAGAACGAATTTGCGGCTCTGAACATTGTGGCCAACCCGATGTTCACATTGTCTGGATCAGAAATCGATGCGACTGCGATCACTCCTGAGTTGTTGGCGGAAACGCTGCATGAGGCCGATGGGGTCGAAGCCAACGTCGCAACGGGGTATCATGCCATCGAATTTCTGCTCTGGGGCCAAGACCTCAATGGGCATGGTACGGGTGCAGGTAACCGTCCTTGGACAGATTACGCAGCAGGGAACGATTGCACCAATGACAACTGTGATCGCCGTAGCGAATATCTTGTCGCCGCAACTGACCTGCTTGTGTCTGATCTGGAATGGATGGTTGCCCAGTGGACGGACGATGGTGCTGCCCGTGCCGAAGTGATGTCGAACGCTGATGCGGGTCTCGCCGCCATGCTCACGGGCATGGGATCGCTTTCATATGGTGAAGTCGCAGGGGAGCGGATGCGCCTTGGCGTGATGTTGAATGATCCCGAAGAAGAGCATTCCTGCTTTGCCGATAACACCCACAACGACCACTTCTATGATGGCATGGGCGTCCAGAACATCTACTTGGGCGAATACATTCGCGTTGATGGCAGCCTCGTGTCGGGTCCATCATTGGCTGACTTGGTGGCTGCAACCGATGCGGATTTGGACGCCGAGATGCAGGCCAAGCTGAGTGCCACGATGATGGCATTGGGCCGCATCAAAACTACCGCCGAAGCAGGCTTTGCCTACGACCAGATGTTGGAGCGCGGCAACGATGCTGGCGAAGCCCTGATCATGGGCGGTGTAAACGGCTTCATTGACCAGACGCGCTCCATCGAACGGGTTGTCACGTCGTTGGGCCTTGCTGGCGTTGCGTTTGAAGGGTCAGACTCCTTGGATGATCCAGAAGCTGTGTTCCAGTAAACTCACCTAAGGTCTTGTCATCATGATCATTTGTCATTGTCAGAATATCAGCGATCACGACATCAACGCAGCCATCGACTGGATGCGGGCGTCCGATGACAAGACCATCATCACACCAGGAAAAGTGTATCGCGCACTCGGTAAGGCATCGGACTGTGGCGGCTGTATGCCACTGTTCTTGTCCACCATGCGCACAAACGAAAACCACAAAGTCCCATCCCTAATCCCCATGCAATTGCGGAATTTGAAACCCGCAACCACACAGGAAGAACCACATGAACGGCGACAAGAAAGTAATTGAATACCTTAACGCGGCGTTGCGCAGCGAACTAACTGCGGTGAGCCAATACTGGCTGCACTATCGACTGCAAGAAGATTGGGGACTTGGCCACATGGCTAAGAAGTCCCGTGAGGAAAGCATCGAAGAAATGAACCATGCGGACACACTTATTGCCCGCATCCTGTTCCTAGGCGGTCACCCGAACTTGCAAAAGCTTGACCCGCTGCGCATCGGCCAGACGCCCAAGGAAACGCTTGAGTGCGACCTTGCTTCTGAGCACGGCGCACGTGATCTGTATATGGAAGCCCGAAAGCACTGTGAAGCTGTTGGCGATTTTGTGACCAAGAACATCTTTGAAGAATTGCTGACAGACGAAGAAGGTCATATCGACTTCCTTGAAACCCAACTCGACCTCGTGGCCAAACTTGGTGAAGAAAAATATGCGCAGCTTAATGCAAGCAAAATGGATGAAGCCGAGTAACCTTCTGCTGGTCACGCTCGTGGCTGGCAGTGTTGCATTGGCCGATACGGATAGCGTTGCTGAGGCTCCCGTTTGGGACCTCGGCGATCCGCATCTGAACATCGTCCCCCGCACGGCTGAAGAAGCTGCGCGGATTGCCTCCGTCACGGCGATTACATCAGACTTCACAGCACCACATCGGTTTGAGGATAAACCTGCGGGTGCTGCGACTGTGCGGGCGATGACAAACGCGGATGCGTTTTCCCAGCCCTCGGGCAATATCACCTTTGAGGACCAATTGGACTTCAGTGTTGGCAACGGGTTGTTCCGAAAGCTCTGGGTGTCATCGCCATCGTCCACCTTGGCGTCCGACGGGCTTGGGCCGCTGTTTAATGCGCGGTCTTGCCAGCGATGTCATATCAAAGACGGGCGTGGCCACCCGCCTGAAAACGCCGGTGACAATGCGATTTCGATGTTCCTGCGCGTCTCGATCCCAGGACCGACAGATGCAAAAATTACCGAAATACAAGACTACATCGCCACGCTACCTGACCCGAACTATGGGTCGCAGATGCAGGACTTTGCAGTGCAAGGCCACGCATCCGAATACCGTCTTGATATCGCTTACGATGAGCAGATCGTGACGTTGGCCGATGGCACCGAGGTGTCCCTTCGCCATCCCACATACAATGCGGTTGATCTTGGCTATGGTCCTTTGCACGTGGATGCGATGCTCTCTCCTCGGATAGCCCCACAAATGATCGGGCTTGGCCTACTTGAGGCGATCCCTGCCACTGACATCCTTGCCAACGCCGATCCAGATGACAGAGACAATGATGGCATCTCTGGTCGCCCTAACGTCGTCTGGTCCGTTGAATTTGACCGCCCCATGCTTGGGCGCTTTGGCCTCAAGGCAGGCAGTCCAACGATCATGGAACAATCGGCAGCAGCCTTTGCAGGTGACATTGGCATTTCCAGTCCGTTATTCGTGTCGGGTGCGGGCGAATGCACCACAGCGCAAACACTGTGCCAAAACGCGATCCACGGCGATGGTGATGATCGCGGCACCGAAATTGACGCGGAAGGCATGGACCTCGTGACGTTCTACAGCCGCAACCTGGCAGTTCCTGCACGACGTGGTGCCGATGATGCGCAAGTGTTGCGAGGCAAAGAGGTGTTCTACAACACAGGCTGCATCGCCTGCCATACGCCCAGCTTCGTCACACACCGTCTGATCGATCAACCCGAGCAAAGCTTTCAACTGATCTGGCCCTACACCGACATGCTCCTGCACGACATGGGCGAAGGGCTTGCCGACAACCGTCCCGAAGCACGGGCGACTGGGCATGAATGGCGCACCCCACCGCTTTGGGGCATCGGTCTCACCGAACAGGTAAGTGGCCATACCTACTTCCTGCACGATGGTCGCGCTCGGTCGCTTTTGGAAGCTGTGCTGTGGCATGGTGGCGAGGCGCAGACGCAACGCGATGCTGTCGTGAATATGACAACTGCCGACCGCGATGCACTGTTAAAATTCCTGGAGAGCTTATGAAACGATTTCTATTAACTGTGGTGTTGGCGGTGGCACCTGTCCTCGCAAACGCCCAGACGGCAACCATCAGTGACATCGTAGACGCGCACATCCTGCCAAGATTTCAAACACTGGCCGACACCTCTGCGCATCTGGCAACAACCGCACAGAACGATTGTGCGGTCACGTCGCAATCATTGCAAACCGCATACACGCAAGCCTTTGATGCGTGGATCGATGCCAGCCATTTGCGCTTTGGCCCAACCGAGGTGGACGACCGTGCATTCGCATTGGCGTTTTGGCCCGATAGTCGTGGTGCAACACCACGTTCACTGACAGCACTGCTTACGGACCAAGACCCTGTTATCGCTTCCCCCGAAGACTACGCGGCGGTCTCCATCGCGGCCCGCGGGTTCTACGCCATGGAATTTTTGATGTACGATGATGAATTGGCGGACATGGGCAATGCTGATGACCACTGCACGTTAATTCAGACCGTCACCACGGATATCGCCACAACCAGTGCAGCCATCTTAGATGGCTGGCAGACAGACTACGCAGCACGTTTCCGTAGCCCCGATGTGAGTGGCATATACCGAACGGGCGAAGAGGTCCTGCAAGAGTTGTTCAAGGCTCTGACAACAGGTCTCCAGTTCACGACCGAAACACGGCTTGGCCGCCCACTTGGTACGTTTGAGCGTCCTCGACCGACACGGGCAGAAGCGTGGCGATCTGGTCGATCAATCCGCCACGTCGAACACAGCCTTGCTGCGCTGAAAGATCTCGCACTGCACCTGTCCAGCGATGACCCAGAGCTATCGGTGCGTATCGAGACCAGTTTTGAGCGTGCTGCAACGCTTCTTGCTGAGTTGGACGATCCAATCTTCGCAGGTGTGGCTGATCCACAGACCCGCTTCAAAGTTGAGGTCATCCAGCAATCCATCGACAAAATCCGCGCCCTCGTTCAGAACGAACTTGGTCCGACCCTTGGTGTCGCTGCGGGCTTCAACTCTCTGGACGGTGACTAACATGGAACTCACAGGACGTCGCCAGTTCCTCGGGGGACTATTGGCAGCGGGATTGATCCCAAAGCCGACATGGGCCGATGTAGGATCGCCAGTGTTTTTATCGGCGGCTGCACGCCCTGATGGATCATACGTTCTGTGCGGCATTGATGCTCAGCTACAGGTGCGTTTCCAGATACCACTGCCTGCACGAGGCCACGCAGCAGCAGCGCATCCAACACGCCCCGAAGCTGTGGCCTTTGCACGTCGCCCAGGCACCTTCGCCATCGTCATCGACTGCATCACGGGTCAAGAAAAGGCGAGACTTGAATCCCCATCGGGTCGTCACTTTTACGGACACGGTACGTTCTCCCTCGACGGAAGCCTCCTATTCACAACAGAGAACGACTATGAGGCTGGTCGTGGTCGGATTGGCGTGTGGGACGCCCAGAATGGCTACACACGCATTGATGAGTGGGACAGCGGTGGCGTCGGACCACACGACATCAAACGGCTCCCAGGCTCCGACACGCTCGTTGTTGCAAACGGTGGGATCGATACGCACCCCGATACAGGCCGCACGAAACTGAACATCCCGACGATGGCACCAAACCTTGCCTATATCGACAATGGTGCGGTGGCCGAAACGGCAATGCTGCCCCAAGATATGCACAAGAATTCGATCCGTCATCTGGCCCTTAGCCCGCTCGGGAGTGTCGCCTTTGGAATGCAGTGGCAAGGTGATCAAACGCCCCAAACACTGGTCGGCACCCATCAGCAAGGACACGCGATTTCGCTGATGACAGCACCTGAAGACCAGGTTCGTCATTTGGACAGCTACATTGGCAGTGTTGCGTATTCGACGGATGGTGACACCGTAGCCGTGACCTCTCCCAGAGGAGGTGTTGTTCAAATTTACGATGCGTCTTCCGGACTGTTCATGCAGGACAGTGCTTTGAGCGACGTAAGTGGCATTGCGCCAATTGGAGATGGGTTCGTGGTTACGACTGGGACCGGTGAGCTGCGGTCAATAACTAGAGACGAAGGCAGTTTCACAAATCAGATTGGTGTTAAATGGGACAATCATTTGGTTGCCATCTAGCCTCAAGCTCTCGAAAGTGGTTCTTCGTGCGCGCCGCAGCATCCGGTAGAACTGGGATGTACCGGCTGCTTCACCCTGCAGGTTCTGCTTGGGCTCTCCTGTCCCTTTCGTAAGCGGGGCTTCGGCCCCACATACCGCTCAGTTTATTGATGTGCGATTCCTTCCCTTCATAGATTTGAAGGGAGTTTCTCTATGGAAGCTACAAACGAGTTCCTCGCAAGAATACCCCGTAGTTCAGATGGCAAACGTCGCTGGCCTATTGAGCTGAAGGCGCGGATTGTTGCGGAGACGCTGATCGAGGGCGCGACGGTGAGTGGTGTGGCCAAGCGATATGATTTGATCCCGAGTAGCGTTTCAGATTGGCGGCGTTTGGCGCGAACCGGTAAGCTTGTTTTGCCCAACTTGGATGGCATGGATTTTGCACCTGTACAGATTGAAGAACCTAAGCCGCTTGAGGTGGCTCCAACACCGCTGGTCAATTTGAGCAATGTTGAAGTGCTCAAGGGCGAAGTGACGATCCGTTTGTCTGCGGATACGCCAGCCGCGCGTATCGCCGAGATCGTGGCTGCGCTGTGATCCACCCTTCGTACGGTGTGCAAATTTTCGTTGCGACCAAACCGGTGGACTTCCGCAAAGGGCACGATGGTTTGGCCGCGCTGGTGCAAAGTCATCTGCAAAAGAAACCGTTTGATGGGGCCGTCTATGTGTTCCGCGCCAAACGCGCTGACAGGCTCAAGATGATCTGGTGGGACGGGACCGGTTTGGTGATGGCGTACAAACGTCTGGAGCAGAATGCGTTTAAATGGCCCGCCATTCGGGATGGCGTTTTGCGGCTTGATCCAGCGCAATTTGAGGCGCTGTTTGCGGGACTTGATTGGCGGCGCGTGACGGCTTTAGAGACCCGCCCACCAGCTGCGGCAGAATGACTCGGGTGGTGTTTTTTGCAGGCATATAAGTCCAGTTTTTGATAGCTGACGGGCATGACATCCTCTGCTGATCTTCCTAATGACATTGATGCGCTCAAGGCGCTGCTTGTCGCGGCCAAGGCGCAAGTTAACGCGCAAAATAAGACCCTGGCTGAACGTGACGGGATCATCGAGCGTAAAGAAGACCGCATCATCCGGCTAGAAAAGTTACTGGCTGACTTCAAGCGCGCGCTTTACGGCGCGAAGTCCGAGAAGGGCCATCCGGATCAGTACCATCTTGCATTGGAAGACATCGAGACGGCCATGGCGGTGGTCCATGCAGAGGACGAGGCCATTGATCCTCCCAAGACGGCTGGCGCGACAAAGCCCCGTGTGGGGCGTGGCGTCTTACCAAAACACTTGCCGCGTATCGAAGAGGTGATCGCGCCTGAGGATGTGACATGTGGTTGCGGTGCCGCCCGTCACATCATTGGTGAAGACACAAGCGAACGACTGGACATCGTGCCAGCCCAGTTCCGGGTGATTGTGACACGCCGCCCTAAATATGCATGTCGGTCTTGCGAGGCAGGCGTTGTGCAGACACCCGCCAAACCCCGCCTGATCGAAGGGGGTATGCCGACCGAGGCAACGATCGCCAGCGTGATCGTCTCCAAATACGCTGATCACCTGCCACTGTATCGCCAAAGCCAAATCGAACCCTAAGCTTAAATTATCAGCAGATGGCAACGCTTTCGTATGAGGGTAAAACCAAGCACAATTTTGACTCAATCAGAAAAAAACTGCCGATGATCGAAGAAATTCCTTTTTTACTGCAACGCGCTCACGTTATCCTTTTAAAAACAGTGGAAAACCACAAAAAAGGCAGGCAGAGCATGGAAGATATTCGATTTTATCGCGCAAGTGAAAAACCGTATGGGGCGTTTAGCAACCTTCATCGCAGGGAAATCACGTTTGAGGACGAGGTTTTTGCAACAAGCGAGCATGCGTACCAAGCAGGAAAAGCACGCAAACCCCAAGTCAAAAAGTGGCTCATGGATGCACCGTCTCCGTCCCTACTCGCTATGGCTGCACACGGTCTTTATTATTGGGACGTTGCGCCCGGCTGGTCAAAAACTAAACTTGATAGAATGCGTGCAGTCCTGCGAGCAAAATTTACTCAACACGACGATCTCAAAGAGCTTTTGCTCTCAACCGGTGATGCGCGCTTGGTCGAGTCAACCACGACCGACAATGCCGTCAACCGACTTTGGGGCGAAGTGAACGGCGAAGGCAAGAATTTGCTTGGAGTTATGCTCATGGAGTTGCGTACTCAGCTGAGAGATGAGGCAATACAGCCCGTCGAACTGGTAGCGGCAGAATAAGAAAAGGCCGCCTACAGTTTCGATATCCCATCAAGAACAGAGCGTGCGAAGTTCGCCCCTTTACTTCGAAAAAGGCCGCGCGCTCCATCAAAACCGCAATTTACAGCGGCCAGTCTTTGACCTGCGACCACACCACCCAGAATTGTCTCCGCGCTTATCTGGCCTTGACCCGCCCGATTTGAGAGCATCCAATCTATTAAGCCAACCGTGACCATATCTCCAGAACCACAAGCATCTCGAACAACAGGCGCAGAAATAGCATTGCACCAAAATGATCCGGCAGTGTCTCTAACTTCCAAGCCGGACGATCCATGTGTCACAATCTTGATGATCGAGGCGTTGTTCGCATGTACGCCACCAAACTCACGATCCAGCCGATCCGCTGAGGTCTTTAGGATGCTCACGACCTCCATCGCATCCTCAAAAAGGCCCGCATCACCAATTTCCGAGGGCTCAAAAATCACAACCGCGCCGTGGTCAGCAGCAACATGCATTGCCTCAAGGATATTGATAGAGAGACGGTCCGTGTAAAAAATACTACAGTCTGAAAACGCTGATTGCGCGCTCTCACGTTCGTTGGCGTCGATAGGCTGGTATCGCGGATGCTCTTGATCTGTTTCAGGACACCTAAAGCTAAATGAGTGTTCCGACGTTCTTCGATCAATAATTTCAGTGAGAATGGGTGACCGCAGGTCAGCATGTCGGTAGATATACTCAATTAATGCACCGGCTTGGCTGAACTCCTCGACCAACCTTTCGCCTTCCGCGTCCGCGCCCAATCTGAGAACGGGAGCAACATGTCTATGCAACATTGCCAGCGAAACAAGCACGTTGGCACAGGACCCCCCTAAAGCCTCGTCTGACAACGCGCCGTCAGAATATATCCGGTCTAGTACGGTGAAGCCTGTTCCAGCGACGTCGAGCCTGCTGGTTGGATGATGGATTTCTCGCATGTTCTTGCTTTGTACCATTCTCAAGGGGTGATGTCGAGGTTCAGTGTATCTCTATCTAAGCGAATCTCACCATCACTCGTTGATACCATAGCCCTTAGAATAAGGAGAAGGGCATCTGGTCCTGTTTTTTTCGAACCAAACAATGACCAACAGCCCTCCGTATCTGGACAGATTGCGTCGACGCTGATGCCAAATGGGCGAGCGAGCAAGGAATGATCGTTGCCTTGCACGGAACCGCTATCACCTATGGATATGACCGCGTGCCCATATTGGGCACTATTTTCCAATTGCTCCACAACGCGCAATTTAGAAGACGAGCGTGGTATGATGTCGAAACTATGAGCTGAAGTTACAATGTGTGCCCGGCCTTCGGCGAGAACGGGACTGTTCTGCAGGGCTAACTTTACGTGATGCGGACGACTGAGCTTAGAGACATCCACTTCGACTTGCACCGCCCCAAAACTCACCGCTTCCGGCTCTGTAAGATCAGTATGGTTCGCAAACCACTCTTCAATCTCAGTGACAACAGGATCTTGGCAAGGGCGATCCACAGCTATATTTACATCTGCGGATCTCAAATAGCCCCCATTGTAGTACCCAATCAAAAACGTCGACGTTGCGTCAACTGGAAATGCATCTCGAATTGCTTGCCCAAGTGACTTGCCGCGGCCAGACGCAAAAGCGATGGTAAGACCAAGCTGATGGAGTCGCATCAGTTCGGCGATAATTTCCGGCCGCGGCGGCTCTCGGCGACCTTCTGTGGTTACCATCGTCCCGTCATAGTCTAATACAAGCCCGCATATGCCAGACCCGCAAAGCGTTGACAGTTTTTCTTCGAACTTAAAGGTAAGACTTGCCGCTGAAAGGGGCCTCGTGTCTGCAAGTGCCAAAGCGGCAAGTTTCTGTCTAACCGGAGCCGCCAATAGTTCAGTTTCCGTGCGCAAAATGGGGTCGTCATAAAGTGCCCGACCAAACTCCCCTACTCCCGGTTTACCAGGATCAATATTAACAATAGCCCCGATCGCTTCAATCCAATTCAGGCTGTCAATGATTGCCAGCACGTTCGCGAGACGCCCGCACGAGCCATAAAAAGAACTGACGATTCGAGTGGTTGAAGGAAGATGGTTTCTCGCAGAGGTCCAAACATCATGCGAACCGTTGCCACTTAATGATAGGATCAGGGTCTGTTCCGGCCGGTGATGCAGCCAAGTATGCCGACCATGCGAAAAGTTTCGCACGTCGGTTGTTTGGACAGAACAAAGTGCTGCTTCCCACATAGACGTCTCGAGCAAAAGACATGGTGTCCATAGGCCGGGATCAGCAAGGATAATGAACGTAGTGTCCAAATTGACAGTGGAGAACACATCTATCAGCTCCTGGCGAACACTTGACGAACGGCTTTTCTCTAGGTGAGTCTGAACCTCTGCCAATAGAACCTCTTCGCCCCGCCCTTCTCCACAAAGCGTGTCGGAAGCCAGAAGCAGGGCAACAACCGACGCCAATAACGAGTGTGTTGCGAGAAATCCATCCTTCGTATCGGCAACAGGTACCGCTACAATAATCCCTCCTCTCTCACCTACCCATCGCGCCACTTTGCCGTCTACATTACGCGTGAACACTATAATGCGGTCGCAACCTCTGTCTTTCGCGGCACGGGCCGCTGCGGCCATATCGTCATTCTCGGCACTCGCACTAAAAAGCCAGACATCAAACCCAACCAAGCTGTTCAAACCTGACACAATTTGCATTGGCGTTTGCACAAGCGTTAACCCGTGCGAGAGGGTCTCTCGACAGCGCCCGAAAAAAGACGCGGCAATGTGAGACCCACCCGACCCCACAGCGACAACAGGTCGCTCACCACTCTGTTCCAAAGCGTTCACCAAAGGAGCTAAATCACAAGCTTTCATCATAGCTAGCGTTTCGTGCAGACCATCAAGTTTGGCTGTGAATCTCGGAGTATTCATCTACTTTCTTCCGGTTCGGTTGAAGTCAGCGACCTTGGAAAGTTTGCGTAGAGTGGCCCAGCTAGAATTACATGTACCAATGTTGACGCGCTTTCGGATGCTTCAGACTTACCGGCCGGCACGGCACCGTCGAAGGTGTAGCTTTCTGTTTCGACTTAGTGGACAGACATATCATGATCGATCGCGGCCATCATCGCACCTGCGGCCATTACTTTACTACCAATTGGTGAAAGGATCATTTGCAACGCATATGTGCCTTCCATCGTACGATCAAATCGTTGTTTGAGACGTGAGAGAAGCCGATATGTGTCCAGAGGATTTCGCTCTGACGCATAGACAAAATCGCGTGGATCAACGCGCCATTCCTCGGAGAGTTCAGTAACGTATTCTGTCACGAGATCGTCTGCTCTGCGCGGATTACGCGATGGGAAGGGTAAGAGCGGACAAACCTTGTAACGGTCCGGAAACTGCTGACCTATCTTGCCTAAAGTAGAAGCCAATCCTCGTGCAAGTTGAGGGATCCAGATTTTTGCAACATCAAGATCACCGTCTTGTCCGAGACCGGGAAGCGGCGCGAAGCCTTTGACTGGACCGGCCCTGTCCGATGGATCGCTCCGGATGTCATCGTCAAGGTCTGGATTGGATGCGATTAAAAGATGGAAGACACAGTCACCACGGCGTTCGCATTCTTCAAGAAGCAAACGTGCTGCGGGAAAGCCGACACCAATAGAAAGCGCGCTCATATCAACAATTACATCTGTTACATCTGCACCAAATGGATGATTGAGAAGTTCGCTCACGATTTGAGACCCACCGATAGCGGCGCCATCATCAGCAAAAATTTCTATTTTTGTAACCACACTGTCTGGTACCACAGCCCGAAGAAATGCCTCGTTCTTGTCTGCACCAGATTGCAATGCCTCGTTTGCTCCAGGGCGCTCCTCCCTGATGAAGATAGCTGAGAGGCGATCACCCATACGCTGCGACAAAGTTTCGGTCACGCGTCTCGATCGCGGATCAAATCCTGCGGCTGCGACTAGAAGCGCGCGCTTATCTTTAGATGTGAAGTAGCTTTCAATGAAATCGTCCACTTTTTCATCGAAATGCGTGATGCAATTCAACCAATGTTCACGCATCAGCTATAGCCTCGCGAAGATACTTAACCTTTTTCGGCAGAAAGCCCCCTCGAAGAAACGTAAGGCCATATGCTAAACAAACAGTGCCGGTCAGTTCGATAAGGCACCAAAGTTTGCCGCCCTGTCCATAGTTGCGCTCAATTGTAATCGCACCATTTGCTAGAGCATGTTTCAGCACGAGCAGTAGTTCATCGTCAGCAGGGATACTCTCAAAATCACTTTCTAGGATTGCGACGGCATTCGCACCAGCATCCAGTGACGCGTTAGGTTCGAGGGATTTTTCAACACAATCCGTGGCGATCTTGCGAACCAATTGTCGGACCTTATCGGCCTGTGCAAAAGGCCAACCGTCAATAATAGCACGTGCCTTTTCGCCCAAAACTGTTTGCTGAACATCAGCCGAAAGCATCAGGGATCGACGACGTATCGCGCGTGTTTCGACTTCTGCAACAAGCGCGCCTGCATAATTCAGAAAAATCTCTGCATTCTCGTTGCTGGCGTCACAAAGCGCTTCTATCCCAAAGTGAAGTGGGCGTTTGTACATATGATGAAGATGAACCATCGCTCCGTGAGCTACACTCCGGTCGGCCTCCAAAGGTGTTTTCGGATCTGGATCGCCATCATCAAATAAGGAGGGTGTCGAATTTGCGCGACGCTTATCGTAGCGATGCATAAGAATCCGCACCATTTCGAGTCCAACGTCTTCAGTCATCTGCGGCACAGCGTTTGTTACATATTCTGACACAAGATCTTCAATGGATTGCCGACGGGCCGTCGTAATTTCTAAATCTTCTTGGGCACGATCGACCTTCGTGCGCAGATCGTCCAGTTTACTCTTGCTGATAGTGGGGTTCGCTGTCGAAAGGAGATCCCTAATCTTAGGGGTGTCGCGGTTACGAAACGTCTCGATCATAGGCAAATACCGATTTGCTATATCCTGAGCAATGCTTCGAAATTTACGGCGGGCATCTGCCTTCTTGGTGTCCACCTGCATTCGCACGTCGATAAAATCACGACCCTCAGACCGGTTCGCAGCGGGCGGCGACCCTGCTGATTGAAGCACAGCGCTTGGGCTGAGAGCGTCAAGGCGCATCATCATCCAACGCCCAAAGCGCATTTCGCGGCGCGACATAACATCAAACAACGCGGCCAGTTGTTCATGGTGCAGTTCGTGCACGTCATCTAACATCGCCAAGGGGCGCAATTCGAGAGTCTGACCATTCCAATCAATCTCGACCGCCTCAATTGCATCGAACGGATCGTAAGGCGATGTTGCATCCTCTGGCAAATCCTCCAACTTTGGCGGGACCAGGCTTGAACCTACGCTGTAAATTGCACGCTCGACTGCCAAGGCACGTCGCCGCACTCCATCAGCAGTCAATCCGCCGATCTGATCAATATGTGCGTCGTAATCTGCTCGCGGTCGAAACCGGATTTGGCTCAGGTCGCGTTGACCGTTAGCAGTCAATCCGCGAATGAGACCAAGTAGGGCGCGGGCCTGCAGCAGCCAGAATGCCAACCGCGTCTTAATATGCGGAGGATAAGGTAGTTCCCAGAAGTCACGGTACTCAGACTCCATTGGCACACGCACAGCCGCAACATGTGGTTTTTGATCTACAACTATGCCCGCGTCCGCCAAAGCGCGCGCTAGGGGACGATTGGTCTGACTGTTGAGATCACTCAGGATCGTCTCAACCATGCGAAATTCAGCCAACGTTGCAAGCATGGTTTTACCCGTTCCTGGGGAACCAATGATGCGGATTGGATGGTCAAACAACTCGTTTTGGCGCTTATGACCCGCCAAGAATGTTGTAAGGGGAGCTGGACTAACGATTGACAGAAATGCTTCGGCGTCCCGAATATATTCTGTTGCGCGTCTTAGAAATGGATTTGCCATGTAATTATCCGTGCCTATCGCGGCGGTGAAAGAGCGGTCGCATTGACGGTTTGGTTGGTGTGCCGGTCTCGGCCCAAAGTAGAGGGACGGAGTTATTGGGTGTATTGTGCTCCAAAATGAGCGGCAAAGCGCAGTGACCATACCCATAACACATCGTCGACATCCCGGCTTCTCTGCAGTGCTTTTCTAACCGCTGGAACAAAGCCGGATCATACGCATCCTCACATAGCTTGATCATATCCCGATCCGAGGTTCGGTTAGACTTAAGCCCATCAGACTCCACTTCAACTTTACCCTGTGGCTTTACTTCGGACGATAGAAATCCCAACGGTAGATCATCACCCAGAAGTAAACCTTCGGTTAGACCTTCTCGCGACAGAAACTCAGCATTAAAGCTGCGATTGTCCATATCTGACGCCACCGAGCCAATGCGCTCATCAAGTGCTGCGCGCGCTTGTGTCGTCGAGACGTAATGGTGAATGTGCAACCGAAAGCCTTCAGCGATAGGAAAATCTTCTCCAATCGCCTTTTTCGCTTCCTGAATGATGTTCTCGAACTTCGGCAGTTTGCCCTTCGGCAAACCATCTTCGTTGATGCGGACGAACGTCGTCCCAGAGGCGGTAAAGTCATCAATAAGATAGACGTCCTGAAACTTTGCCTCAGAACCTTGCTCATCCCGCAAATCCTTTCCAAGGCTACGCCACTTTTCGTTGTCTACGTTCATCATTGGTATGACTTGTTCCTGCGACAGCCTTCCAGCGTTTGCCCGGCGCAAGATATCAATGCGACTTCCGTCGCTGAGACCAACAAAGAGGCACGCGCGCATGCGATCGCTGAACGCTTTTGCATGTTCAACAGTCGCCCAGACCTCATGCGCCCCGATGCCGTTATCTTCAGCAACACAACGGCGCAAATATGGTGTGACAACTTCCGGCAAAAAAGCCTCAATCACACGCTGCATCTCCGCGGACGAAATATAGACCAGTCGCTCTTTGACAAATCGATATGCGACCTTGCGGTCAGCAGGCTGAAATTGGTGAAGCCAATCAACCAGCGCCTCCAAGAATCCAGCACCCGCTGCGAAATCGGAATAGCCGTCATATTTAACGCCGGCCATCAATCTTAGCCATTCGTATTCTTGGGTTGCCTCGATATCATCCCAATCCATAACTTTTGCGATGAGATTGAGGGCGAGCGTGTTTGCAATCAATTGGCTACCCCTTACAAATCCAGATCCACAGCAAGGAACTGACTTTTTTCTATTTAGGGGTGTCTCGCCCAAAACTGCAAGACCACTAGTTGTATGATTAGACCGAAGTTCGCACTTTGGTTCCCGCTCCATAAATATTGATGTGTATTGAGCGCTGCTGTCTTGAATTCCTAAACCTATGTCTTTACAATTTGTCTTAGGAACCGGATGCCTTGGCTAGATGCGACCAAAAAGACGGTGAAGACTTCGAAAGCTACTATAGCAGCAACTCCTAGAGAATTGTGGGCATGGTGGCATTTAAACGCTTCTTGCTACCGCTTGAGACCCGCAAGCTTTCAGGAGACTTTACTATGACAATCTCTAAGGACTGCGCAGATTTTTTGCGTCAATTTCACACGACTACTTTTGCTCAGAAGCTGAAGGCCACCCATGCGCGCGAGATCGTTGCCGCGTATTTCGGCTACAAGAGTCATGCAGCACAACTTGCTGAGACACGATTTCCAGTTTCGGGGCTCGACACTGCGAGCATTTTGGTGCCGGACGTGGAGTGCCTTAACTGGCGGTTGCTCCGATTGAACGGTTTGCCGGCCAACACGCCCAATGCGTACGAACTTGCACACATATTGAGCGATTTTTTGGTGCAAGCTGGAACGTTTGCAGGAAAAGTATGGTTGTATGACACTTTAGGCAGCTACGTGGTTGAAGAATACCTACGCGAAAATCATGGCGTGATCGAAGACGAGGTTTCAGGCACAATGGCCAGTACGAATGCCATCTTCGACGAGTATCCCGAGTACGAAGAGCCAAGTATCTCTGACAACGGCGATAATATTCAAATCTTGGTATCTGGCACGATGTATGGCAGCTCAGATCAGGATCGGCCTTACTGCGGACACGAGATTGGCGTGAACGCTATAGTGACGTTGGAGCGTGTTGCCGGTCGGACATCCTATATGGAACCGGAGTTAGATGTCGGTGGTACCCTGGAAGATGGATTTTTCGCAGAGGCCTAAGCTAGTCTTCTCGCAAACTTCTGCGTTTGACATGATTAGGGGGAAGGTGCTGCCTTCCCCCTAAGGAAACCGCAATTGTGAGGGCCGTATTCCCAACCGTTCTGCACCTGATATGTGCACCACCTCATTCACCTTGTTTTCATGGGTGACTGAGGACGTTGCAAATATCATGCCTTTCGCAACAACTCGGTCGTTCGGTCTGCGCCTAAAGCAAACAAACCCCAATTTCTGGGAATTGCAGAACGTAGGCTGCCTACTCTGCCCTTGCTATCCTATCGATGCTGTTTCCTGGTCCTTAAGCGCATCCGCCAGAAACTTAGCGAATGGCACGACATCTTCTCGAACGCTCGCGGCTTCCAGCGCGGCCATGTAGGCGACTCGGTTTTCGACTTTTATCACCGTCCATGGTTGTCCTGCTGCAGCCAACATCACATTCATCAAGAACCGAGCCGTACGGCCGTTCCCATCTAAGAACGGATGTATGAATACAAAGATGAAATGACCGAGCACTACACGAACCGCGGGATTGGTCTCCGCACGTAGAAGCTCGAAGAACACTGGCATACATTCACGGACGGCTTCGACACTCATCGGCACATGCTGAGAGCCGCGAATATAGACTGGCGCGTTTCGATAGCCCGCAAGCTGCGCCGCCTTCAGTATGCCCGCCCCCACAGATGGCGTGAACAACGCCCGGTACCATGCTGTCAGATCACGCTCTGCGACTTCCCCAACATCTTCACCTTCAAGAACGGCGCGCACGCTTTCACGTACGCTTTGAAACGCCTCCCAATAGCCGCGTGCCGCAAGTGCATCTTTCATCGCAAGATCTTCTTTGTCACCATCCGGGTTCCAACCTCCTGAGCGCACTTTCTCAATCAGTTCGGGTGAGACCCGATAGCCCTCGATGGACAGTGAATGATAGGCATCGGTCACATAGATTTCATCCATCGCGGTCAGATAGGCTTCGGCATCATTTGTGACTGATTGAGCGGCAGGAAAATGCGCGATCACTGCTTCGCGCATGGCTTCCCACTTTAACCGGATGCGGTGCACATGCGGTGACGTTTCCCGCCCGGCATTGAGGACAGTCACGCTTTCCGCAAACGGATCGCTCATCCGCACATCATGTGACGCCGCTTTCATAGTTGAGACGATTTCGTCGGCAATTCTTGTCTTGCCAATACTTCGAAACGCCCCCGCCAATCGCCCTGCTGCACTGGTGTGCCCACCCTCCAAAAGTCGAGCCAAGAGGGCAGAAGCATCTGGTATAATCGCCAGGATCGTCCGCGCATCTGTCGCGTTCTGTTTGAAGAAATTTTCAGGAACGAGGATCAATGCCTCTTCTATTGAGAACAGGCGTAACCCATCTTTGACAACAAGCGCGTCTCCCCGCGCAAACATCGCACGGGTCTCGAAGATCGAGGTCTTGTGTGGGAAGTCAGTTTTCATATTACCCGCCTTCGGGGCTCGGACGAGCAGCTGCACCGGGACTGCCGTATCGCCTGCATGCAACTTCAGGGACTGCTCGGGTGACAACGACCAATCCTCACCAAATCGATCCGAGAGGTATTGGGCACAGAACCCCCAGAAGGAGGTGTACCAAGCGGTGCTTTCACCGACGCGTTCGTCAGGCCGGGACATGATGTACCAGCCTTTGATCACTTCTTTTATAAATCCAGCTTTCAGCAATCGTTCCCGATGGGTTCTGGTCAAATTGGTAGACCTAATAGCGATGACACCCTTTGACTGAAGGTCGCTGATAACCTCCAAGGACTCCGCCAATTTCTCCGCTGCACTTGCCATCTCACAAACCCTCCACCTGTTCGGTCGTTAGGGTTTGAAGCTGTAGTATGTTTAGGGTTTCATGTCGATCATTTTTTAGGTTTTTGAGTTGTGCAAACACACGTAATCTCTGTTGATCATTACCGCGCTTACCCTGCTTCACCTAAGATACTATCAGATCGCGTGCCTTGTGACCCAGCAAGCATTATTCATCAATGACGCCCACCCCGGCATCGTCCAACTGCTCTTGATCTGGCAGATCGCGCAAACTTTGCAGATCAAAAGCTACGAGGAACTTCTCCGTCGTCACGAAGGTGTACGGAGCACCACGACGCGGACTGCGCGGGCCGGTGGCAATAAGGTCTTGGGCGTTGAGCCGCCCGATCAGATCGCGGTTGATCTCCTTGCCGAAGATGTCCTTCAATCCGTCGCGCGTGATCGGCTGGTGATAGGCGATGGCCGCCAAAACAGCGACGTCAAATTCGCGCAAATCCAAATCCTGTCCGCCCACATCCGCCGCGGCGTGGATCACATCGGCATAAGTCGCGCGCGTCCGCAGCATCCAGCCACCAGCAACTGCCGCAAGCTCATAGGGTCGGTCGACCACATCCGCGTTGAGATCTTCAATCAACAGATCAACTGAAACCCCCTGCCCCACAACGCGCGCCAAGTCTTCGCGCGGTACCGGCGAAGCAGACGCAAACAACACCGCCTCAATCCGGCGCATCCATTCCCGCCACCGCAAGTCGCGCGGCAGGTCTTCCAGCTCGCGATCGATATCTGCGTCAGGCCGATCCTTTGCCATCTCAGACCCCGTAGAGCCGGAACGTGTCGCGCCCGGTCAATTCGCGAACCACGCCCAGATCCACCAACCGATCACAGAGCCGCCGCGCTGCACGGTCACTCATGCCCACGCCTGGACCGATCGCTGGCGACAACGCATCTTTGGTGAGGAACAGTGCCACCGCGTCCCCTGCCCCCTTGGCTCGCAGCTTTGGAATGACGGCCTGCAAGTGAGCCGAACGGCGGGTCAGGTCAGACGCGATCGGAAGCGTTGCAGCGATCGAGGAGATCAACGCTTTATGACAGGCCAGTTGCAGGTCCTTGCCCTGCTTGCGCAGATCGCGCGATTTCAACCCGGTCGCCAGAAGCGGCAGAACGTGGGTCCATCCTAAAAACTGCGCCAAGACAGCATCGGCAAGGACCAAGGCCATGACCTCCCCACGCGGATGCGCAGTTAGAACCGCTTCCAGAACAGTCGCAGCGCGCATGACGGGCCCACCCCGCCCCGTATCCAGCCACGTGGCAATCTGTTCAGCGGTGACCGCAGGCAAAGCGCGCTGCAGTGCCTTCACCGAGATGGGCCGTGCGGCCGCCCGTTGCCATAGCAGATAGATCGCGCCCGCCGGCCCTGGCTGATCGCCCGGCCGCAGCAGATGCACCGCGTCCCGAATGTCTCCAGCCCCTTCGGTCCGGCCCAACAGACGCATGCACGCCTCTGACGCGGTCAGACTCAGCCTATCGCGTAACAAGGCATGGGGGACATCCGCACGCCCCACCACAACATGCAGCGTGGACAGCGACGCACCCGACAAAAACGCCACATCTTCAAGGGTTTCCGCACGCGCAGAGGTGACCCACGGCGGCATCCGGGGTAGTGTGTCGGAAGCATCAGAAAGGGTTGGTTGGGCAAATGACATGCCGTAAGACTATCCGATCGCGGCGCTTATAGCCACAAAATAGCGCGCAAACCGCCCCACCTTACCGTTTCTTTTTATGTCCAATAAGTTTGCATTATCGGACATATAAATATATGCTGGGCGACATGTCGAAAAACCACGAGAAATCGCTCTCAGACACTGGAAACGCGCCCTCTTCCAACGAGGACAACAAGAGAGCACTCTTGCCAGGAGAGTCTCTCAACCTTCCGGACCATGTTGCGGGTTCTGGCACGCTCGACAGGTTGGTCGAAACGGCGCGCGACTACGCCAAGGCCTCAACCGCTGAAAATACGAATAAGGCCTATGCGGCCGACTGGAAACACTATGGGCGATGGTGCCGGATCAAGGGTTCGGATCCCCTGCCCCCCTCTCCTGAAATGATTGGGCTCTATCTCGCCGACCTTGCAGCACCTTCTGGCCCTTCCCCTGCCCTGTCCGTGGGCACGATCGAGCGTCGCCTATCCGGCCTCGCTTGGAACTACGCGCAGCGTGGCTTTGCACTTGATCGAAAGAACCGTCACATCGCCGCCATACTGGCCGGTATCAAACGCAAACACGCACGCCCTCCGGTTCAGAAAGAAGCGATCTTGCGCGATGACATTCTGGCGATGGTGGCCACCCTGCCCTTCGATCTGCGTGGGCTGCGCGATCGGGCGATCCTGTTCCTGGGCTACACGGGCGGGTTGCGGCGGTCCGAGATCGTTAGCCTGGATGTCCGTAAAGACGACACGCCAGACAGCGGCGGTTGGATTGAGATCCTCGAAGAGGGCGCACTCCTCACGCTCAACGCCAAAACAGGCTGGCGCGAAGTGGAAATCGGTAGGGGCTCAAATGATCAGACCTGTCCTGTGCACGCGCTGGAACAATGGCTGCATTTTGCCAAGATCGATTTTGGGCCGGTGTTTGTCCGCACATCCCGTGGTGGCAGGAGTGCGCTTAAGGCGCGGCTCAGTGACAAACACGTCGCCCGTTTGATCAAGCAGACGGTACTGGATGCTGGTATCCGATCAGACTTGCCCGAAAAGGAACGTCTCGCATTGTTCTCTGGCCATTCGCTGCGCGCTGGCCTGGCCAGTAACGTCGAAGTAGATGAGCGCTACGTTCAGAAACACCTCGGCCACGCGTCTGCCGAGATGACTCGCCGTTACCAACGTCGCCGGGATCGATTCCGGGTGAATTTGACGAAAGCTGCGGGGCTCTAGCTTTAGCCTACCGGACACTTCTCAGTGGCAAGGAGCTTTTTCTCCTGGCTTTGCTGGGCTATTTCCCGACTTCACGCACGGCAAGGACCACCTGCCCCACTGTGAGAAACATTACCATCAACTGTGCCGCACCCCCCAGGCTGAATGGTACGCTTTGAGCAAGAGTAATGCTCGGAAGGTACGTCAAGTTCATCTCGCAGCAGACCAAAAGCCTAACTTTCCCGCATGTAACGTGCACGAAAGTAAGACTGCGATCTCTATTGGGAGCGCCCCCGAAACCCACTAAACGTCGTCTGAGGAGACGCCGCTTGGCTTTTTTCCGCGACAACGGCTTTCCACAGCTTCTTTAATTCAACCGATTCGAGACCTAGACATGATTGCTATCAATTGTGATCATGTGGCTATATCGTACAACATCTTGCGGCAGCTCACGGAATCTTTGATAAAGTGTTTTTTTACAATCAGTTAATAGGAAATTTTTGGCATCCATAGCTGAATACAAACGCACACCATCACTGAAAGGGCCAAAAAAATGTTGCCTGGGGATAAATTGCGTGTCATGAGTTCAATTGTCGCAAGCTGACGCAAATCACGCTGTTTAGCGACGAAACACAGATGGCCCACTAAGAGGTCGTGAGGGCAGCATGAATTCAGACGGAAATATCGCGCAAACCAGTTCTATCGCTGCATCTATTGCGTCGAACGCTGCCCGCCTGTCGGAAGCGCTTAACAACCATATGCGCAATAGCTTCCAGCCCGATAGTAGAAAAGCGCTACGTAAGTTTCATCCTGCAGAAGTATCGGAGCTCACCGGCATCAGTATGTCGAACCTTCGAACGCGGCATCAGGAAGGTGATTTCCCTGATGTAGAGACGGATTCAAGAGGTCGCCGGCTCTATACCGCCCAAGAGATTGACCAAATCCGCCATGTGATGGCAAAGACCGGTCGGAATGGCGAAACATACCTTCCCGGACGGCGCGAGAACGATGCCCTTCAGGTTATTTCTATAGTGAACTTCAAAGGCGGATCCAGCAAGACAACCAGCGCCATCCACTTGGCTCAACGCTATGCGTTGCGAGGCTATCGGGTACTTGCGATCGACATGGACCCACAAGCGAGCTTGACCACGATGTTCGGGTACCGTCCTGAGATCGAGTTTGCTGAGAGCGGCACCGTTTATGACGCGCTAAAATACGAAGACCCTGTGCCGCTGAGCCAAGTCATCCGAAAGACATATTTTCACAACCTTGACCTCGCTCCGGCAGGTCTCTTGCTATCCGAGTACGAGACAGAAACAGCGTATGCGCTTCAGCACAAGATCGACCCGCCATTTACACAACGCCTTGCGATCGCTCTCGACGAGGTCGAAGCAGACTACGATCTCGTCATCATCGATTGCCCACCACAACTTGGCTTCACAACGATGACAGCTTTGTTGGCGTCTACTGGCCTTCTGATTACAGTTGTTCCCAGCATGTTAGATGTCGCCTCAATGGCGCAGTTCCTTGAAATGGCTGGAGAAACTGTCCAAACACTCGAGGAGGCGGCAGGGCCCATCGACTGGAATTTTCTTAAGTTCTTGATCGCTCGATATGAACCAACCGACGTCCCACAGTCACAAATGGCGGGCTTCTTGAGGTCTATTCTCTTGAATCAAGTGTTGACCACCCCGATGCTCAAATCCACAGCTATCTCAGACGCTGGGATGACGCAGCAAACCATCTATGAGCTGGATCCCTCGCAAGTCGTAAAGAAGACACTAACACGCATATTAGAGTCTGTTAATGGCGTCGCGGATGAGTTCGAAAAGACGATCCAGCAAGCTTGGGGAAGGGAAACTGACTAATGGCCCGTAGAAACCTGTTTCAACCCCCTCCCCCTCCCGATGCGGCCAGCAATGCGGCACCAGCCGGAGAACAAAAGGCGCGATTCCCGAATACCGGCGCAATGAGCGGCGTCAAATCCACTTTGAAGGATGTCGCGAGCAACGCGGTAAGAGAAATCTCCGTTGATGTCATTGAAGAGAACGGGCCCAAGGACCGTCTCTCTTTCACCGATGCTGATGTTGTGACGCTAGCGGAGAGCATTAAGGCACACGGCCAACAAGTACCAATAATGGTGCGCCCCATCGCGGATAAACCAGGACATTACAAGATCGTTTATGGTCGCCGCAGACTGCGGGCCTTACGATCGCTCGGCATCCCCGCGAAGGCTCTTGTCAGATCTCTTTCTGACGAAGAGGCCATTCTCGCTCAGGGGCAAGAGAACACCCAGCGTCTGGACCCCAGCTTCATTGAAAAAGCCCTATTTGCGACCGAGCTGGCCACAAGTGGCTACGAGCAGGCCATCATTCTGGATGCCCTTGCTGTAGACAAGCCAATGCTATCCCGCATGACCAAGGTTGCACGGTCTATTCCAAAGTCAGTCATTGAGCAAATCGGATCCGCTCATGGCATTGGACGGAGGCGTTGGGAAGAGCTGGCAGACCAGTCGCGCAGCGATAGCGTCGATCTTGAACAGGTCACCGCAACACTTCAGTTTAATGCGGCCAAGAGCTCCGAAGACCGCTTTGGCATGGTCAGTGACGCCATTACTCAGGCGCTAAAATCTAAGCCCACTAACAAACCAGCTGCACCCCCTACCCTCTCCATCAAACTTGGTGATGGGACGGCTGTGGCTGAAGTAAAAGAAACGGCCCGTGCTTTGACATTCAAGCTGTCGAAGTCTGATGTCCCAGAATTTGCCCAGTGGATGCGTAACAACGCAGAAGCTGAGCTTACGCGCCTCTATGAGGCGTGGCAGTCAGAGCGAAAGCCTGACTGATGTCGACCGAGCAGTAAAACTTAAAAAAAGGAGCACGACCAACAACCCAAAAAAGAAAGAGCCCCCCAAGGTTTCCCTAGGAGAGCCCAATCTGTTCTTTGCACTTTCAGATTTACCAGCTTCTCCGCGCCAGTCAACAACAACCGATTCGGTTGCTGAAGATTTGCGGCCTTTTTTCTGATTTTCAGAGATATCGGAGCCTTTCATATCAGGTTGTCGTGAAAAAACATGGCATTTATACAAGCAACTACACCCACTGGGCTGCGGGCCAGTGAAATATTGTCCGCGGACAATTCCATTCCAGAACGCCACATCGTTGTCGCAACGCTCCGAAACGCGGCCCCGCGACTCGGTCTCAGTGCATCGGTGATTTCAACATTGGACGCGATGCTTTCGTGCCTCGCTCCAAAGCGCAACCACCACACCGTGTTTGCATCAAACTCAACGCTCACGTTCCGGCGCAATGGCATCTCAGACAGAACAATCAGACGCCACGCAGCGACGCTTCAAGAAATTGGCCTGCTTGTTCGCCGCGACAGCCCCAATCGGAAACGGTTCACAAAACACAACAGCCACGCCGGCCAAGCCCTTCGCTTTGGCTTTGACCTCTCACCACTTTTCGATCGTCTGCATGAGATTGCTTCAATGGCAGCTGAGGTCATGAAGGAACGAGAGCAAATTGACTATCTGCGTGCCAAAATCCGCGCGGCAGCCAATGCAAGCCTGATCGACAACCCAAACAATGCGATGTCTCTGAACGTCTTTCGTGTCCTCCGTCGGAAATTGTCCCTTGAAGACTGTGAGAAAATTCTCTCAGCACTACCAATCAAAGAAGTTGAAGCAGAGTCACCAGATGATCAAACGTCCGATTTAACGACTACATTGACCGCCAGTGACGGTCAAAATGTCCGGCACCATCATAAGTCAAATAAAGAACATATTGATAAAGAGAACATCTCACAAAAAAAACAATCTACTCCGATGCCTTCAGATGCTCCAATCACAATACCAGAATTGCTATCGGCCTGTCCGGAAGCAGCTGAGTTTTCGCTGAGAAGAATAGAAACTGTCCATGATGTCGTCGCTCACGCACGAACGCTGGCGCCGATGATAGGGATCAGCCCTCAAAGCTACGAGGCAGCTCATGAGCGACTGGGCGCGTTAAGAACAGCGGCAACTGTTTGGGCCATCATGCAATTCCATGACAAAATCAAAGCAGTTGGTGCGTATTTTAGATCAATAACCACCGGATCAAAGAGCGAAGATTTTAGCCCAGAGAGACTCATCCGGCGTTTGGCATCGGTGCAAAAATATGCTGTTTGATTTCAAAATTGTCCGCGGACAATTTTCTAAGCCGTATCGGTGGCCTTGATGAACGGCCGCCGACCCAAAGATAACATGAGGTGCCAAATCTTACGGTCGATAGCTGCACAGATTTTATTGCGCTCAGAAGAGATGGGGCAGGACCCACTGGTCTATATACAATCTACCACGAAGCTTTGCCGACACATTACGCGCACCATCTAGGCCCATTGCCTACCTCAGTCGCCATTGAGTCGAATTCAACACTCTAGGATGGTAGCCAAAACGCACTTTTCAATTAAAATATATAATTATCAATGCGTTAGTTGAAAAATGCGCACTATTTCTCATTCTAGTTCCTAGAAAAACAGTTCGTTCGTTTTTTGAGTTGTTTTGCCGTCCGCCATTACAGATGCAGCCTAGTGTTATCCTAAAGTGAAAGTTTCCTTCTTGTTTCGGGACTGTCTGAGGGAAGCCTTGTGGGGTGTTCCTGATCGGTCCGGGTCGGTTTCCGGCCTGTCTGTCCTGACAAGGAACCTCCCATGCAAACAGAAGTATTGCGCGTGCTGCGCGCAGAAGCTCAGTCGTGGTGGCGACATCGAGAGCTTAGAAAAACTGGTGACCTTGATGAGGCTTGTCGGCTGGAACGCCAAACCATCCTACGTGACCTTGGCTACCTACGAGCGGCGATCAACAACCCCAATGCCTATGTCAGCTGCGGTGGGGGAGGGACCATTCTTCACCTAGGCCTGACAACAGTCTCGCTCTATGCGCCCGTTGAACGCTTCCCGCTCGCCAGCTTGGCCGTCCGGCTTGGAACGCCTCTGATCGACTGCCGCCCCGTCTGCGACATCATCGCCTTCGCAAACCTGCCGAAGGTCACAATGTATGGCACCGTTGATCAAGAACCCTGGACGTCCTCCAGCCGTATATCGCTCCTGACATATATCGACGCTGCCGAACGCCTTGGCGCTCGTATTGTCAACGATCCGCGCATCGATCGCGCGATCTAACCCAACCTTCCCAATCAACCCCAACTGAAAGGAGGCCAGCCATGGCCCGTTCCCGCACGTCCAAATTCGACGCATCAGAAGCCATCACCAACGAACTCATTCGCATAATTGAACGCGGTGTCCTTCCTTGGCGCAAACCGTGGACCGCTGGCGGCAGCGCGCGTCCCTTGCGCCACAACAGTGAACCCTATCAGGGTGTGAACAACTTCCTGCTCACCATGCGCACGGTGATGGCAGGATATACCTCTCCGTTTTGGATGACCGTGCCGCAGGCAAATACTCTTGGAGCTAAGATACGAAAGGGCGAACGCTCATCTGTTGTTGTGTATTATGGCCAGAGTCGAACGCAGACCGATGATGAGCAAGACACCAATGATGGCGATACCGAAGAAGCCCGCGTTTTTCGTTTCCAAAAGTCATACCGGGTGTTCAACGCAGATCAAATCGAGGGCCTGCCGGATGCTTTCCACCCGGATGCCTGTCCTCTCCCCGATCATACGCCGTCCGCGCCAATCCCGCATATGCAGGCCTTCTTTGATGCCATCGATATTACGACGGTCTTTGGTGGGACCGAAGCACGCTACAATCCGCCTGTCGACAAGGTGTTCATGCCAAGCATTGAGCGCTTCAAGAACCCGCTGAACTTTTACGGGGTTTGGGCGCATGAGCTTGCCCATGCCACCAAGGCACCCCATCGCCTGAACCGAGACTATGGTCTCAGCCGGTTTGGCAACACAGCCTATTCCCGCGAAGAGATCGTAGCCGAGTTGACGTCCTGCTTTTTGGGACAGGAGCTTGGGTTCACCGCTCATACGCTCGAGCTGAACGCGTCGTATCTATATCATTGGCTGCGAGTGCTGCGGTCCGACAAAAACGCAATTTTCAAGCACGCGGCGGACGCGCAGAAGGCCTGCGATTATCTGATCGCAAGGTCGGAGGCGGGCAGGGTAGGGGCAACTGATCAGGCAGCTTGAGAGGACTGGTTTTGTCGCAAGCCGGGGTTCGCCAAGAGGGAAAGCAAGCTTTGGGTTTTGTGTTTTCAATTTCCTCGAAAGGACAAGCGCATGACCACTTCCGCACGCCCTCAAACCGAAGGCCCCGACATCACAGCAATCGCTGCTCAGAATGATGCCTTCCGCAAACTCGCTTGCCTTGGCATCGCACCAGATCAGCCCATTGCAGGCCGTATGCATGTCACACGGTCTCTTGCTGAAGCCGAGGATGGCTTCATGGCTGAGGCGGTCAAAGCAACAGGTGAGTTCGACACCTTTGAACCCGAGAATGATCCTGACGGATGCCACGACTTCGGGGCCGTCGATATCAGGGGGCAAAAGGTCTTTTGGAAGATCGATCTTTATGAGGCGGATAGCGATTTCCGCTACGGTGCTGAAACCCCTGACAATCCCGGAACCACCATGCGCGTGCTCACCATCATGATGGCGTCCGACTGGTAGGGCAGGGGGCTTAACCCGGTAAACGAAGCACAATCTGAAGGCTCGCTGACCCCCTCTAAAGGGAAAGCGGGCCCAATGCCCATGTGATCCTCAAACCCGGGGATTGGTCAGGCCGCTTTCGAATGTTCGGGGCAGCGCAAACATCTCAAAAGGATATCACATGACACATGCTCTCAAATCTATCTCCGTTGCCATCGGCGATCTTGTCGCCCACCCAGCCAATGTGCGCAGCAAATCACCGGAGGAATATGCCTCAGAGAATATTGCTCACCTCAAAGCCAGCATTGGCGTTCTAGGCATCATCCAACCGCTGCTGGTTCAAAAGATCGATGGCAAGTTCGGCGTCTTGGCTGGTGGTCGACGTCGCGCTGCCCTGAACGAATTGGTCGCTGACAAGACCGCCAAGGGCTTCACCAACAAGACCAAGATCGAATGCCGCTTGGTGCCAGACAACTGCGATGTTACCACGGCCCTATCGCTGGCTGAGAACATCACCCAAGCCCCGATGAACGCCATCGACGAGTTCGAGGCGTTTGCGCGTATGATGGAAGTCGATGGGCAGTCACCTGAGACGATTGCCAAAACGTTCGGGACAACGATCGCAGCCGTGAAGGGTCGCTTGCGCTATGGTTTGATCCATCCAGATATTCGCGCAGCCGCCCGCGCCAAGTCTATCACGCTCGATACGATGAAGGCCTTCGCGGATCATCCGAGCCAGGACGTGCAGCTTGAGGTGTTCGAGGCCCTAACAGGCGATGACAGCTATGTGCAGGCCTATACGGTGCGTCAGGCGCTCAAGACCCGCGGTGTGCAGGTTAGCGACGATATCGGGGCCTTCGTGCGCGCGGACTATGAGGCGCGGGGTGGTCCCATCGCTGCTGATCTGCTCGAGGAGCATTCGGTGTTGGAAGACATCGCACTGGTCGAGGCCATCATGGTCGAAAAACTCACCGCCGCCGCCGAAGAGGCACGGGCCCAAATGGGGTTTGCATGGGCCGAGGCGTTGGTGCGCTACGACTATGCGACGATGGCAGAATATGGCCGCGTCTATCCCGGTCCGGTCGAGCCTGACGCCGCTGGTCAAAAGCGCGTGGATGCGATCACCGAGGAGCTGGAGAAACTGCAACTCGAAATGGAGGATGAGACCCTCGAGACTGATGCCTACAACGCCCTCTTCGATCGCGTCGATGCGCTTGAGGAGGAGGCGCGAGATCTGCAGGAGGCCTACAGCTCTGAGGACCTTGCGCAGGGTGGTGTCATCGCATCTTGGTCAAACGGTAAGATCACGCTGCATGTCGGCCTGGTAAGGCCAGAGGACAAGCCTGAGGCGACAGCGCAGACGGCCAGTGCCGGCGGCACTTCTGGCGACGCAGAAGGGCAGGGCGCAGACGCAATCGTCTACCCCGCCTCATTGACCCAAGACCTGAAGACAGAGCGGGCTATGGCACTCGGCGCGGCGATGACGCTGCAACCAGAGGCCACGCTCGATCTGACGCTGTTCAAACTGGTCACGGACGTACTTGGCGGCATGAGCGTAACCCATGGCATCAAGGTCGAGGCCCGCAAAGAATACCGCAGCCACGCCAAGATGGATGAGATCGATGGCGCATCGTTGGAACAGGTGGCCGAGGCGCATGATGCGCTCGATCTGTCTTGGGCGGATGAGGCGAAGTCTCCTGCAGATCAGTTTGCATCATTCCGTGGACTTGAGGCGGGCGAGAAGGCCAAACTGGTCGCCTATGCCACGGCCAGCACCACGCAATCCTGCTTTGCCCGCAGCGTTCAGAGCGACAGTCTGATGCATGACTTTGAGATCGAGGTCATGCCCGACATTCGCGCGCATTGGACGCCGAACGCCGCGCTGTTCAACCGCTTCAAGAAGGCGTGGTTGCTCAAAATCCTTGGTGAGGAACTCGGCCTTGCGCAGGAGGCGGTGACACTGGCCTCCATGAGCAAGAAAGAGATCGTCGCCTTTTGCGACAAGCTCTTCGCAGAGCCATTTGCAACGCTCACGGAGGCACAACACCGGGCGGTCGCTGCATGGTGTCCGCCGATGATGCAAACGACCGGTGGCGCCAGCTTAGTTGTCGACGCGGTGGAAGACGCCGCTCAAGCCGAGACGGTGCAGGCAAAAGCAGCCTGATCATCATAAGACCCGCGCTTGGGAAAAGCCAGGCGCGGGTCCATCCCACTCCCCAACAACTCCCAGACACATGCGGCTCCGACCGCCGGTTATGAAAGACATCCCCATGGCTATTCTCAAGTTCTCCGCGTCCGCTGTCGCGGCGCAAATCGCGCATGCGCGCTCGTGTTCAACCTTCCTGCCCAATTGGAACGGGCCAATCGACAAGCCCGCCCTGATCCTCATCGTTGGGAACGGCGTGCATCTGCGTTCCAACGGTATCGATGGCTCAACCACGCGCATCGTCACCACCGAGCAGTCCGATCCCAGCTTTGCCTTTGCGAACGGCATCAATCCGTTTCGGGACAGCGATTGGATGGCACTGCGTCAAATGGCGTTCCGCGATCTGACGGGACAGTTCTACACGGACATTTTGGACGATGTGCAAACACTTATTGATCGCGGGCAGGGGGCCATTCGGCTGGCAACGGACGGCCATTCCATCCGTGTCTTCGTGCGGCGCGCGTCGGATTTCTTGATCGGCGGGACTTATGAGGTCCCATCCGGTCTTGGTGGGAGGTTTCGAGTGGTGCTCAAGGACGCCTGCGACACCTTCGCAATCGTGCAAAACTGCGGCAACTGCGAGGACTTCGACGCCATGCAGCCGTATCGCGTGCCGCTTGATGCGCTGAAGGAACTTGAAGACCGGAGGGCAGCGTAACGCGCCCTTTCGTCACTTACATCGCCAATACCCTGCCGTGCCTTCGGCACTCTCGGGACATTGGCGACAAATTACTTTTCTTTGAAAGAAAGGACTCTGAAATGGGATGGCTCTTTTACACCGACCGGCGGGTTCAGACCTATGCCGATGAGAAGGCAGAGATCACCCGTCTTTGCACATTCGAGACAGATACGCGCCGCACGACACTGATCAAAGTCAGTAAGGTTGGTTCGACGTGGTATGCGGCAGCAAAGGTTGAGAGCCTTGATGCGGCACCTCTGGAGGATCGGACCTATGTGATCGATAAAGACGGGTCGTTCACCTTCGGAGCAGTGTTTCTGACGCGGTACGACGACGGGTGCTGGGGCTACAAGGACATGGAGGAAAGCGCTGGTCCCTGTGAGTCTCGAGCGCCGCCGAGCATCCTCAATCTCCTGTCCGAGTTGAAGGACGCCGACAGCTACGCCCACGCCTGGCGGCAACGGTGTCGGGACTGGGCCGCGATCCCTGACTACGCAGAGGGCGACAAGATCAAGCTCGCATCCCTGTGACGCTCAGCGATGGCAGCACCTGCCAGATAGTTACGGCAACCCATTACTGGCGCGGGCGTCAAAAACGGCGCTGCTACCGCATTGAGAAAACTGGCAGCCTTGTGCGGCTTTCAAAGGCGTCACTTGCGGGATCGACCCTCATAAATCGCGAAGTAGCTGAGGGCAGTGCGGTGTTGGCGGAGTTTTTTGTGGGGCAGAGGGCCTAGAGTGGAACTCTCTACCGCCTTGATTGCGTATCTCATTTGAGATACAACAACAACCAAAGGAGATCCACATGCCCGCTCAAACATCAATGATCCATGTCCGTGTTGACGATCAGCTTAAAGCGCAGGCCTCGGATGCACTCTCGGGCGTCGGCCTGACGCTCTCGGATGCCGTACGCATCCTCTTGACGCGCGTGGCCGCAGAGGGCGGGTTGCCAGCGGGACTGACCGCAGATCCAGATGCCTATGACGCATGGTTCCGCTCCAAAGTGCAGGAAGCATTGGACGACCCAAAGCCGACAACACCGCAGGCTCAGGTCATGCAAGACGCTCAGGCGCTGATTGATAAGAAGCGCCGTGCCTGATCTTGAATGGAAGGCCTCTTGCAAAAACACATAATTTCTGTATATTCTTATTTATACTGACAATCATTGGAGCATTGAGATGAAACAATTCGCAGCAGGCGATTTAACGCGTAATACTGGTGACCTCTTCGAGGCGGCCGCCGTCTCTCCAATCGCCATCACGAAACACCGTAAACCACGTTTCGTTGTCATGTCGATGGAGCGGTTTGAAGCCCTTACGGCAGGACGCAGCACACAAGTTGCGCTGGATGTGACGGATATGCCCGAAGATTTGGGTAAACTGTTGGACACGGGCATCGAGAAGCACTTCCGTGACCGCTGACTTCCCTGCTGCAGGGCAGGTTTTTGATTATCATTACCTCTGGAAGTGGCAGGCGGATGGCGGCGAGACTGAGGGCCGTAAGAAACGACCAAGCTGCGTGGTCATTGTCATAACCAACGAAGTTGGCCATCACATCATGTTCATTGCACCGATTACCAGCAAGACGCCGGAACAAGGCCGAACTGCTTTGGAAATACCGGAGACAGAAGCCCGTCGGGCGCAGCTTGATAGCCATCTGTCTCTATGGGTCATTCTGGATGAGTTGAACGCTGATGTCCTTGAGGCCTCCTATACTATTGAAGACCGCTCGCCTCGCGGGTCTTTCAGTCCAGTTTTCACCGATGAGATTTTGCGCGGTGTACAACAGCTACGTGCGGCCGGAAAATTGAAGCTGTCCAAGCGAACCTAGCTCATCTTGTCTTCTCCCGTTTTCCGAAAGGGAAAGGGGGCTTTTTGTCCTGTGAACATCGTTTTCACAAAGGACAGAAATCATGGCCCACGCCAACCAGAAGCACTCCAATCAATCTCCATCTAATGCTCAGCTCAAAATAGCCCTGTCGCTGATCGCCGCCGAGCTCGCGCGCGGTCCTCTGCGCAGTTCCTCTCTTTCAAAGATCATGCGCGACGCCTTTGGGGGCAGCGATGCCAGCGGTGCATGGAACTGGCGTATGGCCTACGACATGATGCAGGCTGCTGCTGTTCAAACAATTCTCTTGGATGCGAGCGGATCAGGCCCACTCGGTGCCACCAAGAACCTCGCAATGCGGCTCTTGACAGAAACACGACGTTCCGAGCAACAGATCCGCCTGCAACAGTTCTCGACCCCGCTGCCTTACGCGGCCCTCGCCGTGCGCGCGGCGGCGATCCGCAGTGGTGAGACGGTACTGGAACCTTCTGCGGGAACCGGTTCGCTGGCGGGGCTCATGAAGCGGGCAGGCGGCATTCTCATGCTCAACGAAGTCGATCCGTTTCGTCAGCGGCTGCTCGATGTGGTGTTCGACGCACAGGCGAGCGGACATGACGGCGAACACATCGATGATCTGCTGACATCAACAACTGCCCCCAGCGTTATCGTGATGAACCCGCCCTTCGCATCATCGGTCGATCGCTCCCGCGATAAGCACATTGCGGCCAAACATCTCATCGGGGCCGCGAAACGATTGGCACTTGGCGGTCGCCTTGTCGCGATCATGCCGATGGGCTTCACCTCCGAGCGGGATGCTGCACATTGGGCGCGCGCGACGAGCCTTCTTACGCCGCGGCTGGCCCTGACCATCCCCGGCCAGATCTATCGCAAGCTCGGTACGAGCGTGGATACGCAGTTGATTGTCTTTGATATGGTCGATGAAAACGTCGAGATGATCCGCACCTCCGTAGATGATCTGGATTCAGCGGTCAGCATTGTGGACCAGATTGCGAGGGAGCGCCCAATTGTAGCGCCAGTGACGGCGAGATGCTCATTGCATGCTCATCGCCATATGACGCTATCCGCGCCTCACAAGGCGGGCAAGCCTGACGCATCAAGTGCATCTGTTGCCAAAACACCTAAACACGCAGCGACACCGCTATCGTTCACCACGCTCGGGACGCCGCGCGAAAACACCCCCGTTTCCGAGATCTATGCCCGCTATCGCCCGCAGCGGATCGACATCGCGGGCGCACAGGAACACCCGACGCCGCTGGTTGAAAGCATTGCCATGGCCTCGGTCGCACCACCCGTGCCTTCCTTGCAAGCCGCTGAAGGGTTGCGCCTGCCGAACCGCTTGATTGCAGAGGGCCATCTCTCGGAAGCTCAGCTGGAAACCATCATCATGGCCAACGATGCCCATGCGCGGGATTTGCCCGGCAAGTTCACCATCGATGATGATCAGACCAAGATGCTGCGCAGTGATGAGGATGCGGAGGCGCGGGCTTACCGCTTGGGATATTTCCTCGGGGACGGCACCGGCTGCGGCAAGGGTCGCGAATGCGCAGGCCTCATTCTGGTCAATTGGCTCTCCGGGCGGCGCAAAGCTGTCTGGGTGTCAAAATCCGCAACGCTGATTGAGGACGCCGTGCGCGACTGGACCGACCTCGGTGGCTCGCCCGCAGATATCCTGCCGCTCTCGAAATGGAAGCCAGACCAGCCTGTCACCATGGGCGATGGCATTTTGTTCGTCACCTACGCAACGCTGCGCTCCGCGGGCAAATGTGGCACCACGCGCCTGAACCAGCTGCTCGATTGGATGGGAGACGACTTCGATGGTGTGCTCGCTTTTGACGAGGCCCACGCGATGCAAAATGCGGCTGGATCGGAGCAGGGCAGGGGGGCAAAACCGTCCCAACAGGGTCTTGCGGGTCTGCGTTTGCAATTGGCCACTCCGCGCGCTCGCGTCTTCTATGTCTCCGCGACGGGGGCCACATCTGTCCACAACCTCGCCTATGCATCCCGGCTCGGGCTCTGGGGCCAAGGGCCTGAATATCCGTTCCCGAGCCGCGAGAGCTTTGTTTCTGCAATGGAAGCGGGCGGTGTGGCGGCCATGGAAGTTGTGGCTCGCGATCTCAAAACACTCGGGTTCTATACGGCGCGGGCGCTGAGTTTTGACGGGGTCGAATATGATGTGCTGGAACATGCACTGACGCCTGCCCAGACAGAAATCTATGACGCCTATGCGGGCGCATTCCGCACCATCCACCATAACTTAGAGGCCGCACTGACCGCGACAGGTGTCAATGATGCTTCGGGAGAGACAAATGCCTCAGCTGCAAAAGCCTCCGCCAAGTCGCGGTTCGAGAGCACAAAGCAGCGCTTTTTCAATCATCTGCTGATGGGCATGAAAGCCCGGTCGATCGTCAGCGCCATTCAGCAGGACCTATCCGATGGGTTTGCCTGCGTTATCCAAGTGGTCTCGACCGGCGAAAGCCTCTTGAAACGGCGCCTGGAGGTGATGGACCCCGATGATGAACTGGTCGAGGGAGCGCTGACGCCGCGTGACTACGTGCTCGGCTATCTCGAACAGGCGTTCCCGATTCACACCCAGAAGCTGGTCGAGATTGACGGCAATGTTGTTGGAGAGCCACTGCGGGATGAAACCGGGGCCTTGGTCGTGTCTCGCGAAGCCTTAGCATTGCGGGACGAGGCGATGATGGATTTGATGGCGCTGGCCCCGATCCCCGCGGCACTGGATCAAATCCTCTGGGCGTTCGGGGATGAAGCCGTGGCAGAAGTCACAGGCCGGTCTATTCGCCCGCTCAAATCCAGCGACGGCGCGCTCTTCATCGAAAAGCGGGCTGCGAGCAGTAATTCATCCGAGACGCAGGCCTTTATGGATGGGGAGAAAAACATCCTGATATTCTCGGATGCGGGCGGCACGGGGCGATCCTATCACGCGGCACAAACGGCAAAGAACCAGAAGCGGCGTCGCCATTACCTGCTGGAACCCGGCTGGCGCGCGGATGCAGCCATTCAAGGTCTTGGGCGCACGCATCGCTCTGCGCAGGTCAGCGCGCCGTTTTTCCGGGTCTGCACCTCGGATGTGCATGGCGAAAAACGCTTCACCTCAACCATCAGCAAACGACTTGATCAGCTTGGTGCGCTCACCAAAGGCCAACGCGAGACTGGCTCGCAAGGGATGTTTCGTGAGGAGGACAATCTTGAAAGCCCCATCGCGCGGTCCGCGCTGCGGGGATACTACGCCGATCTTGCCGCGGGGCGGGCGGAGGCGATGGGCTATGAGGTCTTCACCGATTGGACGGCGTTGCGCCTAATCGACAAAGACGGTGTGCTGTTGGAAGAATTGCCCCCCATCCAGCGGTTTCTCAACCGGGTGCTGGCCTTGCCGATCCACATGCAGAACGCACTCTTTGCAGAGTTCATGCAGCGGATTGCGGATCAAACTGAACGTGCGCGGGACGCAGGCACGCTTGATCTCGGTGTGGAGACGCTGCGGGGCGAGACGATCAAACAGGTCTCGGCAGAGGATCTCTGGACCTGCCCGCAATCCGGGGCTGTGACACGTATCATTGGATTGGAGGTGACAGACCCGGTTCTTGTCGTGCGCGCCGATGATGCCCTTCGCAGTAACTTCGACAAAATCCCTATGGTCAATCAGGCGTCGGGACGGGTTGGGCTGATCTCGAAACGCCCGATGCAGATGTATGACGAAGATATCGTAACCCTGATGCGCAAAGTTGTCCGGCCCACTGGCAAATCCTACCTCGAGGAGACGAAGTTTGAAGCCTCGGCTTGGGAGGCGGTCGAGCAATCAGAGTTTACCCGGCTTTGGGACGAGGAGGCCGACGGCTTGCCCAAAACCACCACGACAAAGCTCTACCTGCTCACGGGGCTCCTGCTGCCGATCTGGAAAACCATCCCGACCAGCAACGAGCGTATCTATCGCGTCACGCCCGAGGGCTGCGCCAGCATGATCGGCCGCACACTCAGTGAAGAGGGGGCCGCAGCCCTTCGAGCGCGGTTCATGACAGCGACACCCGAAACACCGAGTGAAATGCTGACAGCTGCCCTTGGGACGACTGCACCCGTCGATCTGGGCCGCGGCCTGACTCTGACGCGCCGCCGTGTTGCAGGCGATGTGCGCTTGGAGATTGGTGGGGCGGACAAGGGTACGATTGATGGTCTCAAGGCCCTCGGGTGTTTTACAGAAATCATCGCCTTCCAGTTGCGGGTCTTTGTCCCGCACGGTGAAGGGGTAGATGCGGAAGCGATCTTGACCCGCATTGTTGGCGATGGGCACCCAAGTATCCGCAACGCAGCCTGATCGACGTTGCGGGCGACAGTAGCACTTCCACCAAATGCAGAGACCGCGTGCCCGCCCATATTGGCGGGTGCGCGGCCGGAATTCGTCAACTTAGAAGGAGACACACATGAACATCGCGGAAATCAAAACGGCTGTCGACGCAGGGAAGTCCGTTCACTGGTCAAACGAGGGATATGTGGTCCGCAAGGATACACTGGGCCAGTATCTCATCGTCTTTGAGCGGAACGGCAGCACCATCGGTCTGACCGACCGCAGTGGGGGCCGTCTGAATGGTCATGAAGAGGAATTCTTTCTTTCCGATCGTGATGTCTGAAACCTCCCAACTGAACATTGGGCAAAGAATGGGTCGCGCTGGTGTTCTCGCGCGGGCTATGGAAGTCGACGCTGCTGAACTCCTTGCGGTGGCCGAACGCGAGACGGAGGCCGATCATCGGATTTGAGCGCAACTTTGAAGATCGAAGGCCAAAGCGTCATTCGACTAT
>Ga0233426_10000062_pt1 | contig 113405 bp, 115 predicted proteins | sample SI_118_April2016_6_FD_179875 | JGI IMG/M metagenome (GOLD analysis project Ga0233426, IMG submission 179875) | Seawater microbial communities from Saanich Inlet, British Columbia, Canada - SI_118_April2016_10_MG | ecosystem: Environmental > Aquatic > Marine > Inlet | place: Canada: British...
AACCCTTTACAGAAATGTAAGGGGTTTTTTTATGCCTTTTTTTTTAAGGTGCTTTTATGAGGTTTTAAGTATTTTTACACATTGAATTTTATTAAAAAATAATGCTATGAAAATTTTAGGAATAGGTAAAAACTATGTCAATAGTAAAGATGAAATAAGTACTTATAAAAATGGTAAACAGATTATATTTTCTAAGCCTACTTCTAGTTTGGTTCTGGATAACAATGACGTTCCTTATCCATCGATTACTAAAAACCTTGTTTATGAAGTTGAACTGGTAGCTAAGATCGGTAAAACCGGTAAGGATATTACGGTAGCTGATGCAGCTGATTATATCAACGAACTTGCTATTGGTATTGACTATACTGCTAAAGATGTTCTAAATATGTACCGTGAAACGAAGCACCCTTGGGATCTTGCAAAAGGTTTTGACGGTTCAGCACCAATTTCAACTTTTAAATCAATCACTAATTTTTCTAATCTCAATGATATCAATTTTGATTTAAAAATTAATGGTGAGCAAAGACAAGTTGGTAATACGGATTTAATGATTTATAATTTCAGTGAAATTATTGCATACGTTTCCAAATTCATGACTCTTGAACCGGGAGATTTAATATTTACAGGTACACCTGCGAGTGGTACCGGCGAAGTACAGGTTGGGGATCATTTGCAAGCCTCACTTGAAGGGGAACTGCTTTTAGATTTTAAAATGATTTAAACTCTTTTACATAACAAAAAACCGATACATTGTATCGGTTTTTTGTTTTACAAGCTTTAAGTACTAGAATAGTTAAAAATTATTCTAGTACAATAATTTAAGTTTTAAGTTTTCTTCAACTACTATCGTACCTGATCTTACTACTTTATTGTCTTTATGACTGTTATTTTTAGCTCCCCAAAGTTGAGCAACTTGCTTTACACGATTGTTTTTAAATGTATTTCCATTGAGTTTAACGTTTATGATTCCATAGGTATTTAATAAAATCCCGTTTTCTTCTTTTGCGCCACTATTTGTAAAGGTCGAATTAGATACTATTAAGTTTCCACCAACGGTTGATTCATCATATCCTCCTCGGTAATAGTCAAGAACGTTGGCTTGTATACCGTCAAAAGTACAGCTAGCTATAATAACGTTCTCAGCATTATATTCACCCTTATCTTCGATTTCTTCAGATAACTCAATACCATTGTTTGAATTTGAAATGAAGGTATCCGTAAACTTTAAATGTTCTGCAAATGAATATTTGTAACCCTTTAATATATAATCGAAGTTACTGATACTAGATCCAGAAACAGATAAGTTGTACAGACTTGACATATTCTCTTTTAAAGGTGCAAAAGCATATTGAGTTCCAGTCCCTTTTAGCGTAACATTATTCAGATTCAATTCCCCCTTTGGATTCATTTCGAAAAGTGGAGTTGAAGCAGAACCATCATATTCTAGAATTGCGCCTTTGTCAACAGAACTTATAGTAATTGCCTTGTCAATTTTTAACGATGAGCTTAAACTGTATTTGCCCTTAGCTAAAGTAATAATATCTCCAGGTTTAGCTTGTGTTAATGCATTAACTAAAGTTTCTGATGAAGTTACCTCATGGGTAGTTTTTTCTCCAGCTGCTCCTTTTGGATCATACCAGTCGGTTCCATATTTAGTTTCTTTAAGAACAGCATTTGTCTTTACGATTGCTCCTGGAGCGTTTTTTGGAGTTCTTGAATTTCCAACTAAGTCGTTGGTTATAGTTTCAAATTCAAATCCAGTGTAAACAGGAAGATCTAAAACATCTGTACCTGGATAAAACATATGATCACCTTGATCTACTATTTCAAATGTCGTTGGTGTAATCCCCTCAACAGATTCAAAAGAAACCCCTTGATTGTTGATGATATTATTTTTGAATAGTATTCCATCAATTTTATCATGAGCAACTAAAGGAGTATCATCACCAACCGCATTATAAATTAGATTATTTGCTACGGTAGTTCTAACAGGTCTAGCAGACCTAATCTCTGACGCTGGTAATACATCCTTTTGGTCGACGTTAGAACCGACTCCAAATTGTAAAGGAGACTTGCTGTTGATCCAAGTGTTGTGTGCAATTACTACATCTGTAACTTGCACATAACGGTTTTGAGGAGATTTTGGAATCCCATTCATGACAGCTAATGGGCTTCTAAAATTTTCTCCTTTAAGATTGTAGAAATAATTATTAACAACCCAATGCCCAGTTCCAATTAAACGAATTCCTCCAACTTGTTCAGAGTTCTCATCTCCGATGAAGTGATTTCCATCAACGATACAGTAGTTTCCGTGTCTTGTAACTAGAGATCCCTCACTTTTATAAAAGACATTGTTTCTGAATTCGTTGAAATTCGTTTTGCTTGAAATAATTTCTACTTCACCATTACAACGTTCAAAATAGTTGTCTGCGACTAAAGTATAACTTGGTGCCATTGAAGTATAACTATTACCGATTTGAATAGTTTCAGCACTCGGACCTCCTTTTGGTGGACGTGGTCCAAAGTGGTTGTTCGTTATTTTATGATAATTTTTAATGCTTTGATTTCCTTCTAAATCTACTCGAACTGTGGGTCCTCTATTAGATTTACCCGTCAAGTATGAATGATCTAATTGGTTATGGCGACCATGCATTTGTACCCATAAGTCGGTTTGATTTCTTTGAGATTTATTAAAACCATCAATGACACAATTGGTTACTCGGCTATGAAAAGCTAGGTTTTCGTCATCGATTTTAAAAGCAATTACTGCTCTTGAAGGACTTTGACCGTTTTTAAAATGCAAACCTTCTACAATTAGGTGTGAGCCTCTTAATTTTAAATCGGATAATCCATTCACGATTACCGACCCTGAAGTTTCTGCTCTCAATCGGATCGGATTTTTATTTGTTCCCGTTCCAGAAAATTTAATTTGAATATCGGTCCATTCTCCATTCTTCATTATAATGTCCGTCCCAGGAGTTGCTGTGCTGATTGCATTGTTTAGTTCCTCTGCATTTGAAACTAAAATTTCATTGGTGTAAGGAGTTACAGTACAGCTAGAAAAAAAAGCAAGTAAGCTCATGCTTAACGTTACCTTTAGCGTATTTAATAAGTATGATTTCATAAAATTGGTTTACCAGTTTTGTTTTGATAAACTTAGCCATAATATATGGCTTATGCAATTATAAAGTAGAAGAAGTATTAGTTATAATAACCTTTATGGTGAAGTTTTAACTACATCTTAATTATTAAATTAATGATCAAGCTTCCCTGCAACAAACCCTCCGCTCCAAGCAGCTTGAAAATTATATCCTCCAGTAATTGCATCTACATCGATTATTTCTCCTGCAAAGTATAAGTTTGAGTGTAATTTACTTTGCATTGTTTTTAAATTTATTTCATTCAAAGAAATACCGCCACTGGTTACAAATTCTTCTTTGAATGTTGTTTTTCCAGATACTGAATATTGATCTTGTGTTAAAAGAGTAGTCAACTGTCTAAATTTCTTTTTCCCAACTTCATTCCATTTTCTGTCGGTAGGGATTTCAATTTTTTCTAATAAAAACTCCCATAATCTATTCGGTATTAGAAAGGGTTTTAGGTTACCAATTCTCTTTTGTGGATTCCTTTGACTGAATTTTTGAAGTTCTTCAAAAAGAAATTCAGTATTTGTTTCGTCAACCCAATTTATTAGGATTTCAAATTTATAATTTCTCTGACTGAGTTCTCTCGATCCAAAAGCAGAGGCTTTGAGTATTGCAGGACCACTCATGCCCCAATGGGTAATTAAAATAGGACCTTCAGTTTGAATTTTTGAGTCTTTTATTTTTACTTTTGCTTGTTCTACAACCACTCCCATAAGTTTTTTAATAGGCTCTTTGGGCATATTAAAAGTGAACAAAGAAGGCAGTGGTTCAATAATTGTATGACCGAGTTTATGGAGCCAGTCAAACCCTTTTAATTTAGGACTTCCACCTGTTGCAATTATTACGGAGTCGAATAGAAGAGAAGGTATATCTTTAAAGAATATATTCCATTGTTCTCCTTCAGTTTCAATTTTTTCTATATTCTGCCCTAGTTTTAGATTTACGTTGAGTCTGATCATTTCTGATACTAGGCAATCAATTATAGTCTGCGAATTATTAGATACTGGAAATATTCGTCCATCCTTTTCTGTTTTTAAAGCTACTCCTTTATTTTCAAACCACTTAACGGTATCTGTGGTGTTAAATTGGTGAAATAAGGAACGGAGTTTTTTTCCTCCTCTTGGATAGGCATCACAAAGCACAGGGATGTCTGAACAGCTATTTGTTACATTACATCGTCCTCCTCCAGAAACTTTTACTTTAGAAAGTACTTTAGATGTTTTTTCAAATAAGAGAACTTCATGGTTTGGGTGATGCTCTTTAACAGATAATGCTGCAAAAAAACCCGCTGCTCCACCCCCAATAACCGCAACCTTTTTATTTGCCATACTACAGTGTAAATCTATTTCCAGTTCGTGCAATATTGAAACCTAATTTTTTTATTTGTTTCGATTCTTTACTTTCCGGTTTTAATAATGGGTTTGTATGATTCATATGAATGAAGTGAATTTTACTTTTTTCTTGGGTTGAAAGATTTTTAAACATTTCAATACTCTCGATCACGAATGGATGAGGAATTTCAGAAATGTCTCTAGCTTGTATTTCTTTACCACTAAAAAAAGTTGCGTCGATGAAAGCAAAGTCAACTTTTTTGATTTCCTCAAGAATTGATTTCTCCCATTTTTCCCATTTATCGATATCTGGAATAAAAAGTGCACTTTTTTGTGGTCCACTAATTTTGTACCCTACGGTTTCAGAAAATTCATCGCGGTGAGGTACCATGAATGGGGTAACTGTTAATTCAGAGTTTAATTGTATCGGTTCCTCTAGGTTCATTAATTTTATATCGATGTTCTTATTTGAAACGAGCTGACTCCAGGGGCCGTTAGTTTCAAGAAACTTTTTCATTCTAGGAGATACATACACCGGAACTTGATCAGCATTTATAACTTCTTTCCCTAGATACATTAGTCCAGTATAATGTCCTATGTGAGCATGGGTAATAAAAACTCCTGAGGGAATTTCATTTACAGCAGCAGGGGCATAGTTTTTTAGATTTTGTAATTGAAAAGTTATGTCTGGAGTGGCTTCGAATAAATATTGCTTGTTGTTTATAGGGTCTATAACACCCAGAGAAACTACTCTTTCCGGTTTTTGTTTACCTTCAAAAATAGCTCGACAACAACTTTTTGTGCAATTTATTTGAGGACTTCCGGCATCTTGACTAGTCCCTAAAATAATCAGAGAAGTTTGAGACACAGGAGTTTCATTTTTGTTTTGCGCAAAATTCGGAATTGTAGTCAAACAAATAATAAAATTTAAAATCCAAAAACGCATTTTTTATTTTTAGTACCTGATTATTAACTTCTCAAATGTACTCTATTTTTCGATTTTCATTAAATAATGCTGAATTTTATAATCAAAAAAAAACCCCTGCAAAGCAAGGGTTTTATGACTAAGTGCTAATTTTTTTTATGCAGAAACTAAGTCGCCTGAAGCTTCCTTTTTAGGAAGAGTTGAAGTCCCCATTAGGTAGGTGTCAATTTGATGAGCTGCTTCTCTTCCTTCCGAGATCGCCCAAACAATTAAAGATTGTCCTCTACGAACATCACCCGCTGCAAATATATTTGATTTGTTTGTTTGGTATTGTTTAATACCCTTAACATTTCCACGTTCATCGAAGGTTACCCCTAATTGTTCTGGTAAGGTTTTTTCTGGTCCCGTAAATCCTAAGGCTAACAAAGCCATATCACAAGGCCATTCCTTTTCAGAACCTTCTTTTTCGATTAGTTGCGGACGATCTCCAGGTATTTTTTTCCAACGTACTTGAACTGTCTTTAAACCTACTACATTCCCATCAGTATCACCAACAAATTCTTTTGTAAGAATACTCCATTCTCTATGACTCCCTTCTTCATGCGAAGAGCTGGTTTTTAGTTTAAATGGCCAGTAGGGCCATGGATTTTCTTCAGTTCTGCCATCTGCTGGCTTGGGCATAATTTCAAAGTTTGTAACACTTTTCGCTCCCTGACGGTTAGAAGTTCCAATACAATCTGATCCTGTATCACCACCACCAATTACAATTACATCACGATCTGTAGCTAAGTATTGAGCTTCGCGGTCTAACTGACCATCAACAGCTTTGTTGTTGTGCGGTAAAAAGTCCATCGCTTGAACAACACCTTTTAATTCCGATCCAGGAATTGGAAGATTTCGTTTGATGGTTGCACCCGCCGCTAAAAGAACGACATCAAAATCTGCTTCTAATGCTTCTGCACTGATGTCTTTTCCTATTTCAATATTACACTTGAATATAATTCCTTCTGCCTTAAGAATCTCAACACGTCTGTCGATTACATTTTTTTCCATTTTAAAATCAGGAATACCATAACGTAATAAACCACCCACTTTATTGTCTCTTTCAAAAACAGTTACCGTATGACCCGCTCTATTTAATTGCTGAGCAGCTGCAAGACCTGCAGGTCCAGAACCGACAACCGCAATTGTTTTTCTTGTTCGTTCTGTAGGAGGTTGTGGTTTTATCCATCCCTCTGCAAAACCTCTTTCTACGATATATTTCTCTATCAATTCAATGGATACAGGAGGATTCGTAATCCCTAATACACAAGCTTCTTCACAAGGAGCTGGACATAAACGTCCAGTAAATTCCGGGAAATTATTTGTTGCTTGTAGTATGTGTAATGCTTTTTCCCACTGATTTTTGTAAACAGCATCGTTAAAGTCAGGAATTAAATTCCCAAGGGGACACCCACTATGACAAAAAGGTACACCGCAGTCCATGCAACGTCCACCTTGTTCTTGAAGTGCTTCATTAGAAGGTGCAACGGTAAATTCATTATAATTATCAATTCGTTTCTTAGGATCAATTACTTCTTCTTTAATCCTATCGTATTCCAAAAATCCTCTTAATTTTCCCATGGCTTAAGCGTTTAATTTATTTTCTTTTTCAGCTGCAAGCATTGCCAGTGCATTTTTGTAATCCGTTGGCATTACTTTAATAAAGTTCTTAGAACTATCTGGCCAATCCTTTAATATGTTTGCTGCTTTAGAACTGTTTGTGTAATCGTTATGGTTTTGAAGTAAACCTTGAACAGTTTCTTTGTCTTGATCTGTTAAATCTTCCAATTCAACCATTTCAAGGTTAAATTTTTTCTCATCAAATGTTCCATCTGGACTGTATAGGTAAGCAATTCCACCACTCATTCCAGCAGCAAAATTACGTCCTGTTTCTCCAAGAATTAATGCAATACCTCCAGTCATATATTCACAACCGTGATCACCAATTCCTTCAACAACTGCGGTGGCTCCTGAGTTTCTTACACAGAATCGCTCCCCAGCAATTCCATTGATATAAGCTTCTCCGGTAACCGCTCCATAAAGCGCAACGTTTCCAACAATAATATTTTCATCAGCTTTAAAAGTAGCTTCTTCTGGTACCTGTGCAATTAATTTAGCTCCAGAAAGTCCTTTTCCAAAGTAATCATTACAAGTTCCTGATACTTTCATGAATAATCCTTTTGCAGCAAATGCTCCAAAACTTTGACCCGCTGTTCCGTTGAATTTAAGACTTAAGGTATCTTCTGGTAAACCAGGAGCTCCATGCATTTTTGAAATTTCATTACTTAAAATTGCTCCAACGGTTCTGTCTGTATTACAAATAGGGAACTCTAAGTGTTGTTCTTCTTTTCTGTATATAGCAGGGTGAGCCGCTTTGATTATTTTGAAGTCAATTACATTTTCAAGACCGTGATCTTGTTTTTGTGTATTGTGGAGTTTAACAAGTGATCCTACTTCTGGTTTGTATAGGATTTTCGACAGATTAATTCCTTGAGCTTTGTAATGATCAACCGCTTTTTTCATATTGATTTTTTGCGATTGTCCAACCATTTCTTTAATTGTTCTAAACCCAAGTTGCGCCATTATTTGTCTTAATTCCTCAGCAACAAAGTACATGAAGTTTATAACGTGTTCGGGTTTTCCTTTAAAGTTCTTTCTTAATTCAGGGTCTTGGGTTGCAATTCCAACAGGACACGTATTTAGGTGACAGGCACGCATCATGATACAACCAGATGCGATAAGTGGAGCGGTTGAGAATCCAAATTCTTCTGCTCCTAAAAGACATGCGATTGCTACATCACGACCTGTTTTCATTTGACCGTCACACTCTAAAACAATACGGTTACGAAGGTCATTCATGACTAAAGTTTGTTGAGCTTCAGCAATTCCAAGTTCCCAAGGTAAACCAGCATGTTTTAAAGATGTAAGAGGCGAAGCTCCGGTTCCCCCGTCGAAACCAGAAACTAAAATTACATCAGCTTTTGCTTTCGCAACACCTGCAGCAATAGTTCCTACCCCAACTTCTGAAACTAATTTTACATTAACTCTAGCTTCTCTATTTGCATTTTTTAGATCAAAAATTAATTGTGCTAAATCTTCAATTGAATAAATATCGTGATGGGGTGGAGGAGATATTAATCCTACGTAAGGTGTAGAGTTTCTTACAGATGCTATATAAGGATTTACTTTTGGACCAGGAAGTTGACCCCCTTCCCCAGGCTTAGCACCCTGAGCCATTTTAATTTGTATTTCTTTAGCTGAACTTAAATAGTGGCTTGTAACTCCAAAACGTCCAGAGGCAACTTGTTTGATCGCACTGTTTCTCCAATTACCGTTATTGTCCGGTTGGAATCTTTGAGGATCTTCACCCCCTTCACCAGAATTACTTTTACCACCAATACGATTCATTGCAATTGCAAGATTTTCGTGAGCCTCTGCACTAATAGACCCAAGAGACATAGCTCCTGTTTTGAATCTTTTAACGATTTCTGTCCAGGGCTCTACCTCGTCAAGTGGGATAGGGTCAAAGCTAGAAAATTCGAAAAGTCCTCTGATGGTCATTAGTTTTTCAGTTTGCTCGTTTACCATTTTAGAGTAAACATCGTAACTTTCAAAATTATTTTGGTTAACAGCTTGCTGAAGTTTTGCTATTGTAGTTGGGTTAAGCATATGAGCTTCTCCATTTCTTCTCCAGCGATATTCTCCACCTATTTCTAAATCTAAGCCAGATAATCCCTCAACATTGAATGCTTTTTTGTGTCGACGAGAGATTTCTTTTTCAATTTCATAGAGACCAATACCTTCAATTCTGGTCGCTGTATTACAGAAGAATTTTTCAACTAATAATTCGCTCAATCCTAAAGCTTCGAATATTTGTGATCCACGGTAAGAATTGAGAGTAGAGATTCCAATCTTGTTCATAACCTTAACAATACCAGTTGCTATAGCCTTGTTGAAGTTTTCGATTGCTGCTTCAGAAGAAACTCCTTTTATGTTACCTACTTCAACTTGCTCTTCAATGATTTCGTTTACCATATAAGGGTTTATGGCACTAGCTCCATATCCAAATAAACAAGAAAAGTGATGTGGTTCACGAGGTTCAGCTGATTCAATTACAATTCCGAATTTTGATCTTTTTTGAAGACGTTTAAAAGAATTGTGTGTATGAGCACAAGCTAATAAAATAGGAATCGGAGCCATACTGTCAGATACACCTCGATCGGATAATATTACAATATTAGCGCCGTTGTCAATTCCTTTTTCTATTTCTAAAATTATATTGTCTAAAGCATTTTCTAAACCATTAACTCCTTTCTCAATTGGATAAAGAGTCGATATTGAAACAGTTTTATAATCTGCATGCTCTATGTATTTGATTTTATCTAAATCTTCATTTGAGATTACAGGGTTTTGAATGCTTAGTTTTTTTGCATGGTCTTCAGTTACCTCAAAAAGATTAATGTCGCTACCAATAGATAAAGAAGTATCGGTTACAATCTCTTCTCTGATGCCGTCTAAAGGTGGATTAGTAACTTGAGCGAAAAGTTGCTTGAAGTAGTTGTATAGTAACTGAGGACGATCAGATAAAACCGCTAAAGGAGTATCCGTTCCCATAGATCCAATTGCTTCTTTTCCTTGAACACTCATTGGAAGTATTAAGGTTTTGAAGTCTTCCTGAGTGTATCCAAAAATTCTTAAACGGGTATCATAGTTTTCAGGTTCAACAGTTACATGGTTTCCTGTGTAAGGAACTTCTGATAGTTTTAAGAGGTTTTTATCAAGCCATTCTTGATAGGGACGTTCAGAAACAACTTTAGTTTTAATTTCTTCGTCTTCAATAATACGACCTTCGTCCATATTAACAAGGAACATTCTTCCTGGCTCTAAACGACCATGCTTAACAACGTTAGCAGGTTCAATATCTAAAACACCTGCTTCAGAAGACATTACAACATACCCATCTTTTGTAACCGTATATCGAGAAGGTCTTAAACCATTACGGTCTAGGAGTGCTCCAATATATTTTCCGTCTGTAAATGGAATTGAAGCTGGACCATCCCAAGGTTCCATAATACAAGAGTTGTATTGGTAGAACGCTTTCTTTAAAGGATCCATTGCCTTATGCTTTTCCCATGCTTCTGGAACCATCATCATCATTACTTCTGGTAAAGATCTTCCAGTAGCCAGAAGTAGTTCAACAACCATATCCATAGAAGATGAATCTGATTTTCCTTTAAGTATAACAGGAAGTATTTCCTTAATATCATCACCAATTAAATCACTTTTAAATAACTCTTCACGCATTTGCATACGACTTGAGTTTCCTCTGAAAGTATTTATTTCACCATTGTGACACATATATCTGAAAGGTTGTGCTAAATCCCAAGTTGGGAATGTGTTTGTAGAAAAACGCTGGTGTACCAAAGCCAAACGAGTAACTACAAGAGGGTCAGATAAATCTAAGTAATAAGCTTCAATATCTTCAGGAACTAGAAGTCCTTTATAAATAAGTGTGTGCGTTGAGAGACTTGGGAAGTAAAAATATTTGCTTTGTGAAAGTTTAGAAGCAATTATTTTATGTTCAGTAATTTTTCTTGCGATGAATAATTTAACATTGAACTCATGGTCGGTAAGTTCATTATCACCTTTACCAACGAAAACTTGAGCGACATAAGGTTCAGTTTGTTGAGCAATTCTTCCAACAACAGATCTGTTTATTGGAACTTGTCTCCATCCTAAAATAGATAAACCTTGTTTTTTTATTTCTTCTTCAAAAATTCGGACACAAAACTCACGTTGGTTGTCTTTTTGTGGAAGAAAAGTCATTCCAATTGCATATTGATTCGCTTCAGGAAGGCTGAAGGAGCAGTTTTTTACCATAAATTCATGTGGAATTTCAATTAAAATCCCAGCTCCATCACCTGTTTTTCCATCAGAACTTACAGCACCTCTATGTTCTAGTTTTACAAGAATGTCTAAAGCTTTACCAATGATATCATTGGTTTTTTTTCCTTCTAAACTGCAAATAAATCCGGCACCGCAGTTGTCGTGCTCATAATCAGGGGAATAGAGTCCTTGTTTTTCTGGTAACATAATCGTTTGTTTTTTGGTGTACCAAAAATAATAGTTTTCAGTGCTTTTTAAGCTATCTAATAAGTCAAATGTTGTACGAGTTGAAAAGAATTTATTTTCTTACCCTATATTTTTAGAAATCATTAAATAATTCACTTAATTTTAGGGTTAATTCAAATACTTTCGAATTGTCTTTTTAGTTTTATTTTAATTTTTAAGCCAAATCTTACAATTATGCAGAAAAATCAGTCTTTTTTTGTAGTTGGTGTTATGTCTGGAACCTCATTAGACGGTATTGATTTATCTTTAGTGGAATTCAAGTTTAAGGATAATGAATGGAGATACAATTTTATTTCCTCAAATACAGAAGATTATTCGACAGACTGGAGAGCCCGTTTAGCTCAAGCTCGATACAAAAGTAAGATTGAATTGGAAACTTTAGATTCCGAATATACTAGCTTTTTAGGGGACAAAATTCGAGAATTTATTGAATCTAATTCCAAGTATCCAATTGATTTAGTTTGCTCGCACGGGCATACAGTATTTCATGAGCCAGATAAAGGAATTACGTATCAGATGGGTAATAAAAAAGAACTCTCGGATATTGTCAATCATACTGTTGTCTGTGATTTCAGGGTCCAGGATGTGTCTTTAGGAGGGCAAGGAGCTCCCTTGGTTCCCGGGGGTGAATTTTATTTATTTAAAGAGTATGTTGCATGCGTGAATCTTGGTGGATTTGCAAATATAAGTTTGCTGGATGGCGAAACGCCTATTGCATATGATATTGCTGCAGCTAACTTGGTTTTAAATCGCTTCTCAGTCGCTTTAAACTTACCCTATGATTCAGGTGGTAAGATTGCTTCAGAGGGTTTTGTCATTCCAGAATTTCTTTTAAAACTAAACGAACTTTCTTACTACGATCTAAAGCCACCAAAATCATTAGGAGTAGAGTGGATAACGGATAATTTGGAGTCTGTTTTTGAAGAATTTAAAGATGAGTATCTTCCAGATTTGATGCACACGTATTGCGTACATTTAGCCGATCAAATCTCGAGAGTTTTACCCAAACAAGGAAAGGTTTTATTTAGTGGAGGAGGGACTCATAATACTTTTTTAATTGAATTGATTGATGAAAAAAGTTCTGCTGAAATAGTCATTCCAAGTATTGATTTGATTGATTTTAAAGAAGCTTTGATATTCGGGTTTTTAGGTCTTTTGAAATATCTTAATCAAGATAATTGCTTTGCAAGTGTTACTGGCTCAAAACACAATCATTCCACAGGTGTTATTTTAAAAAAATAATAAGCTTCTGTTTAAGATTAAATTTATATTTTAGTCAGCAAAATAAATCAGTTGTCTTTTAATTTTAGAAGATTATCAAATTATATTATATGGAAATTGTATTAGTATCTATTTTTGTTTTAGGTTATTTAGCTATTACTTTAGAACACTCACTTAAGGTAGACAAATTAATACCCGCTTTAGCAATGATGGCTATTTTGTGGGCTCTTATCGCATTAAATCACTTACCCGTATTTGAAGTAGATACCGCTTTAAAGAAATTAGTTCCTACCCACATTGATGAAATTTTATTACATCATTTAGGTAAGACAGCTGAAATTATAATTTTCTTACTAGGGGCTATGACCATTGTCGAAATTATTGATTATTTCAATGGTTTCTCTACGATTAAATCATTTATTAAAACTAAATCCAAAAAATCTTTACTCTGGATTTTTGCAACACTGGCGTTTATTCTTTCTGCAATCATTGATAATCTGACCGCTACAATCGTATTAATTACTATCCTTCAAAAGGTAATATCTGATCGAGATACAAGATTGTGGTTTGCAGGTTTAATTATAATTGCTGCAAATGCTGGTGGAGCTTGGTCACCTATCGGTGACGTAACCACTACGATGCTTTGGATTGCTGATAAAGTAACCACGCTTAATTTGATTAAATTCTTATTGATTCCTTCTTTAGTATGTGTAATAGTACCTGTATTGGTTGCTTCTATGTTACCTGCTTTCAAAGGAGAAATTGAAATCGATGAATCTGAAGACACAGAAACAATTCATAAATACGGATCTACAATGCTATATTTAGGTCTTACAGCTATCGTATTTGTTCCTGTATTTAAAACAATAACACATTTGCCACCTTATGTAGGTATGATGTTTTCTTTGGCAATCGTATCCACTTTTGCAGAAATTTTTAGTGCAGCAAAAATTAACATAACTTCAATTGATGCAGAAAGTGATTCTGCTTCTCATCATAGTCCTGTTCATAAGTCGCTTTCTAAGATAGAGCTTCCAAGTATATTATTTTTCCTTGGAATACTTCTGGCAGTAGCTGCTCTTGAATCATTAGGGATGTTATTTGCTTTTGCAGAGACATTAAACACTACAATTCCAAATACCGATATTGTGATCATGTTACTTGGTTTTGGGTCTGCAGTTATAGATAATGTTCCGTTGGTTGCTGCGAGTATAGGAATGTTCTCAGAACCTACCGATAGTCCTCTTTGGCATTTCATTGCTTTTTCTGCTGGAACAGGAGGGAGTATGCTGATTATTGGTTCTGCAGCGGGTGTAGTTGCAATGGGTATGGAGAAAATTGATTTCTTCTGGTACTTCAAAAAAATATCATGGTTGGCTTTAATTGGATTTATCTCTGGATCTATTACATTCATGTTATTACGTGAATTTATCGCCTAGATTATACTTTAACGTCTGCTTTTTCGTTCTTTAATTAAAACCTATATATCCTAATGATTATGTCTTTTTTTACTCAAGCACCAGAAGCATTAAGAACTGAGAAAACACTTTCTTTAATCGAATTGATTAAGAACGGAGGAATAGGAGGTCAATTGATTATAGGCTTGCTTTTTTTACTTCTTATTGTAGCCCTTTATATTTATTTTGAACGTTGGTTTGCAATTCGGTCTGCCCTAAAAATTGATGCTAATTTTATGGATCAGATTAGGAATTCTATTTCACAGGGTAAAATGGAAACTGCACAAGCACTGTGTGTTAAAGAAGATGTGCCAGTTGCAAGATTAATAGCCAAAGGAATTTCTCGAATAGGGAAACCATTAGAAGATATAAATACTACAATTGAAAATGCGGGAAGATTAGAGGTTTATAAACTTGAGAAAAATGTAAGTGTTCTAGCCACTATAGCAGGAGCAGCTCCAATGTTAGGTTTTTTAGGAACAGTAATTGGAATGATTCTTTCAATTTTTGAAATTTCAAATGCGGGTGGAAACATAGACATGAAACTATTGTCAGATGGTTTATATACTGCAATGACGACTACAGTAGCTGGTCTTATTGTAGGTATTGTGGGTTATATAACCTTCAATCATTTAGTGGCAAAAACATCTAAGGTTGTTTATCAAATGGAAGCAATTTCTTTCGAGTTTTTAGATTTACTTAATGAACCAGCAGCCTGATGAATCTGAAGGGGAGAAATAAAATAACACCAGAATTCAATATGTCCTCCATGACGGACATTGTATTCTTGTTACTTATATTTTTCATGATTGCTTCTACATTATCTAAACAGCTAGATACAATTGAGGTTAAATTGCCCCAAGCTAAAGGCAAAACAGAAAATAGAAGTTCAATAACAGTATCGATCAATAAAAAAAATCGATTTTATATTGACGAAAAATCGGTTTCAAAAAGTAGTTTAGAAACACAGTTATTAAATGTTTTAGGGACGTCAGATTCTCGTGTTATAATATTAAGAGCAGAGAAAGATGTATCCATTGAAGAGGTGGTATATGTAATGAGTATTGCAAACCAAAACTCTATCAAAGTTGTCCTCGCAGTAGACTCAAAATAAACTAGACTTATGGGTTTTCTTGATACACCACATAAAAAGAAGTCAGCAATGTTAACAAGCATAATTACATTGTTGCTATTGCTTGTATTTTCTTGGATTGGACTTTCATATTTTGACCCTCCTATATCGTATGGTATGGAAGTTAATTTTGGAATGGCGACTCAAGGAAAAGGAACAACTCAACCTAAAACACCACCAAGACCCGTAGAGCAAGAAATACAACAGGAACAAATTAAAAGTTCTTTTAAGTCCCCTAAAGTTAGTGAGACCAATGTTTCAGAAGTTTTAACTCAAAAAGATAATTCAGTTCCTATAATTCCTAAAAAGGAAGTGCTTAAATCATCGGATAGTACTTCGGATCAAAACAAAAACAAAAAAGTTGAGGAAGCAAAAAAAGTATCGCCTCCTAAACCTACTGTTTCAAATTCAACAAAAAATATTTTAAGCAACCTTCTAAACAATAAAAACCAAAAGGGAGATTCAAAAGAAGGGGAAGGAGATGATGATGTTCCAGGCGATAAAGGTAAGGAAGAAGGAAATCCATATGCTAGTAGTTATTATGGATCAGCTGGTCTTGGTGGTAAAGGAAATGGTTTTGGTCTAAATGGAAGAAACCTACAAAACCAAGGTTCTGTCACTCAACAATGTAATCAAGAAGGTGTAGTTGTGGTTCGTATAACGGTGGATAAGTCTGGCGCTGTGATTTCTGCAGAACCAGGAGTCAAGGGGACTACAAATTCACACCCTTGTTTGTTAGAGCCAGCGAAGAAAACAGCGTATCTACACAAGTGGTTTGCAGATTCTAATGCCCCAACAAAACAAGTTGGTTTTGTTGTTGTCAAATTTAAAATAGGAGAATAGTTTTGGACACCTATGAAGAAGTAAGGGATTGGTTGTATGAACAGCTCCCCGCGTATCAAAAAAAAGGAAGTAGTGCTTATAAACCTGGGTTAGAAAATATAGAACGTTTTCTTGATTATCTTGGCAATCCTCATCAAGATTTTTTGTCAATTCACATAGCTGGTACAAACGGTAAAGGTTCAACGGCCCATATGATTAATTCAGTATTAATGGAAGCTAATTATAAGGTTGGTTTATATACATCACCTCATTTAAAAGATTTTACCGAACGAATCCGAATTAACGGAATCGCTATTGAGGAGGGTTATGTTGTTGAATTTATAAATAAACATAAATCTTATTTTGTTGAAGCTAAGCTGTCTTTTTTCGAGTTAACTGTTGGAATGTCTTTTACGTATTTTAAAGATCAGAATATCGATGTTGCAGTAGTTGAGGTTGGTTTGGGCGGAAGGTTAGATGCGACTAATGTAATTACTCCCATACTTTCTGTAATAACGAATATTGGGTTTGATCATACTCAGTTTTTGGGGAATACTCTTAGTTCAATTGCAAAGGAGAAAGCCGGTATTATAAAAAAACGAATTCCGGTGGTTATTGGAGAAACGCAACACGAAATAGTATCTGTATTCAAAAATAAATCAAAGACTTTAAATGCTCCAATTTATTGGGCTGACCAATTACATCAAAAGAAGTACAAATCAGATTTAGTTGGTCTGTATCAATCTAAAAACATTCAGACAACAAAAGTAGTTTTCGATGTTTTGGAACTCGAGGGGATCACAACAGAACATATTGAATTAGGTTTGCAAAAAGTTGTTTTCAATACAGGTTTAAAAGGTCGTTGGCAACAATTACAAACATCTCCGACAATAATAGCCGATGTTACCCACAATGAATCTGGCTTCAGATATGTTGTTGATCAAATAGAAAAAATGAAATATAATCGTATACACTTTGTTTTGGGCTTTGTAAAAGACAAGGATTTATCTTCCATATTCAATATACTTCCAAAAGAAGCAATTTACTATATAAGCACTCCAAACATAAGTCGAGCTGAGAAAATTTCAATGGTAATGCAATTGGCTAAAAAAAATAAACTGAATGTATCCTCATTTGACACAATCGATAAGGCCTATAAATCAGCTTGTAACAACTCAGAAAAAGAGGATATTATTTATGTAGGAGGAAGTACTTTTGTGGTTGCTGAAATTCTTTAAAAAAGTCTTTGTAAACAAGATAAACTATTCTATATTTGCACCCGCAAGGGCGCTTAGCTCAGTTGGTTCAGAGCACTTGGTTTACACCCAAGGGGTCAGGGGTTCGAATCCCTTAGCGCCCACAAAAAAACCTCACTTAAAAAGTGAGGTTTTTTTATTCCACAATTTCTCTGAAGTTTAAGTATTTCCCTCAGCTGGTAATTGAAATAAGTCCTCAACTCTGCAATTAATTGTTTTTGCAATTTTTAGTGCTAAAACAGTAGAAGGAATATAAATGCCATTCTCTATGGCATTGATACTTTTTCTAGAAACTTCAGCAGATATAGATAATTCTTGTTGAGTTAAGCCAGCAGATTTCCGGTATTCATCCAGACTATTTAATAATTTTTTGTGATTTTTCCCCAAAATTATTTTTTTTCAAATTCTTCTACAGCACTGGTAAGTTCTTTTCCAGTATTTGGATACAAATATCCAGCAATTAAAACACCAATTCCGATGGTTGCAACCAAAAGTCCAATTCCTTCCAGAATTATACCAATTACCATATATCCTAGAATATACAAGCCAATTCCTACAAAAATTGTAATCACACCATTTCTGCGATAATCTAAAGGTTCTTTTTTTCGTTCTTGAAATATTCCAATGAGTTCTTCCAGTTTTGCAGGGTCGTCCAAGTGTTTTGATATTTCTAATACAGTTTCTCTTTTTCCTTTTCCTTCAAAGTAGAGCCATACAAATACTCCAAGTGGAATAACAATTCCGGTTAACATTCCCAAAACGGGTATGATGATATTTTGGTCCATAATTTATTTCATTAATGTAACGCAAACTTAACATTTTTATTAATGCTAAGTAAAGGTTATATTATTTTATTTTTATAAAATTAAAAAGCCACCTAAAGAGGTGGCTTTTTAATCTATTTAAAAGACGGATCAGATGTTTTTGATCATCTTATTAATCTTGGTGTATTCTTCTTCTGCTAATTCTGAATCAACAAGGATTCGACCACTATATTCATCTGTAATTATTTTATTTCTCGAAGCTATTTCCATTTGAACCTGAGGAGGAATAGTAAAGTATGATCCACCAGAAGCACCTCTTTCGATAGGTACAATTGCTAATCCATTTTTAACTCTCCCTCTAATTCTTTTATATGCTGTAATTAATCGTTCGTCTATTTTGCTTTCGAATTTTTCTGATTGTGCCAATAAATGAGTTTCTTCTTTTTCAGTCTCCTGCATGATCTCATCTAACTCACTCTTCTTCGCAGTTAAGTGGTTCTTCTTAACATCTAATTGCTCATTAAGAATAGAAATGGTTTCTTTCTTTTGTTCTATTTTAACCTTTAATTCTTTTATTTTTTTCTCAGCTAATTGAATTTCTAACTGCTGATATTCTTCTTCTTTAACAATAGAGTTGTATTCTCTGTTGTTTCTAACATTTTTAAGTTTATCAGCGTACTTAGCGATTAAGTCATTAGCACTTTCGATGGTATTTTTATTTTCTTTTATATCCAAATCAAAATCGTCTAATTCAGCAGTAAGGTTTTGAAGTTTGTCATCCATCCCAGCAATTTCGTTTTCAAGGTCTTCAACCTCTAAAGGAAGTTCTCCGCGTACATTTCGAATTTCATCAATTCGTGAGTCTATAATTTGAAGGTCAAAAAGTGATCTTAACTTTTCTTCTACTGATATTTCGTTTTTCTTTGCCATACTAGAAATAATTAACTGGATTGGTTTTTTCTTGCGATAAAATGCATGCAAAATTAGTCATTTTTTTTGTAAGATAGCTAGCTAATAATTTATTTGTGAATTGCTCGCTTTCATAATGCCCAATATCTGCTAATAAAATTTTGTTTTCTGATTCAAAAAAGTTGTGGTATTTAAGATCTGAAGTTATTAATACGTCAGCATTTTTTGCTTTTGCAGCGCCAATAGCAAAACTTCCAGAACCGCCAAGTAAAGCAACTTTTTTGATTTTTCTTCCGTTAAAGTTAGAATGTCTAATGTTGGTGCAATTTAAGTTCTTTTTTACATAGGATAAAAAGTCTTTTTCTTCCATTGCCTTTGGTAGATAACCAATGCTACCCATTCCAATATCCTGGTTTTTATTGCTGATTATACTAATTTCATGGGCTACCTCTTCGTACGGATGATTGTTTTTTAGAGCTGTAATAATATCTTGCTCTTTATGTTTTTGAAAAATTAGATTTAGCTGATTTTCTGTTTCTTCTTTTGGAATGCCTTTTTCACCAACAGATGGTTTGCTTTTTTTGTTTCCTGTAAATCGTCCAATTCCATTGGAACTAAAACTACAATCTTCGTAATTTCCTATTGCTCCAGCACCAGCTTTATGTAATGCATTTAAAACCTGGTTGGTGGCGTCCTCAGGTACATAAGTGGTTAATTTTAATAGGGTATCTTTTTTAGGGATGAGAATTTTTTGATCTTCTAAACCAAGTTCAAGACCCATTTGGTGGCTGACCCCGTTTTTATGATTGTCTAAAGCAGTGTGAATTGCATAAATTGCAATGTTATTTTTAATTGCCTTTAAAACGGCTCTTTCGACATATGTTTTTCCAGTTAGCTTTTTCAACCCGGAAAAAATTATGGGATGGAAGCTTATTATAAGCTGACAATTATTTTTAATTGCCTCATCAACAACAGCTTCAGTTGTGTCTAATGTTATTAGAGTTTTAGTGCATTCACCAGTTTCATCTCCTACTAGTAACCCTACATTATCAAAATCTTCAGCATAGGCTGTTGGAACCCAAGATTCCAAAGTATTCATTATGTCTTTAATTGTCATTGATGTAAGTCAGTTTTTTCATTCTGAAGTGATTCTCTCAGAAACGAAATGTTATCTTTACAAATATAATATATTCGTTGGCATGACCTTCTTACGTTACTTTCTTTTTCCTTTAGCTATTTTTTATAGTTTTGTGACTAGTTTAAGAAATCTTTTTTTTGATTTAGGTATTTTTAGTTCTAAAACTTATGGCAACTCCACAATAGGAGTTGGTAATTTATCGGTTGGAGGGACGGGTAAGTCTGTATGCGTCGATTATATCGTATCCTTACTAAAAGAAGACAAACCTCTTGCGGTTTTGAGTAGAGGTTATGGTCGTTTATCAAAAGGATTCCTTGAGGCTGATCAAAACAGTACTTTTAAAACTATTGGGGACGAGCCAATGATGTTATATTCAAAACATCCCGATGTTCGTGTAGCTGTATCAGAGCGTAGACGCCTAGGAATGGAAAATTTACTAAAAACATCTGATTCAGAAACAGTTTTTGTTTGGGATGACTGTATGCAACATCGTTGGGTTTCACCTGATTTAATGATTTTATTGACTTCGCATGATCATTTATTTGTTGATGATTTTCATTTACCTGTCGGAAACTTGAGGGAATTGAGTTCTGGAAAAAAAAGAGCTGATGTAATCATTGTTACTAAATGTCCTACTCAAATTGATCAAAAATCTAAAGATAGAATTGCATCTAAATTACAATTAGCCAAGACCCAACATTTATTTTTTGCTCATATTGGATATTCTGATTTAATTAGAAATAAAGAGCGTACTTTTCCTATTGACAAGATTGAAAATATACCTTTTTTATTGGTTACAGGGATTGCAGATCCCAAACCACTTTTATATTATTTAAGAGCAATTGGCGGTCAGTTTGAACATATGGAGTTTAAAGATCACCATCTTTTCACTGAAAAAGATATTGAGCATATTAAAAAACGGTCCAATGGGACTTTGATTTTGACTACGGAGAAAGACTTTGCAAGACTCAACACAATCATAGATTCTAATTTGCTTTTCTATGTTGGTATTGAAATGAAGTTAGATGAAAAAGACCAAGATCATCTAAATCTAATCTTAATTGAAAACAGCACAAAAACAAAAGTTTAGTCTAATGAATGTGTTTGTGAGCTTTGTAGGAAGAGCGAACTAAAGCTCCACTTTCTACATGTCTAAATCCAAGATCCTTTCCAATAGCTTCGTAACGAGCAAACTGTTCTGGAGTTATAAATTCTTTTACTCCAAGATGTTTTTTTGTAGGCTGTAAATATTGCCCAATTGTTACTACATCAACTTCAGCTTTTCTTAAGTCATGAAGGGTTTCAATTACCTCTTCTTCTGTTTCCCCTAAGCCGAGCATAATCCCTGATTTTGTTCTACGAACACCTTGTTGTTTTAGGTATAAAAGAACTTCTAAGCTTTGGTCATATTTAGCTTGAATTCTAACTTCACGTGTAAGTCGTCTAACAGTTTCTACATTGTGTGAAACTACTTCCGGATGAACTGCAATAATTCGATCTAAATTTCTTTTGTTTCCTTGAAAATCTGGAATTAAAGTTTCTAGTGTTGTATTTGGGTTCATTCTTCGTATGGCATTTATCGCTTCACCCCATATAATAGAACCGCCATCTTTAAGATCATCTCGATCAACCGACGTAATAACTGCATGTTTGATATTCATGATTTTAATAGAACGAGCAACTTTTTCAGGTTCATCCCAGTCCACAGATTCAGGTCTTCCTGTTTTCACACCACAAAATCCACATGACCGTGTACAAATGTTACCTAATATCATGAAGGTAGCTGTTCCTTCTCCCCAGCATTCACCCATATTTGGACAACTTCCTGAGGTACAAATAGTATTCAGCTTGTATTTGTCAACCAAACCTCTTAGTTCGGTATATTTTTTACCAGTAGGTAATTTAACACGTAACCATTTAGGTTTTCCGGTTGGAGCTTTTGTTTTCGTTTCAGTCGACATAAATCTTATTTTCCAGTGCAAATATACAAACTTCTTACTAGAGCATCAGCAGATAAATCATAGCAAAACTTGTTAAAAAAATAATCCCCAGAACACTAAGTGTTTTGAGAGATTTATTGGGTTTGTGTTCTTCTGGCATTTGATCACTTAATACTAATTTGAAGTTTAAGAATGCATAGAACGGGGCTGTTATAAAGGAAAGTACCGTAGCTATTTGAATTAAAATTCCCATTTCAGATAAAAGAAACATAAAAATAAAAATGGTCCCTACGGCTAGAATTAAAAGCCAAGTTTTATAATCCTTTTTGTTTCTATTCGGATAAAGTAATTCAATTGTTTTACTCATTACTCTCGGCGAGGCATCCAGCGTAGTTATTGTAGTGCTAAACATTGTTGTAAGTGCTGCAATTGCAATGATTATATAAAATCCGTCACCTAAAGTAGCAGTGTATAAATTAATCAATTGTGCTGCAAAGGTCCCTCCCTGACTGGAAAACTCAATTCCCGATCCAAACATTACAAATACCCCTAGTCCCATAAAGCATATGCCTAGAATTAGGGTGACCCAGTATCCAACATTGAAGTCAAATAGACTTTCTTTCATAGTTGGGTTTTTATGTGATTTTTTGTTTTTTTCGATTGCCCATAAGGAGTGCCATATTGAAATATCCATAGGTGCTGGCATCCATCCCATAAATGCAATCAAGAAAAGTATATTTGCTTCTGAAGGTAAAATTTGTACAAAATCAATAGTATTGGTGTTTTTAAAAGACGCTAAACATACCGCTATAACTGTACTAATAGTTAATGTTAGAATGATCCATTTCACTATTCTGTCTAAGGTCGCATATTTACCAAGCCAAAGAACTAGTGTGCAAAGTAAGGTTATAGCTATAGACCAGTAAACCAAGTTGTCAGATATTCCAAAAATCTGTGAAGCTAGTCCTGCAGTTACAATTGTAACTGCAGTTTGAATTGTAAACATGGTTCCAATGTTCAATAAAAAGTAAATTCTTAAAAATCCTTTGCCTAGGTTTAAATATCCATCTAAAAGACTTTTGTTGGTTGCGTTGGCGAATCGAGGTCCATATTGAAAGAAGGGATATTTGAATAAATTCACTAGAATTAAAGCCCAAAGTAAACCCCAACCAAAGTAAGCTCCAGCTCGAGTAGATTGAACCAAATGTGAAACTCCAATTGCTGCGCCAGCAAATAAAAGCCCTGGTCCGAGTTTACTTAATCTGTTCTTCATTACTTGTGATCTTTAGAGATAGTATTTTTTTTGCTCGAAGTAGGGTCACTTTAACTGTATTTAAAGGAAGACTTAAACGCTCACTTATCTCTTTGTATGAAAGCTCTTCAAAATATCGGAGACGAATAATAGCTTTATATTCTGTCTTTAATGTTTTTATTTTTAGAAGTAAATCGGAAAGGTTTTGAGTGATAATTAAGAGATCTTCAGGAGAGGGGTTTCCATCTTGAACTTGAGTAATTACTTTATCGTCATAGGAAGCAGAGTCAATTTTGTTTTTTAGATTTTCCTTTCTGTGTTGATCAATTTGAAGATTATTTGAAATAGTAATTAACCAAGTTTCGAAGGTGTACTTAGGGTTGAAAGTTTCGATCTTGTCAAATGCTTTAGCAAAAGTTTGAACAGCAATGTCTTCTGCCTGGTCTTCATTATTGTTTTTTTTTAATAAGTAATTGTATAGATATTCCCAGAAGTTGTCAAATAAAAAACCAAAAGCTTTTTGATTATTTTTTTTTGCCTCATTTATTGCCTCTAAGACTTGCTGCGATTTCATTTGATGCTAATTTACAAAAAAATAAAATTAGCTTTTAGCCATTTCTGGGTTTTTACAGTCCTGTTCTTCAGGGAGTTTTCCACAGAAACCACAAGGTTCATTTTCTTTATTTAAAAAAGGGCTTTGACTCGCACATGTTCCAGCAAATTCACCATTTTTCTTTACTAGTATTTTAATCGCAATTCCAGCGAATGCTAAAGCAATTAGTCCAAAAGTTATTAGAAATAATTTTATCATAATGTCGTAAAATTACACTATTTTTTTTCAGTCCCTAAATTTAAAAATCATAATTTCTCCTTTTTATTTTATTTAGAATTTACCACTTATTAACTAATTAAATCAGATTTAATTATAAATCTACCACCTTTAACAGGTTGTGATATGATTGAAGGTTTAAAAGAGGAGTTTTTCATTTAATATAATTTTAACCTTACATCAATTCGTTAAATACAATAGCGAAGAAGTAATATAAATAAACAACACTAACAAAGAGTTTAATAAAGACTCCGCCTAGAAAGCCAATTAAAGATCCAAGAGCAGATTTTAAAGCTTTTTTTTGGTTACTATCAAGCAAAAGTTCTCCAAAGTAAGCTCCTAAAAACGGTCCTATAATCACTCCAAAAGGTACTGGGGATATTAGCCCCAGTACAAGCCCAATAGAAGCTCCATAAGCTCCATTATTTGTACCTCCAAATTTTTTGGTTCCAATTGCAGGGATAAAATAGTCTAATAAAAAAACGATTAAAGCAACAGTAAAAGTAATCCATATGAACGTGGGGTTTTCTTTGATGTTAGGGTGTTGGTGTATTAATAAAAGACCCAGCCAACTGGTTAAGGGTCCAGGTAGAATTGGCAGAAAACTCCCTAGAATTCCGAGAAAAATCAGAAAAACTGAGCCGATAATTATTAAAACTTCCATTGTGTATTGAATTAGTTTTTAAAACGTTTTGATATTGATGTTGAAATGTAGCTCAAAAAGTAGTAATTTTAATTTATATTAAAAAAAAATATATCTCATGCATATTATAATCAGAACCATTCTTGTTTCATTTTTATTTTTAGTCGTGCAAGGTTGTGAATACTTTAATACAACGACAATAACACCCGCCCAAGTAAAAGAGCAGTCAAATTGGAGTAAAAAAGATGCCGCACCTTCTTTTGAAGACTGTGATGGATTAGAAGGAGAAGAGAATTTAAATTGTTTTAAAAATTTGGTAAGTGAAAATATTTCATTTGCGCTAAATCAATATTCATTTAATTCAATTGAAATAATAGATGAAGAAATTATTTTAAGTGTTGAGATTGATGCGGAGGGTAATTTTTCTTTAACCGATATTCAAGATGAAAATGATGTTATTTCTAAAGTAGAGTCTCTTTATTCAGAACTAGAAGATATAATTCTAGATTTACCATCAGCTCTTCCGGCGGTTAAAACTAATGTAGGAGTCAAAGTTAAAACTCAACTTAAACTACCGATTAGAATAATTAGTTCCCCTCAAGAATAATGCATGAAAAAATAATTTTAGGTATTGATCCAGGTACTACAATAATGGGTTTTGGACTCATTAAAATAGTAAAAGGAGAAATGGAATTCATTCAACTTAATGAATTAATCCTTTCTAAATATGACAATCATTATTTAAAGTTAAAGCATATTTTCAATCGAACAATCGAATTAATTGACAGTTATAATCCTGATGAAATTGCTTTAGAGGCACCTTTTTTCGGTAAAAATGTTCAGTCTATGTTAAAGTTAGGCAGAGCTCAAGGTGTTGCTATGGCAGCTGGCTTGTCCAGAGATATACCGGTAACTGAATACTCTCCTAAAAAAATTAAAATGTCAATTACCGGAAATGGTAATGCAAGCAAAGAGCAAGTTGCAAAAATGCTTCAAAGTCTTTTGGGTTTTAAAACACTTCCCAAAAATTTAGATTCTACAGATGGGTTAGCAGCTGCGGTTTGTCATTTTTTCAATTCCGGATCTGGACAGAGTGATAAAAAATATACTGGATGGGGTGCTTTTGTAAGTCAAAATCCGGGTAAAATTAAAAGTTAAAACCCTTTCTATTTTATGGCAGCTGTATATTTCCATATTCCTTTTTGTAAGAAAGCATGTCACTATTGTAATTTTCATTTTTCGACTTCAATTAAAAATAAAGCATCTATACTGGATGCGATGTTATCTGAATTAAAAATCAGAAAGCTTGAACTAAAATCTGACGATGTCATAAACAGTATTTATTTTGGAGGAGGAACCCCTTCATTATTATCCGCAAATGAGATTGAAATTCTAATTAATTCTGTTCGAGATTCTTATGCGGTTTCTGAGTCTGTTGAAATTACCCTCGAAATGAATCCAGACGATTATCGACCAAATTACTTATACGAACTAAAGAAAGTTGGGGTGAATCGATTAAGCGTTGGTATTCAATCGTTTCACGAAGAAGAATTAAAATTAATGAATCGAGCTCATAATGCTCAAGAGGCATTTGATGTTTTAGAAGAGGTTAAAACAACTTTTGAAAATTTCTCTTTGGATTTAATTTATGGATTACCGTACAGCACTTTAGAGTCTTGGAAACAAAATATTGATTTTGCATTAAAATATGATCCGAAGCATATATCAAGTTATGTTTTAACAGTTGAGCCCAAAACAGTATTAAAGCATCAAATCGAAACCAGTATAGTTGAATCATTAGATGAGGAAATTGTTCTCAGTCAGTTTAACTATTTAAATCAAAAGTTAGTAGCTGAAGGTTTTGAACATTATGAACTATCAAGTTTTGGAATCCCAGGGTTCCGGTCTATTAATAATTCTGGATATTGGAGTGGTGATTATTATTTAGGAATTGGCCCATCTGCTCACAGTTTTGATGGATCAATTCGGAGTTGGAATGTTTCTAATAACACAAAATATATTAAAGGAATTGCATTAAAAGAGCCTGCAATAGAAAGAGAAAAGTTAACCAAAGTAGATCAGTATAATGAATATTTAATGACCGGACTTCGAAAAGAAGATGGTGTTTCTCTGGACTTTATTGAAAACAAATTTGGTTCTCATTTTAGAGAACTTCTCGAAAAAGAAGTAGAACCACAAATAGCGTCTAAAATACTTTACTGGGATGGAGATGTGTTAAAAATCTCCAGAGATTCTATGTTTTTAGTAGACGGAGTTGCTTCTGATTTATTTATTTTAAATGGCTAAGATTTATTGGTGTTAAATAAATCAACATAGTATTTATAAAAAAGGGGTATTGTTTCTATGCCTTTAAAGAAATTAAAAAGCCCAAAATGTTCGTTGGGCGAGTGTATGGCATCGCTATCTAAACCAAAGCCCATAAGCACACTTTTTGTTCCTAAAACCTCTTCAAAAAGAGGGACAATTGGAATACTTCCTCCGCCTTTTTGAGGAATTGGTTCAACTCCAAAGGTGTCTGAATATGCTTTATGCGCAGCCTTATATCCAATATTGTCTGTAGGTGTTACATAGGCTTGACCTCCATGATGCTTAATTATTTCTACTTTAACTCCATTTGGAGCAATTGATTTGAAGTGTTTAGTGAATAATTCACTAATTATTTCCCAGTCTTGTCCTGGGACAAGACGCATTGAAATCTTAGCATGAGCTTTACTTGCTATAACAGTTTTTGCTCCTTCTCCTGTATATCCACCCCAAATGCCGTTCACGTCTAACGTGGGACGAATAGAATTTCGTTCAAGGGTGGTGTAACCAGTTTCTCCATAAACAGCATCAATTTCAAGTTCATTTTTATAATCTTCAATATTAAAGGGAGCTTTTGCCATTTCTTTTCGCTCAGAGGTAATTACTTCTTGTACATGATCATAAAAGCCGGGTATGGTGATATGGTTGTCTTCATCATGAAGCTGAGCAATCATTTTGGTAAGTATATTAATAGGATTAGCGACTGCACCACCATACAATCCTGAATGTAAGTCTCTATTTGGACCGGTTACAATAACTTCCATATAACTAAGACCTCGAAGTCCTGTAGTAATTGAGGGTTGCGTACTGCTTATCATTCCAGTATCGGAAATAAGAATAATATCATTCTTAAGTTTATCCTTATTTTCCTTTATGAAGATTTCTAAATTATCACTGCCAACCTCTTCCTCTCCTTCAATCATGAATTTTACATTACAAGGAAGTCTGTTGTTATTTACCATTATTTCCAGTGCCTTAATGTGCATATACATTTGTCCTTTATCATCGCAGGACCCTCGCGCATAAATTGCCCCTTCTGGGTGTAGTTCATTTTTTTTAATTTTGGGTTGGAATGGAGGGCTATCCCAAAGTTCAACTGGGTCAGGTGGTTGAACATCATAATGTCCATACACCAAAACAGTAGGTAAATTAGGGTCAATTAAGCGCTCTCCATATACTATTGGATGACCTTTTGTAGTGACTATTTCAGTATGTCTACATCCAGCATCTGTCAATGCTTTTTTAACCCAAGAGGCTCCTTTTTGAACTTCATCATTATATTTAGAGTCCGCACTTATAGTTGGGATTTTTAAAAGATCAATAAGTTCATCGATAAAACGCTGTTTATCAACTTCTGAAATAGTTATCATACGGTTAAATCTTTAGGTTAAAATATTTATTACAAAGATTATGTTTTTTTCTCACTAAAAAACTTTTTTTATGAAAACTTGATTATATTTGCCACAGTAAATTTTACTGCGGGTGTGGTGAAATTGGTAGACACGCTAGACTTAGGATCTAGTGCTTCACGGCTTGGGGGTTCGAGTCCCTTCACCCGCACAAATGCCTTCTTTCGAGAAGGCTTTTTTTTTGCATGAATAACTTTTTTGTTCTACAAATAGTATAATTTAAGGGAAACAAAATAAGTTTAAGCGTAAACAATGATATTTAAATCTAGTTTTTCATATTTATTACTTCCACATATTCCTGATAAATTAAATCACTAATGGTTGGGTTCTGTACGTATGCTTTAGAAAAAACAAATAAAGTAAGTAGGATAAAAACAGCTTTAATTGATTTCATTTTAAGGTCCTTCTAGCTTTAGAAGATAAGAATTAAATCCTTCTAGTGAAACTTCTGAAAGCGAAGTATTAAACGCTCCATTACTTGTAATGGTTACACTTCCTATTACAGCATTGTTTAGCAGATTGACCAAGTTGTAGTTCCCTTCTGGTAGACTGCTACTAGTAGCCCTAAGGTTAAGTTCATTGCTTGATTGTGAGCTTAAATTATGAATCACAATAAATAAATTATTGTTGTCATAATCTGATCTAACATAAGAAAATAGTTTATTATTATTACTTTCTACAAAAGAATAAGAACCGGTTCTAAGAGCAGAATTTTGGGAACGATATTTAATCCAAATTTGATATTGTGACCAAATTGATTCCCGATCCTGTTGTTGGTCAATTGCGTTGTATTCTTGGTAGTTAGAATTTATGCCATGCCATGGTTGAGCTGACGAAAATCCAGAGTTTGTACTCGAATCCCACTGCATTGGTCTTCTTATGTTTTCATCAGGTTTTTGCCCTAACATTCCAATTTCCTCACCATAATAAATGTAGGGTACCCCAGGAAGAGAAAGTAAAATTCGAGCCGCAAGTTTGGCTTTTCTTTCATCCATTCCAAATCTATAAAAACTTCTGTCTTGGTCGTGGTTGGTTAAGAACGTTCCATATTGGTTGGCTTGATAAGTTGCAATTATTTCATTCATTTTTGATTTTAAGTTTGAACTATTCTGATTGTTAATACCGTCTATAATAGTATATGATAAATCAAATTCAAAACAATAATCTAATCTATGGTCACTATATGGAGCTATATTTTGAGTTGAGGTCCAAGCTTCACCCACGGTCATCAATCCAGGATCTAAGCTCTTTTGGAAGACATATAAATCCCTCCACCAAGCTAGTGTTTCACTTGTGTTTTCTTGTCGATCACCATTTTCAATCCAATGTTTAACAGCATCAATTCTAAATCCATCTACTCCGATATCTTCTTTCCAAAAACGAATTGTATTTTTAATTTCATTTGTTACTTCTTGGTTTTTGTAATTTAAATCAGGCATTCCAGACCAAAATATCCCATAGTAGTAGGAGCTATTTCTTTCGTGCCAAACCTCCTGTCCCCATGGGCCATTATAATTTGGTTTTGTGGAGTTCCACAAATACCAATCTCTTTTACTTTGATTTTCCGCAGAAGCTGAAAACCATGGATGTTGGTCTGAAGTATGGTTACCTACAAAATCTATTATAATTTTAATTCCACGTGAATGAGCCGCGTTAATTAATGCTTTAAAATCATTAATTGATCCATAATCTTCGTTTATTGACCTAAAGTCCGTTACGTCATAACCATGATAACTGGGAGAAGGGAAAATGGGCATTAGCCATAAAGCTGTTACACCGAGATCAGAATCTGTATTGGGATTTCCGTCATTTAGATAATCTAATTTTTCAATAATTCCTCTTAGATCTCCAATTCCGTCTCCATTAGAATCATAAAAACTTCTGACAAATATTTCGTAAAAAACAGCATCATTCCACCATTCGTAAGATTCAATATTTTCAATATCAACTGGAGATTCAATACTATTATCAGTATCGATCTTTATGTCTTTACTACAGCTATTTAAAATAGAGCTAAAAGATAAAAGCCAAACTAAACCAGTTGAAATCCCATTATAAATTCTAGCCATAAACTTCATTGATTATGAAGTAATATATTAAATACTTTTAAGAGTAAACGTGATTGCAATAAATCTTAACAATTATTATCTATTTAATTTAAAGTTATCTAATTTAATATCATCAAGACCGTCGTTATCAAAAGGATGTTCCATCTGATCTTGGATGTTATAAAGTGATATTAAGATAAATTCACTAACAATTACAACAAAATAAGTCATCCACTCTGGTTCTTCAAATCCAATCTTGTTAATTATTGTTGGAGTATAAATTAATGGAAAAATATAAATAAAAATTTTACAATAAGCTTTCAAACTAATTGGAGTTCTATGTGTGTGAATTGCTTCAAGGTTTTCAATACCTTCATTTACAGATCTCATGAAACCAAAAATTTTCAATTTAAATCCACCTGAAATAACATCTTCATTGGCTAAGATAAAACGCTCAATTTTGTTAACTGAATCATCAATTTCCTGAATTTTTTTTGAATTGTTTTGAAGATAATCAAGAAGATTATTGCTTATTTCATTAATGATTAATTCGATTTCCTTTTTCTTTTCATCAGATAATTTAGAGTTTGTCGCAAAACAAGATTTAATTATATTTAAAGATCCACGAAACCTACTCAAGTGTTCTAAAGCTTTTTCTCTTCGTCTAAAAGCACCACGAATTGCAAAAACCAAGGGAAATATTATTGCGATACTAATTAGAGTGAGGTCTATATTGTAAATAATTTCTAATTCATAAGCGAAATAAGGAACTGCTAATGATATGATTAAAGTATAAAGGGTGCGTTTGTTAATTATGGAAAAATACCTATTCATGATTTTTATTTCTAAAACATTATATTTGTTAAATCTATTAACTATAAACATGCTATGCAAACCATCAAGACATTATTAATTTTTTTATGTGCTTCAACTTTTGTTTTTGCTCAAGAAGAACCTACCAAATTATTTAGAACTGAAGAAATTATTCCGATTCAGATTAGTTTTTCTAATCGTGAATTAAAAAAGAGTGACAATGACACTGTATTTTTTGATACCACAATGAAATTCAAAGAAAATGGTGTTTGGAATGAAATTAATGTGGGTGTTCGTGCTCGTGGAAACTTTAGAAGAGCTACATGTTATTTCCCACCTGTGAAAATGAAGATCAAAAAATCGGATGCTAAAGGGACTGTTTTTAAGGGTAACAAAAAACTTAAATTAGTTCTACCATGTAAGCTTGAAGGCAATAAAAATGATAATATTTTAAGAGAATTAATGGCTTATGAGCTTTTTGAAATAATATCACCGTATCACTTTAAGACCAGAAGAGTTTCTGTTGATTTCGAAGAGATTAAGAAAAAAAGCACAAAAAAATTTACTTTAAATGGTTTTTTTATAGAAGATGATAAAAATGTAGCTAAACGCTCAGAGGCTAAAGTTTGGGAGCGTTTTATGCATCCAATGAATATGTTACCCGAGGCATCTGTTAAAAACAATTTGTTTCAATTTATGATTGGTAACACTGATTTTTCAACTGCTTATTCTCATAATGGAAAATTACTTGTTACTGTTCCGCAGAACAAATTCATACCGCTGCCTTATGATTTCGATATGTCAGGTATTGTAGATCCTAGTTATGCCGTTACAAATGAAAGTTTAGGTCTAAAAAACATTAGAGATAGACAGTACAGGGGGTTCAAAAGAGACGAGTCTTTAATGTTCGACATAAGAGATGAGTTTGTAGCAAATAAAGCTGCTTTCTTTGCTGTTATTAATAGTTTTAAAAAGGATTTTGATAATCCAAAATCTCATCAAGAAGTTGTTGACTATATTATTTCGTTTTTTGAAATAATCGAAGATGACAAACAATTTAAGTTACAAGTATTAGACGAAATGCGAACTAAGTAACTTATTTATTTAAAACACTTAACATCTTTTTAAAGATTTCAGTGTTATCATAAATACCAGAAAACAATAAAGCCGATGGTCCTTTGCTAAAAACAGGGACCATTGTTGCTGTATGACCTAAGCTAGAAAAAATAGCTTCGGGCTCCATAGTTTTAATATCACCCTTAGGAAGACTTAAACCTCCAGTTTCATGATCTGCGGTAACAATTACTAAGGTGTTTGGATGCTCGACAGTGTAATCTAAAACAGTTTCAATAGCAACATCAAAGTCATTGAATTCAGAGACTACATACTCTAATTCATTTGCATGACCACCCCAATCTATTTGAGATCCCTCCACCATAAGAAAGAAAGGTTTTTGGTCCCGATCAAATTTTCTTAAAATACTTTTAACTGCTCTGTCAAGGGGTAATCTACCGTTTAAAATTCTATTAGGTTCATCTCTATTAGTGAAAAATCCAGTTTTTTTAGATTCTGATTTATCAAATTTTGATAGAGAAGAAACAATATCATATTCAGTCATTTCTTTGATTAAATTTCTTTTGTCTTTTCTTTTATTAAAATGATTTTCTCCTCCACCAATAAAATAATCAACAACACCTGTACTTAGTTGTAACGCAATTTCTTGATATTTCCTTCTTGAGTCTACATGAGCATAAAAAGAGGCTGGAGTTGCATGAACAATACTAGAGGTTGAAATCAATCCTGTTTTATATCCTTTTTCATTACACAAATCTAATATGGATTTTGGATATTGATTTTTTGATCCAATTCCAACAACACCATTTAGAGTTTTAACTCCTGAAGCCATTGCAGTTCCTGAAGCAGCAGAATCTGTAACCAGAGCATTAGAGGAATGTGTTTTTGACAAACCTACAACAGGAAAGTTTTCTAAAGAAGTTTTGTTTCCATTGAAATACATTCCGGCTGATATTTGAGTTAACCCCATTCCATCACCAATCATTAAGATGATGTTAGTTGGAGTTTTTTCTTGAGCTAAGGCGCATGAAAAACTAAAAAAAAGACTCGCTAGTAGTGAAATTTTATTCATTGTAAAAAATTGAAATAGTTTACAAAATAACAATTAAACTATGTATTTTCAATGTTTTAATACTTGTTTTAATTTAGTTATGATCTTTAAGGTAGCACCAGCTTGATTTTTGATGTATTCTGAATTTAGGGTTCCCATCTTTTTTTGGATGAATTTATCATTTGAAATTTCAGTAAACTTTTCCTTAAAATCTTCAGCAGAACGAACACTTATTAGACCTCCCTTTGATTTTAAATCAAGTGCTTCTGGATAACGCTTATAGTTTTTACCAACAAAAACAGGGATACCAAATACAGCTGGTTCTAAGATATTATGAAGCCCTTTATTGCCCATTCCTCCTCCCACATATGCAATATCTGCATAACTATATATCTGTGTTAAAATTCCAATACAATCAATTAAAAGAATCTCTTCTCCTATTTCTTTGAGTTCATCTAATCTGCTGAGTCTAATGGTTGGTTTTTTAAAAGATCTCTCAATTTCAATTAATGATTTTTCATCTACATTGTGTGGAGCGATAATGGTCTTAATGTTTGTTGATGAATCAATTACTTTATTTAATATTTCTATGTCCTCTGGCCAGCTACTTCCAACAACAAAACAGTCTTTATTATTTACAAACCGTTCAATTACATCATTTGAATTATTTTTATTTAAAATATTCAGAACTCGATCATTACGAGTGTCACCAATTATAATTGAATTATTGATGTTAATAGAATTTAAAAGATCTTGAGAATCTTGATTTTGAACAAAAAAGAAATCTATTTTTCTCAATATATTTCTCATAAATAGACCGAAAGGTTTAAAAAATAATTGTTCTGACCTGAAGATGCTTGCTATTGAAAAAATGAGGATGTTTTTATTTTTAACTTCTTTGATTAAGCCTGGCCAAAATTCATATTTGATTAAAAAAAGAGCATCAGGATTTAGAACTTCAAGAAATTCCCGTAGGTAACTTGGTTTGTCTAAAGGTAAGTAGGTAACAACATCTGCTAGTGGATAGTTTTTTTGGATTTCAAATCCAGAGGGCGAAAAAAAAGTAAGAGCAATCTTGTAATTTGGATATTCTTTTTTTGAAGCAACAATTAAAGGACGAGCTTGTTCGAATTCCCCTAAGGAAGCACAATGAAACCATAAAACATGATCTGAGGGGATTATTTTTTCTTTAATGGTTGGGATGATATTCTTTCGTACACTAAGAAAATGATTTATTTTATTAGAAAATAATGCTACCAAACGAAGTAAAAACACCACAATTCCTATTACAAACGTGTATAACATAGTTTCTTATTGAATATTCAAAAATAGTTTATCTGTTAATCCCATGAAAGAAGAATCCTTTTTTTAAATTTACGTTTTAAATTTTCAAGATGAAAAAAATTCAAATGGTAGACCTGAAGGGTCAATATGAGTTTATTAAGCCCGAGGTAAATGCTGCTCTGCAAGATGTTTTAGAAAACACTTCTTTTATAAACGGTCCAGCAGTTCATGCTTTTCAGTCCGATCTAGAAAAGTATCTTGGGGTTAAAAATGTTATCCCTTGCGCAAACGGTACAGATGCTTTGCAAATTGCATTGATGGGTCTTGGATTAAAGCCAGGAGATGAAATAATTACTGCAGATTTTACTTTTGCAGCAACGGTTGAAGTAATTGGACTTCTTAATTTAACCCCTGTATTAGTTGATGTCGATCCAAAAACCTTTAATATTGATCCCGTTGAAATCGAAAAAGCAATTACTTCCAAAACTAAAGCAATCATTCCAGTTCATCTTTTTGGACAATGTGCTCCAATGGATGAGATTATGGAGATCGCAAATAAACACAAGCTTTTTGTAATTGAAGATAATGCTCAAGGAATTGGTGCAGCCTACACTCATAAAAATGGTTCAAAATCTAAAACAGGAACCATTGGTCATGTTGCAGCTACTTCTTTTTTTCCATCTAAGAATTTAGGAGCCTACGGAGATGGAGGAGCAATATTTACGAATGACGATGAATTGGCTCACTTGATTAGAGGGATTGTTAACCACGGTATGTATACTCGATATTACCACGATGTAGTTGGGGTGAATTCAAGATTAGACTCAATGCAAGCTGCAGTTCTAAAGATTAAACTTCAGTATTTAGATTATTATAACGAAAGAAGAAAGCAAGCTGCTATTCAGTATACTCAATTGCTTAAAGATCATCCTAATGTAATTACTCCTTTCAGGTTGTCTGATTGTAATTCTCACGTTTTCCATCAGTATACTCTTAGGATAATCAATAATGATCGAGACGGGTTGGTTAAGTTTTTAAATGAAAACGATATTCCTTGTGGTATCTATTACCCTGTGCCACTTCATTTGCAAAAAGCATATACCTATGAAGGTTATAATGAAGATGATTTTAAAGTTACTAATCAATTGGTGAAAGAGGTTATTGCCCTACCAATGCATTCCGAATTAACTACAGATCAGATAGAGTTTATTGTTTCTAAGATTAAAGAGTTTTTAAGTAGGTGAAATTATATTGAAATTAACTATTCAAAAACTCAACAGCTCTACTTAGGATAGATTTAGTTCGAAGAATTCTATAATGTCCTGTGCCTGTAACTTCTTCTAAAGTAGAATTTTCCCAAAATCTACTTACCTGCTTAGATTGGTTCACAGAAAGCACTCGATCATTTGTGTCATGTAAGATGAGAGCTTTCTTAACTCCAGATTTTTGAGCATATTCAGCAACATTCATTTTACTTACCTCAATTCCTTCTTCTTTTTCAATTTTATTGATCAATCTAGTAGTTACTTTTTTTGAAATCCCAACGCTATCGGCTACAAATTGAATTCGGTCCTCGAATTTATTTGGAGTGGTAAAAAGCACATAACGTTCAATAGTTATTTGAGGATTTTTCCCGAGAAAAACAGAGGTTGCAACTCCGCCAAAAGAGTGACTCACTAAGTTATTTATATTGTGTTTTTTAATCAAGGCGCCGACAAGATCACTGAACTTAAAAAGACTTGTTCCTCCAAGTGAGCTTGCTCCATGTCCGGGTCCGTCGAACGCATATACCGTAAAATTATTTTCCACTAAAACTTCTACTAAATCAGCAAAATTTCCTGCTTGACCTTCCCAACCGTGTATTAATAATACGGATTTTAAACCCGATCCCCATTGGTAGGTTTTAATAGTAAAGTTTTCAAAAGTAAAATCTTTTTGTTTTGATTTTGCCAATGACTTTATTTCGTGGGGTCTATTTTTGTGAACCTGAGGGGTGGTAAGTTGTTTGTATGCAATTGAAACAAAAAGATTTGGGAAAATTGAGGACAGGAAATGGATTAGATTTTTTTTCAAAATCAATAAGTTATAGAATTTATATATTAAAGCTAAAATAGTATCTTAACCCAAAACATTTCTATTATGAAGAACTTAATTTTTGCTTTTACTTTTTTTATTTCATTCGGAATACTAGCACAGACAACTTATTTACATTGCGGTCAGCTTTTTGATAGTAAATCAGGATCAATAAACAAAGAACAAACCATTGTTGTTGAGGGGAACCTTATTACTTCTGTTGAAAAAGGATACAAAACAAATGAGTCGAGTACTGCTGTGATTATAGATTTAAAAAGCAAAACTGTTTATCCTGGTTTTATTGATATGCATGTCCATATTGAATCTGAGTCTAGCCCTAATACTTATTTAAATAGATATAGATTAAACGAAGCAGATAAGGCTTTTGATGCAGCAATTTATGCAGAAAGATCTCTTATGGCAGGTTTTACAACGGTAAGAGATTTAGGAGGTTCGGGAGTAAATATTGCACTTCGTAATGCGATAGCAAAAGGAAAAGTTCCAGGTCCACGAATTTTTACAGCGGGGAAAACACTAGCTTCAACAGGAGGACATGGAGATCCAACAAATGGGAATAAGTCGGAACTACAAGGAGATCCAGGTCCAAAACAAGGCGTTGTAAATTCTGTAGAAGATGCAAGAAAAGCAGTTCGTCAGCGCTATAAAAATGGAGCAGACTGGATAAAAATCACTGCAACTGGTGGCGTTTTAAGTGTTGCTAAGAGTGGAGAAAACCCTCAATTTACAAAAGAAGAAATAGCAGCTATTACTGCTACAGCACGTGACTATGGAATGCAAGTCGCGGCTCACGCTCACGGAGATGAAGGTATGTATAGAGCTGTCTCATCGGGTGTTAAGACCATAGAACATGGCACCTTAATGAGTAAAAGAACAATGAAATTAATGATTGAGAAAAATGCTTATTTAGTCCCTACAATTACTGCTGGGAAGCAAGTAGTTGAGAAAGCAAAAATTCCAGGATATTACCCAGATATTATTGTTCCTAAAGCATTAAAAGTTGGGCCTAAAATCCAGGAAACATTCAAAAAAGCTTACGAAATAGGAGTTCCAATAGCCTTTGGTACAGATGCAGGTGTATTTCCACATGGTCTGAACGGAAAAGAATTCGGTTATATGGTTGAGGTTGGTATGCCTGCAAGTGAAGTAATTCAGTCAGCTACAATTGTTAATGCATCTATTTTAGAACAAGATAAACTGGGCCAAATAAAACCAGGTTTTTATGCTGATATTGTTGCTTCAGATCAGAATGCACTTAAAGATATAACTACCCTTGAAAACATTACGTTTGTAATGAAAAACGGTGAAGTCTTCAAGAATAATTAGATTTAAGTAATTGCTCCTGAACTTGTTTCAACAGAGCGATCAATTTTTTTAACAAGGCCTTGTAAAACTTTCCCTGGTCCAACTTCTACAAAAGAGTTTGCACCATCTTCTAGCATTTGCTGAACACTTTGAGTCCATCGAACTGGAGCAGTAAGTTGTTCTATTAAGTTAGCTTTTATAGTGACTGCATCTGAGATTCCAATTGCAGCCACATTTTGATATACTGGGCAAATTGGATTTTTAATTTCTGTATTTTCTATTGCAGTAGCCAGCTTTGTTCTTGCAGGTTCCATTAAAGGAGAATGAAATGCACCTCCTACAGGAAGTGGTAATGCACGTTTTGCACCTGCTTCTTTCATAGCCTCGCATGCCAGTTTAATGGCTTCTATTTCTCCAGAAATAACCAATTGGCCTGGACAATTATAATTAGCAGCAACAACAATACCAGCTGTTTTTACACAAATATCTTCAATTGTTTTGTCATCAAGTCCTAGAACAGCAGCCATAGTTCCAGGAACTTCGTCACACGCATCTTGCATAGCTAATGCTCGCTGGTGAACTAATTTTAAACCACTTTCAAAACTCATTGCTTTTGCGGATACTAAAGCAGAAAATTCACCTAAAGAATGACCTGCAACACAATCTGGAGTGAAAGAAGAACCCATAACAGTACTCATTATGACAGAATGCAGGAATATTGCGGGTTGAGTAACTTGGGTCTGTTTTAAAGCTTCTGCATCATCACCAAACATTATTTTAGTAATGTTGAATCCTAAAATATCATTTGCTTGATGAAATAGTGCTTTGGCTTCTTCAGAAGCTTCGTATAAATCTTTTCCCATTCCAGGAAATTGAGCCCCTTGTCCAGGAAATAAAAATGCTTTCATTAAATTATTTTTTATCGTAAGTTAAATAAGTATAGTCATAAGGTTGGTTCTCAGTTTTAGAGATAAATTCCTCCTTGACAACGACCCATTTGTTTTTATCAATTTTAGGAAAGAATACGTCTGCATCAAAATCATGATGAACACGAGTAAGTTCAATTCTATTGCAATGGTCCATCAAAAGAGAATAAATTTGAGCTCCACCAATTATAAATGGTTGTGGGTCATCTTTTGCCATTTCAAGAGCTTCTTTTATAGTTGAAGTAACCAAAGCTCCATCAGCTTTATAATTTTTGTTTCTTGTTAGAACTATATTAGTTCTGTTTGGAAGTGCTTTAGGCATCGATTCAAATGTCTTTCGACCCATAATAATTGCATGCCCGGTTGTTAGTCTTTTAAATCGTTTTAAGTCCTCAGGGATGTGCCAAATTAAATCATTGTCTTTCCCAAGAGCATCGTTTTCTGCTGCTGCAGCAATTAAGGTTAACGTCTTTTTTTTAAGCATTTCTGAGCTTTTATTTGAAACATTATCTTCTTCGTATAAGACCTGTTCGTTCTGAGATTTAATTATTTCTTTTAATTTATTCAAACTTTCTCTTCTAACTTTAGGATGTAAAACTTAATAACATAATCGAGTACAAAGACCGTAAAAATATGTTTAATAACAAAGATTTCCTTTGAAATATAACTAATGGAGTTTGTTATATTTACTTATTAGTAAAACATACTAATTCTCATCATTATAAAAATCTGTATGAAAAGTAATTACCCTACACTTGAAAACTGTACTTATCTTAACACAGCATACTGTGGTTTGTATTCTGAACGCTTACTGCAATGGAGAACAGAAACAGACCTTGATTTTGTTGCTAAAGGGGATTTTTTTAAAAGTCAACAAGTCATTGATATCGAAAAGAATGCGGTGCTTCAGCTTTCGAAATTGATGCGAACAGAAGAGGAAAATATTTTTTTATCGACAAGTTGTTCTGCTGGATTAGAAGCTTTTTTGTTGAAAATCCCAAAAGACTATCATTTTTTATTAATAAATGATGATTACCCTTCTATTACAGAAATGGTAGCAGATCATCAATTTAAATTTTCGGAAGTTTCAATGAGTAGCACCTTGGAGTCATCTGTTTTAGAAGAACTAAGAAACCGTCCGTTTCAAGTTTTACTTTTTAGTGTAGTACAGTATAATTCAGGTCTTTTGTTTGATATGAATTTTATTGAAGAAATTAAAAATGAATTTCCGGAATTAATAATCCTGGTTGATGGCACCCAGTATATTGGAAACCAGACATTTGATTTTAATAAAAGTTTTATTGATGGAATATTTGTAAGTGGATATAAATGGTTATTAGCGGGGCATGGAAATGGTTTTTTGTGTTTGAAAAAATCACTTCTGAATAGGTTAAAAATTAGTACTAATGATGTATTAAATCTTTTAGATCGTGGTCATAGAGCTCCAATCGCAATGGGTTCATTAGGTTTTGCTGTCGAAGAATTAATGTCTTATGATCTTGATGTTGTTTTTCAGAAAAATAAAGAATTAGGGAATTATTTATTTGAGGCGCTTAAAAAAAGAAATCTATTAGAGGATTTCATTTCTGAAAGAAAAAAACATTCAACAATTTTTACAATTAAAATAAAGAAAGCAGTATTTAAAATTCTAAAAAAGAATAATATTCGTTGTATTCAACGTGGATCAGGAGTTAGAATTGCAGTTCACTTTTATAACACTAAAGCAGAAATAGATTTTTTTCTCCAAGTTTTGGACAAAGCAATTAAATAGCAACAGCTCCTTTTATTAATGGATAGGGATCGTAATCTATAAGTTCAAAATCATCAAAGGTGAATTCAAAAATATCTTTTATTTCAGGATTAATTTTAATTGTAGGCAACTTCTTAGGTTTTCTAGATAATTGAAGTTTAATCTGCTCTTCATGATTTGAATAAATGTGTGCATCACCAAAAGTATGAACAAAATCACCTGCTTTGAGACCGCAAACTTGAGCCATCATTAGTGTTAGTAATGCGTAAGAGGCTATGTTGAAAGGGACACCTAAAAACACATCTGCACTTCTTTGGTATAACTGACATGAAAGTTTTCCGTCGGCAACGTAAAACTGAAAGAAGGCGTGACAGGGAGGAAGGGCAGCTTTGTTGTTTGCAACATTTTCCGAGAAACTCTTTGATGTATCAGGCAAAACACTTGGGTTCCATGCGGAAACCAACATTCTTCGACTATCTGGAGTTGTTTTTAAGGTGTGAATAATATCTTTTATTTGATCTATTTCCTCGCCATTCCAGTTTCTCCACTGGTATCCATAAACAGGGCCTAGGTTTCCTTTTTCATCTGCCCACTCATTCCAAATTCTAACACCGTTTTCTTGGAGGTACCCTATGTTGGTGTCTCCTTTTAAAAACCATAATAATTCATAAATTATAGATTTTAAGTGGAGTTTTTTTGTGGTTACCATTGGGAATCCTTTCGAAAGATCAAAACGCATTTGATATCCAAAAACACTCTTTGTTCCAGTTCCAGTTCGATCTGTTTTTTCAACTCCCTCTGCTTGAATGTGTCGAATTATGTCTAAATATTGTTGCATTTATAAAATATTATAATCAAAAGTATATTTTTATTTTTCCGGAAAAAAGTCGGTTTGAGAATAGTTATTAAAATTATCCGTTAACAACTAAACTTAGTTATTTTCTTTTCGAGAGTTCATCTCTTATTTTTGCTGCAGCCTCGTAACTCTCAGCTTTGACAAGTTTGTTGAGCATTGCATGAAGATCTTTTGTAGAAAGTTTGGTTAAATTTTGAACCTCCTTATTTTTTGAATCTTTTTCGTCAATGAAATTTTTAATCCAGTTTTTATCTTTTTGTTCAGATTTACTAACTCTTATATCGTCTGAGTAACTCGCTTTAGACATTATATTTTCATAGGTAAAAACAGGGGCATTAAATCGGATGGCTAATGCAATAGCGTCAGAAGTACGGGCATCAATAATTTCTTCAATGTCGTTTCTATCACAAATTAAGCTTGAGAAAAAGACCCCGTCAACAAGCTTGTGGACAATTACTTGTTTGATAGATATTTCAAATCGTTCCATCAGATTAATGAATAAATCATGGGTTGATGGTCGGGGTGGAACGATATCGTTTTCGAGACCCACTGTAATTGCTTCAGCTTCGTACCCTCCAATCACTATTGGTAATTTTCTATTCCCATCACTTTCCTTTAAAATCAAGGCATAAGCCCCAGTTTGAGCTTGAGTGTATGATACTCCAATAATTTCAAGTTTAATCAAATCCATAACATCATTTACGACGTGAAATTACTCCTTTTTTAAAATATTCGCATTATTTTTCCTTATTTTCATTTCAATTAGCAATTTCTCTATGTTTTAGGTTTTTTATATACATTTAAAAAACTTAAATTTGCGCACCTATTATAAAAAAACTAGAAATAAATTCTATGAAAGTATTACAGTTTAGACAAGCTATTTGTGATGCGATGAGTGAGGAAATGCGTAAAGACGAATCCATTTATTTAATGGGTGAGGAAGTAGCAGAGTACAATGGAGCATATAAAGCATCTAAGGGAATGTTAGATGAGTTTGGTGAAAAAAGAGTTATTGACACCCCAATTTCTGAATTAGGTTTTGCTGGAATTGGTGTAGGATCTACAATGACTGGTAATAGACCAATTATTGAGTTCATGACTTTTAACTTCGCGCTTGTTGGGATTGATCAAATTATAAATAATGCAGCAAAAATTCGTCAAATGTCAGGCGGCCAGTTTCCTTGTCCTATTGTGTTCAGGGGTCCAACTGCTTCTGCTGGACAACTTGCAGCTACGCATTCGCAAGCTTTTGAAAGCTGGTATGCTAACTGCCCTGGATTGAAAGTTATTGTACCCTCAAATCCATACGACGCTAAAGGTCTTTTAAAGGCAGCAATTAGAGATGATGATCCAGTAATTTTTATGGAATCTGAGCAGATGTATGGAGATAAAGGAGAGGTTCCTGAAGAGGAATATATCCTTCCAATTGGAGTTGCCGATATTAAAAGAAAAGGAGATGACGTAACCATTGTTTCTTTCGGAAAGATTATCAAAGAAGCATACATTGCTGCTGATGCTCTTGAAAAAGAAGGCATCTCTTGTGAGATTATTGATTTAAGAACTGTTAGACCTTTAGATATTGATGCGATTTTAACGTCTGTTAAAAAGACGAATAGATTAGTTATTCTTGAAGAAGCTTGGCCTTTTGGAAATATTTCTACTGAAATCACCTATCAAGTTCAAAATGAAGCTTTTGATTATTTAGATGCACCCATTGAAAAAATAAACACTGCAGATACACCCGCACCTTTTTCTCCTGTGTTATTTCAGGAATGGCTTCCTGGAAGTGAGGATGTAATTGCAGCTGTCAAAAAAGTAGTTTACTTTAAAAAATAAAATAGTACAGATTACTACAACAATTACTAAAAAGATATTATGGAACAAAATATTATATATATACCTCTAGTCCTTTCTGTATTAGGATTAGCATACATGTTTGTAAGAGCAAGTTGGGTAAAAAAACAATCTGCCGGTAATGAAAAAATGCAAGAAATTTCAAAAGCTATTAAAGAGGGAGCCCTAGCTTTCCTTAATGCTGAATATCGATTGTTATTTATCTTTGTTGTTATAGCATCAGTTGCACTTTTTGGTATCTCAGTTTTAGTTGACACAACAAGTTGGATGATTGTACCTGCATTTGTTTTTGGAGCTTTCTTTTCTGGACTTGCTGGGAATATAGGAATGAGAATCGCTACGGACGCCAATGCAAGAACAGCAGAAGCAGCAAAAACAAGTTTACCCAAAGCACTAAAAGTAGCTTTTGGTGGAGGTACAGTAATGGGATTAGGTGTTGCAGGTCTTGCAGTCTTAGGTCTTACGTTATTGTTTATGTTCTTAGTTAGTCAGTTCATAGGACAAAGTGATTCTTTTTATAATGACATGACTATTGTTTTAGAAACCCTAGCAGGTTTTTCTTTAGGAGCTGAATCAATTGCATTATTTGCTCGAGTTGGAGGAGGTATATATACGAAAGCAGCAGATGTTGGTGCTGATTTAGTTGGTAAAGTAGAAGCAGGTATTCCTGAAGATGATCCTCGTAATCCAGCTACAATCGCGGATAATGTTGGAGATAATGTTGGAGACGTTGCCGGAATGGGGGCTGATTTATTTGGTTCTTATGTTGCAACAGTATTAGCTGCAATGGTACTTGGTAACTATCTTGTACGGGATATGTCTTTAAATGGACAATTTACGGATGTATTTAACAATATGGGGCCAATTTTGCTACCTGTTGTTATTGCAGGAATAGGGATTTTAGCATCTATATTAGGTACTTTCTTTATTAAAATTTCTTCTAACGATGCAAAAGAATCTCAAGTTCAAAAAGCTTTGGATATAGGGAATTGGGTTGCTATTTTAATCACTCTTGTTGCAAGTTATTTCTTGATTATTTGGATGTTGCCTGAAACAATGAATATGAAATTTTTTGGAGATGGTTACAAATCTATTTCCTCCCTAAATGTATTTTGGGCATCTTGTATTGGACTTGCAGTTGGGGCACTTATTTCTATGGTAACAGCTTATTATACAAGTCTAGGTAAAAAACCTGTTTTAGATATCGTTGAAAACAGCTCAACTGGAGCAGCGACTAATATAATCGCAGGTCTTGCTGTCGGAATGAAATCTACATTCTTATCTGTTATTTTATTTGCTGCGGCAATTTATGGTTCCTATGAGCTGGCTGGATTTTATGGAGTAGCATTAGCTGCCTCTGCAATGATGGCTACAACAGCGATGCAATTAGCAATCGATGCATTTGGACCAATTGCAGATAATGCAGGAGGTGTAGCAGAAATGAGTGAATTAGATCCAGAAGTTAGAGAACGTACTGATGTACTTGATTCAGTTGGAAATACTACAGCTGCAGTTGGAAAAGGATTTGCTATTGCTTCAGCTGCTTTAACCGCTTTAGCTTTATTCGCTGCTTATGTTACTTTTACCGGAATTGATGGGATTAACATTTTCAAAGCAGACGTTTTAGCAATGCTATTTGTTGGGGGGATGGTACCGGTTGTATTTTCTGCTTTAGCAATGGAGTCGGTAGGTAAAGCTGCCATGGAAATGGTCGAAGAGGTCAGAAGACAGTTTAGAGAAATTCCTGGAATTATGGAAGGTACTGGAACTCCAGAATATGCTAAATGTGTGGCTATATCTACAAAAGCTGCTCTAAAAGAAATGATACTCCCAGGTTTACTTACAATAGTGACACCAATAATTATTGGATTTATATTCGGAGCTGAACCTTTAGGAGGTTATATGGCCGGGGTCTGTGTTAGTGGAGTAATGTGGGCAATCTTCCAAAATAATGCAGGTGGAGCATGGGACAACGCTAAGAAATCATTTGAAGCTGGAGTTGAAATCAAAGGCGAAATGACTTACAAGGGATCTGAAGCATACAAAGCAGCAGTAACTGGAGATACAGTTGGAGATCCATTTAAAGATACTTCTGGACCTTCTATGAATATCTTAATTAAGCTTACTTGTTTAGTTAGTTTAGTAATAGCACCAACTTTAAATCTTGAAGGACATACTTCAGAGTCTGTAGTAAAAGAAGATAAGATTAAAAAAGAGATTCGTGTTGAAGTTCAATCTACTGAGTCCGATCAAATGGAAGCTACAATTACAACAACAACAACTGAAGGTGGTGAGGTAAAAGTTGAAACTAAAGTGATAGAAGGAACTGAAGAAGAAATTCAAGCTTCTATCGCAGAAATCAAAGAGGTTAAATTACACATTGAGCATTAACTGAGCTTATTGTTATGTTATAATTAAAAAACCGGCTAATGCCGGTTTTTTATTTTACGATAACCCTTTAATTTCAGAGTCAATTTTTTCAATTATTTTCTCAATATCTTCAGGCTTATCAACGAAATTCAATTCATCAACATCAATAATTAATAAGTTCCCTTTATCATAATTGTGAATCCAAGCTTCATACCGTTCGTTTAATCGGCTTAAATAATCGATGCTTATTGAGTTCTCAAATTCTCTACCTCTTTTGTGAATGTTGTTAACTAAGTTTGGTATGCTGGATCTTAAGTAAATCATTATATCTGGTCCTGTTACCATGCCTTCCATTAATTCAAATAAAGATTTGTAGTTCTGGTAATCTCGCTGAGACAATAAGCCCATAGCATGAAGATTTGGTGCAAAAATGTGAGCATCTTCATAAATACTTCGGTCTTGAATTACATTTTTTCCGCTTTTTTGTATTTCTATGAGTTGTCCGAACCTACTATTTAAGAAATAAATTTGAAGGTTAAATGACCAACGTTCCATTTGATGATAAAAATCATCTAAATAGGGGTTTTCAACAACCTCTTCAAAATGACCTTGCCATTTATAATGTTTTGATAATAAATCTGTAAGACTTGTTTTTCCTGCTCCTATATTGCCGGCTATAGCTATATGCATAATTATTTAATTAAAATTACAGATATACAAACATTGTTTAGAATGTAAATCATTGGTGATTGTCTCCATAAATGTACTATCAAAAGAATTAAAAAAAAATTATTCATATGGATTTTGTTTTTAATTTTTATGAATTACCTTTGTATCAAATAACTGAGGAAGGATTTGACTGATTGCAACCCTCATAAAAAAAATGCTAAACCAGTGTTGCTTTAAAAGAAGTAATCTTCAAATCCTTCCATAAAGCAACCTTAAATGTCATATTTTTTTACATCAGAATCAGTAAGTGAAGGCCATCCAGATAAAGTGGCTGATCAAATCAGTGATGCTCTCGTTGATAACTTTTTAGCTTTTGACCCGGAAAGTAAAGTAGCCTGTGAAACTCTTGTTACAACTGGACAAGCAGTTCTAGCAGGAGAAGTTAAAAGTCAGACCTATTTAGATGTTCAAAAAATTACGCGAGACACCATTAATGGAATAGGCTATACAAAAGGCGAATATCAATTTAGTGGAGATTCTTGTGGAGTTATTTCATTAATTCATGAACAATCTAAAGAAATAAATCAAGGAGTAGATCGTGAAGTAAAAGAACGTCAGGGTGCTGGAGATCAAGGAATCATGTTTGGTTATGCGTCAAATGAAACGGATAACTATATGCCGTTAGCTCTCGATCTTTCTCACAAGCTTTTAATTGAGTTAGCTGCTTTAAGAAAAGAAAATAAAGAAATTAACTATTTACGCCCAGATGCAAAATCTCAAGTTACATTAGAATATAACGAGGATGGAGTTCCGATTAGAATAGATACGATCGTAATCTCAACCCAGCATGATCAGTTTGATTCTAATGATGAGGCTATGCTTGCTAAAATTAAAAGTGACCTTGTTTCCCTTTTAATTCCGAGAGTAAAGAGTCAATTGCCAGAGCGAATTCAACGGCTATTTGATGATAAGATAACGTATCATATAAACCCAACAGGTAAATTTGTAATTGGAGGTCCACACGGAGATACTGGATTAACAGGACGTAAGATTATTGTCGATACTTACGGTGGAAAGGGAGGTCATGGAGGCGGAGCTTTTAGTGGTAAAGATCCAAGTAAAGTAGATCGAAGTGCAGCTTATGCTTCTAGACATATTGCAAAGAATCTTGTAGCTGCAGGGATAACTGACGAAGTTTTAGTTCAATTGAGTTATGCAATTGGAGTAGCTGAGCCTACATCAATCGCTGTTAACACCTTCGGAAAATCAAAAGTTGATTTTACTGATGGAGAAATTGCAAATAAAATTATTTCATTATTTGACTTAACTCCTTTTGGGATTGAAAAACGATTAAAATTACGAACACCCATTTACTCAGAAACCGCTGCTTATGGACATATGGGAAGAGAGTCTAAAAAAGTAACTAAAACTTTCGAGTCTCCTTACAGCGGAACAGTTACCCAAGAAGTAGAATTATTTACTTGGGAAAAACTAGATTATATAGAACAGATTAAAAAAGAATTTAATATTTAATAGCCATGGAAAATCACAATTTCGAGACAAAATCATTACACGCAGGTCACGAACCATCAAACACTCAAGGTACTAGAGCCGTTCCTATTTATCAGTCAACTGCCTATGTGTTTAATGACGCAGATCACGCTGCAAATTTATTTTCTTTAGCGGAACCAGGTTATATCTACACCCGTTTAAATAATCCAACAAACGACGTTTTAGAGCAAAGACTTGCTGCCCTTGAAGGAGGTATAGCAGCAGTGTCAACTGCATCTGGTACTTCAGCGATTTCAACTGCTTTAATGGTTTTATTAAAATCAGGAGATCATATTGTAGCTTCCAATAGTTTATATGGAGGAACCTATAATTTATTAAACGTTACTCTTCCTCGATTAGGGATTAAAACAACTTTTGTAGATCCTAGCGATCCTTCAAATTTCGAAAAAGCAGTGCAAGACAATACACGTGCTTTCTTTGTAGAGTCTCTTGGAAATCCTAAGTTGGATGTTTTAGATTTAAAAGGTATTGCTGCTTATTCTAAAAAAGCAAAAGTTCCATTTATTGTAGATAATACTGTAGCTACACCTGCTTTATTAAATCCAATTGAGCATGGAGCAAATATTGTAATCCATTCTTTAACTAAATATATAAACGGAAATGGTACCTCTTTAGGTGGTGTTATAATTGATGCTGGAACATTTGACTATGGTAATGGTTTATTCCCTGAATTTACTGAGCCATCTCCAGGATATCATGGATTAGTTTACCATGAAGCTTTAGGAGCAGCTGCATTTATTGCAAAAGTAAGAATAGAAGGTTTAAGAGATTTTGGAGGAGCATTGAGTCCATTTAATAGTTTTCAAATTATTCAAGGATTGGAAACTCTTTCTCTTAGAATGAATCAACATTCTAAAAATGCTCTCCAAATTGCCCTTTGGTTAGAGCAACAAGAAGAAGTTGCGTGGGTAAATTATCCTGGATTAAGTTCGAGTAAGTATAATGAATTAGCAAAAGAGTATCTCCCTAAAGGGCAAAGTGGAATTGTTGCTTTTGGTTTAAAAGGAGGGTTTGAAGCTGCAAAACAAGTTGCAGATAAAACCAACATATTCTCTCTTTTGGCGAATATTGGTGACACAAAGTCATTGATTATTCATCCAGCAAGTACTACGCATCAGCAACTAGATTCAGATTCTCAAAAATTAACAGGAGTTACTCAAGATTTAGTTCGACTTTCTATTGGTTTAGAAGATGTTGAAGACTTAAAGAACGATTTAAAACAAGCCTTTTAAAACCAAAGATGAACGCATCTCAACTTCATAATGGAATACATTTATTAACTCTTTCTAGTGGGAGAAAACTAAGTTTTCAAACATTCGGACAAGATTACAATACTGCGCCAATAGTTCTGGTTAATCATCCTTTAACGGGTGACTCTAGGGTAACAGGAGAGTTTGGTTGGTGGAATAATTTAATTGGAGAAAGTAAGCCGATCGATACAAATACCTATGCAATTATTTCTTTTAACATTCCAGGAAATGGTTTTGATGGTAATTTAATCGATGATTTTGAGTCTTGGAATACAGGTACGATTGCCCGCTATTTTTATGAAGGTTTAAAGCAACTAGGAGTAGGCCACTTACACACTGTAATTGGTGGTTCGTTAGGGGCAGGAATTTCTTGGGAAATGGCAGCACTTTACCCGGACTTCATAACAAATTTAATTCCTGTAGGAGGAGATTGGAAGTCTACAGATTGGATGATAGCAAATACTTTCGTTCAAAAACAGATTTTAGCTTTAAGTTCTGATTCGCTTGATGTTGCCCGTATGCACGCTATGCTATGTTACAGGACCCCAGAGTCTTTTAAAATTAAATTTAATAGAACCGTGAATGAAGAACTCGGCTTATTTAATGTAGAGTCTTGGTTATCCTATCATGGAGAAAAATTAACGAATAGATTCCAAGTTCAAGCATACAAAACAATGAATCATTTACTTGGTTCTATTGACATCACAAGAGATGGAAGAACCTTTGAAGAAATTGTCAATAGTATAAAGTCATCCATCCATATTTTCTCAATTGATAGTGACTTGTTTTTTCCATTAAGTGAGGATAAAGAAACTGTAGAGAGAGCCAAAAAAGTTGGCGTAACGATTAATCATCAAATCATAACTTCTAAATATGGTCATGATGCTTTTCTGATGGAATCAGAAAAAGTAGTACCTCTTTTGAGCCCAATATTTAATTAAAAATACAATTATGAAAATTTCATTAAACAGGATAAATGAAGATTATCTTTTTGAAGCTACAAGTTCAAATGGAATGAACGTTTTATTGGATAATAAATCTAAAAAGGAAGGGAAAGTTGAAGGAATAAGCCCAATGGAAGTTTTACTCATGGGGGTTGCAGGCTGCAGCAGTATTGATGTGGTTGCAATTTTAAATAAACAAAGAATTAATCCAGTAACGCTAAGAATGGAAGTTGAAGGAATTCGAGATCCTAATGCAGTTCCAGCTCCATTTCAAGAAATTAATGTTTCTTTATTTTTAGAAGGAGAAGATATTAGTCCAGAGAAGGCTAAACGAGCTGCTCAATTATCTTTCGATAAGTATTGTTCTGTTTCAAAGTCTTTAGACCCGAATATCAAAATAAATCAAATCATTTTTGTTAACGAAAAAAAAGTATAGAATGAACCAAAAACTTGAAACAAAAGCGATAAGAACCCAAATGGAACGTTCCAAATTTTTAGAACATTCTACCCCTTTGTATTTAACATCGAGTTTTATTTTTGAAGATGCAGAGGATATGCGTGCTTCTTTCAGCGAAGAAAAAGAGCGTAATATTTACAGTAGATTTACAAACCCAAATACTTCAGAATTTGTTCAAAAAGTAGCGGATATGGAAGGAGCAGAAGACGGAGTTTCGTTTGCTACAGGGATGGGTGCTATTTATGGAACTTTTGCTGCGCTTTTAAATTCTGGAGATCATATTGTTTCTGCTCGTTCAATTTTTGGATCTACCCACACTTTATTTACAAAGTATTTCCCTAAATGGAATATTGAAACTTCTTATTTTAAAGTTGAAGAACCAGAAACGATAGCCAGCTTAATTAAACCGAACACTAAAATTCTTTACGCTGAAACACCAACAAATCCAGGAGTAGATATTCTTGACCTTCAATATTTAGGTAAAATAGCAAAAAAGCATAATTTAATTTTAATTATAGATAATTGCTTTGCTACCCCATATTTACAGCAACCTGTTCAATACGGTGCAGATTTAGTAATTCATTCTGCAACTAAATTAATAGATGGTCAAGGAAGAGTTTTAGGAGGTGTAACTGTTGGAAACGCAGATTTAATTCGTGAAATTTATCTTTTTGCAAGAAATACAGGATCAGCATTATCTCCTTTTAACGCATGGATTTTATCAAAAAGCATGGAAACCCTACCTGTCCGAGTTGATAGACATTGTGAATCGGCATTAAAAATTGCTACACTATTAGAAAAACATCCAAAAATTAATTGGGTAAAATATCCATTCCTAAAATCTCATCCTCAATACGAGCTTGCAAAAAAACAAATGAGTCAGGGTGGAAACATAATTGCTTTTGAAATCAAAGGGGGTATTGAAGCAGGGAGAAGTTTTCTTAACTCTATAAAAATGCTATCCCTCTCTTCTAATCTCGGAGACTCTAGATCCATTGTTATTCACCCAGCGTCTACAACTCACAGTAAGTTGAGTGAGCCAGATCGATTGGAAGTTGGAATTACTGACGGAATGATTAGACTGTCAGTTGGTTTAGAACATTTTGAAGATATAAACGACGATTTAAATCAAGCCCTAGATACTTTGTAGATGACAAATATAGAGAAGACCTTAAAAGATAAGATACTTGTTTTGGATGGGGCGATGGGTACCATGCTCCAAGAGTATAAATTTACTGAAGAGGATTTTAGAACCGAGAGATTCAAAGAGCATCCCTGTCCGCTAAAGGGTAACAATGATTTACTTTCTTTAACGCAACCAGAAGCAATAAAAGAAATTCATAGAAAGTATTTTGAAGCCGGTGCTGATATTGTAGAAACCAACACCTTTTCTTCTACTTCAATTGGAATGTCAGATTATCAAATGGAATCGTTGGTTTATGAATTAAATTATGAGTCTGCAAGATTAGCAAAAGAAGTAGCAGAGGAGTTTACAAAACAAAACCCCAATAAGCCGAGATTTGTTGCAGGATCAATAGGGCCAACTAATAGAACTGCAAGTATGTCTCCAGATGTTAATGATCCTGGATATCGGGCAGTAACATTTGACGATTTAGTAGAGGCATATTCGGAACAAGTACAAGGACTTGTAGAAGGTGGTTCCGATGTTCTTTTAGTTGAAACAATTTTCGATACCTTGAATGCAAAAGCGGCTTTATTTGCAATTGATGCATTAAAAGAAAAAAACAACTGGGAAATACCCGTAATGGTTAGTGGAACAATAACCGATGCCAGTGGAAGAACACTTTCTGGACAAACCGTTGAATCTTTCGTGATTTCTGTTTCTCATATTCCTCTTTTAAGTATAGGATTTAATTGTGCTTTAGGAGCAGATCAATTGCTCCCTTATCTAAGAAGATTGTCTCAAGAAACGGATGTTTATACTTCTGCTCACCCTAATGCAGGGTTACCCAATGCTTTTGGATCTTATGATCAATCACCAGAAGAAATGAGTGAATTGATTGAAAACTATTTAAAAGAAAATTTAATTAATATCATAGGGGGGTGTTGCGGTTCTACACCAAAACACATCGCTCTAATTTCAGATGTTGTTAAAAAATATAAACCACGAGAAATTGAAATAACTTCTGTATGAAAACAGGATCTAAATATTTAAAACTTTCGGGATTAGAGCCTCTTGTGGTTACTTCAGAAACGAACTTTATTAATATTGGAGAACGTACAAATGTTACTGGTTCACGTAAATTTTTACGTTTAATTGAAGAAGGAGATTACAATACAGCAGTTGAAATTGCTCGAGACCAAGTAGATGGAGGAGCACAAATCCTCGATGTTAATATGGATGAGGGGATGATCGATGGTTCCAAAGCGATGACAACTTATCTAAATTTGTTAGCTGCTGAACCGGATATATCTAGAATTCCAATTATGATCGATAGCTCTAAGTGGGAAATTATTGAAGCTGGATTAAAAGTAGTTCAAGGAAAATCCGTTGTTAATTCGATTAGTTTAAAAGAAGGGGAAGTAAACTTTATCGAACAAGCAAAAAAAATCAGAAGATATGGTGCTGCAGTAATTGTGATGGCCTTTGATGAACAAGGTCAAGCAGATACCTTAGACAGAAGGATTGAAATATGCAAACGTTCCTATGAGATTCTTGTAAACAGAGCAAACTTCCCTTCCGAGGATATTATTTTTGATCCAAATATTTTCCCTGTAGCTACAGGAATGGAAGAGCATAAAAACAATGCCCTAGATTTCTTTAAAACTGCTAAGTGGATAAGAGAAAACCTACCAAACGCACATGTAAGCGGTGGAGTAAGTAATGTTTCTTTTTCTTTCAGAGGGAATAATAAAGTTCGGGAAGCAATGCATTCAGCTTTTTTATATCACGCGATAAAACATGGGATGAATATGGGTATTGTTAACCCAACTATGTTAGAAATATACGATGAAGTAGAACCGGAGCTTTTAATTCACGTAGAAGATGTACTTCTGAATAGAAGAGATGACGCAACCGAACGTTTATTAGATTTTGCTGAAAAAATAGTTGAAGATAAGAGTCATAAAAAAGTTGTTGTAAAAGAATGGCGTTCTAATCCACTTCAAGACAGAATAACTCATGCTTTAGTAAAAGGTATTGATGAGTTTATAGTTGAAGATGTAGAAGAAGCAAGACAACTAGCGTCAAGGCCTATAGAAGTTATTGAGGGTAATTTAATGATTGGGATGAATGTTGTAGGTGACCTTTTTGGTTCCGGAAAAATGTTTTTACCTCAAGTAGTTAAATCTGCCCGCGTTATGAAACGAGCAGTAGCCCACTTATTACCCTTTATTGAGGCAGAAAAAGATGGTAAGCAAGAAGCTGCAGGTAAAATTTTAATGGCTACCGTTAAGGGAGATGTACATGATATAGGAAAAAATATTGTCGGAGTTGTTCTAGCATGTAATAACTACGAAATTATTGATCTAGGTGTTATGGTTCCATTGGAACGAATAATTGAAACTGCAATTGAAGAAAATATAGATATCATCGGACTATCTGGACTTATTACTCCTTCTTTAGACGAAATGATTTATGTTGCTCAAGAAGTGAAACGTAAAGGCTTAAACATCCCAATAATGATTGGAGGAGCAACTACTTCTAAAGCACATACCGCAGTAAAGATTGCTCCAGAATTGGATTCAACTGTAGTACATGTAAATGACGCATCAAGGGCTGTAACTGTTGCAGGAAGTTTACTAAACAAAGAAAACTCACAATCATATAAAGATTCTATCCGATCTGAGTATGAAATTTTCAGATCTAAATTTTTGGATCGACAGGAAACTAAGGAACATATTGATATACAAACGGCTCGAGAACGTAAATTGCGGTTAGATTGGGATTCTTTTAAGCCCACAGTTCCAAACCAGTTAGGAATTCAAGTAATAGAAAATCAAAATTTAGACGAATTAATTCCTTATATAGATTGGAGCCCATTCTTCCGTTCTTGGGATTTACATGGACATTATCCCGCTATCTTAGATGATGAAATTGTAGGTAAGCAGGCTACTGAATTATTTGCTGATGCTCAAGTTATTTTAACTGAGATTTTAGAAAATAAATCTCTTACTGCAAAAGCAGTTTTTGGAATATTCCCAGCTAATTCAGTCGATGATGATGATATTGAAGTTTATGAAAATGAAGATAGAACACAGTCAAAAGTAAAGTTTTTGACACTTCGTCAGCAACTTAAAAAAAGAGCAGGAAAAAATAATATTGCATTAGCCGATTTCATAGCTCCTAAAGAAACTGGGGTCAAAGATTATATAGGTAGTTTTTGTGTTACAACTGGTTTTGGAACTGCTGAATTAGCTAAAAAGTATGAAGAGGATAATGATGATTATAACTCCATAATGGTAAAAGCTTTGGCAGACAGATTTGCAGAAGCGTTTGCAGAATTTCTTCATAAAGAAGTAAGAATTAAATACTGGGGTTATGCCTCTGATGAAGTATTAGATAACCAAGCTTTAATAAAAGAAGCTTACAAAGGAATTCGTCCTGCTCCAGGGTATCCTGCTTGTCCAGACCATTTAGAGAAAAATACCATTTGGGATTTATTAAAAGTTGAAGAAAAAATAGGTGTAACATTAACAGAAAGTTTAGCCATGTGGCCAGCTGCATCAGTTTCTGGTTATTATTTTGCTAATCCTGAATCACAATATTTTGGAGTAGGAAAAATTACACAGGACCAAGTAAAGAGTTTTAGTCAAAGAAAAATAATAGACCTTGAAGTTGCCGAAAAATGGCTTCGCCCCAACATAAAATAAAAATTTATGAAAGTAACAGATCATGTTAAAAGTGCCGCTGGCAAAACCCAGTTTACATTTGAAATTCTTCCACCGCTAAAAGGTCAGAATATTCAATCGATATATGAATCTATAGATCCTTTAATGGAGTTTAAACCTCCTTTTATTGATGTTACCTATCACAGAGAGGAGTATGTTTATAGAGAGCAAGAAAATGGTCTGCTTCAAAAACATGTAATTAGAAAACGTCCGGGAACAGTAGGTATTTGTGCAGCTTTACAGCATAAATACAACGTAGATGCAATTCCTCATATTCTATGTGGAGGTTTCACAAAAGAAGACACCGAAAATTTCTTAATAGATCTTGATTTCTTAGGAATAGACAATGTTGTGGCGTTACGTGGTGACGCTATTAAGACTGAAACTTATTTCAAGCCTAATAAAGAAGGTCACGCTTTTGCTAGTGATTTGGTTGGTCAAATTAAAGATTTAAATAAGGGTAATTATTTAGATAATGAAATTTTAAATACATCTAAAACAGATTTTTGTATTGGTGTTTCGGGTTACCCAGAAAAACATATGGAGGCACCTTCATTAGAGAGTGATATTCATTTTTTAAAGAAGAAAATTGAAGCCGGTGCTGATTACATAGTTACACAAATGTTTTTTGACAATCAAAAATATTTTGAGTTTGTAGAGAAATGTAAAGAAGCAGGAATAAATGTGCCTATAATTCCAGGCCTAAAACCTCTTGCAACTTTAAAACAGTTAAATGCTTTACCGCATCGTTTTCATGTTGATCTTCCGGAAGCCTTGATCAAATCCGTAATTAAGTGTAAAGATAATAAGGAAATTCGTCAGGTAGGAATTGAGTGGTGTAACGAGCAAAGTAAAGAGTTGAAAGAAGCAGGAGTTCCTTTTTTACATTACTATTCTATGGGAAAATCAGATAATATCAAGGCAATTGCAGAAGCTGTTTTTTAATTGTTAAAAATCTGAATTTTTTCTTTTTTAAGAATAAAACAACTTACACAATTTGTCTAGGAAGTTGTTTCTTTAAACAACTGTGCTAAATTTTCATTTTTAAGTTGTAGTCCTAAAATCTTAAGTTCATTGTCGTGTGCAAAATCAAACACTTTTGTTCGCATATCTTCTTGGGTATCTAAATGTATTTCATAAGTAAAATCGAAGGTGTTAATTACTTTGGTTACATTATTAATTTTAGCTAGAGCTTCTGTTTCTATACGATAATCAAACTCAACAATAATAATTTGTTGTTGTCCTTTTCGAAGTTCGTCAAGGTTTTTATCAGCAACAAGTTGCCCTTCTTTGATAATTACAACACGGTCACAAACACTTTCAACTTCGGATAGGATATGACTCGATAAGATTACAATTTTATTTTTTCCAAGCGTACGAATTAGTTTTCTGATTTCAACCATTTGGTTGGGATCTAATCCGGTGGTTGGTTCATCTAAGATTAATATTTCAGGATCATGAAGAAGTGCAGCAGCAATACCTACTCGTTGCTGATATCCTTTCGATAAGGTTTCTATTTTTCTATCTGTGTATTCTGTAAGTCCTACTTTTGCTATAATATCAGTAAAGGGTGCATCTTTAATTTTATAAAGTGATGCTACAAATTTTAAGTATTCTAAAACAAATAGCTCTCCGTAAAGAGGATTGTTCTCAGGTAAATAACCGGTTTTTTGTTGAATGATTTTAATTGACTTTTTTAGATCTAAACCCTCATGAGTAATTGAGCCATCCCACTGTTCAATGGAACCAGTTAATATTTTCATTAAGGTAGATTTGCCAGCGCCATTTGGGCCCAACAAACCAACTACTTCTCCAGGTTTTAAGTTCATTGAAATCCCCCGAAGAGCTTCAATTTCTCCATATTTCTTATGTACTTTGTCGAGAATTAAGGTCACTTGTTTTTTTTATAAAGATAAATTAAAATATGCTTACATCCGTTTATAAATAAACCAGGGGATGCGCTCAAGTATCCAAGCGATTATAACCCAACGTCGGCTGATATAAACAATTCTTTTCTTTCGTTGAATACTTCGAAATATTTGCCTTACAGCTTTTTCTTTACTGGATACCCAGAACATTTTATCCGCTTTTGCCATTGCAGTTTTCACAAAGCCTGGCCGAACATCAGTGGTGTAAATAGTCAGCTTATCGTAGGCTACTTTCTGAGCCATCCCTTCAAGATAAATCGATTGATATGCTTTTGATGCACTATATGCTGGCGCTTGTCTCCCTCCTCTGCGACTTGCAACTGAAGAGATGTTGACCAAATGACCCCAGCCTTGTTTTTCAAAGTAAAGCATGCTCCAATTGACTAATCGGGTAAAGGCAATGACATTCAGTTGATTGGTTTCATTTTCTAAGGTATAATTATAGTCCGAATTGAGGTGTCCAATCCCAGCACTAATAATAAAAAGATCGATGCCTCCTAATCTTTTTTCTAAAGCTTCTAATTGTTCTATAGCATTGGATTCTGTGGTGTCAAATGCAGCTACCTGTATCTGTTCTGGCTGTTCTTTTTGAAGCTCTAGAAGATGAGCTTCTCTTCTTCCTGTGACACCAACACGATACTTGTTTTGCACCAATTCCCGTGCAAGGGCTTTTCCAATTCCGGAGCTTGCGCCAATAATTATTGCTTTTTTCATGGGTTTAAATGAGTATCGTCGCAAAAAGGAGACTTGTTTGTTTTTTTACAGTTACATAATTTAATTTCTCCAGTTCTTTTTCCAGAGAATTTTACAGGTTTAAATTTTGTACCATGATGCGAACCGTCACAAAAAGGTTGGTTGTTACTCCTTCCACAGGAGCACCATAAATAATTTTCCCCTTTAGTCAGCGAAACTGAAATAAAGTCTTTAGTCGAGGTGTTTAATTTTTCATATTCAATACTCCATTCACTTTTAGGGTCAGGTGATTTTACAAAAGGATAAAAGTAAGAAGCAGTCCAAGGATCGTTTGTTTTTTGTTGTAAACCGTATTCTTTTGGGTATCTATTTTGAAAGGTCGCTGTTCTAAATATTTGATCCCAAATACTAAACATATTTCCGAAATTCCCATTGGGATCGCTAGCAGAATCTAACTGTGATGTTCCATGATGCGAATGGTGAAAAGCAGGGGTGACAATTATACGTTCTAATACTTTAATAATAGGAAGTAATGTTGCATTGCTATAAAAAGGTTTATCCCATTTAAGACGGCTATGTGATCCGATTATTATGAATTGTTTTAATATTATTCCGAGAGCTACCGCCTTAGCACCTCCTAGGAATAAGATTATAGCTACCCACCAGATGTTGGGCATTAATAAATAATACAGTAAAGCGTTTCGGTATGAAACGAAAAACCCCATTTCTTCTGCTTGATGATGAGGTCGATGTAATTTCCATAAAAACTGAGTTTCATGTGCGGTCCTGTGATACCAATATTGAAGAAAATCGTCTGTAAGTATGTAAAAAGCAAAAAGCGCAATAAAAGGATAGGATCCTAATGAGTTATTATATTGAGGGATTAAATGTGTTCCAGTAATAAATATTACAAAAACAATAATTGGTTTTATGAGGTTTCCTAAAACTACAAAGCTCATGATTTCTTGAATCCAGTCTTCTTTAGCTCTCTTAGAGTTTTTTAAAAACCCGGATATGCTCTCTAGGAGACTAAAAAAAAGAATAATCCCGATTACAAAATACACATCAATATTTTCAATGGTTAAGAGTTTCTCAATCATTTTGCTTTTTTTATTAGAATTGACTTAAAAAAGTCTTCTAAATATACAGATTTGTTTGTCTTACATAAATTATGCAGCTAAAAATTTGTTTTTCTCAATCTGGAGTGTACATTTGTACAAAGAAATTACAATAATGAATACAACAACTACATATTTCAACCGTTTCTTCTTCTTTTATCCAGAAGATAACAGGGCGTTGTAATATTATTAAGTTGATAACAATACAAGTCCTGATTTATTCAGGACTTTTTTTTTGAACAAAAGTAAAAGATAATAATGCAACCAATAATTGCTATTCAAGGAATCAAAGGATCTTTCCATCACCAGGTGGCATTAGATTATTATTCCTCTGAAATTAAGATTTTAGAATGTTTGACTTTTAATGCTTTGGCAGGTTCTTTAGCTTCTGGTGAAGCTGATCAAGCAGTAATGGCAATAGAAAATTCTATAGCAGGATCTATTATTCCGAACTATGCATTGTTAGATGAGTACAACTTGCAAATCGTGGGAGAATTTCATTTGAAGATTGAACATAATTTAATGGGATTAACAGGACAGTCTATTACTGACTTAAAAGAAGTTCATTCTCATCCGATGGCATTATTACAATGTAAAAAGTTTTTTTCAAACTATCCTAACATTCGTTTGGTTGAAGCGGAAGATACTGCTGATATTGCAAGGAAAATTGAAGAAGATAAAATAAATGGAATCGGCGCGATTGCAAGTCTAAAAGCATCAGAGTTATTCAATCTAGATGTTTTTGCAGAGTCAATTCAAACCATCAAGAATAATGTTACACGCTTTGTAATTATTCAGGCTAAAGGAAATTTGGTTCCAGAACAAAAAATAAATAAAGCGGCTATAAAATTTGTTTTAGACCATAAAAGAGGAAGTTTAGCATCGATATTAAATGTATTGAGTGATTGTAAACTAAACTTAACAAAAATTCAATCTTTACCAGTAATCGAAACACCCGGTAAATATTCTTTTTTTGTTGACGTAACCTTTGAATCTTTTGATGATTATGTAAAAGCAAGAACCATAATTAAAATTATGGCAACCGAATTTAAAATACTTGGAGAATATCCAAAGAATATCATATGAGTACGCAAACTGCACAACGCCTTGAAAGCGTAAAAGAATATTACTTCTCTAAAAAACTTAGGCAAGTAGCTGCTTTGGTAAAAGCCGGAAAACCGATTCTTAATATGGGAATAGGGAGTCCAGATATACCGCCAGACCCATCTGTAATTACCGCTATAAATGACAGTGTTCTTGATGCTAAAGCTCATATGTATCAAAGTTACCAGGGTTTACCAGAACTTCGACAATCAATAGCATCCTTTTATAAAAAACATTATGATGTCACTTTAGACCCAAACAGTGAAATACTACCACTAATGGGCTCTAAAGAGGGAATTATGCACATTTCAATGGCATTTTTAAATAAAGGAGATCAAGTTTTAATCCCCAACCCTGGATACCCAACATACAGTTCGGTTACTCAATTGCTTGAAGCAGAAGCAGTTTTTTATAATCTTAAAGAATCGAATAATTGGCAACCTGATTTTGAAGCTCTTGAACAACTCGATACTTCTAAAATAAAATTAATGTGGTTGAATTATCCACACATGCCTACAGGTGCGCAGGTAGAAATAGAAACATTCACCAAGTTAATAGATTGGGCAAAAAGAAACGATGTTTTGTTGATTAACGACAACCCCTATAGTTTTATTCTGAACGATACTCCTCAAAGCTTATTAACACTCCCAGGAGCAAAGGAAGTAGCTTTAGAGTTAAATTCATTAAGCAAGGCATTTAATTTAGCAGGCTGGAGAGTAGGAATGTTATCCGGGAATTCAGAGCATATTCAAGCGGTTTTAAAAGTAAAAAGTAATATGGATTCCGGTATGTTTTTCGGAATTCAAAAAGGTGCAATAGCCGCCCTTAAGCTTGATAATTCTTGGTTTAGTGAACTTAATAAAGTTTATGCAGAACGCAGAGCAGCAATGATTGAATTAGCAACTCTTATGGGAAGTACTTCTGATCCGAATAGTGTTGGTATGTTTGTTTGGGCTAAACTCAATGATCAATCTATAAAGTCAGAAGTTTTTATAGATGAAATTTTGAAAGAGCACGACATTTTTATCACACCAGGGACTATTTTTGGTAGTCAGGGTGAAGGTTATATTCGTTTTTCTTTATGTGTGAAATTAGAAGACATTCAAACAGCAATTAATCGATTAAAATCATGAAAGTATATGTAATTGGTATTGGTTTAATTGGAGGGTCTATGGTATTAGATCTCAAAGATGCTTTGTCCAATATAGAAATTATAGGTATGGATTCTAGTGAAAAAAATCTGAGTGAGGCTTTAAGTCTTGGAATGATTGATCGCATAGGTTCAATGGATACTATTGAAGAAGCAGATCGTATTATCTTAAGTATTCCAGTTAAAGAATCCTTGAATCTATTGCCAGAACTTTTAAATCGATTACATTCAGATGCTTTGTTATGGGATGTTGGTTCTACCAAAGAACAACTATGTAAACTAGTATCTGACCACCCTAAGAGAGATCAGTTTTTAGCAGCACACCCAATTGCTGGGACTGAATTCTCGGGACCAAAAGCTGCACACAGAGGTCTTTTTGCTGGGAAACCTCAAATATTATGTGAATCAAACAAAACTCGTCCTGATCTTTTATTGTGGGCAAAGCAGACTTTCAGACAAATTGGAATGTATATCCGCTTTATGGAAGCCAAAGCACATGACAAGCACATGGCTTATGTCTCTCATTTATCACATATTAGCTCTTTTATGTTAGGAAAAACTGTTCTTGAGAAAGAAGAAGATGAGAATAATATCTTTGACCTCGCTGGAAGTGGATTTGAATCTACAGTTCGGTTAGCAAAAAGCTCGCCAGCAATGTGGGCACCTATCTTTGAGCAGAATAAAGAAAACGTAATTGAAACATTAGATGCATACATTGACAATTTAGAAAACTTTAAAAGTCTTCTTTTAAACGACGATTATTCTGCTTTGTTTCAAGAAATGAAAAACACAAATCAATTAACATCAATATTAAACGGAATTAGTAAAAAATAAATTAAAACAAAATGGAAAATAAACCTCAAATGAGAGAATGGCTAAACGTCTTCGGTCTTTCTCACCCACTAGTAATCGGTGGTCCATGTAGTGCAGAAACTGAAGAACAAGTTTTAAAAATTGCTCATGAATTAAAAGATACAGATGTAACAGTTCTTCGTGCTGGAATTTGGAAACCACGAACACGTCCTGGAATGTTTGAAGGGGTAGGAGCAATTGGTCTCAAGTGGCTTCAAAAAGCCAAAGAAGAAACAGGTCTTCTTACTGCTACAGAAGTTGCAAACGCTGTTCATGTAAAGCTTGCCATAGAACATGATATAGACATTCTTTGGATTGGAGCTAGGTCTACTGTTAGTCCTTTTATCATGCAGGAAATTGCAGATGCTCTTGAAGGAACAGATAAGATTGTTCTTGTAAAAAATCCGGTTAATCCAGACTTAGCACTCTGGCTAGGAGGTGTAGAGCGATTATACACAGCTAATATTAAAAAATTAGGTTTAATTCACAGAGGATTCTCTTCCTATGAAAAATCTAAGTATCGAAATAACCCAGAATGGCAAATTGCTGTTGAAGCACAAAATAAATTTCCTGATCTACCTATGATTTGCGATCCTTCGCATATTGCAGGAAGAAGAGATTTGATTTTTGATATATGCCAAATGGCATTAGACCTTAATTTTGACGGATTAATGGTTGAGTCACATTTCGATCCAGATAACGCATGGAGTGATGCTGCTCAGCAGGTAACTCCAACTCGTTTAGTGGAAATTATGAAAGAATTGAAAATCAGAAAAGAAACGGATCAAGAAGAAGCCTATACTGCGACCTTAAATACACTACGTGCTCAAATAGATGTTGCTGACCAAACAATTTTAGACACATTAGGGAAGCGTATGAAGGTAGCAGAAGAAATTGGTTCTCTTAAGAAATCTAAAAATGTTGCAGTTCTACAAAACAAACGTTGGAACGAGATTTTAGGGAAAATGATTTTAGAGGGTCAGGATCGTGATTTATCGGAGGAATTTATTTTAAAGATTTTTAAGGCAATCCACCAGGAATCTATTAACCATCAAGAACAAATTGTAAACAACTAAATATAGTTTACAACTAAAAAAAAACCGGCATTTGCCGGTTTTTTTTATTTAATATAAGTTCTAATATTAACTCAAAGCTTTAGCAATTCTAGCTACGGCTTCCTTAATATTATCTTCAGATGCTGCATAAGAAATTCGAATGCAATCATCATTTCCAAAAGCTTCACCTGTAACTGTTGCAACATGTGCTTTTTCTAGTAAGAACAAAGCAAAGTCAGATGCGTTATTTATTTCGATCCCATCAATTGTTTTACCAAAGTAATAAGAAACATCTGGGAAAACATAAAAAGCTCCATCAGGACGATTTAATTTAAAGCCATCAATTTTTTCAAGAAGACTGATGATTAATTCTTTTCTGTTGCTAAATTCTTCTACCATGTATTGAATTCTACTAACTGGTTCAAGTAGTGCAGTAATAGTAGCTCTTTGTGCAATGCAATTTGCTCCACTTGTGATTTGACCTTGCATTTTATTGCATGCTTTTGCAATCCACTCAGGGGCTCCAATATATCCTATTCTCCAACCAGTCATTGCGAATGCTTTTGCAACTCCATTTACAGTTATTGTTCGATCGTATAGTTCAGGAATTCGAGCAATACTAAAATGGGGAGTTCCATAATTTATATGCTCGTATATCTCATCTGAAAGTATATAGATGTTCGGGTGTTTCTCTAGAACTTTTCCAAGAGCACGGTATTCATCTTCCGAATAAATAGTACCACTTGGGTTATTCGGAGAGTTAAACATAATTAATTTAGTTTTCGGTGTAATTGCAGCTTCTAATTGTTCCGGTGTAATTTTAAAGTCGGTATCAATAGAAGAAGGAATTATAATTGATTTTGCTTCTGCAAGAGTTGCAATAGCAGAATAGCTTACCCAATATGGAGCAGGTAATAAAACTTCATCTCCTGGATCTAATAAAACCATACACAAGTTTGCTATCGATTGTTTAGCACCTGTAGAAACTACAATTTGAGAGGGTTTATAATTTAATTGGTTGTCTCTTTCAAATTTAGTACAGATTGCTTCCTTAAGGTCAGTATATCCGTCTACTGGAGAGTAAGAGTTGTAGTTGTCGTTAACAGCTTGAATTGCTGCATCTTTAATGTATTCGGGTGTGTTAAAGTCAGGCTCTCCTAGACTCAATCCAATTACATCGATTCCATTGTTTTTTAGCTCACGGGCTTTAGCTGCCATCGCTAAAGTAGCAGATACCGGCAGGCTGTTTATTCTTTCTGATAATGCATCCATTATATAACAAGTTTAAACGGGTTGAACTCCCATTTGTTTTAAAAATTTAAAATGCGAAAATAAGGCACTTCTTATAGTTTTATACTCGTTGTAAGGTAAATTAAACTCTTTTGCTGTTTTTTTAACAATTTTAGCAATATCTGTGTAATGTATATGGCTAATATGTGGAAAAATGTGATGTTCAATTTGATGGTTTAATCCTCCTGTGAACCAGTTTGTGAATTTGTTTTTAGTTGAGAAATTTACAGTGGTATGTAATTGGTGAATTGCCCATGTGTTTTTCATAGTACCCGTTTCTTTATCTGGTAATGGCATCTGCGCATCTTCAATTATATGAGCTAATTGAAATACTAAACTTAGTATTAATCCTGCTACGTAATGCATTGTAAAAAATCCAATTAGAATTTTCCACCACGCTAACTCTAAAAAAATCATGGGTATAACAATCCAAATAACAACATAAAGTGTCTTGGTTAAAATTAAAGTTATCCACTGACGAATAGGATGTAAGGAATCCTTGTACGTAAGTTTTCTTTTTAGAAATCTATGGGTTTGTTGAAAATCACTTGTAATCGCCCAGTTTATGGTCAATAGTCCATAAACGAAAACTGAATATAAATGTTGAAACTTATGGATGGGTAACCAATCACTATGTCTTGAGAAACGAATGATTCTTCCTGCTTCTAAATCTTCATCATGCCCATGAATATTCGTATAGGTATGGTGAAGAATGTTGTGTTGAACCTTCCAGTTGTGTACATTACCTGCTAATAAGTAAATGGTTGCCCCCATAATTTTATTAATCCATGGAATGTTAGAAAATGACCCATGATTTCCGTCATGCATTACATTCATTCCAACTCCTGCAATACCAACCCCCATGATTAAAGCAAATAAGAATTTAATCCATGCATTAAAATCTGTAAATAATATTAAAAAGTAAGGAGCTATAAATAAGGATAGCATTACAGATGTTTTGAAATATAATTTCCAGTTTCCTGTTTTAGGCGAATTGTTCTGCTTGAAATGTTCGTTTACTCTTTTGTTTAGAGTTACAAAGAATTTTTTGGGATCTTTTCTTGAAAACCTCAGAGTTGTAGTTTCGTTAGACATACTAAATCAAATATTTGTGGTTTATTAGATTAACTAGTTATATTTTTGCTAAAATTTATTAATGTGAATATTATAGAACATTACTTCCCTAATCTTTCTGATCGGAAAAAAAAGCAATTTACACAATTAGAGTCACTTTACGGAGAGTGGAATGAAAAAATAAACGTTATCTCCCGAAAAGATATTGCGGAACTTTACGAACGTCATGTGCTCCATTCCATAAGTATAGCACTTTTGATTGAGTTTGCTCCTGGTAGTCAAATACTTGATGTTGGAACCGGGGGTGGATTTCCAGGAATACCTTTGGCTATTCTTTTTCCACAAGTAGACTTTTATTTGATAGACAGTATTGGGAAGAAAATCAAAGTAGTTCAAGAAATCACAAATGCTCTTGATTTAAGGAATATAGAAGCAAGGCACCAGCGTGCCCAAGAGTTTAAAAGACCTGTTGATTTTGTTGTCAGTAGAGCCGTAACTAAAATGGATGATTTTGTGCCCTGGGTAAAAAAAAATATTGCTAAGAAAAGCAAACACAACCTCCCAAATGGAATTCTTTATCTTAAGGGTGGTGATTTAAATGAGGAGCTAAAATCTTTTCCAAAGGCTACTGTTTTTCCTCTTTCAGATTTCTTTGAGGAACCTTTTTTTGAAACAAAAAAGATTGTCCATGTTCCTTTAGTTAAAAAACCTTAATTCAAGGAATAAGGTACATCCATCTGAAAAACAGGAATTTCTACTTTAAATTCTGCTGCGGATGTATGATTAATCATACTGTAAAAACCTTTCATTGCACCTGTTGGAGAAATTAAAATACATCCAGATTCATATTTAACTTTTTGACCTGATTTAAGAATTGGTTTTTTACCGACTACTCCCGGACCTTCAATAATTTGAATTGGTTTTTTACTTTCTTTTATTTCCCAGTGCCTGCTAATTAATTGAACGATTTCATTACTCTCGTTTTCGATTGTAATTAAATATCGAAAAGCATGATTCGGCACGTTGTTTTTTATAAAACTACCTTCATATTTTGTTTCTACAGAAACCCGAATCCCCTTTGTTACCTGTTGAATCATCTGATTTGTTGAATAACATTCCAAAGCAAGATACAAAAATTGAGAAGTATTTTTTAGTTTTCAATCTCAAAAGAGGAGATTCTTTCCTTTGCGATTAATGCGTCGTGCTGAGTTCCGATTAATCTTGTGTAAGCTAAAATCAAATATTGATTTTCAGTTGCAGCATGAGAACCACTGATTCTATTTTTTTCTAAAACACCATCAGATTTCCATACATATTTATAGTTATAAAATCCTTGCTTTATTAACCATGTTCCTTCATATACCTCATAGCTGGGGTTGTATGTTAATTTGTATTCATCTTTAATCTCGTAATTTGTAAATTTTCCGTAAAGATATATTTCTTCCTCTTGTAGTGTGTATTGTTTAGCTAGACTAAAATAAACTTGCGTATAATCTGATTCTATGTCTGGATTCGCACCTTGAACCGTATTGATTTCAAAATCACCATTAATGTCTGGGTTTAAGGTGTATGGATAGTTTTTTCTTTCGGGATCCGTAAATAAATACGTTTGGTAAATATCATCCAGTTCAACATGACTGATGCTGGGATTTAAAACCCGACTGTCTTTTGTGTCGAAATGTAGAAATTCATTTCCTCCTTCAAATTGTAAGGGAGAATCATAACGGAAATGTAGTTCTCTGCCAATTACATGTTGAGGTTTGGTTATAATTTTTTGAACATCCCATTGATCGTTTTGTAGTATAATTACTTTTAAATCTTTGTTTTGATTTCTCAAATTAAAGCCAACGGGCTTGATCGAAAATTGAATAGTTTGATTCGTCATATATTGTTCCAATTCTCTGCTTCTAAATACCCCTGCTTGAATGGAGGCAAGGTTTCTGTAAATTAAAAATTTCCTTGTAAACATCAATTCATCCGAACTGTTATAAATTGACAAAAGGTAATTCCCGGAAATTTTAAATTGAGTGTTTTCATTAGGGAGTGTCAGCTTATAATGTGTGTAGCGTTGTAAAGTTCCAAAAGAGCTTTGGATGTTAGTTATGCGAAGATTATCGTAACCTTCTAAGAATTCGTTTTTAAATAAAGAAGAAGGAGTCCAGTCATGATTGTAGTACGAAATAGTGTAATAATAATCATTTTCTTGCGCCAAAAGGTCATCAAATACTAAAGTAAAAGTTTCTTCGATTTGTACCAGAGGGAATTGTTGTTTTGAATCTTGAGATTTAAAAGAAATACTTTTAAGATTTTCTGATAAAGTAGTTTCGTTTAACGCTTGTGCATTTGATAAGAAGAGGTTAAATGCACTAAAAAATACAAGTGAAATGGGCTTTAGGGCTTTCATATCACGAAGATACAACATCTTAGTTAATTTATTTAACAAGTAGGTTGACTTGGTTCAGCGTTAAACAAGTTGTTTAGAATGAGTATAAATAAAATAAATTCCTTTTAAAACCATTTTTACTACTCTTATTTAATTAGTAAATTTGCGTGATTTTTAGAATTTAATAATTCATTTCATGTCCAAAGACATTCAGATCCATAAAGGATCAAACTTAAATTTAGATGGAGAAGCTAATAAGATACTGGTAGACTTACCAGCTCCTAAAACATTTGCCCTAAACCCAGATGATTTTTTTAACCTAACACCTAAGTTAGTTGTAAAAGAAGGAGAATCTGTCAAAAAAGGTGCTCCATTATTTTTTTCAAAAGAAAACCCAAGAATCATTTTTTCTTCTCCAGTTGCTGGAGAGGTTACATCGATTGTAAGAGGTGCTAAACGTAAAATTCTACAGGTATTGATTACCTTAAATGAATCTAACGAAGTAGTTTCTCATGAGGTTTCTAATTTTGAATCATTAGATTCAGATGCGGTAAAGGAAATTCTTCTGAAGAGTGGAAGCTGGCCTTTCATTAAGCAACGTCCTTACAATACAATCGCACAACCAGAAGACAGTCCTAAGTCAATATTTATTTCAACTTATGCTACTGCTCCACTTGATGTGGATTATGATTTTCTTTTGAAAAACAACAAAGATGATTTCCAAAGAGGAATTCAAGTTTTGAAAAAGTTAACCACAGGTGACGTGAACCTTTCAATAGATAGTTCCTTTAAAGGTTTCTTCGAAAAAATTGAAGACGTTAATTTAATTGGAGTTTCAGGAGCTCATCCAGCAGGAAACGTAGGAGTTCAGATTCATAAAACAGATCCTATAAACTATGGGGAAAGAGTATGGGTTGTAAACCCAGAGGATGTTGTTAATATTGGAATTTTATTCTCTAAAGGTGAATTCTCTGCACAAAGAACTCTAGCTGTTGTTGGTTCTTCAGTCGGAAAACCACAATATTACAAAGCAACAATTGGTGCTTGTTTAAAGCCATATCTTGAAGCCTCTAATCTAGACGATAAAGAAGAGTTTAGAGTTATTAACGGTGATGTTTTAGGCGGTTCAAAAACTTCTGCAGATGGATATGCAGGTTTTTATAACAACTTAATTTCTGTTATTCCAGAAGGGAATCACTATAGAATGTTCGGATGGTTACCTTTTGTAGATAATCATGTTCCGAGTATTTCTAAAACATCATTATCCTGGTTGTTTGGATCTAAAAAGTCAACAGTAACTACAAACCTAAATGGGGAAGAGCGCGCTCTAGTAGTTACAGGAGAAATGGAAAAAGTTTTTCCAATGGATATATTCCCGATGCAGCTAATAAAAGCCTGCTTGGTTGAAGATATCGAGCGAATGGAAGCTCTTGGTATATACGAAGTTGTTCCCGAAGATTTTGGTTTGATTGATTATGCTTCTACTTCAAAAATTGAAGCACAGGATATCATCAAAAAAGGGATTGAGTTAATGATTAAAGAAGTAGGATAAAAACAAAACGTATGAGTTTTTTAAGAAAAAAAATTGACCAAATTAAAAGACCTTTTGCAAAAGGTGAAAAATGGGAAAAGTTTGCTCCAGCGGTTAATGCATTTGATACATTTCTTTTTGTACCAAATCATACAACCCATAAAGGGGCTCACGTTCGGGACGCAGTAGATTTGAAACGTACAATGGTAACTGTTATTCTTGCCCTGGTACCTGCTTTAATTTACGGAATTTACAATACTGGATATCAGTATTTTATTCAAACTGGAGAAGCATTCACATTCATTGATGCATTCATTCATGGAGCATGGAAAATTGTTCCAATGATTATCGTATCCTATGCAGTTGGACTTACCATTGAATTTATTTTTGCAATTTACAGAGGACACGAAGTTAATGAAGGCTATTTGGTAACAGGTCTTTTGATTCCAATGATTATGCCGGTTGACATTCCTTTATGGATGGTTGGTATTTCCACTGCTTTTGCAGTATTAATTGCTAAAGAGGCATTTGGAGGAACTGGGATGAATATCTTAAATCCAGCGCTTACTGCACGTGCTTTTGCATTCTTTGCTTATCCTACCTATATGTCAGGAAATAAAGTATGGGTTTCTGAGGCTTCAAATGTAGATGCGATTTCTGGAGAAACTATTCTGGGGTCACTTGCAGCTGGTAGCGATGTATCCTACTCTATGTTAGAAATGTTCCAAGGTTCTATTCCTGGATCAATTGCTGAAACTTCTGCCCTTTGGATTGGAGTTGGAGCTTTAATTTTAATTTTAACCGGTGTTGGAAGTTGGCGAATTATTATAGGAGGTGTTTTAGGAGCATCGATTATGGGATTCTTATTTAACCTCTGGGGAGCGAATGCTTTAATGAGTTTTAACTGGATGAATCACCTAGTAGTAGGTGGATTTGCTTTTGGTATTGTTTTTATGGCTACAGATCCTGTTTCTGCTGCTCAAACCAATAAAGGAAAATGGATCTATGGAGTTCTAGTAGGTATATTCTGTATCCTTATTAGAGTATTTAATCCTGCTTACCCAGAAGGAGTAATGCTTGCAATTCTTTTAATGAATGTATTTGCTCCAACAATTGACCATTATGTGGTTGAAGCTAATATTTCTAAACGTAAAAAACGTTGGGCAAACGCTCAATTAAAAACAGCATAATCATGAATAGAGATAGTAATTCTTATACCTTTCTTTTTGCAGCGATAATGGTTTTTGTAGTAGCCTCTTCATTGGCTTTTACAGCAACTTCATTAAAAGACAAGCAAAATGAAAATGTTCGTAAAGAACAAATGCAAAATATTCTTTCTACAATAGGAATAGAAACCGATCGTGATGGTGCAGAAAAATTATACAATCAATTCATCACACAACAATTAGCTCTTACCCTGGAAGGTAAAGCCGATGAAGAAGTTAATGCTTTTAAAATTCAATTAGGTACTGAAGTAAAAAAGCCAGTTAAACAACAACGCTTTCCGCTGTATGTAGCAAAAGTTGATTCAGATAAGTTTTATATTGTTCCTCTAAGAGGAGCTGGACTTTGGGATGCAATTTGGGGTTATATTGCTTTAGAAAGTGATATGAAAACAATCAAAGGTGCTGTTTTTGATCATAAAGGTGAAACTGCAGGTCTTGGAGCAGAGATTACACAAAAATGGTTTCAAGATCGTTTTGTAGGAGAAACCATTACAGATGATAATGGAAACTTAGTAGGAATAGCAGTATCTAAAACCAATAATGATCCAAACGGAGCGGATAAAACAGATCATGAAGTAGACGCAATTTCTGGAGCTACAATTACAGGAGATGGTGTAACCGATATGATCTCTGAGCGTCTTGCTCATTACTCACCATATTTCAAAAATACTGCTGCCAATCAAGCTAAAGCTGAAATTCAAGGAGATACGGAAGAAGTACTTGCTGAAGAAGCACAAATAATTGCTTACCAAAACTAAGATTATGAAGCAAAAAAACACACCGCAACAAAAGCCAAGTTTGTTCTTTGTTAATAAAGACAGAGAAGCTTTGTTTTCTAAAAAAAATAGAGCACTATTATCTGACCCAATGGACGATAACAACCCAATTACCGTGCAGGTACTTGGAATATGTTCGGCGTTAGCAATTACGGTTCAATTAAAACCTGCAATCGTGATGAGTATTTCGGTTGTTGTTGTTATGGCAGCATCAAACGTAATCATTTCATTATTAAGAAATCTAATTCCTAATCGTATTCGTATTATAGTACAACTAGTTGTCGTAGCTGCAATGGTAGTACTTGTGGATCAGGTTTTAAAAGCTTTCGCATATGACGTATATAAAGAGCTATCGATTTTCATCGGACTAATAATCACGAATTGTATTGTTATGGGTAGACTGGAAGCATTCGCTTTAGCGAATACTCCCTGGAAGTCTTTCTTAGATGGAATAGGTAACGCAGCTGGATATGGTTTTATTCTTATCGTAGTTGCTTTTTTCAGAGAATTATTAGGTTCAGGAAAATTATTTGGTTACCAAGTTGTACCAGACTCACTATACGCAATTGGATATGAAAATAATGGTTTAATGTTATTGTCTCCAATGGCATTAATTACCGTAGGAATTTACATTTGGATTCAGCGTTCTAGAAACCGTAAACTGATTGAAAAAAACTAAGACATGGAACAATATTTTAATTTATTTATAAAAAGTATTTTCATTGAAAATATGATTTTTGCTTACTTCTTAGGAATGTGTTCCTATCTAGCAGTATCAAAAACAGTAAAAACAGCAGTTGGTCTTGGTTTTGCAGTAATTTTCGTTCTTGCGATTACGGTTCCAATCAACTTTCTTTTAGACACTTATTTACTTAAACCAGGTGCACTCTCTTGGTTAGGTTCAGAATACGCATCAATTGATCTCAGCTTTTTAAGTTTTATTATGTTTATCGCTGTAATCGCATCAATGGTTCAATTAGTTGAGATGATTGTAGAGAAATTTGCTCCAGCTCTTTATGGGGCTTTAGGTATTTTCTTACCCTTGATTGCAGTTAACTGCGCAATCCTTGGAGGGTCATTATTTATGCAGCAAAAAGATTTTGGTGGAGTATTAGAATCAGGAGTATATGGGCTAGGGTCTGGTATAGGATGGTTTCTGGCAATTATAGCTATAGCGGCTATTAGAGAAAAAATAACCTATTCTAACGTTCCAGCACCTCTTAGAGGCTTAGGTATTACGTTCATCATTACTGGATTGATGGCAATTGGATTTATGAGTTTTATGGGTATTAAATTATAAGATCATCGTATGGATTATACTATTATTTTAGCGAGTGTTGTTGTTTTCTTACTAATCATTTTTTTGTTGGTAGGTATGTTGTTGGGTGCTAAAGCAAAATTAATGCCTTCTGGGCCTGTAGCTTTAATGATAAATGGAGAAAATAGTATTGAAGTTTCTTCTGGGAGTACTTTACTTACAACCTTAGGGAATAACAAAATATTTTTACCATCTGCTTGTGGAGGAGGTGGAACATGTATTCAATGTAAATGTCAAATTACTGAAGGGGGTGGAGAAATTCTCCCTACTGAAAAACCTCATTTTTCTCGTAAAGAGATCGCAGAAGGATGGCGTTTAGGATGTCAGGTAAAGGTTAAAGAAAACATGGTTATCCAAGTTCCAGAAGAAGTTTTTGGAATAAAAAAATGGGAAGCTACTGTTGTTCGTAACTGGAACGTTGCCTCTTTCATCAAAGAATTTGTAGTTGAACTTCCAGAGGAAATGGACTACAAAGCTGGTGGATACATACAAATTGAAATCCCAGAGTGTGAAATTAAATATTCTGAAATTGATATCTCTGCTCACCCAGAGGAACACCCTGGAGAACCAGATAAATTTAAAATGGAATGGGATAATTTTAATTTATGGCCATTAACCATGAAAAACCCTGAGTCAGTCGAACGTGCTTATTCAATGGCTTCTTATCCTGCTGAGGGAAGAGAAGTTATGTTAAATGTCCGTATAGCTACTCCACCATGGGATAGAGCAAAGAATGGATGGATGGATGTTAATCCAGGGATTGCATCATCTTATATTTTTGCGAAAAAACCAGGTGACAAAGTAACCATATCTGGACCGTTTGGTGAATTCTTTATTAATCCATCTGAAGCTGAGATGCTTTACGTAGGTGGAGGAGCTGGAATGGCTCCAATGCGTTCTCACTTATACGAATTATTCAGAACCCTTAAAACTGGTCGTAAAGTTACATTTTGGTATGGTGGGCGTTCTAAAAGAGAATTATTTTATTTAGATCACTTCCGTGCTCTGGAAAAAGATTTCCCTAACTTTAAGTTTTATGTTGCACTATCTGAGCCTTTAGAGGTTGATAATTGGAAAGTAAAAGATGGATTAGATGGAGAAGGTGATGGATTCAAAGGATTTGTTCACCAAGTTGTAATAGACAACTATTTATCTAAACATGAATCTCCAGAAGATATTGAAGTTTATTTCTGTGGACCACCCCTAATGAATCAAGCCGTAGAACGTATGGCTGACGATTTTGGTATTCCACCAGAAAATGTTCGTTTTGACGACTTCGGAGGATAGTATATAAAAGGTGGTTCATTAAGAACCACCTTTTTTGTTTTGAAAGATAAAAGTAAATTAGGGAGAATGGAAGAGTTAACAGAACAGCAATTGCATCACTTAGCAATGGATATTGTAGGGAAACGAATGGAAGAAGAAGGGTTTGAATTTATGAATGTTAATTCTGAACTTAAAAAAGACCCTCAATTCGTTTGTTTGAAAGATAAAAAACTACATTTTGTTATTGTTAGGGCTATTTCTTATCCAAATAATCCTTTAAAATATGATTCGACTTTTATGGAAACAGTTCGAGCTCACGCAGAAAATTTTGAAGCAAAAACATATTATGCTGGTGTAGGTTTAGCTCACGCAGATAACTATGAATTACCAATTAAAAAAAACGACTCCTATGCAATTAATTTTCAAGGACTCCAAAAAATTGAACCTGATGCGTAATTTATTTTTTTTACTGCTCTTATTTTTAGTTTATTCCTGTGAAGATGAAAATCAAGTTCAGGTTCACCAAGGGTATGCATTAGGAACTACCTATACAGTTCAGTATCGTAATATAAACACTTCAGTTGATGATGTTCAAAACGGGATAGATTCCTTGTTTACAGTGATCAATAAATCTATGTCAACTTATATCCCTAATTCAGATATATCGAAAATTAATCAAGGAGATACAACTGTAGTTGTTGACATTCATTTTAAAAATGTTTTTTCTAAAGCAACAGAGGTATGGGAACTGACAAATGGTTTTTTTGATCCAACAGTTGGGGCATGGGTTAATGCTTATGGTTTTGGACCTGAAAAGCCAGTAAAGTTATTAACCGACGAAAATAAAACACATCTCGCACAAATTACCGGGTGGAATCATGTTAAGCTTAATGATAACCTTAAAGTGACTAAAAAGTTTAAGGAGACTTATATAGATTTCAATGCTTTAGCTAAAGGGTATGCGGTTGACCTTATTGGAGATTATATTGCTAGCTTAGGTTCATTAGATTACCTAGTGGAAATAGGAGGAGAGATTGTTGCTCATGGAATTAGCCCTAATTCTGGAAATCCTTGGCGGATAGCTATTGATGATCCCAAGCAAAAAACTGAAAGAAGGTCAATTCAGCAACTTACCTTAACCAATGAAGCAATTGCTACTTCAGGAAACTATAGAAAATTTCGTATTGATTCTTTAACAGGAGAACGTTATGTTCATTCTATAAACCCTTTAACTGGGGAGCCCGTTAAATCCAATGTATTAAGCACTTCAGTTAAGGCAATCGATTGTATGACTGCTGACGCTTATGCTACAGCTCTAATGGTTCTTCCTTTTGAAAAAAGTAAAGTTTTAATAGATCGTCTTCCAAATATTGAAGCCTATTGGATTATCGCTTCAAAAGACACTATTCAAGAATTTTATTCTAAAGGGTGGAATAAATAATTTATTTTTTTACCGCAATCGGAATTCTTTCCTTTTGCAAAGCATATTTAACAAAATCTTTCTCTGAAATTTTAGCCAGTAAATCAAAAGCGGTTGTGCTAAAACCAACTTCCTCTAACCGTTTGTAATAATCTTTTCCATATACCCGGACGTGGTCGTATTGTCCAAAAATACGAGTACGCTCCTCCTGATCAACAATAGAATCATCTTCAAATGTATGTTCTCGATTCTCGTCTAATGGGACTTGAAGTATTGCAGTTCCTTCCGGTTTAAGTATCCTGTAAAGCTCTTCCATTGCTTTCTTGTCGTTTTTTATATGTTCTAATACATGGTTACATAAAACCAAGTCAAAAGCATTGTCATCAAAAGGTAAATCACATAGATCTGCTTTTACGTCTGCTAAGGGAGAATATAAATCTGTTGTAGTATAATTCCAATGTTTAAAGGATTTGAATTTTTTGTAAAAAACTTGTTCTGGAGCGACATGTAAAACATCAATTTCTTCATTTAATAATAAGGTTTCGTTAGTCAAATAAAGCCAAAGTAGCCGATGTCTTTCTAAAGAAAGAGTTCCAGGACAAAGAGCATTCTCTCGGAGGTGTTGATATCCATAGGGGAGGAATTTTCTATAAGAACTTCCATCAATCGGGTCAATAAAATTATTCCCTTTAAAGTATAGTTTTATGAGTGGTCTAAACCATATACTCAGCTGAATCAACCAAGGTCTGGGGACAAGGTTGATTAAGGTTTTCATAAGACTAAGTTTTCTTTTCGAAATGGGGTTTCTTCGTCACTGGTAATGCCCAGTGCTTCATATATGTATTGAAATGTGGATAGTAACTCTGGTTTTCCGTCAACTAAAGCTACATCATGTTCAAAGTGTGCACTCGGTAAACCGTCTGCTGTTAGAATTGTCCACCCATCGTTTAATTGTTTAATCTTGTGTGTACCTCTGTTGATCATAGGTTCTATTGCTAAAACCATTCCTTCTTGAAATTTTTTACCACGCCCTCTTCTTCCATAATTTGGAACTTCTGGGCCTTCATGCATTGTTTTTCCCAAACCATGTCCGACTAATTCTCTTACAACACCATAACCTGCACTTTCTGTATGATTTTGAATGGCAAAAGCAAGATCTCCAATTCTGTTTCCCGATTTAAATTCAGCAATACCTTTATACAAAGATTCTTTGGTAACATCAAGTAACTTTTTGGTTTTTGGATCTATTTCCCCAACCGCAAAAGTATACGCATGATCTCCATAATACCCATTTTTTAGGGATCCACAATCAATCGATATAACGTCTCCTTCCTGTAATGGTTCTTTATTTGGAATTCCATGAACAACTTGAGCATTTGGACTCATGCATAGGGTGTTTGGAAAGTCATATAGTCCTAAGAATCCTGGAATTGCTCCATGATCTCTAATGCAAGTTTCAGCAAGAGCATCTAATTCTAGTGTGCTAATACCTGGTTTTATTTCCCCGGCTAACATTCCTAATGTTTTGGATACAATTAGTGCACTTTCGCGCATCAACTCAATCTCCTCGGCATTTTTTAAAACAATACTACTCATTCTGCATATGCGTTTTTGTACGGAGCTCCTTTTAAAATAGTAAAAATATCTTGCTCCAATGAAACTATAGGGAATTCTACTATTCTATTTAATTCCTCATCATTTTTGTTGAAAATCAAGGAGGGGACATAGGCTAAGTTAAAAGGTTTTTCTATTCCATTAGGAGTATCTTTATCTTCAGAAACCGCTATGAGGTATATCGAGTCAATTGGATATCCAGCTGTTTCAAGAATCTTGATCATGCCTCCAACCTCACGTTCACTATCTTCACACCATGTTCCCATAATTAGTGTAATAGAAACATCTTTCAAAAGTGGTTTGATCTCTTCTGTTAAAGCAGGATCAACTTTATAAAAATCATATTCTTTATTATACCAGCTAGAAAAATGTTTAAGCTGCTCTAAATTTATTTTACCTATAAGAATATTCTCTCCTTCTAAAGTCTTTCCTTTAAGACTGTCTGGAATACTAATTTCTGGCACTTTTTTTTCAATTTTTTTAACCTCTCCGCAATTGATCAAAAAGGAGCATATTATTAGTATGAGTACGTTTTTCATTGAATTAAAGAGTTTTGGGTCATTACTTCTGGTTTTTCTATTCCCATTAGATCAAGAATAGTAGGAGCTAAATCTCCAAGAACTCCTGAAGCAATATTTTTTTTATGATTGTCTACTAATATAATTGGAACCGGATTAGTTGTATGAGCTGTGTTTGGACTCCCATCAGGGTTTATCATCGTTTCACAGTTACCATGATCAGCAATTACTAGTATTGCATAGTCCTGAGTTAGCGCTGCTTCAATTACGTCTTGAGCACAAATATCAACAGTTTCACAAGCTTTAATGGCTGCCTCAATGTCACCCGTATGACCCACCATGTCCGGATTTGCAAAGTTTAAACAAATAAAATCGGCCGTTTCTTTTTGAATTTCAGGAATAATAGCGTCTTTAATTTCATAAGCACTCATTTCTGGCTGTAAATCGTAAGTAGCTACCTTTGGTGAAGGACATAAAATTCGTTCCTCTCCCTTAAAGGGTTCTTCTCTCCCTCCATTAAAAAAGAATGTAACATGTGGATACTTTTCAGTTTCGGCGATACGAATTTGAATTTTTCCTGCTTTAGAAATAGTTTCACCTAGCGTATCCGTAAGATTTTCTTTATCAAAAATAACCTGAACATTATTGTATGAACTATCATAATTTGTTAAAGTAACATAATGTAAATTAAGAGGAGTCATCCCTTGCTCCTCAAATGGTTTTTGGGATAATGCCTGAGTTAATTCTCTTCCTCTATCCGTTCTAAAGTTAAAAAAGAGTACCACATCATCATTTTCTAAAGGCGCTAGGGGATTGCCATCAGCTTTTTTTGCAATTAAAGGCTCAATAAATTCATCTGTAACCCCTTGATCATAAGAGCATTGTAGAGCAGAAGCGAAGTCATCTACCAAAGTTCCTTTTCCTCTAACTATAGTGTCATAAGCTTTTTGAACTCGATCCCAACGTTGATCGCGATCCATTGCAAAATAACGACCTACGACAGAAGCTATTTTACCCGTAGTTTTTGCCATTGCAGATTGAATATCTTCGATGAATTTTCTTCCAGATTGTGGATCAACATCTCTACCGTCAGTAAATGCATGAAGATATACATCTTTCATTTCCTCAGAAGCAAGAACTTCCAATAACGCTTTTATATGATTTACATGAGAATGAACTCCGCCGTCAGAGACCAGACCCATAAGGTGAATTTTTTTACCCCTACTTTTAGCATATGCAATTGCATCTTTTAATACAGCTTCATCTTTAAGTGTGTTTTGCTCAATCGCTAAATTTATTTTAGCTAAATCTTGATAAACAATTCTTCCTGCTCCTAAATTAACGTGTCCAACTTCACTATTTCCCATTTGACCTTCTGGAAGCCCAACGTGTAAACCGTCGGTTCTTAGGCTGTTATGAGAATAATTTTCATATAAACTATCAATAAATGGAGTTTTTGCTTGATCAACTGCAGATACAGATGGATCTGGAGATTTTCCCCATCCATCAAGAATCATCAAAATTGTTTTTTGAGACATGAAATATTTTTTCACAAATATAGCAAATATGTCAATGAAATTGCCCCTTAAAGAATTCTAACCTATCTTTAAACTTTTTAAAATAATTTATTTGAATAAAGGAATTGTTTATCGTTCAACTGGAAGTTGGTATCTTGTTAAAGATGCATCAGGAGTTTTTTATTCTTGCCGTATAAAGGGTAAATTCAGGATTCAAGGAATTAAAAGTACAAACCCAATAGCAGTAGGAGATCGGGTTGAATTTGATGTTGTTCAAGAAGGTTCCGAACTACTAGGAATTATAACTGCAATTGAGCCAAGAGATAATTATATCGTTAGGAAGTCGGTTAATTTATCAAAACAGACTCACATTATTGCATCTAATATTGATCAAGCTTTTTTATTAATTACCCTTAATAATCCTCCAACATCTTTTGCTTTTATAGATCGATTCTTGATTACCGCAGAGGCCTATCATATTCCAGCAGTTTTATTGTTCAACAAAATGGATACTTATTCTGAAGAAGAAAAGGCAGAAATTGGTTGGATGCAGAGTGTCTATGAATCTATTGGATATACTTGCTATAAAATTTCTAGTTTCAATGAACCGGATGTAAAATTAATTGCAGGGTTAATGGAAGATAAGTCCTCTATGTTTACTGGACATAGTGGGGTTGGTAAATCAACGCTTCTAAATTCAATTTCACCGGATTTAAATTTAAAAACAAAAGTTATTTCGGAGCAACACCAACAAGGACAACATACAACAACCTATGCAGAAATGTTTGACTTGGAGGGGAATGCAAGAATTGTAGATACTCCAGGGATTAAAGGATTTGGGGTTGTGGACATGGAACCAGAAGAACTTGGTAACTACTTTCCTGAATTTTTAAAGGTTAAAAATAACTGTAAGTTTAACAATTGTCTCCATACAGACGAGCCAAAATGTGCAGTTAAAGATGGTGTCGAAGATGAATCCATTCCTGCATCTCGTTATAAGAGTTATATTCAATTATTAGAAGATGATAACGCATATAGAAGTTGATTTTTTATTATGAGAGCTGTAATTCAACGAGTTAAACATGCAAAAGTCGAAGTAGATGATCAAGTAGTTGGAGCTATTGATCACGGTTTGGTAGTTCTGCTAGGCATAGAGCTGGCAGACACACAGGATGATTTGACTTGGTTGATAAAAAAAATAACACAACTGAGAATTTTTTCTGATGCGAATCATGTAATGAATAACTCGTTATTAGATGTTAAAGGAGAATTACTTGTTATTAGTCAGTTTACGTTAATGGCCGCTACAAAAAAAGGGAACAGACCTTCTTATATAAGAGCAGCAAAACATGATCATGCAATTCCACTTTATGAATCTTTCATTGCTGAATCTGAAAAAATACTTGGAAAAAAAGTATCAACTGGGGTTTTTGGAGCAGATATGCAAGTTACCTTATGTAATGATGGTCCCGTTACACTTCAGTTAGATACGAAGAATAAAGAGTAGCTAGTATACATTCACTTCTATTTCTAGTTTTATTTCATAGGATGCCAACACTTTTAATTGGATCTCTTGAGCAAGTGACAAGATTTCTTTTCCAGATGCATTTCCGTGATTAACTAGAACCAAAGCTTGATTTTTGTGGACTCCAGCAGCTCCTTTTTTTAAACCTTTATATCCAAGTTGGTCGATGAGCCATCCCGCAGGAATTTTAACTTCTGTATCGCTAACTCTATAGTGAGGTGTTTTCGGGTTGTGTTTTAATAACTTTTGAAACTCTAATTCCTGGATTACAGGATTTTTAAAGAAACTCCCACTATTTCCAATAACTGCAGGGTCGGGTAATTTACGCTGTCTAATTTTAATTACGGCTTCTGAAATCCCTTTTGGGTCTAACTTTTTTACTTCTTCTTTTAAAGTTCCGTAATCAATAATTAGCTGATGATTTTTCTTGGTTAAGCGAAATTGTACAGAAGTAATTACATATGCTCCTTTAAGAGATGTTTTAAAAACAGAGGTGCGATAACCAAATGCAACTTCTTTTAAATTAAATGTTTTACGAACTCCTGTTAGTTGATTTATAGTGTTACAACTGACAAAAGTATCTTTTAGCTCAGCACCATAAGCTCCAATATTTTGTATGGGTGCGGTTCCAACATTCCCCGGAATTAATGAAAGGTTCTCTAGCCCACCATATCCTTGGTCTAAGGTCCATAAAACAAATTCATGCCAATTTTCTCCAGCCATAGCTTCGACAATTACATGATTTTCGTCTTCCGTAATTATAGAAATTCCTTTTAGATCAACCTGAATACAAAGTCCTTTTATGTTTTGGGTAAGAAGTAGATTACTTCCCCCTCCTAAAATAAATTTTTGATTAAAGTTGGAATTCAATAATGCTTCACGAAGTTCTCCTTCATCAGATGTACGGATGAAATTTTCGCATAAACACTCAACGCCAAAAGTGTTGTACGCCTTCAATGATTTATTTTTTTCTATGTTTTTCAACTCCTATTTTAGATAGGTGCAAGATAGAAAACTCAAATTAATTGGAATATGCTATTAAAGCTTTTTCTAATATTTCTGCAGAACGTAGTAAGTCACTTTCGTTGAGAACAAAACCTATTCTTATTTGTTTTTTTCCAAAACCGGGTGTTGAATAAAATCCAGCTGCTGGGGCAAACATTACGGTTTCATTTTCATATCTAAAGTCTGTAAGAAGCCATTTAGCAAATATTTCAGCATCATCAACAGGAACTTCTGCAATACAGTAAAAAGCTCCTTTGGGATCTGAAACACGTACTCCAGGGATTTTTTTAAGAGCATCAATTAAAGTGTTTTTACGAGCTGTGTATTCTTTTTTTACTTCATTTAAATAAGAAACATCAGAGTTTATTGCTGCTTCACTAGCCATTAAAGCATAAGTTGCAGGCGATAATCGTAGATGAGCAAATTTAAGTGCATTTTTAATTAATGCTTTATTTCTAGTTACCATACATCCAACGCGTGCACCACAAAGACTATATCTTTTGGATACAGAATCAATCATTACTGCATGATCATTAAGCTTTTCAGATTGTAAAACGGAATAGTGTTCCGTATGATCATCATGAATAAATTCTCGATAAACTTCATCAACAATTAGGAAGATGTCATATTTAAGAGCTAAGTCACCTAGTGCTTCTATTTCTTCCTTAGAGTAAAGGTATCCAGTAGGATTGCTCGGATTGCAAATTAAAATCCCCTTTGTTTTATTGGTTACTTTTGATTCAATCTCTTCAATTGCGGGTAAACAAAATTGATCTTCAAACAAAGAAACAACCGGTATTACATTAATACTGGAAGCTGCCGCAAAACCACTGTAGTTTGCATAAAACGGTTCTGGGATAATAATTTCATCTCCAGCGTCACATATACTATTTAAAGTAAAAGCAACCGCTTCACTTGCTCCTGAAGTTGCAATTATCGATTCCGGATTAACATCTATATCATTCTTAGAATAATATGAACAGAGAGATTTTCTAAACTTTAACGAACCTTCTGAAGATCCATAGGGAAGAAGTTTTAAGTCACTTTTTTGAATTATATCAGAGGATTCTACTGGTGCTGCAATGTCAGGTTGCCCAATGTTTAGATGGTAAATATGCACACCTTTAGCTTTTGCTTGATCAGCAAAATGCACTAACTTTCTAATAGGTGATTCAGGGAGGTTTATTACTTTATCTGATAAAACAGGCATGACTTAATTTAATAAGTGCTAATATCTAAAAAAAAAAACACGTTTCTAGTTGATAAGAATGTTTTTTTAAATTAAAATATGAATTCTGTTTTATATAAAACTATTTTCGAATTATTTCTTTATTCTGTCGAATCGACAACTTTACCTTTTATCTTTAACGAAACTAAAGGAGTAGCTGAAGCGTTAGAATTAACAGTAATCGTTTTTCTTATGGGACCGACACGATTTGTGTCATATTTTACTTGAATTTCTCCTTTTTCACCTGGTGCAATTGGTGCTTCAGGTTTTTTTGGAATTGTACACCCACAAGAAGAATAAACTTTAGATATTTCAAGTGGGGAATCTCCCGTATTTGAAAATGTAAATACACGAATTCCATTACTTGCTTTTAATATTTCACCATAATCAACTACTGTAGATTCGAATTCTATGTTTGGGCCTGCAGATTGGGAAAATCCATTAAAGCTAGAAACCAAAAATAAACTTAATAGAACTAAGATTTTTTTCATTTTTTCATGTTATAGGTTATTACTAATATACATAATTTATTTTCATATAATAAAAGATGACAAAAGTGTACTGTTTCCTTTTGAAATCCCTTGAAGAAAATTACTTTTGTATAGTTAACAAAAATCAGACCATTTATGTCAATTTCCTCAAAATTTGAAGCTTCAACTGTTGAAAAAAAATGGTACGACTACTGGCTTGAAAATAAATATTTTGCCTCTACTCCAGATGATCGACCAGCATATTCTATAGTAATACCTCCTCCTAATGTTACGGGTATTTTACATATGGGTCATATGCTTAATGTGTCTTTACAGGATATTTTAATCCGAAGAGCAAGAATGCAGGGTTTCAATGCATGTTGGGTTCCTGGAACCGATCATGCCTCTATTGCAACTGAAGCTAAAGTAGTTGCACGATTAAAAGAACAAGGGATTGATAAAAATGATTTGTCAAGAGAAGAGTTCCTAAAGCACGCATGGGAATGGACCGATGAGTATGGAGGACATATTTTAAATCAACTTCAAAAGCTAGGTGCTTCTTGTGACTGGGATAGAACTAAGTTTACTCTTGATGATGATATGTCAGAGTCTGTAATTCAGGTTTTTGTTGATTTGTTCAATAAAGGTCTTATTTACAGAGGTTATCGAATGGTTAATTGGGACCCAGAAGCTCAAACAACGTTATCTGATGAAGAGGTTATATTCGAAGAAAAACCAGGGTTTTTGTACCATATTGCCTATGAAGTAGAGGGTGTTGATGAGCCTATTATTATAGCAACAACTCGGCCGGAAACTATTTTTGGAGATACTGCAATTTGTATTCACCCAGAAGATGAACGTTATTCACATTTAAAAGGGAAAAAAGCCAAAGTACCCGTTGCAAACCGTTGGATTCCTATTATCGAGGATGACTATGTAGATATAGAATTTGGAACTGGTTGTTTAAAGGTTACTCCGGCACATGATATGAACGATAAAAACCTTGGAGATAAACATAATCTTGAGGTAATCGATATCTTCAATGCCGATGCTACATTAAATGCACATGGTTTGCATTATGAATCACAAGACCGTTTTATTGTACGAAAAGCAATATCTAAAGAGCTAGATGATTTAGGGGTACTCTTAAAAAAAGAGGAACATGCACACAATGTTGGCACTTCCGAACGGACTAAAGCAATCATTGAACCAAGATTATCAGACCAATGGTTTCTAAAAATGGAACAACTTGCAGAGCCAGCTATTAAGGCAGTACTTGAATCTGAAGAAGTAGCATTGGTGCCTGCAAAGTTCAAAAATACTTACCGTCACTGGATGGAAAACATAAGAGATTGGAATATATCGCGCCAGCTGTGGTGGGGGCAACAGATTCCAGCTTATTATTATGGAAATCAATCCGATGATTATGTTGTTGAAACTTCCCCAGAAAAGGCTCTAGAGCTGGCTAAAACCAAATCTGGAAATCCAGATTTAAAATTATCAGATTTAATTCAAGATAACGATGTATTGGATACATGGTTTTCCTCTTGGTTATGGCCTATATCTGTTTTCGATGGTATTAGAAATCCTGAAAATGAAGAAGTAAATTATTATTACCCAACCAAGGATCTTGTTACTGGTCCAGATATTTTATTTTTCTGGGTTGCACGTATGATTGTTTCAGGTTATGAATATAGAAAAGAGAGACCTTTTTCTAAAGTATATCTTACTGGTCTTGTGCGAGATAAACAGGGTAGGAAAATGTCTAAGCAGTTAGGTAATTCTCCTGATGCTTTGAAGTTAATTGAGGATTTTGGTGCAGATGCAGTTCGAGTTGGACTTATGTTGAGTTCTGCAGCTGGGAACGATTTGCTTTTTGACGAAAGTTTATGCCAACAAGGGAAAAACTTTTCTAATAAAATATGGAATGCCTATCGCCTAATTGAAGGTTGGGAGGTAGATGAGTCTAGAGCTTTTTCAGTTGTAAACAAAGAGGCTCTTCATTGGTACAGTCAAAAATTCCAACAGTCACTAGAATTAATTAATGATCATTTTGAAAAGTATAGAATTTCTGACGTTCTTATGACTTCTTACAAGTTAATCTGGGATGATTTTTGTTCTTGGTTATTAGAAGCAATTAAACCAGCTTATGGTGATCCAATTGACGGACAGACTTATCGTGAAGTTCGAGCTCTATTTGAAGAAAATTTAAAATTATTACATCCTTTTATGCCCTTCTTAACGGAAGAACTATGGCAGGATATGGAAATTCGCTCTAAAGAGGAGGCTCTCATTGTAAGTAAATGGCCAGTGTTCCAAGAGTTTGAGGCAGACCAAATCAGATATTTTGATGAAACAAAAGCTATAATTGGCGGTATAAGAAATTTCAGAAAAGAAAAAGAGCTCGGGTTTAAAGAAACATTGTCACTTCAAGTAATTGGTTCCTCTGATCGAATACCTTTTGAAAGTTTAGTTCAGAAAATGGGACAATTAACAGAAATAAGTTATGTTGAGGTTGCTCCAGATCAAACAGGGGGTTCTTTCAGAGCTAATAACTTAGAGTTTTTTATTCCATTAGAAGGTAAAATAGACCTTGAAAAAGAACGTTTAAAGTTAGAAGAAGAGCTTAAGTATTCTAACGGATTTTTGATGTCCGTTCAGAAAAAACTGTCTAATGAGCGATTTGTTTCAAATGCTCCGGAACAAGTTTTAGCAAATGAGAGAAAAAAGGAAGCTGATGCTTTGGAGAAAATTGAAGTGATTAAGAAAAGTTTATCATCACTTTAATTTAATTGTCTATTTACTTGCAACAATATCGATACCTCCTTTAACAACTTGGTTTAATTCTACATCAATTTTAGTTCCAATTGGAAGGTATAAATCTACACGAGATCCGAATTTTATAAACCCTGCGTCTGTACCTTGAACTACTTCTTGTCCTTCTTGTGCATAGTTAACAATTCTTCGTGCGAGTGCACCAGCTATTTGTCGATATAATATTGCACCAAAAGTTTTATTTTCAAGTACAATCGAGGTTCGTTCATTTTCTTCAGAAGCTTTAGGATGCCAAGCAACTAGGTATTTTCCAGGATGATATTTGCTAAAAAGAACCTTTCCACTCATTGCATATCTAGTAACATGAACATTTATTGGTGACATAAAAATAGAGACCATTAACCGCTGATCTTTAAAATATTCTTTTTCCAATACTTCTTCAATGACCACAACTTTACCATCTACAGGAGCAATTATATGATCTGGATTTATGGTTGTATTTCTTTTAGGGTTTCTAAAGAATTGTAGAACAATAATTAAAAAACCTAAAGCAATTATTTGAATTGCAAGCTTTAACCATTCAATTGAAATAAAATAATCTGAACCGATAGCAATACCCGCTGTGAATAAAAAAGAAAAGACTATTATAAAGAAACCTTCTTTGTGAAACATTATATGAATTTTAAAAGTAAATAATAAAATGGTGCTACAAATATAACACTATCCATCCGGTCATAAAAACCTCCATGGCCTGGGATTAAACTTCCGCTGTCTTTAACCATTGCAATTCTTTTGAAATAGGATTGAATAAAATCTCCAAGAGTTGCTAAAATAGGTATTGAAAAAGTAAAAAGAATCCAATGCCAATTTGCTCTAAACACAATAATGTAATCAGATACGAAATAGTTCAGTATAATTGTTACTAGCATTCCACCAAAGAATCCTTCCCATGATTTTTTTGGAGAAATTGAAGGTAATAATTTATGTTTTCCAAAATTAGTTCCAAATAAATACGCAAATGAATTGTTTGTCCAAATAGAAAAGTAGAGCAGTGCTAGTGTCCATGGATTATATTCGACTCCTGAAAAACCAGATCTGCTAATGAAGTAAGAGGATAGCGAAAGGTATCCTACGCTTAAAATTAATTTTAGCGGATAGCTATAACTTAGTTTTTTTGAGGAAAATAAAAGTATAATCAATAATAGGTTAATTGCCATAGCAATATGATCCAGTATACCATCGGTATATAAAGAAGTATAACCTAGATAACTGTATGTGCTAAGCGTTAAAAAGCTTAAAATTGGAAGAATACTCGTAAATCGAATCAATCTTTGAAATTCCCAAAGCGCTAGACAGGAAAATAACCCGATTACTATTGTGATTGCAAGCGGGGATAAAAATATTGCGCCAACAATAATACCTGCGTATAATATTCCTGAAATCGCACGAATTTGAATTTCTTTCATTTAAGAATCTTCTTGAACTATTAAATATAAGTTTTTAGTACTACTCCCGTAAGATAGAAAATCTTCTTCCTTGTTTGGGTCAAAAGCATTCAACGTTGTTATGTTTGATGGTAAATCTTCTTTATAACGAGTGTTAATCATACTCATTGCTTCACTTACATCTGTAACGAATTGAGCAGCACTTGCTAGGATTATTAAGTTTTCAGGTAGTTCATCTAATTTATGATGAGCAATCTGATGACTACAGATGAGTATAGAGCCTTTGTTTGCAATCAAGTATTCACATCCTAAGATTTGAGTTTTAGGGGAGTTGCTTTTATTGTTTTTCGATATTTTAAAAAAACTGTTCAGACTGGTTGATTCGCAATTTAGATCATTTAAACTCCAACCATTTTCTGCTAATATTTGATTAAAATAACTTAAGGTCTGTTTTGTGTTTTCACTAAAAATAAATTTCCCACCTTTGTCAGTGAAGTTTCGTGCAAACTCAATCTCTTTTGGATCTTTTTTCTTTTTTAAGTAAGGACTTTTCTCGCTTTTGAGCTCTTCCTTATTAGATCCAAAAAATTTGCTAAATATACCCACAGGGATTTAAATTATTCAGTTGCTGATTCGTCTTTTTTTTCTTTTTCAACTTCAGTATCCTTTTTGTCGAAAGGGCGTTCACCTAGAATATTTAAAAGATCATCTTTAAAAAGAACTTCTTTTTCTAGTAAACGTTCTGCTAAGGTAGTAAGTTTGTCTTCATTGTCTTTTACTAGTTTGATAGCTCTATCGTATTGCCCTTCGATTAATTTAGATATTTCTTTATCAATTTTTTGAGCGGTATCTTCAGAGTAAGGCTTCGAAAAGTTGTAATCAGACTGTCCGGATGAATCGTAGTATGTTATATTTCCCAACTCTTCGTTGAGTCCATATACAGTTACCATTGCTTTAGCTTGTCTTGTTACTTTTTCTAAATCACTTAAAGCACCTGTTGATATCTTATTGAAGACTACTTTCTCAGCTGCTCTACCTCCTAGGGTTGCACACATTTCATCTAGCATTTGCTCCGTACGAACAATCATACGTTCTTCTGGAAGATACCAAGCAGCTCCTAAAGATTGTCCTCTTGGAACAATAGTAACTTTGACCAAAGGCGCAGCATGCTCTAAAAACCAACTTGTCATCGCATGACCAGCTTCATGGAATGCAATGGTTCTTTTTTCACCAGGAGTGATAATTTTATTTTTCTTTTCAAGACCTCCAACGATTCGATCTACTGCATCTAAAAAGTCTTGTTTACCTACAGATTTTTTGTTTTTACGTGCTGCTATAAGTGCAGCTTCATTACAAACATTTGCAATGTCAGCTCCAGAAAAACCTGGTGTTTGTTTTGATAAAAAATCTATGTCAAGTGTTTTTGTTGTTTTTAAAGGTGCGATATGAACAGCAAATATTTCTTTACGTTCACGAACATCCGGAAGGTCAACATAAATTTGTCTGTCAAAACGTCCAGCTCTCATAAGTGCTTTGTCTAAAACATCTGCTCTGTTTGTAGCGGCTAATACTATAACGTTGGTGTTGGTTCCAAAACCATCCATTTCAGTTAATAACTGGTTTAGGGTGTTTTCTCTTTCATCGTTCGAACCGGTCATATTACTTTTTCCACGGGCTCTACCAATCGCATCAATTTCATCAATAAAAATAATCGCTGGTGATTTTTCCTTGGCTTGTTTAAATAGATCTCGAACACGAGAAGCTCCTACACCAACAAACATTTCAACAAAGTCAGAACCTGACAAAGAGAAGAAAGGAACTTTTGCTTCTCCTGCAACTGCTTTTGCTAATAAAGTTTTTCCAGTTCCTGGCTGACCTACCAATAAAGCGCCTTTTGGAATTTTACCCCCAAGGACCGTATATTTTTGTGGGTTTTTTAAAAAGTCAACAATTTCTTGAATTTCTTCTTTTGCACCTTCCAGTCCAGCAACATCTTTAAATGTTGTTTTGATGTCTGTTTTTTCGTCAAATAGTTTCGCTTTTGATTTTCCGATATTAAAAATCTGACTTCCGCCACCGGCTCCTCCGCCACCAGACATACGGCGCATTAAGAAAATCCAAACACCTACTATTAATAATATTGGAAGAAAGCTCAAGAATACATCCATCCACTTATTCTCTATGGTTGTGAAATCATATCTAAAAACAATACCATTGCTTTCAGCTTTTTCTAATTTTCTTTGAAAAAGCTCTAGATTTCCAACTTCGAATTGATAATGAGGTCCTTTAATATTTTCTTGACCAAATAAATTTTTAGATTTCGCGATTGCATGTACTTGTTTGTCAAGTGCAGTTTCGGTTAACGAAACTTTAGCTAAATTTTTATTGTACACAACAACCTCTGCTACATCTCCAGCGTTTAAGTAACTTTCAAATTCAGAAATATTTGTTTTTTTGAGCGATTGTGAATTTCCGTCGCCAATCATACTAACTGCTAATAATCCAACAATTACTATTCCGTATACCCAGTAGGTATTAAATTTTGGTTTTTTTATTGGGTTTTCTTTTGCCATAATTTATTTATTCGTTTGAGCCTATTACTGTAATTTCTGCATCTCCCCATAGTTCCTCAATATTATAATGCTCTCTAACTTCTCTTTGAAACACATGAACCACAACATCAATATAATCCATTAAAACCCATTCTGAGTTGTCTAAACCTTCTGTGTGGAAAGGTTTTTCATGTATTGCTTTACTTACAACTTTTTGAATCGATCCTACAATTGCGGAAACATGCGTGTTAGAAGTTCCTGTGCAAACTACAAAATAGTCACAAACCGTGTTTTCTATATTTCTTAAATCAAGGAGTTTTACTTCTTGGCCTTTTACTTCATCTATGCCTAAGATTATCTGTGCTATCAAATTGTCAGCACTATTGTAAGCTTTTGTCATTAAATTGTTTTCTTTTGTACAAATTTATTATATTCTTGGGAGACACTAGCGAATTACCATGCCATATTTTAAAATAATCAAAATTGATGCCACCGACTCTACAAACTTACTAATGAGGCAAAGATATTTGTCAAACTTATGTGAAGATGGAGAAGTGCTTTCAGCTACCTCTCAAATTAAGGGACGTGGACAGCATAATTCTGTCTGGAAATCCGAGACTGGAAAAAACCTGACCTTTAGTTTTTATAGAGACTTCAAGAACTTTTCCATAAAAAATCCATTTCTAATTAGCTGCCTTGTTTCCTTGTCTGTTAAGACCGCTTTAGAATCGTTCTCTTTAAAAAAAATTAAAGTAAAATGGCCAAACGACATAATGTCACATGACAAGAAGTTATGTGGGTTGCTCATCGAGAATATTTTTAAAGGGTCCCACTTAAGTTCAAGTATTATTGGCATAGGACTGAATGTAAATCAGAAAGTTTTTAAAGATTTACCTAATGCTTCCTCAATGTATGGGATTTCTGGTCAAAATTTTGATTTAGATGAGGTTCTAAATTCCTGTTTAGTTGCTTTGAATTCTACATTACAACTCCTTGAAAAATCAGATGAAGAAATTATTCAGTTGTACGAGAAATCACTCTACAGGATGAATAAACCCAGCACTTTTAAAGCTGATGGAATTCTTTTTACCGGGGTAATCAAAGGAGTTACTAGAGAAGGACTTCTTAAAGTTCAAGTCGAAGATGATAAAATAGTTCTTTACAACTTGAAGTCCATTAAACTATTGAACTAAGCATTCCAAGTAGAAGGACTTTTTCTCCAATTCACTAAAGTTTCTTGTTGTTCCTTTTTAATAGTTTCTGTTGCGGTTGCATATTCTATTAAGTGGTTGTAATCACTTAAAGTGTAAAGTTCAACTTCTGCTTCTTTGAAATTTTGTTCAGCAACTTCAAATCCATAGGAGAACAAAGCAATCATTCCGAGTACTTTTATGCCCTCTGCTTTTATGGCTTTAACAGCGTTTAAGCTACTCATACCAGTACTTATTAAATCCTCGATTACAACAACAGATTGACCTTCTTGAACTACACCTTCAATTTGATTTTGACGTCCGTGTTTTTTTGGTTCTGGACGAACATAAACAAAGGGAAGATTTAATTTTTGTGCTACTAGTGCACCAATTCCAATGGCTCCCGTAGCAACACCTGCAATTGTAACATTATCCCCATATAATTCTGTAACCTGCTGAGCAATAGCATTTGTTAAATAATCTCGAACGGTAGGGTAGGATAACGCCAATCGATTGTCGCAATAAATTGGAGACTTCCATCCGCTTGCCCACGTAAATGGATTTTTTGGTTTCAATTTTATTGCATTAATTTGTAGTAAATGAGCAGCCGTTTCAGAGGCAATTTTTTCGTTGTAAATCATACGCAAATGTATAAAGTATTTTTCAATCAGAAACCAATTTTTTTAACAACCGAGTTTGTTAATCAAACAGAAAGTTCACCAGTTCTTTTTGTGAAATTTTCTTCTGCAGAAAATATTCTTAAAGCAATTAAGTCAAAGAAAACAGAATCTTTGTACTTATACCACCAAGATGAGGATAAGCTTTGGATGCATTTTCTCCGATGTTTTCCAGTGGTAGAAGCCGCTGGGGGTTTAGTTCGCCATGAGGACGAACGCATACTTTTTATTTTTAGAAATAAAAAATGGGATTTACCAAAAGGCAGGATAGAAAAAAATGAGGCAATAAAAACAGCCGCAATAAGAGAGGTGGAAGAAGAAACCGGAGCGGAGCATTTAGAAATTATTAAACCTTTAATTCAAACCTTTCATATTTTCACAAGACATGGAAAGTATAAATTAAAAAAGACCTATTGGTTTGAGATGAAAACAGCTTCAACCAAAAAACTTACTCCACAAGCAGACGAGGGAATAGAAGAAGCAGTTTGGGTTTCAGAGAGTGAAGTGCCTTCTAAATTCAAAAACGCCTACGAAAACATAAAACAGGTTTACGCTGAATTTAAGAATTAGAAACAAATTCGGGCACTAAATGTGAATAGTCGCCATGGTTTTGGATAACTTCTCTTACAATACTACTGCTTATAAAAGAGGTTCCCGTAGAGGTTAACAAAAATACTGTTTCTATATTTGAGAGGCTTCTATTGGTATGTGCTATTGCTTTTTCGAATTCAAAATCTGCTGGATTTCTCAGTCCACGTAAAATAAAAGAGGCCTTAATTCTCTCACAAAAATTAACGGTTAACCCTTCGTATGTTTTAACAGTAATTTTTGGTTCATTTTCAAATGTTTTTTCAATAAAACTTTTTCGTTTTTCTAAAGAAAACATATAGTTCTTATTCGAATTGATTCCTATGGAAATTATAATTTCATCAAATAAAGGAAGTGCACGTTGAATAATATCTACATGTCCGTTTGTTATGGGGTCAAATGATCCGGGGAAAATTGCTCTTCTCATTGCTCAACTACTTTTGTTAGTTAAAGATATTCATTTTTTTTCAGAGCCTGTTTAATTAATTCCTCTAAGAAGTCAATTAAAGAAATACCATCTGCTTCAAGTTGTTGTGGAATTAAACTTTGAAGTGTCATACCTGGAATTGTATTAACCTCTAAGAGATGAGGAATCCCATCCTCGAAAATAAATTCACTTCTAGTAACCCCTTCAAGATCCATTTTGAGATATATTTTTTTTGATAACTCAACAATAGCTTTTGTCCAAGAATCTGGAATTTTAGCAGGAGTAATTTCCTTAGATTTCCCATTGTATTTGGCATCATAATCAAAGAAATCATTTTCACTTATTATTTCTGTAATTGGCAAAACTTTAATTCCTTCTTTCCATTTTAAAACTCCAACACTAACTTCTCTTCCGTTTAATGCAGCTTCAATTAAAACTTGATTGTCTTCTTCAAACGCTTTATTAATTGCAGGCTCAAGATCTTCAGTTTTATACACTTTATACACTCCAAAACTACTTCCCGCTCTGTTTGCTTTAACAAAACAAGGAAGTCCAACTGCTTTTTCAATTGTTTTGGTCTCGTAACGATCTCCTTTGTCAAGGGTGTAAAAGCGTGCTGTTGGAATATTTAAAGCGCGAGCAACTGCTAGGCAGTCTCTTTTGTTATATGTTAAAGCAGAGGTGTAACTAGAACAACTGGTTTGAGGGATTTTAAGTAACTCAAGCATCCCAGCAAGTTGTCCATTTTCTCCCGGTGCACCATGAATCATGTTTATGATAACATCAAAAGTGATGAGCCTCCCTTCTTTAACGAAAGAAAAATTAGCCTTATTGATTTCGAATGTATTATTGGAAACGTCTGAAACAGACCAGTCCGTTTTCGAAATATGAATTTTATATACTTCGTAAGATCTGTTTACAAGGGTGTTAAAAACTGTATTACCACTTTTTTTAGAAATGTCATGTTCAGAAGTGAACCCTCCCCAAGCAATCCCAACTACTGTATTCATTTGTTTAGCTTTATTGAAATTCTAATTTAAGAATTTAATATGTTACTTGAACAAAGGTAATTGTTTTCAATCGTTCAAAACAAGAGGGATTTATTATCTTTACCACATATAAAAATCAAAATGAATTTTTTACGTTTCCTTTTCAGCAAAATCTTCTTCAAACAATTGTTAATTGCAGCTATAATTGCTGTTGTTTTTGTAGGTATAAGCTTTTGGGGTTTAAATATTTATACGAAACATGGAGATCGAATTCAGGTTCCAGACGTAGAGACACTTACTTTGGAGTCTGTTGCTACATATTTAGAACAAAACGAACTCCGCTACCAAGTTTTGGATTCTGCTAAATTTAATCCATCATATCCTCCTTTTTCAGTAATAGAGCAATATCCATTTGCAGGTTCTGATGTAAAAAAAGGGAGAACAATATATCTAACAGTAAACCCTTCAGGGTACAGAAAATTGAGTGTCCCCAATGTAATTCAAATAACAAAAAGAAATGCCGAAACACGACTTACCTCCGTTGGCTTTCAATTAGGAGAAGTTACCTATCGAAATAACATAGGAAAGGATATGGTTCTCGAAATTCGTCATAAAGGAAATAAAATTGAGCCCGGAGTAATACTACCCAAAACATCAAAAATAGACTTAGTCTTAGGAAATGGAAAACGATAATTTAGAGCCTGAATTTCAAGAAGAACAGGTGTTGCATGAACACTTTTCTTTTACTGCAGACCCGGGACAAGAACCACTAAGAGTGGATAAATACTTAATGAATCGAGTAGAAAATGCAACACGCAATAAAATACAAAATGCAGCTAAAGAAGGAAGTATTTTTGTGAATGACGTGGTTGTTCGTTCGAGTTATAAAGTAAAAGGAGGAGATACCGTTCGAGTTTTATTTGGACATCCACCTTATGAAAATTTATTAGTAGCAGAAGATTTACCTCTGGATATAGTTTACGAAGACGATAGTTTGATTATTGTAAATAAAGCAGCCGGAATGGTAGTTCATCCTGGTCATGGAAACTATTCAGGTACTTTAATAAATGCTTTAATGTTTCATTTTGATAATTTACCTCAAAATGATCAACAAAGACCTGGTTTAGTTCATCGGATAGACAAAGATACTTCTGGTCTTTTGGTTGTTGCAAAAACAGAAACTGCAATGACTCATTTATCTAAACAGTTTTTTGATAAAACTTCAGAGCGTAAATACTTTGCTTTGGTTTGGGGGGATGTAAAAGAGGATACGGGAACAATTGAAGGTCACATTGGACGCCACCCTAGAAATAGACTTCAAATGACTGTTTTTGAAGAGGGTCATGCTGGAAAGCGTGCGGTTACTCATTACAAAGTACTTGAACGTTTAGGATATGTTACTTTTTTAGAGTGTCAACTCGAAACCGGTAGAACACATCAAATCCGCGCCCACATGAAACATATTGGTCATACTCTTTTTAATGATGAACGTTATGGAGGAGATTCAATTCTAAAAGGAACAAGTTTTACAAAATACAAACAGTTTGTAGATAATTGTTTTAAACTAATACCACGGCAAGCTTTACACGCAAAAACTTTAGGTTTTGAACATCCTGTTACCGGAGAATGGATGCAGTTCGATTCAGAGATCCCACAGGACATGCAGTTAGCTTTAGAAAAGTGGCGTCAATATGCTGTGCATAAAAATTTATAATGAAGCTATAGGAAGGAGAAATTGAATAAGGTTTCAATTTTAAATTATACTTCTTATTTTAGATTAAAATTGTTGGACTATGAAAATGATAATTTCACCTGCGAAATCTCTTAATTTTGAAAAGGAACTTCCTACCTCAATTGCTACTCAACCTGCTTTTATATCAGATTCAGAGCAAATTAATAAATTATTAAAGAAAAAGTCAGTTTCTAGTTTAGTAAGTTTAATGGGCATTTCACAAAAATTATCCCAGCTAAACTGGGAACGTAATCAAGCTTTTGAACTTCCATTCACAGCTATAAATGCACGCCCTGCAGTCTACACATTTGATGGCGATGTATATACCGGTTTAGATGTGTTTACACTAGATCCCAATAAAATTGAAGCGTTACAGGACCAATTACGAATTTTATCAGGTTTATATGGAATTTTAAAACCACTGGATTTAATTCAAGCCTATCGTTTAGAGATGGGTACCAAACTTCCTATTGGTACAAAGAAAAATTTACCTGATTTTTGGAAATCAAAAGTAACACAAAGCTTAAGCGAGGAGTTTAAGAAAGGGGAACTCTTTGTCAATCTAGCAAGTAATGAATATTTTGCTGCTATAGACACTAAATCATTAGAAGCAGAAGTGGTTACTCCTCACTTTAAAGATTTTAAAAACGGAAAACTTAAAATTATTTCCTTCTTTGCAAAAAAGGCAAGAGGAATGATGGTTCGTTATATCTTAGATAACAACTGCGAAACATTATCCGATATAGAAGGATTTAATTTAGACGGATATCAGTTTAGTAAGGAGCATACTCAAAACGAATTACAGCCTGTTTTTATCCGTTAGTTTGTCTAGGATAAATTAAAAATACTATCTGTTTCGAATTATAAGCTTACTTTAACATAAAAGCATAGCCATGTGGTTTCATGTTTCCTAAATTAAGTTTCTATAAATACCCAATTCTAAGCCCATAGTTTGCTCCGGAAACTACCATAGAGGAAACACTACCAGTACCAACTACATATCCAATAATGAAAAATGCAGGACCAAAGTCCTTAAGTTTAGTTTTTAATCGATCAGAGCGAGAAAGATTGGTAGCATCCATACTTTACTTTTTTGAACTGTTTTTATATTGTTCAATATATCTTTTTTATTAAAAATAAAGAAGGATTGTTCGGCTTTTTGGTTATTGGTATTGTTTAAAAATAACAATAATCAATATATCATAGTATGCTTATCTGATGGCAGCTATAAAATCTTTGATACTTTTAATCCCTTCTTTTTCTAGAAATTTGATAAAGGCAGAGCCAATAATTGCACCACGAGAATGGGTAATTGCCGCTTGGTAGGTATCAGAATTACTTATTCCAAAACCAACTACGGTTTCTGTTTTAAGGTTCATGTTTGCAATACGCTTGAAGTAGTCTGCTTGTGTAGCTCCAAAAGAACTTTGCGCACCAGTGACCGCTGCACTTGAAACCATGTAAATGAATCCGTTTGAAACCTCGTCGATATATCGGATACGTTCTTCAGGAGTTTGCGGTGTAATCAAAAACATATTATACAGTCCATGTTTGTCAAACAGACTTTTGTACTGTTCGTTGTATACGTCAACTGGAAGATCTGGAATGATAAGGCCATCAATTCCAATGGCTTCACATTGTTGGCAGAATTTTTCAATACCAAATTGCATCATCGGATTAAAGTATCCCATAAGAACCAATGGAATATCAATATGATCACGAATTCCTTGAAGTTGTTCGAATAGCTTGTAGGTGTTCATGCCGTTTTTAAGCGCGCGGGTAGAGCTTTCTTGAATAGTAGGGCCATCGGCAAGGGGATCAGAAAAAGGAAGTCCAATTTCGACCATATCTACACCAGCAGCTTGTAGGTTTTTTAAAATAGGTACAGTATCTTCTAGGTTGGGAAAACCAGCAGAAAAATAGATGGACAATAGTTTTTTGTCTTCTTGAAATTTGAGGTCTATTCTATTTTGTTTCATGTTCTAAAATCTTGGTTGTTGTTTTTACAACTTAAAATAATCGATGTAGGTTTCTAAATCTTTGTCGCCACGTCCCGAACAGTTAAACACAACAACTTCGTTGGGTTTAAATTTACGAACATCAAGAGCTGCAAAGGCGTGAGCGGTTTCTATGGCTGGGATAATCCCTTCCATTTGAGAAAGTGTAAGCCCCCAGTCCATTGCTTCTTGATCAGGCACGGAAACAAATTCAGCACGTTTAGTTCTGAAAAGGTGGGCATGCATAGGTCCAACTCCTGGGTAATCTAGCCCAGCAGAAATGGAGTAGGGTTCAGTGATTTGTCCATCTGGAGTTTGCATCAACAGTGTTTTACTACCATGGATGATTCCTTCTTTCCCAAGAACAGAGGTAGCTGCACTTTCGCCAGTATCAATACCTTTTCCAGCTGCTTCTACTGCTATGATATTTACACGTTCGTCGTTGAGGTAATGGTAGTATAATCCAGCGGCGTTACTTCCCCCTCCTACACAAGCAATTACATGATCTGGATAGTCGCGACCTTCTAATTCTAGAAGTTGTATTTTTATTTCTTCGCTAATAACCGATTGGAATCGCGCTACCATATCAGGGTAGGGGTGAGGACCTACAACCGATCCAATGATATAGTGTGTATCAACAGGATTGTTGATCCAATCTCGAATGGCCTCGTTGGTTGCGTCTTTTAGGGTTCTACTCCCTGACATTGCTGGTCGCACTTCAGCACCTAACATTTTCATACGGGCAACGTTTGGAGCTTGACGTTTAATGTCTAGCGCCCCCATGAATACAATACATTCAATCCCCATTAAAGCGCATACTGTTGCAGTTGCTACTCCGTGTTGTCCAGCTCCTGTTTCGGCAATGATTCGATTCTTTCCTAAGCGTTTTGCTAGTAATATCTGGCCGATGGTGTTATTTACTTTGTGCGCTCCCGTATGACACAAATCTTCTCTTTTCAGGTAAATTTTTGTGTTGTATTTTTCAGATAAACGCTTAGCAAAGTAGAGTGGGGTTGGTCTCCCTACGTAACTTTTTAAAAGGGCGTCGAATTCTTTTTTGAATTCTGGCTCTGCTGTAATTTTGAGATAATTCTCTTTTAGTTCAGCTACATTTGGATATAACATTTCGGGGATGAATGCACCTCCAAAATCTCCGTAATATCCTTTTTCATCTACATTATAGTTCATACAATTCGTTTTTAAATTGTTCTAATTCATCTATTTTCTTTACTCCGGGAGCGGTTTCAAATTTACTATTTACATCGATTGCATAAAGTGGTAAATTTATTTTTTTTAATTCTAATATTTGTTTTACATCTTCCAGACCAATTCCGCCGCTCAGAAAGAATGGTTTTTTCGATGGATAATGTTTTAAAATACTCCAGTCAAAACCATAACCATTTCCTCCAGGGAGTTCTCCTTTTGTATCAAATAAGTAAAAATCACAGGCAGATTCATACGGATCTAAACTAGAAAAATCAAAATAATCTTTTACACTAAATGCTTTGATTACTTCTACATCTAAGCTTTTTATATAACTACAATATTCTGGATTTTCTTTTCCATGAAGTTGAACAGCTTGTAGGTTATGATCCTTAATTATGGTTTCTATATAATCGAGAGAAGCATCAACAAAAACACCTGTTTTCTTAATTTCTTTTGATAGCGGTGGAGTCGAGCTATCGACAAATCTAGAAGAAGGAGTCCAAAAAATAAATCCCATGTAATCTGGGTTCAAAGCATTAAGTGCTTTGATGTTTTCGGGGAGTCGCATACCACAAACTTTAAGCTTCATCTTCGATTTCTTTAATGAATGCTGCTGCACTCGCACCCGGATTTTGAGTTTTCATGAAATTTTCACCAACTAAGAATCCTTCAAAACCATATTTTTTTAGATCTATAATAGCAGCTGAATTGCTTATTCCACTTTCTGATATTTTTACAAAATCGTCAGGTATTTTTTCAGCAAGAGTTTTACTGGTATTTAGATCAACTTCAAAGGTTTTAAGATTTCGGTTGTTAACCCCCAAAAGATCCAATGATGGCATGATCGATTTTTCTAGTTCTTCGAGATTGTGAACTTCAAGTAGTACTTCGAGTCCTAAGCTTTTAGCAGCAGTAGACAGCTGTTTAATCTCTTCCCTCGTCAATACCGAAGCAATAAGTAAGATTACATCAGCTCCATGAGCTTTTGCTTCAATAAGTTGATATTCATCGATTATAAATTCTTTTCTAAGTAAAGGGAAATCGGTAACTGCTCGGGCTATGTTTAAATCCTCTAGTGCTCCTCCAAAATATTTACCATCAGTTAAAACTGACATTCCACACACGCCTGCATCTTCATATCCTTTGGCTACATCAAGAACCGAAAGGGAACTGTTTATGTTTTGTTTAGAAGGAGAACGTCTTTTGTGTTCCGCAATAATTCCTGAAGAACTGTTGCGTAGATTTTGAGTCAAGGAAATAGTTTCTCTTTTAAAAATTGGAGAAGCTTCCCAATAAGCAAATGGGAATAGTTGCTTACGAAGTGCAATTTCAACTTTTTTATCTGCAATTATTTTATCTAAAATGGTCATTACTTGCTTAGGTTTTGAAGTGTTGTAAGGGCTTTGTGGGCATTTCCGTTTGAAAGGGATTCTTTTGCTTTTTCGAAGCCTTCAATTGGAGACAAATCCAAGGCAGTTGCAATGGCCATTCCAGCGTTTGCACAAACAACATTTTGTTGCGCTTGGGTTCCTTTGTTTTGAATTACGTTCATAAAAATTTCTGCGGAAGAATTTACGTTTGATCCCCCTGAGATTTCTGAAGCATCTAGTGGTTGTACTCCAAAATCTGCTGGTGTAAGAATACGTTCACTGTTTCTGCTAAGTGCTTTTGTAGTACCAGTTAGCGAAATTTCATCGTAGCCTTTTAGGTCATAAAGAACGGTTGTGTTTTGATCTGTTTTTTGGAATAAATAGTGATATAAACGGGCAAGTTCTAAGTTGAAAACTCCGGTCAATTGGTTTTTAGGAAACGATGGATTTACCAAAGGGCCGAGCATATTGAAGAATGTTTTGACTCCTAAATCTCTTCGTACAGGAGCAACATTTTTCATGGCTGGATGAAAAAGAGGAGCGTGTAAAATACAGATTCCTGCTTGATCGATGCAACGTTTCAAAAAGTCTTCTTCGTTTGAAAAAAGGATGCCCAAATGTTCTAATACATTACTAGAGCCACAGCCCGAAGAAACGCCATAGTTCCCGTGTTTGGCAACTTTTATACCTGCTCCTGCAGTAACAAAAGAAGAAAGTGTGGAAATGTTAAAGGTGTCTTTTTCATCTCCTCCAGTACCACATAAGTCAATGGTTTCGAATTCGTTTAAATCAATAGCAATGCAAAGTTCTAGAAGAGCCGTTCTGAAGCCTTCAAGTTCCTCTAGACTAATGCTTCGAATCATGTACACCGTTAGGAAAGAAGCAATCTGACTACTATTATATTTCCCGTCTGCAATGTTTATGATCATTTGACGAGCTTCATCCTTGGAGAGTTGCTCGTGACGAATTAAACGGTTGAGTATGGTTTTCATAGTTATGAATTAATCCAGTTTTTAATAATTTTTTTTCCATGAGGTGTTAGCACAGATTCTGGGTGGTATTGAACTGCACATACATTATATTCTTTGTGACGTAAAGACATTAATTGACCTTCATCATCGAAAGAAGTAGCTGTAAGTTGGTCTGGGAGTGGAGTTTTAACTACCCAAGAGTGGTATCGTCCTACTTCAAAGGTCTTAGGAAGTCCCTCAAAAATAATATCTTCTTTTACAATGTTTATTGGAGTTGCAACACCGTGATATACTTTGTCAAGATTAATTAGTTCTGCTCCAAATACCTCCGCAATTGCTTGTTGCCCGAGGCAAACCCCTAAGATTTTTTTGGTTGGAGCATACCGCTCAATTGCAGCTTTTAATAACCCGGACTCTTCTGGAATTCCAGGGCCAGGGGAAAGGACAATATGTTCGAAACCTTCTAGTTCGTCTAGGTTAAACTGGTCGTTTCTTTTAACCGTTACTTCACAGTCTAATTCTTCTAAATAGTGCACCAAATTATAGGTGAAAGAATCATAATTATCAATGAGAAAAATCCTTTTCATATTATATATCTTCGGCTAGTGTTAAGGCTTTGTCTAAAGCCCCTAATTTGTTATATACTTCTTGTAGTTCATTTTCTGGAACTGAATCTGCAACAATTCCGGCTCCAGCTTGGTAATGTAATTCTTGATTTTTGGATAGAAATGATCTAATAATAATCGCATGATTAAAATTCCCTTTAAAATCCATATATCCAATAGCGCCTCCATAGAAGTTACGTTTTGATTTTTCGTAACGATCGATTAATTTAAGCGCATTGTGTTTAGGAGCACCACTTAAAGTACCTGCAGGGAAGGTGTCTGCAACCACTTGAAATGTTTTAGCTGCCTTTTTCATGGTACAGGTTACTTTGGAGACCAAATGGATTACATGCGAAAAAAACTGAATTTCTCTATTTTTTTCGACTATAACCTCAGAGCCATTTCTGCTTAAATCATTTCTAGCTAAGTCAACCAACATTACATGTTCGCTATTTTCTTTCGGGTCCTTTGCTAATTCTATAGCAGATTGCTTGTCTTGTTCATCATTGCCTGTTCTTTTAAAAGTACCTGCAATTGGATGTATTTCTGCTTTTCCTTCTTCTACTATTATTTGAGCTTCTGGAGAACTTCCAAAAATTTTGAAGTCTCCGTAGTCAAAAAAGAATAGATAAGGTGATGGGTTAATTGAGCGTAAAGTTCGGTAAACATTAAATTCATCTCCCTTGAATTTTTGCGAAAAACGACGAGAAAGAACTAATTGAAAAACATCGCCTCGAAAACAATGTTTTTTTCCTTTTTTTACAAAATCAATAAAATCAGCATCCGTTAGATTGGATGTTTTTTTTCCAACTTTTTCAAATGAAAAGGAGGTGCTGTTTTTTGCATAAAGCAGTTGTTCTATTTGATCAAGGTTGTGTTCGCCATTATAGGTGTTTGAAAACAAATGTGCTTCGTGGTTGAATAAACTAATTGCAATTATGTTTTGATAAACCGCATAGTAAATTTCAGGAATATCTAGACCTTCCTTATCAGCATTTAATTCAAGGTTTTCAAAATGCTCAACCGCATCATGAGCAATGTATCCAAAAATACCATTACTAATAAATTTAAATGGATAGTCTTCGCTTTTAAATTGTTGAGAAAAAGTATGGATGCGTTCGGGTATGTTAGAACTGCTTGTAAGCATTTCCAAGGAAGAGGTTCCATCGGGATATTTAATAGTAAGTTTTTTGTTTGTAAGCGCTATGGAAGCAATAGGATTACAGCAGATATAAGAAAAGTTCTTATTATTTGCGTGGTAATCACTACTCTCCAGAAGTATGCTATGAGGAAATACATCTCTCACTTTAAGGTATGCACTAACTGGAGTCAGGGTATCTGCCAGAATTTTTTTGTGCTGAGAATGTAGTTTAAATGTTTCCATAGGTCGTAAATTAAAAAAGGCTTGTCGTGATGACAAGCCTTTGATATATATAAATAGCGTTGGTCACGAATAAATTTGTTATTCGTACCACCAAGCTGTAAAATTTGTAATTCGTTTCATTAGGTCAAATATAGTAGAAATAATATTTTTAATCCAATAAATCACAAATTATTTATTTGCGTGAGAACCGTCACAAAAACCTTCTGGATTTTGAGTGTTTCCACATCCGCATTTTGGTCTGTTTGCTTTCATAATAATTATAGTTTTAAAGTTACGTCTAAGTCAAATTCATCGTAGATGAATTTGTCACCTATATTTTCAAAAAATGATTTTGACCCATACTTAATGTCGTATTTAGAACGGTTAATTACAACTTTAGCTGTTGCAGAACCTTCCGATAGCTGTAAGTCAAAAGTTTCGGGGTTTGTTTTTCCCTTGATAGTGAAATCTCCAGTTATTGAATATAGTCCAGCACCTTTGCTGTCAATAGTGGAAAAAATAAGAGTAGCTTTTGGATGAGCTTGAACTCCGAAAAAATCATCTGATTTTAAGTGTCCCTCCAATTTGTCTGCAGAACCACCTTCAAGGTCCGTTGTTGTAATAGAATTCATGTCAACAACAAAAGAACCCCCGGTCAATACTCCGTCAGTCATATTAAGGCTTCCTGAAATTAGATTGATGTTTCCTTCATGTTGTCCAGTTACTTTTTTTCCAGTCCAATGAATTGAACTTTCAGACGCAATAATTGCAACTTCTTGTGCAGTAAGATTGGCTGAGTTTAAAAAAGCTACAGCTGATAAGAATAGGGTAGAGATTGTTTTTTTCATTTGATTTATTTATTTGTTAGTTTCAGTTTTAATTTTTAATAAAATACGGGTTAATTCTTTTTTTTCTTTTAAAGTAATATTACTCAATAAATCTTTTTCCTTTTCATCAATAACATGATCTATAGACTTCAATAATGTAAGACCTTTTTCTGTAATGAAGATTTCAATTTTTCTTCTATTTTTCTCGCAAATAAAACGATTAACATATCCCTTACTTATGAGTTTATCAATTAATCGAGTTGTGTTACTCATTTTATGAATCATACGCTCTTGAATGGTAGACAAGTTTGCAGCAGTACCTTTTTGACCTCTCAAAATTCTAAGAACGTTAAACTGAGGCAATGAAATTTCATAAATTTTAAACAAAGCGGATAATTCATCATTTATTTTATACCCACTGGTTAAAATACTGATAACTGTATCCTTTGTTATATTCTTACTCATAATTTGTACTTACAACATTTGTATGTACAAATATAACAATTTAATTCATATATACAAATCATCAATTTATAATAATATTTTGTACCTAGATTAAATCGATATACATTTGATTAAAATATTATACTATGAATGATTTAGATCAGAATGAATGGGTCTCATTAAAAGAAGAAACTCCCGATGCAGTAATCCTAGATGTTAGGACTGAGGAAGAATTTGAGTCAGGTTATATTGAAGGTGCTCAGTTAATTGATATTCGTCAGCCACAAGAATTTATGGATTCAATTCAAGCTTTAGATAAGACTAAGTCTTATTTTGTTTATTGCAGATCAGGAGCTAGAAGTGGACAAGCATGCCAACTTTTAGGTCAATTAGGAGTCGAGGCAGCTTATAACTTAGAAGGAGGAATATTAGCCTGGATTGGTGACTTAGTAGAGTAATAATTAAAATATTTTCATTATTCCAAGCTTATGAAAGAAGATTTTTTACACTTTTCATGAGGCTTTCGAGTATGCTTATTGCTCCTTACAAGGATAAGTATCATGAACAATTGGCTCAGATCTATTCTTATTTAAAAAGAAAATATAGTTTGTATGATGTTCAGTCTCCGATTATCCAATTTAACCGGTTAAGACCAAGGAAATTCCTCACAATTCGTGCGCAATTATATACATTTAACAAGGCGGTGTTTTCGAACTTAATTCAAAATAGTAATCAATTAAATGCCCCTTTATTTATAAATGTTGGAGTTTCTGATTCTTGAAAATCACATTATGTTTTTGGTAAAGATTTTGCGAAAAGAAATAAAAAAACATCTAAATCTTTTCTTGAATTACTCACAATAAATACGGTTATACCTTTAAAATATTCTTATAAAAAAACATTGGTAATGATCCATCAGAAATGTTGTTACATTGGGCACAAAATATAAATCCTGAGAAAAATAGTGTTGTTAGCGGTTTCGGAAAATTAAAAATCAAGGCTAATTCAGTATTAGATTCTCAAAGTTCAATTGAACTTAAAAGAAATTACTGCGATCTAAAAAAATGTTTAAATTGCAGTGTTGGATATTTTATATTAATTCTAACAGAAAGAAATGGACAAAATTAGACAATGGTTTGAAAGGCATGGTTTTGAGGTAAGTAGTCGCTTTGCTGACACCTTAGGGATGAAAGTAAAAAATGTACGTTTATTTTTTATTTATGCTTCATTTGCAACATTCGGAGGTTTTTTCGGACTTTATTTGACTTTGGCTTTTTGGATTAAATTAAAAGATATGATTTACACAAAAAGAACATCTGTCTTTGATTTGTAAAAATGACTTGCTTTTAAAATTTGATTTCTAAGCTAATTTTTGCATTTTCGTTATTTACTAATCACATTAAATTCATATGAAATTTTTAACGAATAAATCGAAGGTTCTTTTTTTAGTGCTATCGTTTCTATCTACTCCTTTTGCTTTTGCTCAAGAGAAAGGTTTGGATGAACGCATCAACGATGCTTTTACTCCAATTGCAAACTGGTGGGAATCACTAATTCTACATAATTTTCCTGGTACAGAAATTCCAACGATCATATTTTTGTTAGTCGGTGGAGCTTTATTTTTTACAATTTATTTTGGGTTCATCAACATCAAAAGATTTCCAACTGCAATCAATACTGTTAGAGGGAAATTTGATGTAGTTGAGGATAGTTCTGATGACGGAGAAGTCTCTCACTTCCAAGCATTAGCAACAGCTGTTTCTGGTACAGTTGGTAACGGAAATATTGCAGGAGTAGCCCTAGCAATAGCAGTTGGTGGTCCTGGCGCCACTTTTTGGATGGTGGTTTGTGGTCTTATCGGAATGTCAACCAAATTTGTTGAATGTACTTTGGGGGTTAAATATAGAGATGTCGGTGAAGATGGAACTGTATATGGTGGTCCCATGTATTACTTGACCCGTGGTTTAGAGGAAAAAGGATTTGCAAAAATTGGTAAAGTCTTAGGTGTGATCTTTGCATTATTGTGCATTGGAGCTTCCTTCGGTGGTGGTAATGCTGCGCAATCTAATCAAGCTGCAATGCAGTTAGTAGAAACTTTCGGAATGGAAGGTGGAAGCGCAAGAACTATTATCGGGGTGATTTTGATGGTTGTTGTGGGAGTTATAATCATTGGAGGAATCAAAAGAATTGCATCAGTAACAGAGAAGGTAGTTCCTTTTATGGCCCTTATGTATATTCTAGCTTGTCTGTATATTATTTTGAGTAACTTTTGGTTCATTGATGACGCATTTGGGATGATTTTTTCTCAAGCATTTAGTCCTCAAGCTGGTCTAGGAGGTTTTTTAGGTGTTTTGATAACAGGGTTTAGGCGAGCAGCTTTTTCAAATGAAGCAGGTGCGGGTTCTGCATCGATTGCTCATTCTGCTGTTAAAACCAAATATGCAGCTTCCGAAGGTTTAGTTGCATTGCTAGAGCCTTTTATTGATACCGTTGTGATTTGCACAATGACTGCTTTGGTTATTATAATTTTTAATGGAGACAGTACTGTCTTTTCATATGGAGGAGAAGGAGGAAAAGTTTTAATCGATGGATTGCCAGTTGAAGGTGCTGGGATTACTGCCGCAGCTTTTGCTAAATATATTTCCTTTTCAGGACCTTTCCTTACCATTGCAGTAGTTTTATTTGCAGTTTCTACCATGATTTCTTGGTCTTATTACGGTTTACAGTCATGGATGTTTGTGTTTGGAAAGAGTAAGATTTCTGATTTGACTTATAAATCTTTATTCCTAATTTTCATAGTTATCGGTGCAGCTGGGGACATGTCTTCTGTCTGGGCTTTTTCTGATGCAATGATATTAGCATTGGTATTTCCTAATATGATCGGTTTACTAATACTTTTCCCAACTGTAAAAGAAGAGTTAAATAGATACTTAGAAGCTATTAAAACAGTTAAGAGTTAAAATTACTTAATGCAAGATAAAAGATCATTCGCTTTTAGTTCGTTCAGAACACAACGAGTGACCTTTTTTTTATTAGCATTGCTCCTAGGGTTTCTTGTTTACTTAGAACGCAATACTTTATAAAAAGCGCCTGAAGATCAAGTTTCATCTTCCTGGATTTCAAAAATATAGTCCTTTTTTTAAATTTTCGAAATGGGTACTTGATAAAGAGCTAGAAAAGAAAAAAACTACCGTTAGAAAGATAAAAGATATTAACAAGCAACTGCGAAAGAACTCATGCTTATTCGTGGTATAGGCACTGTGTTTTCTAATTGAATTGTTAAGTATAGAGAACGTGTTGGAGGTTTCGATTTAATCAATCAACTTCATCAAGCTTATGGCTTAGATAGTTTGATCATTAGTAAGATAGAAGAAAAACATCAAGTTTTAATACCGCCCAAAAAAAATAAGATTGCTCTTACTGAGGTTACTTTAAAACATCTTTTTGAAATACCTTTTTATCAAGAAATGAAGCGAAAAAAATCATTGCTTTAAGAATAAAAAACAAGAATATATCGTTGAAAAGTCTCCAAGATCAAGCTGTTTTAGATTCCTTGAAAATAGAAAGATTAGCACTATATTTGTATTAAATAAATACTCCATGATTGAAAACTCTATCATATACAAAACGTCTGAGTCTACAGACCTAATTGCTCAATCAGCAAAAGATTTCGCTCTTAAGTTTATTAAGCCACATGTTATGGAGTGGGACGAATCTCAGCATTTTCCGATAGATGTTATGCGTAAAGCAGGAGCGTTAGGTTTCTTAGGGATTTTAATTCCTGAGGAGTATGGAGGTTCTGGCTTAGGATATCATGAATATATATCTGTAATAGAGCAGATATCTATCGTCGACCCCTCTATTGGTCTTTCTGTAGCTGCCCATAACTCACTTTGCACCAATCATATTTATCTTTTCGGAAATGAAACTCAACGTGCTAAATGGCTTCCTAAATTAGTGACTGGAGAACATATTGGAGCTTGGGGATTAACAGAACACAATACAGGTTCTGATGCTAAAGGGATGAATACTACTGCAAAGAAAGTTGGGGATAATTGGGTCTTGAATGGAACCAAGAATTTTATCACGCACGGCAAGAGCGGACACATTGCAGTTGTAATTGCACGCAATGGAGAAAAAGGGGATAGTCGCGGAATGACAGCTTTTGTTATTGAACGGGGAACACCAGGTTTTGGATTTGGAAAAAAAGAAAACAAATTAGGAATGCGTGCTTCAGAAACTGCAGAAATTGTTTTTGATAATTGTATCATTCCTGATGAAAATAGATTAGGGGAAGTAGGCCAGGGATTCATTCAATCTATGAAAATATTAGATGGTGGTAGAATTTCTATTGGAGCCCTTTCACTTGGTTTAGCTAAAGGTGCTTATCAAGCTTCTCTTCAATATTCTAAAGAACGAAAGCAATTTGGAAAGCCAATTAGTTCATTCCAAGGAATTTCTTTTAAATTAGTAGACATGGCTACCGAAATAGAAGCCTCTGAATTGTTATTGCACAAAGCAGCGGCAGATAAAATGTCGGGAAAAAATATTACGAAAATTGGTGCAATGGCCAAGATGTACGCTTCCGAAGTTTGCGTTAAAGTTGCCAATGAAGCAGTTCAAGTTCACGGTGGATATGGGTTTACAAAAGATTTTCCAGTAGAGAAGTTTTTCCGTGATTCTAAGCTTTGTACCATTGGAGAAGGAACCACTGAAATTCAGAAATTAGTCATCTCAAGAGAGCTCTTGAAAGATTAAATGAATAAATCCTAGATATATATAAAAGGTTGTTTATATTTGCAGCCTATTTTAACGAAAGGAGGTGCATTATTATGTTAATTATACCAATTAAAGAAGGTGAGAATATCGATAGAGTTTTAAAGCGCTACAAACGTAAATTTGATAAAACTGGAGGCATGCGTCAGCTGCGTTCTCGTAAGCAGTTTTCTAAACCTTCTGTAAAAAACAGAGTAAAAATTCAAAAAGCACAATACATCCAAAAATTGAGAGACGCAGAAAGTCTTTAATTTTTAATTGTAGCTTAAATTATAAACGTTGTTATTTAAAGTTTTATAACTTTGAGTAACAACGTTTTTTTATGTCTATATCTCACTATATTGATTATATCAAATCCGAACGGAAATATTCGATTCATACGCAAACTGCGTATGAAAAAGATCTGTTGACTTTTCAGCAGTTTTGTAAAGAACAGTTTGAAGTATCTGATATAGATCAAATTCCATATTCAATAATTAGATCCTGGGTAGTTTCTTTGGTAGAAGCTGGCAAAACGAATAGAACTGTTAATCGCAAGATATCTGTTTTGCGATCCTATTATAATTTCTTATTGCGTCTTGAAACAATTAAAGTTTCTCCATTAAGAAAACATGTTCCTCTAAAGCAATCTAAAAAAGTTCACATCCCTTTTTCAGAAAAAGAAATAGAACAATTGTTCGAAGAGAATCATTTTGAAGACTCCTACAAGGGTATTTTACAAAAAACAATTATTGAGATTTTATATAGTACCGGGATTCGAAGAGCAGAATTGATATCTTTAAAAATGAATGATTTATCATTTGATTCAAAAACAATACGAGTTGTTGGGAAAAGAAATAAAGAACGTATTATCCCGATGATGAATTCATTAGAATTATCATTAAAAAACTATATTGTAGCTGCCAAGCTCAACATTATGTATGAATCTAAATCTTTCTTATTGCAAACAGAAAAGGGTAAAATTCTTCCTGAGAACTTTGTTTACAAAACTGTAAATGATTATATTGGTTTAGTGTCCACAAAGGTAAAAAGAAGCCCACATATGCTGCGACATAGTTTTGCAACCCACTTGCTTAACAAAGGCGCAAATTTAAACGCGGTAAAAGATCTTTTAGGACATGCCTCTTTAGCAGCAACTCAGGTTTATACTCATACCAGTATAGATAAAATGAAGCAAGTTTATGCTAAATCTCACCCGCGGGGAACAGAAAAATAGTTTTAATTAAAACCTTACAATTATGACAATCAACGTTCAATCTATCAATTTCACAGCTGACGGAAAATTAATCGAATTTGCAAAAAAGAAAATAGAAAAACTGGAGCAGTTCAACGACAACATACTCAATGCTGAAGTAATGTTTAAAGTTGAGAATGCGTCGGATCGAGTTAACAAATTTGCAGAGATTATACTCAGAATTGTAGGAGATGATGTTGTTGTTAAAAAAACATGTAAGACCTTTGAAGAAGCTATTGATTTGAATGTCAGGGCTGCAGAACGAATTTTAAAAAAGCACAAAGAAAATATTAAATAAATTGATTTTTTTTCATCAAATCATTTGAATCAAAAAAAATAAATATCTACATTTGCACCTCGTTCGAAAGAGCGGGGTTTTTTACAATAAAAGCCGATGTAGCTCAGCTGGCTAGAGCAGCTGATTTGTAATCAGCAGGTCGTGGGTTCGAGTCCCTCCATCGGCTCTTAAAAAACGAATCGAAACGTTACGATTCAATCGAGATTAACTCTCGTTATTTGAAATATTATTGGGGAGATACTCAAGCGGCCAACGAGGGCAGACTGTAAATCTGCTGACTACGTCTTCGCAGGTTCGAATCCTGCTCTCCCCACAACCTTAAATCTTATTTAAGATTTTAAAATGCGAGAGTAGCTCAGTTGGTAGAGCGTCAGCCTTCCAAGCTGAATGTCGCCGGTTCGAACCCGGTCTCTCGCTCTCTTTAATTGCCGGTGTAGCTCAGGGGTAGAGCGTTTCCTTGGTAAGGAAGAGGTCGGCAGTTCAAATCTGCTCGCTGGCTCAACTTTTACCCCATCAATACTAGCAATGGCACCACTTCCACTCAAAAAGGCAATTTTATCAACAAAGTCTAGTTAATTCATTTTTTCACGAATAAGTTTACAATTAGGTTAAAATTTGTAGTTTCCTTAAATTTATTAAATATGAAAAATCTACTTCTATTATTTATTTTTCTACCGTTTATTTCTTGTGGAGAAGATGACGACATAGATAATAATTTTTTTGAATGTACTGTAGACTTTGTTCAGTTTGTAGATGAAGAGAATGCTATAGTACGATTTGAAACTACTTTAGGAGATGAGACTAATTATTATTATGGGAGATATGCTTATAATTTAAATGATAATAATTACGAAGTCGGTGATGACTTGGTTTATATTAGAGATTTTCAAAGCACTTCAAAAGGGGTAGCTACATTTAGATTTGAGTATGGAGAGGCTTTAGGCTTCTTTTGCGCACAAGTTTTTGAAGAGTTACCTATTCACGTACATCAAAATTTTGATGCAGTAGCAGATTTAGAGGTATTACCAACCGATAAAGGAGTTGGAAGATGGAAGATTAAGAAAAAGAGTAACTACTCATTATTTTAAGCAAGTCAAAGCAAGAGTATAACAAAGATTTATTACTGATGAGAAACGCACTATTAATACTTGTATTTTCCCCAATAATATCATTTTAAAATGAAACTTGTTTTAAAAACTTTTATGTTTTTAATTTTATTTTCCTGTGAAGTTAAAAATGATTCAGACACAAATATTCTTTTGGATGAATTATATCAAGAGTACATAACAAAAAATGAACTGCCTGTTGATGAAATTGGAGCTATCCAAAACCCAATTTACTTAGCGGATAATGGTATTACGATTAAAGCAAGAGATTGGGCTTTCGTAGGTGATTCAGGAATTTTAAATGATGTGGAGTATGTAATTATTAGTAGGCAACAATTAAGAAGTAAAATTGTAAACGGTGAGGATGTGACAAAAGTATGCACTTCAAGACTTTATTATCTTAGTGGTATGTTAAAAGGTATCCAATCTTTTAATCAAAATATTAGTAACTGGGACACATCAAATGTGATAGATATGAATCAAATGTTTTATGGTGCTGCCTCGTTTAACCACAATATAAGTCACTGGGATACCTCAAATATAATTGATATGAGTAGTATGTTCGAAGGAGCAACATCATTCAATCAAGACTTATCAGGATGGGATGTTTTAAATGTTACAAACTGCACAGGTGTATTTGATGATACTGGCGCTTGGACACTTGCAAAACCCAACTTTACTAATTGTATTCCCTAACAGTGCGTTTTTAGCACAACAGAAAGAGTTAATGATCTGATTAACATTGTTTTATTTCAAATTTAATTTTAAAAACAATAAGAATCACCTTAATGATAAGAATTCTGTTCCCGTCATTATTGATTACTACTACAAGTGAATTTGAACAACTCTTTGGATTGGTTTTTTTGGGAGTTGGTAGCTTATTCGAATAAATCGGAAGACAAATAACGATCTCCTCGATCACAAATAATGACCG